>VFSW01000813.1_pt1 | contig 46237 bp, 63 predicted proteins | sample 5358111 | NCBI WGS metagenome assembly VFSW01 (sample SAMN11554181, study PRJNA540505) | mine drainage metagenome | isolation source: sediment from site ElyBrook_90M | place: USA: Ely Copper Mine, Vershire, VT | collected 2017
GTGGGCGGGGTGTTCATTAGTTGGGGTCTCCCTTAACCATTTTGAGAAACGTTTCCCTTACCTCGTCTATATTGTTTGGCATCATCAGGCTCATTACCACGAACATGAGGCTCGCTAGCACAAGCCTGACCGGCAGACCAATCCACCAAAGAGCGGTTTTCATTTTCCCCTCCCCAGCCCGGCGGCTTTGAGGGCGGCGTCGGCAAGTGAGTGGGCGTAGATCGGAAGCGGCTTGTTTTTCTTCCACGCCATAATCTCTTCATGCCATCCGGTATCGATGAAATCTCGCAGCGCCTTCGCCACCGCCTCTCTCCTCGCCGCGCAGGCTTCCTGGCTGGCGTCGAGGACATAGATGGGATGAAAGCCGGGTTCACTTGGCCGAATCGTGGTGATGCAAAACGGCTGATCGCGCCGCCACATCAGTTGCGCCAGCGCCTTCCGCGCCGGCTTGCGGGGGTGGGGGTCATTCTTCATATCTAATTTCCTCCAGAAAGTAGCGGTCGATTTCTTCCCAAACTAGAACGCCGTGATTCAGCCCAAGTTTGCGCGGAGAAAGCGCCTTAGCTTGTTCAGCGGTCAATTCTACGGTGACGCGCCGGTATTTGATGCCGGTGCCGATGGCGCAAAGCGCGGAATCGTCAGTCAGTATCACGGTGAGCTTCATAAGTTCTTTCCCGTCATCGCCCGCCGTCAGTTAGCAGCCGCATGGTCTGACCACAACACAGAGGCCAGCCGTGCGCCAAGCACTCGGCCCCATCAGCGTCCTGTTCGCGCCCACACTTGTCACAGCGAACGCGGCAAGTCTTGATGCTTGCGGCGTCGGCAATCTTGGCGTGTGGTTCGGTCATGGCCTTGAATACTGTGTTTGCGATGGAGCCTCGAAATGACATCGAGTTGCCTCCGCGTGAGATTCGGATTGAGCTTTTCATGGGTGAGATTGGTTGGCTGTAGCCCCGCTCAGGGCGCGCACGCGCTCGGCGGGGATGGCGAGGTAGGCTTGTTCCACCGGGAATACCTGACTCGCGCCATGAATGCCCGCCATTCTTGGTAGCTCATGGGCTTGCCGGTGTCGGCCAGCGGCACAGGGCAGCCACAGTCGGGCGCCTCAAAGCGCAGCCGGCGCAGGTTGGCATCCTCGCGCTGGCTGGCCTCGAAGTCCTCGCGGCGGTAACGGTCTGTCGGCGTTTCGATCATCGGTCAAAAGGGGTGTTCGCCACCAACCCCGGGAATTTCATCCTCGGCGGTAGGAGCCGGGGCCGGCGCCTGAGTTGCCACTTTTGCCGTGGTCAATGCCGGCTTCTTGTACACGGGGGCGCGGGCACGAATTCCGCCGACCAGCTTGCCGCCAAAGCTTATGCTGGGATCGCTGTAGAGCACGATCTTTTTGCCAAGCCAAGCATCGGTTTCCTCAGACTGGCACACTTGCGCAATGATCTGCGCATTGGTGGAATTGAGGACCATGGGCTTGTCGTACTCGTCAAAGAGCAGGCACCACTTGAGTTCTGGGTCTGCTCCTTCCTTGGCTACGTTCTGTTGTGAGCATTCCCGAATAGTCACGAGAATGCCGGAACCGCAGTCCTCTTTCTTGAGGAAGCGGGATTCTTTCAACTGGCTGATATGTGGCATGGTTGTTTTTGGATTACGGGTTACAGTTCGTGGGGAATTGGTCCGCCTGTGCGCTTGCGGATGCGGTCCAGCCGGGCCATCTCATCGACCTCAGCAGGCGTCGGGAAATCGGGGGGAGGAAGGTACTGCCACACATCGGACTCCATCAGCGGAATCTCCATGGGCAGCGTTTGCTGACTGGCGGGGTGTTCGTTCATGGGTCGCATCAAATTCGTTCGGCAAAGCTGATCGCGTCCTCGTAGCACTCGGCCAGCTTGTCCATGACCTGAGAAGCGGTTTTCAATTGCTGAAATTGGTCGCTGCCAAGGATGACGGTCAGTCCTCCATGCAGGTACGCGAGGGCGTTGGAGCCTTGCCGCTCGGTCAGCTTGCGCTGGCGCTCAAAGGCAGCTTCAAGGCGTTCGGTCGGCGTGCTCACGGCTCCTCCTCTCGTTGCGGCTTGTCGCTCCAAGGAAACATGCTGCCCGCGCTGTCGGGCCGCGCCCGCCAGTTGCGGCGCTGCTGCTGGAGGCGCGACCAATCGGACTCGGGGAACTCCGTCGCCTCGCCGCGCTGGTAGTTCAGCGCCCGCAGGTCGTCGCTCGAAAGCGAGGTCTGGAAATCCCGGGGCGAGGTCATTTCACAAAGCAGGGTGCCGAGGTTCATTTGAGTTTCAGTTCCGTCGCCAATTCTTCTAGCAATGCGACAACGGCTGCGGCTTCACTCTCATTCAGAGGAGTGGGTTTTGGGGCTGGCTTGCCCTTCAACGAATCCATTGCCATTTGGAATTTCTCGGCGGGTGCCGCAAACTTTTGCAGTCTGGAAAGCATCTTTTGAAGCCGCTTGACCCGTTCTCGGTATTTTTCTGGGACCGCATAGCACCAATGCGCGAAAGTCGAATCAAAGTCGTCATCGTAGTCTTGAACGAAATTCGGATGCTTGGTCATGGCGTCATTTTCAGCCACATAAGATTCCCGATTGCCTCCGCCGGTCCGGGTATAGATCACAATTGCCGGGATGGCTCCATCCTTTACATAGACATCGCGGAAGCGTGGAATATCGGGCAACGGCGCCACTTCATTCAGCATGGCGAAATAAAGCGTGTAGATGGGATTGTTCCCGCAAACCATGTTATAGAGGCTCATTGCCCCGCAGCGTGGACCGCCTTTGCATGGGTGTCAACACAAAATACGCACAAAGCGTAGTCCGCTGATTTGCGCTTGACTGTCGCCCCCAACTGTCTTTGCTGGGTTTAATGGACAAGGCCACGATCAAGGCAGAACGCGAACGGCGCAACTGGACCCAGCGCGATCTAGCGAGAAAATGCAAGGTGTCCGTGCGCACCGTTCAGGGATGGGAACAGGGCCGGCGCATCGGGGGGTTGGCGCGGTGCGTGTTGGCGATCAAGTTTTCGGAGCCGATCAAAGGGAAGGCGTAAAATGACCTTCACACCCGACACCGCGAAGCTGGCGGCAGCGAAGTCCAGCCGCACAGCGAAGCTACCGCCGGAGCGTCGCAGGGAAATAGCTGCCAACGCCAGCGCCCACTCGTCGCGCACCACCAAGCTTTCGGCCCGGCGGCTGCGGCAGATTTCCCTCAAGGCGAATCGGGTGCGTTGGGCCAAGGAGCGCGCCGCCGCGCCGAGCCGGAACGGGGGCGCGAGATGAGCGGCACAGGGGATTTGGTCGATATGGCCTATGATGCGCTTGAAGGTTGCGAGGATTTGCTGGCTTACCATGAGCGCCACGGCACGGCCTCGCTTCTCATCCTCACGCAATTCAATCCTCGTGTCGCGACCGAAAGCGCCCGAATGATCTGTGACCAGTATCACCTGACCCAAAAGACAAACGTGGTCGAAATCGGGGCGGGCGTTGGCTTCCTAGCTATCGAATTGGCCAAACGGTGCCGCTCGGTTATTGCTATCGAGTCGGACCCAGCTTGGTCATGGATTTTCACCCGCAGTCTTTATCGGCACAAACCGCCGAATCTTACGTGGATTTTCGGAACCGCTGAATCCATGGTGGGCACGATCATGGCCGATGCCGCGGTGATCTTCACGCGCTCCGGCGTCAAAGAAATGCGGGCGCTCGGTGAGGCTTTCGCGCCCTTGGTAATCATGCCGCTTCACGAAGGCGGAGATGAGCAAGGTGACTTCCACCCCGCGTCGCCCCTTGCCGAGCGATGAGGACGCGCCCACACCCAAGCGGCCTGCGCTGGACCTTGGCCGGTCTGCGGTACATCGCGGCTTCACCGCCCCGAGAATACGGCGGTTTTCATCCCGAGACGGTCAAGATCGCCAAGGCCGCGCTTTGGCACCTGCGGGAGCGCCGCCGCAAACTCCGCGCTTGACACCGCCGCCGGGGGCTTTCACGGCGCACACTCAAGCTCGTCGAAAAACTCAGCCGGCGGATGATTCCTTACTTGACCTTGTTCGCACGTTCGCCGTAACTGTTCACCATGCCTTTCGTGAAGCTGGACAAGGGTATCCTTACCTCCACGATTTGGGGCCTTCGCCCTGATCTCGAAATCTTCGTTACGGCGCTTTTGCTTGCGGAACCCGCCGAGTATCCCGAGCCAACGCCAACCATTGCCATCGGATCGCTTGAGGATGGTGGATACATCGTGCCGGCTGGATGGTACGGATTCGTCGCCGGTTCGGCGCCCGGAATCGTTTCGATGGCGCACGTCGATAATGCAACTGGAATTGAGGCACTCAGGCGCCTTGCTTCGCCGGAGCCAGACAGTCGATCTCAGGAATTTGAAGGGCGCCGCATGGTCCGCGTGAATGGCGGATTTATCGTCCTGAACTACATGAAGTATCGTGATTTTGACCATAGTGCTGCGGAACGTATGAGACGTTTACGCGAGAGACGCAAGACTAATGTTACGCGTAACGGCGTCACTGTTCAGGCAAACGTTACGCATAGCAGAGAGCAGAAAGCAGAGAGCAGAAAAGAAGATATCCAGAAAGCGCCTGCGGCGCCATGCGACGAAGCGGCTTCGATCTATGCCCTGTATCCGCGCAATGTCGGCAAGCAGGCGGCGCTTCGGGCGAGCCGGGGCGCCATGAAGGCGAAAGACACCCCTTACCTTATCGATAGGGTTTCGTCCTATGCGGCTGCCGTTCGGCGCTGGCCGGCGACGGACCATCAATTCATACCACATCCGTCAACGTGGTTCAACGAAGGCCGCTATGACGATGATCCGGCGGAATGGGGCCGCAATGGCGACGGCTACCGCAAACCGGCCCCCTTGACCGTCCCCGAGCCCGCCGGCTGGCGTGACCGCTTGGAACGCCTCTACCCCGGCAACGCGGTCAACCAGAACGGCTCCTCGTGGGCGACGCTGCCCGAATCGACCCAGCGGGAGGTCATGCAGGCCGGCTAGGCCCGCTGGCGCCAGTCAGGGGCGGAGCGGCGCAGGTCCAAGGACCAGTTGGCTCTTAACCTTACATGAAAAGCAGATTCCCACCAATTCCCGGCAAAGGGTTATGCCGGGGATGCGGTAAACCGGTACCAAAAGGACGCCGAACTTGGTGCGGCGATGAATGCTATCTAAAATATGAGCCTGAGTCGGTCTGTAGCGCGGTATTCAAGCGCGACGGCGAGAAATGCGTCATGTGCGGAAAGAGACTATCGCGCAGGTGTTATTGGGCACCTGAAACAGAATACAAGGACAACCGACCGTAATTCGACCACATCATCGCGTTTTCGGAGGGCGGAAAGACAGTAGTGGAGAATATGCGCACACTCTGCCATGACTGCCATAAGAAGCGAACGGCAGAATGGCATCGAGCCAAAGCTGAAAAGCGCAGGGCGGATAAGATCGCGGGCCAACTTGCGCTAGGATTGTAAAAACAGCTTCTTTTGCCCTAGGCTGGACGCAAGGCAGCCCAGCACGCGAAAACCGCTAGAAACAGCCCTAGGGCATCTGGCGTGCCTTCGCGGGGCATTTGCGTGGCTTCCTAAACCCGCCAAACGCGGTTTTGGCCCCTACCGCCCGTTGACCGCCCAGAACGCCCACCCGCACAGCGCGGCAACGGCGAGGCAGACCAGCGCAGCCGCAAGCAGCTGGCGGCGGGAGAGGTAGCGGCAGGCATGGGGTTGAGGCTTCATTCAATTACCTCCCAAAACGGTAGCGGTTTGATATGGGTAGGCGCCCAGCCGGTAAGATCGGTAAAATGGTTTTCGGCCCCAGTTTCTGTCCATGCCAAAACACGAAGAGTCGCGGTGTAATATTCCCATTCGAACGACACATCAAAGGGGCGACGGCCGAGGCGGAGCATGAACCAAAGAGCGGTTTTCATCGGGAAATTCCCGGCGCGCTCATCCGGCCCTCCGCGTCAGGAGCGCCTTGGCGCGAGCGATGGCGCACGCTTTGCAACCACAGACCTGTCCCGATTCAAGCAGACTGGTGATGTGCGCCCAAGAGTGATCGTGCGCCGTGTTTACCAACTCACGCAATGAGTTCTCCAACGCCTCGCACCGCTCCCGGTCGGCGGCGAGGGTGGTGAGTCCGTTGAGGGCTTCGGAAATCAGTTTTGCATGAATCTCCGCGCCGGTTCGGCCGTAGCCGCAGTCTGACACGATGGCAAGCCGCACGCCCCGGTGGTCATGCACGAACGCTTGGCATTTGTTCAGATGCAGCGACGGAGTAGTTGGGCAGATGCGCGCCAACTGCTGCAAATCGTATTCGTCCAGCGCCCTCGCCGTCGCCAAGGTGTCGGGGCTAGTCATGGGAGCCTTTCGCGGCGGCGGGGGCGGCATTGACACGCGCCCACATATCGGGGGAATCATCGAGAACATGATCCCTGACTTCTTCCAGAGCGGCCACGAGCGCCGCATGGGAGTTGACAGCGCGGACGATGACGGCGGCGTTGGCCTCAGCGATTTCCCCGGGAGCGTGCCCCAAGCCATGAAAAACGTTAGCAATGAGTGGATGGTATGGAGCGGTTTCGCCGCCCCGGTATTCAGAGCATAGGATGCCTATGACGTGATGCCGTCCGTCTGCCATGGGAGTATATTCCCAAGGCGTCGGCGTGTGGGTCGTTGGGTTGTTCATGGGATTGGTGTCACTCTCGCCCCGCCGCAGGCACGGGGCACCCAGTGACGGGAGGGGGTTGGGATTCGGGAAGCAGCCCAATCTTGCGGGCCTGCTCAAAGACGCCATTGCGGGCGCGGTCCTGAACTTCGCTTACGATGGAAAAGAAATTGTCCTTGATCTTCCCCCGGCGAACCAGCGGCACCATGGCGCTTTCCCGCGTACCGTCGGTGTGTTCTAAGGACACAAGCTCGTGCGCCCGCTGCACGCGCCACGCCAGTCATCATACCTTGTATTTTAGGCGGATAGATCACAGACCTTTTCGCCGGTTCTAAATGGGGAGGTGTTCTTCATGTTTCGTCACTGGTTGCTGCGTTGTGGTTGCCGCCCTTAGCCGGTTAGAGGGTTGGCTGGTAAAAACGTGGCAGTAGTCGCCACTCGGAAGCGTCCCGGTGATACGCAGGCGCCCCCAAGGGTTCTTGGCAAACGGCGTCTTGTAGTCGCGCAAGTCTTCCGCCATGAAGCGGGTAACAAGCCGGGAGGCTGCCGCGAAGCGCGACCGTTCAAGGTCAAACCCGGCAGGCTGGGTGATGGTCACGCCGCCACGGGCGCAACCGGCCTTGATTCGAGTGGGGCGAGTGTTCGTCGCCGGGATTACTTTCGTGATGATCGCTTGCATTTGGTTTATCCTATCTTTGGGTTCGTTTGTGGTTGCCGCCCGCAGACACGGGCGGAAAGGGGGTTAGGGTGTAAGGGCTTTGTTGTTGGTGATTTCGACCATTGCGCCGGACATGCCTCGTCTGGCCGGCCGCTTGAGGCAATAGACTGGCATTCCATCAAACTGCCGGCTCGCTTGAAGCCCGTTAAGAAAATGCCGGCCGGCCCATCTCCCACCGGAAAAAAACACCTTTTCTGGTTCACCCGCTGAAATCAAAACGACTTCGCAAGGTTGGCCGCTGTGCTGGCGGATCAGTAGATAACGTAACGGTGGCTGTGGGTTCATGGTGCTATTCAGCAATGACGGCGATAAGATCACGTTCCGCCTGATCGGTTTCGGCGCCCGCGATGTTCATTTGCTCTTTGGCGCGCAGAAAAGTGTCGTCATCAATCAAGCTGGCCTTGTGTGCCTCAAGCGCCTCGCGGAACGCCTTCGCTTTCTGTAGAAACCCGCGCAGGCTGGCGTCGTAAACCTGCTGTTGAATTGTCGGTGTGTTCTCTTTCATGCCCCCACCCTGCCGCCCCGGCTTGGCTTGTCAAGCAGAGAAGCGGACACAGAGGGGAAGTTTGTTTGTAATCGGTCTGCGCCGTCTCACCGCACGCACAATTCTCCTATCGCCCCAAACTTGGTCTTGGATTTCCTCCGGATGCGATTGACGATCCGCTTGACGGTGTGCTTGCGTACCTCGTGCCCCAAAAGCCGGGCCTGCCGCCCCGCCCGGGATTCATGACGAATCCGCCAGTCAACTAAACGGAGCCGGATCACGATCATTTTCCGCTTGGCCTCGCAATCGCTGGACCGTACGCAAACCGGTAGCATTTCCCTCAGCCGGTGAATCAGGTGATGGCAATCCCCGCAAAGCGGCATCACGTCGTTTACCTCCGTATCTTCTATCCGGTCGGGATAGCGAACGTGATGAACGTTAAGGTTCCAAGGACTTCCGCACCCCATGCAAGCCCGACCATATTTATTGAACGCCGCACGCCGTACAATCTGCCATGCATCTGAACGCAGATAAGCCAGATAGCAAGAAAGACGACTCACGCGCAAACAATGCGCAATTCGTATTTCCTTGACAAGCCGTTTTGCAAGTCGGGAGATGAACAATAGACTATGAGGCCAATAAACCGCCGTTCGCCATGGTAGCAGAGACAATCTCCAACCCGCCAGCCAAGCCCAAGCGCCGCAACGCCTCCCCGGTCTGGTCACTCGTGCAAGAGTTGGCCGTTCAGACCATGTACCTCACCGACGGCATGTCGCCAAAGCACATTGCCAGCGCCCTGCAGGTTTCACCCCAGCGCGTGTCCAACCTTGTTTTTCAGCGCGGCTGGTCGAAGGAACGGGCAAAAAAAGCTGGTAAACTTGAGGCCAAGGCCCGCGCAGGTGAGGCCGAGCACATTCAGCGCGTGGTCAAAGCTCAGGCCGCAGTTGCCGAAGCTGGCAGCATTGCTGGGCTGAAACGCGCATTGCAGGCGACAGAGAGCGATAGCGAATTTGCGGCGCGTGATTTCCGCTCGTGGGCCGGCGGGGCGCGTGATCTGGTGAACGTGGCGCGGCTGTCGCGTGGACTTGACCAGCAGTCCGGCAGTATTGGTTCCAGCACTACACTGAACCTGACGCAGCTGGTGATTCGTGGCGAGCCGTTGCCGGCGCCGGTGAAGCTGTGCGAGCAGGTGACGGAGGTTGAGGCGCAGGTGATACCAGTCGCAACGGATGGCGCTGGCAAGTAGCCAACGGCCCACAACGGGCGATATGTCTACTTTGTTGTAATGCCCAGATGAGACGGCAAGCGCAGCAGATTGGCGCAGGCGACAGGCTAAGAGAGTGCCTTGCAAGGTTGCCCATCGCACGCGCTGTCACGCGCCAGCTCCAGGCGCAGGCTGGCAGCAGGGACGCGCCGTGGATGCCGCTGCACCCCCACGGGGTACACCCCCACCCACGTCCGGCGAGCGGTGGGGCGTGAATCGTAGCATACTTCCCACATTTCGGCTCTACATGACGAGACTAAAATGGTAGATGGAGTGGTGTGGAAAACATCGAATGGGTTGAGGTGATGCCGTTGCTCGATCTTCGGGGCCATGTGTCAGGAATGGGATGCTGGTGTCATCCGACGGAGGTGGAGCGGGGAATTGTGGTCCACCATGCGGCCGATGGCAGGGAGCGCGTTGAGCGCATAATGGGCACCGGGACCGGAAGACAGTGGGAGATATGTCCACGATGAAGCTAGACCAGTTCCACGACGGGGAGTGGGTCGAGCCGTGCCGGCGGGGGTTCCGGCTGATGTGCTGCCGATGCGGCCTCACGCACGTGCTGGACTTCAAGCTGGTTAGGCGGGGTGGGAAAAATCGCATCCAGCTTCGGGCGAGGAGGGTGAGGCTGAGGAAACGGGATTGACATGGTGCCACACGTTGCCACAACAGGGACATGCAGGTGAGGCTGGAACCGAAGATCGAGCAGGCGGTGGTGAAGCTGGCGAAGCGCGATGACCGCAGCGCGACCTATGTGGCGAACCGGCTGATGCAGGAACGGCTGGAATCGTTCCCGTACAAGCTAGACGATGGGAAACAGGAGGAGGTCAGCCGTGAGCGGAAATGAAGTGCTGGCAAACTGGACCGGAAATATTCCGTGGAGCAGCGGATCGTCCACGCAATGGTTCGATCCTGCCACTCTGCAATATAACATCATGTGCCAGCAAACATCCGGTATTCAGGGAAACTCCAACGCTACTTCTCTGCCGGTTTCCAACCGCAAAAAGCTGCTTTTGCTAACCAACCCATAGATCAACATGCAACTCACACCCTACAAGAAACTGCTGACGATGACCAAAGAGGCCATCGACCTGACGCTCGCCACCGTGCGGGCCAAGTCCTGCAAGAAGAAGGCGGAGCTGGAGGCCGCGAAGCTGGAGGAGAAGGCTGCGTCGCTGGAGACGGAGATCAATACTCTCTGCGCCCAGAAGGACATCGACTTCGAGAAGCTGATCGACAAGCTGGATGATCTGGCTCTGGCGGAAAGGAGAAAGGGTCAGTACGAGAAGATTCTCAAGGAACTGTTCCCGGAGTAGCGGCTTGACTTTCTCATGGTGCGGGGCATAGGGCTTTTGCACCATGGGCATTTCCAAGCCGAAGGCGTTCGAGTCGCATGTGACCGGGAAGCAGCACGGGATGGCGTGGGGCCACGGGGCGTTGAAGTGCGATCCTCCGCCGCACGGGAGCGGGCATCAGCCGGAGCGGACGGGCAGCGGGAACGTCCTGCCGGAGATCGCCCCGGCGAAGGGGCAGCGGCACGGTCACAAGATCACGCTGAACGAGTGCCGGTACGGGGTCTGCAAGTAACCATGCCGTTTCAATCGCTGGCGCAGGAGCGTTTCCTTTTTGCCCGGCACCCCAAGGTGGCGAAAAAGTGGGCCAAGAAGTACGGGGTCCCGAAGGGTCTGCCGTACCACAAGAAGAAAAAGAAGGGGAAATAGCCCATGGCCGGCGCGGTGGCAGCCGGGGGTCTGGTCCGGCCCGAGAAGTGGTCGGACGGGAGGGTGAAGCTGTACGGGAGGTTGTGGCCCGAGGAGGCGCCCCGACTCGCGGTCGAGCTTTCCTGCTACAAGGATCACGCCAGCGTCGAGTCGGGCGGACTGGGCACCGAGGGGCATTTCCGGAACGCCTTCAGGCTCATGTGGCCCAAGTACGAGTGGAACGAGTGGATCGACCTCATGGTGCAGGCATGGTGCAACTACAAGTACATCGCCGTCATCGGGGCCGAGCGGCAGAGCAAGACCTACACGTTCGCCCATCTGGCCTATCTGGACTACTGCGCGGACCCCGGCAACACGCTGACCAGCCTTTCTACCGTCACCTTCGAGGGTCTGAAGTTCCGCATGTGGAGCGACCTCCTGACCGCCCACGAGACCGCGAGTGTCAGGTACCCCTTCACGATCCGCAGTTCCACGAATGAGATGCGGGTGTTCGTGGCGGAGGCAGCGCACGGGGCGGGCGAGAAGTTCCAGATTCACGGGATGGCGATTTCCCGGACCAAGGACGCGGAGGGGCGCATCCGGGGCGGCCACGCGCCACGGCGACGGATCATCGGGGACGAGGCGCAGGACATCACCGACACGGTGTTCGAGGCCACCGTCAACCCGATGTCGGCCCCCGAGGCCAAGTGCGTGTGGCTCTCCAACCCGGTCGAGCGCATCAGCCGTTTCGGGGACGAGTGCGAACCCGTCACCGGCTGGGGCAGCGTGGGCGAGAACGACCTCTGCTGGGAGACCAAAAAGGGGGTCTGCCTGCATCTGGACGGACTCCAGAGCCCGAACCTGAAGGCCGGGTTTGCGAAGTTCACGGGGCTCCTGACCCCGCAGAACGTCGAGGATGTCAGGAAGGAGCACGGGGAAAATTCCGTCGCGTGGTGGAAGCTGATCCGGGGCTTCTGGCCGCCGGACGGGATGGTGAGCCACATCTTTCCCGTTTCGGTCATCGAGCGGATGCTCGCCCCCATCGAGTTTGATTTCCCGCCGGTGTTCTGCGCGAGCCTGGACCCCGCCTACGAGCAGGACGAGGCCGTGATGCAGATGGGGGAGCTGGGCGGACGCCGGGGCGGACAACTGGCCGTCAACGGGCTCGCCACGATGGTCATGAAGTACGACGCCAGCCGGGGCACCGAGCCCAAGGACTACCAGCTGGCCCATTGGGTGATCCGGGAATGCCGCGACCAGCGCCGCATGAAGCCGGAGCATTTCATCATGGATTTGACCGGCGGTGGACGCGGCACCTTTGCGATCCTCCAGAAGGAGTGGAGCCCGCTCGTGCAGGGAATTGACTACGCAGGGGCGGCGACCGACCGGCCGCTCCGCACGGACCAGCCGGGCAAGGCCGATGAGATGTTCCTATTCTTCGTGACGGAGTTGTGGTTTCGGGCGCGGGCCTGCGGAGAGGATGGGATGCTGGGCGGTCTCCGCAATCTGGAGCGGATGACGCAGGACGACCTGCACTCGCGCCGCTACGAGACCAAGGAGACCACCAAGGGCAGCCGCCGTCAGGCCGAACCTAAGAAGGAGGTGCGTGACCGGCTGGGGCGCTCGCCTGACCGGGGTGACGCCTTTTGCCAGTGGGGGGAATTGCTGGCTAGGCTAAGGAGCTGGCCCGGCGCGGGGCAGATTCCCAGCCCACCCAAGACCTCCGAATTGTGGCGGCGGCACCTCGAGCGGGCGAAAAAGGCTTGCGAAGTGTACGCAAGCGCGGATATGCAAAGCCTTTGAGGCGCCACGGCGCCTTGTACCCATGCCCCGGCTCAATAATCCCAATCAGGAACCCTTCGGCGGCTGGAAATACATCCAGCGCGAGACCGGAGGCAACTTCACGTCGGACAACTTGGATTCGCTGGTCGAGAAGGTCCGGCTTCACCGCGCCTACAAGGGCTTGAAGCCCGATGACGTGGCGGGGGTCCGCGCCGACATCGAGGCTCAGATTTGCCTGGGGCTGGACGAACGCTACTGCCACGGAGAGAGCGGCGAGAAGTGGCGCCCAGGCTCCATCTTCTTCAACATCACGCTGGACCAGATTTGGGACTTCACGACCTTCATGTTCGACTGGCTTAAATCGGGCGGACAGTTCGTGGCCAAGGATTCCGCCATCAAGCGGGCTAAGGTCTGCCAGAGCTGCCCCTTGAACCACCGGGCGCACAGCTGCTCCTGCGGGCCGCTGTTTTCCGCCATCGAAAAGCTGGTGCCGGGAGACCGTCGAGAGCCGGGGCTGCACATCTGCCATGCGTGCGGGTGCGCGCTGACGTTGAAGGTTCTTATTCCCGACCAGATTCTTGCCTCTCAGCAGTTCCGCCATCCCAAGCGGTATCCGCCCGGAGACCTCTGCTGGCTTTCGCACTTGAATCAATAGCCCGCCATGGCCAAGAAGAAGGACCTTTTCCCCGTTCCAACCAGCAACCGGCCCGTCGCGGAGGCGCGTGAACCCTCGCCCAACGTCGGCGTGTTCTCCGATCCCGACCGGCGCATCAAGACTGCCGGGGATGCCCGCAATCTCTACAACCAGTTGTTTCTGGAGAATGACCTGCGGAGTCAGACCTTGGCGCAGGTGAGAAACCAGATCGAGGGCGGACGGCCCTTCGACCCGCAGAAGCTCCATCAGGCCGGAGAGGACTGGCGCAGCAACGTCAACTTCCGCGACGCGGAGGCCAAGCTGCTGCGCGTCTTCCTGCCCTTCTGGAAGATGGTCCACGAGGTGCCGCGCAAGGTGGCGATTTCGGTCCATGAGGACTCGCCCGACGCGGACAAATGGGGCATCGCCATGGCTGAGGCGTTCGACCTGTTTCTGGAGGATTGGGCGGACGATTATTTCCAGCAGTTCATGGGCTTCACCCGCGATTACGTGGAGTTTGGCCCCGGATATGTCATGTGGCCGGACAAGCGCACGCCGCGCTTCGAGTGGATGAGCGCCCTCCAGATGTATTTCCCGCGCCGAACCAAGGCCAACGTGGACCGCTGGGAGCTGGTGGCGGTGCGCAGCGAGATGACGGCCAGCCAGCTCTGGGACCAAATCGCCACGGATGCCGACCGCAAGGCGAGCAAGGAGGCCGGGTGGAACCATGGGGCGGTGGAGCAGGCCATTGCGCTCTGCGGCGAGGTGGGGAGCCAGCGGGTCCACTTCGACCTGAATTATTATCAGGACATGATTACAGCCAACGACCTTGTGATTTCGTCGGTCTGGCCACCCATCGAGGTAGTACACGTCTGGAGCCGGCGCCGCGATGGCAAAATCTGCCACCAGATTATTACGGAGCGGTCCGACTGCGAGGATTTTCTCTACGAGGACGAGAACGCCGCCGAGAATTTCCGGCAGGCGTTTGGCGCGGTGTTCTACGAGGTGGGGACCAACTGCCTCCTCCACACCATCAAGGGCTGGGGGGTGAAGAATTACCACTACATGACGGCGATCAACCGCCACAAGTGTCGGATTCTGGACGCCAGCGCCTTCGCCATGGGCATGAATTTCCAGCGCGGGCAGGAAACCCCGGACGAAGCCCCGCCGGTCGAGCAGTACTCGATGATCAACCTGTTCCCGCCGGGACTGACCCAATTCCAGTATTTCCCTCAGGTGCAGCAGGCGCAAAGCGTCACGCAAATGCTGGAGCAGAACGAGGCGGAGAACAATTACATCTACTCCGAGATGCAGGAATCCATCGCCGCCACCAAGACGGCGAAGCAGGCGTTGATCTTGGCCAACATCCAGCAGGAGATGACCACGGCGACCGCTTCAATCTATCTCTCGCAGGTGGGAAGAATCTTTGCCGAGTGCGTCCGGCGTCTGCGCGAGAACAAGTCCGACGCCGATTCTAAGAAGTTCTGGGAGCGGGCGACCAAGCGCGGTTGCCCCGAGGCGGTGTTGTCCAAGTCGGAGATCACGGTCAAGACCGGGGCCAGCCCGTCCATGGCGAGTCCCGCCGTTCGGGCGCAGATTGCGGGTGACCTGATGCAGACCGTCTATCCGCTGCCCGATGCCAACCGCCGGCAGATTCTGGAGTTCAAGGTGGCGAACCTGACCGGCTCGGAAGGCGTCAAGAACTTCCTGCTGCCGGTCGGCACCAACTCGGACCCGCGTGCCCGCCGCGAGGCCATGATCGAGAACGCGCAGTTCGGGCAGGGCATGTCGCTGCCCGTGGACCCGTCCGACGCGCACGTGGAACACGCCGAGGAGCACCTGAAGGCCATGGAGCCAATCGCCATTGCGATCAAGACCGGGCAGACCGTTACCCCCGACCATATGATCTTGGCGCAGGTGGGATTGCCCCACACCGGCCAGCACTTGAAATTCATCGAGTCCGATGAGACCAAGCGGGTGCAGTTCAAGGCGCTCAACGCCGCGTACAAGCAGGTCATGGCCATCGTGCAGGGAGCCATCACCCGGCTAGCCAAGGCCAAGCAGAGCGGCGCCGCCCCGGACCAGATTCGCGCCCAGATGCAGCAGGGTCCGCAATGAAAAAGAACAAGCCAACCACACTCGCCGCCGAACCCAAGGCGGTATTCCAGCCGGATTTCTCCGCTGAATTGACCCCGCAGGAAATCGGTTTCCTGCGCGAGCAATTGCGCGGCGGAACGCTGGGAAGGGCATTTGCCATCGCCGCCCGTCGGATGCCATCCTCATTCGTGGAGGGTCCGGTGGATGACCATTACCAGACCCGGTGTGTGGCAAGACTAAACCAACTTAACGGCTGGGTGCTCCACGAGGCGGCGATTCTGGCGTTGGTGGCCGACAAGCCGCCCAAGGTGGAGCGACCCGAGGAAACCTACCCGGACAACGCCACCATCGGCAGCGATTGGACGAAAACCGTGGCGAGCGATGCCCTCCGTGCCAAGTATTCCTTGCAGCAACCCAAAAAGCAGTAACCCGTAGATCACCATGCCAGCAGAATCATCCGTCATCGACGCACCCGCACCGACCAACAAGGCGCTCAACCTTCCCCCCGGCGTCAAGCTGGGTGGAGGCGAGTCATTTGGCGCCAAGAATTTCTTCCCGCCCAAATCGGATGATGGCGCTGCGCCAGTCGCTCCGGCTCCGGCCAAGGAATCCGCCACTCCCGCGCCTGCTCCAACGCCCGAACTCGCTCCATCGACCAGTCTTTCCGACCGCATGGCCGAGGCTGCTGGGATCAGGAAGGCTGAGGCCGTCAAACCCGCCGAGTCGAAGCCGGCAGAAGCCAAGCCCGAGGTTCCCGACGCCGATGCGCTGGACTTCGACAAGGTGGAGATCGATGGACGGGTTTCCGCGAAGGCGACCGAGGCTTTCAAGATGGTCAAGGCCAAGGCCAACGCCCAGATCGCCAAATTGCGCGAGGATATGACCGCCGCCCAGCGCAAGGCGGCCACGCTGGAGGAGCAGTTGAAGACCGCTCCGGTCGGCACCATGACCAATGCCGAGGCCGAGGCGATGAAGGCCAAGGTGAAGGATCTTTCGGACAAGCTCTTGGTCACCAATCTGGCCGAGCATCCGACTTTCAGGGCGCAGTTCACGGAACCGAAATTGAACGCCGTGACGGCTGCCGGCGAAATCCTGTCCTCGCAGAAGGTGGAAGGCGTGGACATCGGGAAACTCCTTTCGCTGCCCCGGGCTGACTTTGCCAAGCAGGTGAGCGAGGTGGCCGCGAAATTGCCGTCCTTCGATGCCACGGAGTTTTCGTCTCAGATGCGCACCGCCTACCAGTTGCAGCAGGGTGAAACTGCCGCGCTGTCAAAGGCCCATGAAACTTACGATGCCTTGCAGAAGAATTTCAAGGAGTCCGGGGTGGCCGCTTTCAATCGCACGCTGGAGAAGATGGGCGGGGACCTCACCAAGCTGATGCCCAAGGCGGAGATTCCCAAGACCGCCACCGCCGAGCAGTTGGAGGAAATCAACCGTTACAATGCCGCGATTGATTCGCTGGCCCCAACGGCCCGGCAGATTGCGCTCGAATCCGCCTCGCCGGATCAGGTGGCCGCTTCCGCCCTCAAGGCGGCGGCCTATGATTTCCACATCCAGCACGCGCTGCCCAAGATTCTTGGTGAGTACCAGCGGTTGCAGGCGGCACTCGTGGAGGCGCAGGCGGAACTCAAAGCTGTGCGGGGGAAAAACCCCAACAACTTCGGGTTCAATCCCCCAGTTGGCGCCACCGAGGCCACCCAGAAGGAACTGGAGAATGTGCCCAAGGATGAGCGCATTGGCTACTTGGCGAAGAAGTTCTTCCCGCGTCCCGGTTCTGCACGTTAGTCCATGCCTGACAACTGGATACCGACAGTTTTCGAGACCGAAATCGACGGGATTAATTCTTCCGTCACGCCCGAGCTATTGCCGGTCACGCAACTGGCTTGGATGATGAACGGCCAGATTCGAGGGGGGAAGCCGCTCACCCGGCCCCCTCTCACGCTGCAACTGGTCTTGCCGTCCGGTCTGGTTCAGGATGCGGACTTCTTTTCGATTCAGGACGGTATGCTGGTCCTGTCGATTGCGGGCGCCCTCTACCGGATTCGCATCTCCAACCAGACCTTTGCCTACGAAACCATTGGCCTTGGGTTTCCCAACTCACCCATCATTCCGCAGGTGTTTATGTGCGAGACGGACCAAAGCCTCGTGATTCAGGACGGCCAGAGCGACCCGATCATCTATGACGGGTCCAGCACGCGCCGCAGCGACGTGGCCAACAACGAAGTTCCACGTGGAACATTCATGGCTTACGGCGACGGTCGGCTGGCGGTGGTGGTGGGCGGTAATACACTGACCGTGGGCAACATCAAGGGTTCGGCCTACCAGTCCGAGTTGCAATTCACCGAGACGTTGGCGCTCTTAGGCGGAGGTTCGTTCTACTTCCCGCAGGGTGTCACGGGGCTGGCCTTCATCCCCATCACCGGGACGGCGGACTTGGGGAGCCTGATGATCTACTCGCGGGGCAGCGCCGACGCAATGCGGCTGGACATCACCGACCGTTCCACGTGGCCCAACATCCCCGGTTTCGTCTCCACCGTGCTGCGCAACACGGGCGCCATTTCCCACTGGTCCATCTCGCAGGTGAACCAAGACCTGTATTGGCGCGACGGATACGGAGGCATCCGCTCGCTGTCGAGCGCGGTCAGTTCGGAGCTGTCCGGGGGCAACACCCCGCTGTCCCGGGAGCTGGCCCGCATCACCGACCATGAGACGGTTCGCTACCTCGACCATTCGAGCGCGATCTACTTCGACAACCGTTTCCTGTGCACGGCCTCACCCTTCCTCGACCTGAACCACGGGGTTTCTTTCCTCGATTTGATGTCGCTCGATTTCGCTCCGCTGGCCTCGATCCGGGGCAAGGCTCCGCCGTCCTACGATGGCACGTGGACCGGCCTCCAATTGGTCAAGGTGGTCAAAGGGGTGTTTCAGGGCAACGAGCGGGCCTTTGCAATCTCGTCGGACCCGGACGGCCAGAACCGACTCTGGGAGATCAATCCCTCCTCGACCGCCGAGATTGCCGACCGGACGACCGATTGCACGCAGGCTCCGCTCTACAGTTCCATCTCCGCCTATGCCGACTACCCCCGCGTCAACTTTGGTCTGGCCCAGACGCGCAAGCGTCTCCAGCGGTGCGACGTTTACCTGTCCGACATCGACGGTGACGTGGACGTGACAGTGTACTGGCGGGCGGACGCCTCGCCCGCGTGGATTCAGTGGGACACGTGGAGCGTGTGCGCCACCACGACCGACCCCTCGACCGTGACGCCGCACGTGTTCCAACTCCTCGCCCGGCAGCAGCGCCCGCAGGTCAAGACCTTCACCATCCCTGACGATCTGGATACGATCATCGGCTATGACGGGGCGGTGGGCTTTTATTTTCAGGTGCGGGTCGCATGGGTGGGCCATGCTCGCATCGACCGCATCATGCTGCACGCCGTGCCGCTGCCGGACACGCCGCTGGCCGACCGGGATGTGGTGAGCGCGGTCTGTGTCGCGCAGAACATCGCCTGAACGCCGTGAGCGCCGAAGTCACCTACGCGATTCCAGTCTGCAATTTGTGCGATGCGCCGATCTTCACGCTCCAGCCGGCGGCGCAGACGGCGGATATGGATGGCAATGCGACCTTCACGGTGGCGGTTTCCGGAGTGCCGACCATCGCCCTGCAATGGCAGGTCTCCATTGACTCGGGGGTGAGCTGGACGAACCTTTCAGACAACGCCATCTATGGCGGTGCCACCACCACTACCCTTGCGATCAACGCCTCGCCGCTGTCTTACAACAACAACCGCTACCGCTGCGTCGCGGTCAACGGATGCGGAACCACGTACTCGACGGCGGCGATGCTGACCAACGCGCTGACCGGGCACACCTACACCGGCCCCTTCATCTGGCACGGCACCCCGCCGCTCGATGGCAGCCCCGGTCCCGGCATCAATCCGGCGCCGCTGCCAAATCATCCTTCGGTGTTGAGAATTCCAACCCGCTATCTCATTCGCACCGCCCTTGGTTTTTCCGAGATGATTCAGGCTCCTTATGGTCCGGACGGAACCATTTCGGGGGGTCCACACGGGACCATCGGATCGGTCACGTTGAACAATCTGGGCGGCTCCATCGTGACCAACGCCATCACGGGCGCCGTGACCGGAAACTACGCCGGTCAGTTGACCTACTCGGGAAACTTCTGCACCGGCAGCTCATGGCGCGGTTCCTACGGAGGCTATACCGGAGACATCACCATCAACGTGTCCGGCATGACGTTGGAATCGATGCTGCCATTCTACTCCTACGAGATCATCGGTCCGCTCGGAAAAACCTGCGGAACGGACGATTATCCCTCCCCGGGGTACCTGATGACCTATTGTGGCAACGGCATCTGGGGCAATCCGGGCGACTTCGCCTTTGAGACCCTTACTGGCGAGGGAACCCCGTCAAGTGCAGCCACAGCCGGCGGAGGATCAGAAGTGGCATTCACCGGACAAAGCTCCGTCAGCAGTTATGATCCGGTGACGGGAGCCATGGCCGGAACCGCTTCCGTAGTGAACGTGAACCGCAGCCGCCTCTCCGTTACCGGCGACTTCATCGTGACCTACAGCTATTCGGCGGTCCCCATCGGGGGAGGGACCGCCCAGACTTTCAGCGAATCGGACACCGTGGCCGTGGGCGTGGGCAATCCGCTCGCCACCACGAAGGTTGTGCCGATGCTGCCGGGCTACACGGTTTCCATCACGGACATTCAGGTGGCGGACTTGAAAGATTCCGCCGATGACTTCAGCACCTATCCGTTGGGCTGGACGCGCACACTGGGCAACGGCATCGGCTGGTCGGCTACCGGCACCTTCGGCATGTCCCAGCCCGGCGAGAGCGCCGATAGCTTCGACACGCTCACCAACGGCATCACCACCGCCATCACCTCGGGCGACAACTGGATTGGACCCGGCACCTTCGGACTCAGCGAAACCACCGAGGCATGGGATGATTTCGGTACCTATGCCAACGGCACGATCAATCTGGTGGCAGCGGGATTCGGCTGGGCCAATCCCGGCGTCTTTGGCGAGAACGACTACCTGCAAAGCTACGACGATTTCAGCGGCTTCACCAATGGAAGCTACGACACGCTGGCCAGCACCGGGATCATATGGATTGCCGACGGGACCTTTGGCCTTGAGGATTATTTGATTGCCAGCGATGACTTTAGCAGTTACGCGAACGGAAGTTACTCAACTCTGACCGGCGGGACCAATTGGGCGGCTGCCGGAACCTTCGGATAAAAATGTCGGCAGGAACCATCGCAACCCAAGCAGGCAACCAGCAGGCCATCCCGGTGGCCCGGGGAAATTACTATCGGCAATCGCAGGTGGGTACCAACTGGAATGAGGTACGGGTGGGGATGCTCTATCAGGTCATCCCTTCGTCCGGCCTCGACGGGGCGAGCGCGGCGGAAACCGTCACCGCCTCCAGCTATCTTGATTGGGGTTGTTTCGGGCTGATGAACTCGCGCACGTCATCCTCCGCCATCCCCGGAGTAGCTGGGGTGCAGTTTGTCGGAATGGCGATCAATACGGTCAATGCCAGTTCCATCGCCAACAATTCCAACTCCTCCGGCACCGGATGGATTAACGGCAACTACGGACGCACCGCCTGCTCCATCAATGGCACCTCCATCCTCACCGCCAGTTCCAATCTCATCTATCAGATCACCTACGCGCAGTACAACGCCTCGACCTATGCGGCATATCTGGGATTGAGATTCGTGGTGGCCAACAAGGGCGGAGCGACCCAGACGATCACGGTCTATATCAACGACTGCTCATCCTCGGGCAGCGGCAAGGGTCCGTTTGCCATCACACAGGCCACGGCGATTCCGGTCCTGCGCAGCCACATGACCAACGACACCATGAGCGCCAATGCCAGTCTGACTTGGAACGCCGGCGGCGTTGCCCTCGCGCTGCCGGACAGCTTCATCGTGCGACTGCCGTTCCTCAACAACTGCCTGCGCATGGCCGCGCATGACGTGATGCTCATAAGCTAATCCCATGGCCCTCAATCTCACTCTCTCGGCCCTTTCGGTCCCTGCCGGCCAGCAATTCCCCGGTACTCCCCAGACCTTCCTCAATTGGGCGGTGCAGTACATCTCCATCGCCGGCCAATCGACGTTCAACGGAATCAATTATGGCCATACCACCCCGGCGACCGCCGATCAGGACAAGCCGTGGTTCAAGACCGACAACGCCTACAACCCGCTTGGCTGGTACGGCTGGAATGGCTCGGCGTGGACGCCGATTCCCATGGTGGCCCCGTCAGGACCGACCGCCACCCGTCCAGCCAGCCCCATCGCGGAGCAGATTTATTTCGACACCGACATCAACTGCCTGCTGATCTACGAGCGCAGCGCATGGCGGACGGCCAGCGGCAGTCCGGGCGACGTGAAGATGGTCAAGGCGACGACAATCACCATCGCCCTCACCAACAACCCGGGATGGATTCAGGACCCCGATTCGCTGGGGAGAGTGATTGGCGCAGCGGGCAGCGGGTCCGGGCTCACGGCCCGCAGCTATCTGGACAGCGTGGGTGCGGAAACGGTAACGATTGCCAAGACCAACTTGCCGGTTGATGCCGTGTCGCTCAAGACCGGCTGGGATGTGTTTCCAGGACAGTTTCAGAACGGCTCACAATCTCCGGGCGTGCAGCCCATCACGACGGGGTTGGGTACTACCAATACGACGGCTGGAATGGGCAGCGCCACACCGCTTGGGATCATGCCTCCAGTAGTTTTCTACTGGGCGTTGCTCAAGCAATAGCTCCATGGATGATGTTGCACAGATTTTCGCTGAACCCGATTCGCTGGCCATTCCCGGCAGCGCCAGGATCAACCGTCGCATCGAGTCCATGGAAGCAGAATTACTCAAGGTGACGCAGGTGGAAATGCCGTTGACGCATCGTTTTGCCTCCGGAGTCTATCTGCGGGAAATCTTCATGCCTGCGGGTACGTTTGTCATCGGCCACCAGCACAATACCGAGCATTTCAACATCGTGATCTCCGGTCGGGCGAGTGTGATGATCGAGGGAAAGGTCCATCAGATTGTTGCCCCGTCCATCTTTAAATCCGGCTCGGATGTGCGCAAGGTGTTATTCATCCACGAGGATATGCGCTGGCTGACGGTGCATCCGACCGACGAAACCGACCTTGACCGGCTGGAGGAAATTCTCATCACCAAAAGCCCGAGCTTTTTGCTCCACGAGGAGATGAAAAACCTGCTGGATGGGATGCAGGAGCAACGGGAGCTGGAGGAGTCTCATGTCTAGGAAAATCATATTCAACATCGTGTTTTATGCGGTAGGCGGGTGGTTCACATGGGCGGCGGTGGGGGCGGCCACGATCTCCGCCGTAGGCAGCTATGCCGCTTCCAAGAGCCAGAAGGCTCCGGCCACCGCATCGTACACGCCCGTTGATGTTGGCAAGGCCACTGGCGAAGCCGTGCAGGCCGACACTGCAAATCTAGCCGGCATCCAGAATCTTGTCGGCTCGTCAAATGCCTTCACGCAGCAGCAGGCCAACGCGATGATGGAGCAGGCGGTGCCCGGCTATGCCGACTTTGCCAAGAACCTGTTGGCCACCGGGCAGGCGAATCTGGCGCAATCGCAGAGCGGCCAGCTTCCTCCTGGTGTGCAGCAGCAGTTGGAACAGCTCGCCGCCGAGAAGGGCATCAGTGTGGGCGGCGGCGGTCAGTTTCAGGGATTCTCGGCGCTGTCGCTCTTGGGCACCAACATGCTCAACTATGGGCAGCAGCAATTCCAGAATGCGCTGTCGGCACTCACGACCGTCACCGGGACCGCCCCAAGGGTCAATCCGGCGAGCCCCATGTCGATGTTTGTCACGCCTTCGCAGGCAATTGGAGTCCAGACGCAGAACAATCAGACCCAGCAGGAAATCCAGCAGGGGGCCAACAATGCCCAAACTGCCGCCAATAACTATGGCAATATGTCCAGTTGGATGAATTTGGCCTCACAATTCAGCGGCAGCAATAATCTGGCGGGTGTGCTCGGCCAGTTGTTCAACCCCAATGCAGGAGTCGGACAAAGCACGAGCTACACGGATTTCCTGAAAAACAATCCCAACTCGTCTGCGGCCATCGGCCAGCAGATTCCAGCGGGAACCTGAACCATGCCCGTCATCCCCCAGTTTCAGCCGGCTGCCCCGGCACTTGCGCCTGCGGAGGCCATGCAGTCGTGGATGGGTCAGGCGCAGGAGCGGCAGTTGCGCCAGCAGCAGATCGAAAAGAACCAGATGGACCTTTCGATCCTGAGACCCGTGCTGGCCGCCCGCCAGCAGGCGGAGGCACTGGGAGTGGCGGCAGACATTGCCACCGCCAAGGCCAAGCTGACCAACGACGCGATCACCAATGTCACCCGAGTCCGATACGCCACGGAATCCGCTCAGGCCCAGAAGGATTTTCTGGATGCACATGCAATCCCGGGATGGGACGAGCAGGCTAATGCCTTGTCTAATCTCCAGCAGAAATACTCATGGATGTCCGTGCTCCCGGAAGCCAAGGGATTCATGGCGTCGCTGGATTCGGCCCGGGCCAATGCCGAGATGCGGGGACGCGTCGATACCCAGAATGAACAGATGCAGGCGTTGACTCAGGCTCGGGTGGATGAAGCCTTGCAGGCGGCACAAATCAGGGCCGATGCCGAGGCCCAGCGGGCGCAGATTGCTTCCGATGCGGCGGCGATGCGCGATCAGGCCATGATGGAGCGCGAGCAGTTCCAGCAGCAGGCGATTGCCCGGCGAGAAACGCTGTCTCAGGCCACGAAGCAATGGCAGACCCGACAGCAAGTGAGAACTAAGGCGTGGACGGAACTCGCCAAGGCTGCTGCTGCTGGACCAGCGGGGACCAAAATACCAGAATTGACCATCGAGGAGATGCCGGACCCGTTCGCGGAACAGGGTGGCCCGACCGTCAGCATCGACACGACCTCCAGCGTGGAACGTCCGGCGACGGCTCAACCGACGACTGCTTCTACTCCTGCCGCTCCGGCCAAAGAATCAGCTCCTAAAATGGCCAAGGCGCCTGACGGAACCACCGCCAACGCCAACCCGCTCACGGTAGATCAGGCCATTCAACTGCCCAGCGGAACGTGGTTCATGGGGACCGACAACCAGTGGCACAAGCGCAAATAGCCAGCCATGGCCGATGATCCCTACGCCGCAATCGCCAGCACTTCCGTCCCTGCTGCCCCGACCGCCGCACCAACTACTACTGCGGACCCGTATGCGGCGATAGCCGAGCCGGCAGCCAAAATTTCGACAGCGCCCAAACCGGAGGAATCCACGGTCGGTAAAGTGGTGGATTGGTTCAAGCAGTCATTTCTGACTGCGGACGCCTACAAGGATTTTGCCCGTCGCGTCCAGACCGCGATTCCCGAACAGATCAGCAGCCGGATGAAGATTCCCGAGATTGGGACGGTGACTCCCGAGGTCCGTCAGTCTTGGGCCAACCTGATGGGAGAAATCGGCCTGCCGCAGTTTGCGGGCGCACCCATCGAGGCAATTCCGGCCATCCACAACAGGATTTTGAAGCCGCTTGCCGACTTTGCCGTGTCGCCGCTTGGTTTGGCGACTGCCGGCACGGCAGCGGCGCCCAAGGTAATCAAGGATGCCACGCAGGCGGTTTTCGCAACGGTCATGTCCAAGCAGGGGGTCGAAAACTTCCCCCAGACCGTCCAGACCATTCTCGACCCAAAAGAGTCGGCGCAGAACAAGTGGGACAGCGCGGCTGGTGAGACGATGGCCTTGGCGATTCCAACGCTCATTGCGGCTCACGCCTATTACGCTGGCAGGGTTAAGCCAGAGGACATTGCCAACTCCAAGACTCCGGCGGATGCCATAAATGTTGTTGCTGAAAAGACCGGAAAGACACCTGAACAGGTGGGTGAAGATTTGCAGGCCGCTATCCAAGAAAAATCAGCGGAGGCACCGCCAACCGCCATCGAAGATCAACTATCATCCTCGGCCAAGACCGCCCGAGAGTCCAAGGACTATCAGGCCGAGTTGGACTACCTCCAGCAGTCGGCGGCGCGTGCCAAGGCCATCGAGTCGGCTGCCGTGAAGTTGCCTGATGGCGAGGTCAAGACCGGCCCGGAGCACGACTCTATTGCACCCAAGGGTGCGGGCAAGGACGGATTCACCACGACTAAGCCCGTTACTCCGCCTGAGTTTGTTGATCGCACCGAGGCGATGACGATTGCCAAGGACGCCGGTCAGGTGCCGGCTGACGAAACAGCCAAGCAGCTTCATTCGTCGATGATCGAACCCGTTGACATCGGCCAGCGACCATCGGCGGAGGAACAGGCCGCGCTCAACAAGAAAGTGGAGGAGGATTTGCGGGCGCAGGTGGCGCAGCGACCGGGCCAGCGCGTGGCGATTGATGACACCAAGGCCATCAATGACGCTGCCGAAAAGCAGGCGATGGGTCCTACCTATGGAATCGCCAACCGGGTGAACGAGGAACGCGCCAAGGCGGGTTACATTGAATCCGTGGAACCGGGATCAGGTATGTCTCCCGAGGACTTGGTGCAGTTGGGGCGTGACCGGATGGCGGCCGGGGAAAACCCCGAGGCTGTCTTTGAGAAGTTTGCCAAGAACGGCGCAGTTACGGGATCGGACATTGGGCTTGTGCGTGCCTACGGCGAAAAACTTGCCAAGACTGCCGATGCCGCTGCCGACCAATTCGGCGTGGACTCGCCGCAATACAAGGCTGCCCGCAAGGCTGACTCTGATTTTTCCCAGCGCATCCAAGCACTCAAGGGTCCGCCTTCCGAAGCCATGCGGGCCATGCAGGGCGAGACGGAAGTGGACACCGGCACGTTCCACGGTCTCCAGCGGGCCTTTCGTGCGTCGGCGGGACGCGATTTCACCCCCGAGGAATCGGCGCAGGCCCAGCAGGTCGCCGCGATGGGCAAGAAGGCAAAGTTGGAGGATGAAACCGCCACCCAGAAATGGGAGGATCATGTGTCCAAGGGGCGTCCCAATTCAGCCTACCCGAAGCAACTGGCCGACCGGCTGATTTCCGCGTTGGACAAGCAGGCGTCGGAAGCGATGGCCCGCATCACGGCCCGACGCGCCAAGGGGCAGGCGTTCTCCGGCGGCATCAATCCCGAGGAGCTGGACGATTACGTGATCTACGGCGCCTCCAAGATCGCCAAGGGCGTGCTGGAAAAGGGCAGGTGGGCGGCTGAGATGGTCAAGGATTTTGGCGACTACATCAAGCCACACCTCGATGACATCTGGCAGAAGGCCCGAGCCGAAGTGACCAAGCGGTTCAAGGACAGCATCCCGGCTGATGCCCGCGCCGCCGTCATGGACGAAATCAAGGGCACGTCCGTTGACGCGATCTACAAGCGCACCAAGCTCTACATCGACCAAGGCATCAAAGACCCCGCTCAGGTTATTTCCAAGGTGGCGACGGATTCTGGTCTGACCTTCAAGGAGACGCTGGAAAAGCTCACGGCGGACAAGACCACGCGGCGGCTGTCCGACGAGATGTGGGCGAAGATGTCGGCGCGGCGCACGGTGGTCAGTCAGGCGAAGCGGTGGCTGGAGGCAACCAAAGACCCGGCGCTGATTCGCTACGCCAAGGGCGTGCCTGATTTCTTCTTCAACATGGCGATCATGGGCCACGGCACGGTCTGGTCGATCACCCATGGAGGGGTAAACTACTTCATCCCGCAGAACTGGAACGCTTGGGTTCCAAACTTCTTCCGGTCCTTCAAGCTCATGGGTCTCATGGACAACGGCGCCTACCATGAGCAGATGATGCAGAACATGATGCACAGCGAAAACTACGTGCTGGCGCGTCGTTCGGGACTAAAGGTTGACCCGTATCATTTCACGGACGATTACCAAAACTCGTGGATTCGGGCTTCGTTTGGTCGGTTGGGCCTGATGGGCAACCGGGGATTCGATGGCTTGAAGCTGGCCCGCATGGCGCTGTGGGACAATTTCTGGAAGGATTTGCCCGACAGCCAAAAGACCCCGGCGGCAGCCCGGGTTTTGTCTGCACAGGTCAATCATCTGACCGGGGCCGTGGACATGAAACTGCCGGGGTGGCTGAGCACGACGCTCCGAACCAGTTTCTTTGCCCCGACCCTTGAGGCATCCCGCTGGATGTGGCTCTATGGAGACCCGGCGCGTGCCGCCAAGACGTTCCTTACTTGGGATAAGGCGAGTGAGATTGATAAGACCGCCGCCTTGCGCGAAGCACGGCAAAAGCTCACTTGGGCGGGCGTGTACCTGACTTCCCTTGCCGCCAATCAGGGATTCCTGACCGCCGCCGGAAGCGACCAGAAAATAAACTTCACGGACCCGACGCACGCCGACTGGCTGGCCTTCAAGGTGGCCGGTCACAAGATCGGATTCTTCTCTCCCGTCATCGGGACCATGAGGTTTGTGGCGGAAGTCGCCATGATGGTAATGCCGGAATTACAACCAAAAAACGTCCGCCATAATCGCGACGCTCAGGACCAAATTGGAATCGACAGTTTGAAATATCTGCGTGGAAAACTAAGCCCGTTTGGTGGCACCGTGGCAGACTTTGCCACCCGAACCGATTACTCAAAACGTCCGTTGCCGTTTGGTGGTAAACGCGTTCCTCCATACATGCGCCGCCAAGGTGTCCAAGCCTACACGTGGCCGGAATACGCTTCCACCAAGATTCCCATCCCGTTTGCCGAGGCCGCGCATGAAATCTGGCAGCCGATGGGCATGGACGAAAGCATGGTCCATCACTGGCTGATCGGTCTGGGTGCCGGTGCCGCCATGGGCACCACGGGCGTCCGGGTCAGCGTGGATACGATGGTCAATAAACCGATTCCGCTGCCGGAGGTGCCCAAATGAGCGATGACATGTCAAAGAAGTCGGTCTTGGTTGCGGACAATGGGAGTTTCGTGGAATTTGCCGTCACGCTCGGGCTGTCGTTCGGCAAGGTCTATTACTGGACCCCTTCTTTCAGCGCCGCCAAGACGCCGAACAAGGATTTCATCGGTGAGGGATTGCCTGAAATCGAAGTGGTTTCGTCTCCCGACCCCTATTTGGACAATGTGGACATGGTGGCGTTCCCCGATGTCGGCTTTGGACTCATGGCCGACGAACTGGCCAAGCGCGGCCATCGCGTCTGGGGCAGCAAGCGGGCGGAGGAACTGGAACTAATCCGCGAGAAGGCCAAGCAGGCGATGGAAAAATCCGGCGTCCCTGTTTCGCCATGGAAGGAAATCACCGGAATCGACGCGCTGCGCAAGCATCTCCAATCGCACAAGAACCAGTTCGTGAAGTTGAACGAGTACCGGGCGCTTTCGGAAACCTTCTTTGCCAAAGACCTGAAATACATCGAGCCAAAGCTTGACGCGCTGGAACATGAGTTTGGGCCGTTGAAGGACAAGGCGGAGTTTATTGCAGAGGACGAACTGCCGGACCGGGTGGAGTTCGGGGCCGACACGTTCTGCATCGACGGGCAATTCCCGGCGAAGCAACTCTGCGGAATCGAAATCAAGGATGCCGGGTACGCCGGGGTGTTTGCCTCGTTCGATGAACTGCCGCCCTGCATGAAGGACTATTACGCCAAGATGGCCGGCGTGTTCAAGGACTACGGCTATCGTGGCTCCTACGCCGACGAATGGCGCATCAAGACTCCCGAGGACGGCTACATGATCGACGCCTCCTGCCGCGAGCCATCACCGCCGGGAGAACTGCGACAAGTGATGCTGCTCAACTTTGCGGACATTGTGTGGGAGGGTTCGGGGGGCAAGATCATCACGCCCGTCGCTGCCGCCAAATACGGGGCGGAGGCAATCATTTCAACCTCGTGGGGCGACGAGGAGTGGCAGCCAATCTTCTTCCCTGAGAAGCTGAGACGCTTCATCAAGTTCAAGCATTTCTGCCGCATCGACGGCACCTACTACGCCATCCCACAGGAATACAAGTGGCCGGAAATCGGCGGCGTGGTGGGCTACGGGGACACGCTGGACTCCGCCATCGAGATGGTGAAGGACATTGCTGGACAGATCGAAGGCTACGGGCTAAACATCGAAGTCGGCTCCTTCGACAAGGCGCAGGAAGAAGTCAAGAAGCTGGGGAAGGCTGGCATCAACATTTTCGGCCATGAGTGAACGTCCGACCCAAGAAGTGCTGGACGAAGCCGAGTGGCAGGAAATCGGGCGCTGCGGCTGCCTGATTCCTGACGACGATTCCGACACAACCCAAGACACCGAACCCGAGGAATAAACGTGGACACCTTCCTGCTCTACCCGTCCGACACCCCGCACCGCATCGCCAAGATCACGGAAAAACCCGGACGCCTGAAAGACCTTGATTTGGCCCCCTCCGGCACCTGCGACAAAATCTACATCCTCCAGCCGACCGGAGGGGCGGTGCGCTACACGCTCAATCCCGGTGATGGGCCGGTGGCGGGTGCACGCGGATTCATACTCAAGGATTTGGACAAGGTTCTGTTCTGCCACAACGAGATTGTGGAGGCGCAATGGGTGTCCGAATCCGGAAAACCCGTGCTGATGCAGGTGGGCACCGGGACCGACCGGGCTATGCGGTGATCTTCGGCACCAGCCGGTTCAGCTTGTCGAAGATGCGCTCCGGCTCGATGGACGCCAGCACCGGGCACCAGCGCAGCTTCGGGTCCGGGTTGGTCTTTTCGCACGGCTGCCCCACCGGCCAACGCTTTGGTCCCCACGAGTGGAAATTGCACGGGGCGCAGTCCGCCACCGCCTGAATCCCCCACACGGTCGGATGATTCGTCGTGCGGGTTTTCCAGTGGAAGGGTCCGAACAGGCCGAGTGCCTTGACGCCAAGGGCTCCGCAGACATGCAGGATGGCTGAATCCGGCCCCAGCGCCACGTCGCACGTCAGCAGCACCACCGCCGACTGACGGAAACTCAACTGGTCGGCAGTCAGGTTGACGATGTTGGGTTCCTTGTTGGTCGTGATCTGGCGGGGCTCACCCGTCAGGTAGATTTCCCAGCCGTCGGCCACCAACAGCCGCATCACCTGTACCAACTGGCTCTGCTCGTAGGTGCGGTGGAGTTCACTGGCGGCGGTCTGGATGGCGATTCGACGCAGTTTGTTGCGCGGATACTTCTCGCGTGCCCATGCCTTCTCGTCATCGGTCAGCAGGAAATCGGCGTGGCGGTAATTCTCCGGCACCTCGACCCCCAACTTTGCGGCCAGCGCGTCAACGATATGCATGTCCTTGGCCGACTCGTTATGCTCCAAGGCAAACTCCATCGGCAACACCATATCAAACTCGCCCGCCTGCTCCAATGGCACCGGGTACGGAACCAGACCGTCGATGTACGGCAGTCCCAGCAATACCTCGCGGAACTTTGGGTTGACCGACACCGACAGGTGCGCGTTGGGGTACTTCCGGTCCAGCGCCCGCAAGGCCGGAGTCAGTTGGATCAGGTCGCCAAACGCGCCGGGACGGATGACCAAGATGTTTTTTGGATCAGGTGGCCTGAACGCACCCGTCCATGGTTCCAAAGTGGCCGTCCCCGGCGCGGCCATCAGCATCAGCGCCGCCCCGTTCTGGTTTTCGATAAGGTAGCTGCCAGCCGCCACCATCCCGTTAGGTCCGGCGTCAACCGGCTGTGTGAGTGTCAGGATGTGCATAGGGTCTTGTCCTCAATCAGCATCAGGGCGTCATCCCAGCGGTTCTTCATGTACCGAAGATCAATGGCCGTGACGGACCTTTTGGTTTCCATTTTGCGGAAGTGTTCCAGTGCCGTCATCGGACCCGATACGTCCTCCACCACATAGATTCCACCGGGGGCCAGATGGGACCGAAAATTGCCATAGGTACCCAACTGGTACCGCAGCTCGTGGTTGGCATCGTCGATGATGACGTTGAAGGCCATCGATCCAAAGGCGCTCTCGACCGCCGCATGGTCCATCGAATCCGCCTGACGGAAACGATCATGGCCGGTCTTGGGCTCAATGTCGCAACCCCAAATCTCTCCCTCGGGGAAATACTGCTCCCACATGGTCAGGCAGTCGCCCGTGTCGATGCCGATTTCCAGCAGGCAGACCGGCGTGCGCCGGAGCGGTCCAAACAGCTTGTCGTAGAACTCAAGGTAGTTGTGTTCAGTCCCCTTGTCGGTCCTCAGGAGAGCGGCGATTTCAGCAAGTGACTTCATGGCTTGGGACCGTTGCGGTATGACTGGGTGCCGTTCTGGTGGTGATCGGGCGGGTACTTCTCCATGAACAGGGTCCATGGCGCCCACGGCCAGCCGATAAGCTGGAACGCCTCCGCCACGGCCACGCCGAACTGCGGGATGTGCGGGCCGTCGTACTCGTAGCCCTTGCCCTGACCGGCGGGATTCGTGTCGTGGAAAACCATGAAGCCTCCGGGAACAACCTTCGTGTAGTAGTTGAACACGTCCAGAATGACGGCGTTTCGGCAATGGTCTCCGTCCACGAAGATGAAATCCAAGTCATCGGGAACGAGGTGGAACGATTCATCGGAGCGTCCCTTGATGACCGTGGCACCCGGAAACGGGTCTTGCACGGGAATCAACTTGCTTGGCTCGATGCCCCAATACTGGATGGAGGAGCCATGCGCCTCCAAGAACTTCTTCATGCCCCGGGCGGTGTGGCCGGAGTAGGTGCCGATCTCTAGCACGCGCACGACGGGCTTGGGCAGCAGCGCCTCAAGCGAGGCGTCCAATACAGCTTCATCGCATGAAAACATCATGCCGTATTTCTGGAACATCTGGTAGCTCATATTTCCTTTAGGTGTAATTCCGTGAACTGGTTGACGTAGGGAGAACCAACAGCGTTGACCACCGGCATGTGGTTGCCTTCCACAAAAGTCACATGCTGGGGGTAGCGCGCCCCGTCCTTGATGCCGTCCTGCGCGTTGACCTGCATCACGTCGGGGGAAAACACGCGCTCATTGTGGCCCAAGGCAGCCGCCCACCACGCGAAGGTGGAGTTGGACCGGATCAACACCTTGGCCTTCATCATCAGCAGCAGGTCGGGCACAAAGTCAGTGCGGGCCGACAAGCCGGAAGTCTTGCCCTTTTCGGCATCGCTCAACTGGTCCCATGGCCGCTCGACCGGCACCTGCGCGATGCGGTAATGCTGCTCGCCGTCCAGAAAGTAGAGCTTCGACTTGTCCAACCCGAACTGGTTGCAGCAATCCACGTAGGATTCCTTGCTGATCCAGACAAAGGGATTGCAGGCGTAGGTGTAGTCGCCAAGGCGCAGGTTGGCGATCAGGTCCATGGCCGGCACCTGCGCGTCCCATTGGGAGAACTGCGGGCGCAGCCGGAACCACTCGCATACCTTGGCCCGTGAATACAGGTCGAGATTCTTCTGATGCTGCGCCATGCCCCGGATGGTGATTTCCCCCAAGCCGTCCCACTCCTCAAGGTATTCGGTGCCGCAGACGCGGAGATCATCCCGCGTGGCAGGCGCGTTCGCCGGCAGGTCGAAAATCTGGTCGAGCACGCAGGTTTCGCAGCGCAGCTCAAAGCCGTACTTCTCGGCGTAGGCCCGGGCGAACGCATATTCAAAGAGGCGGTTGCCCAGACCGCCGGCCAGTTGGACTTGAACGAAACTCATGGTACTACCTGTTGAAGATTGGCCTTGATGAAGGCTCGTTTTTCCAATGCGTGTTTCAGCCCCGGATCGAAGTTGCCACGCCGGTTCCTGACGTTGTTTTCCGACAGCCGGGTACGCCTCACGTCATAGACTTTGGCAATCCGGTCCACCGGCCAAATCTGGTGGAAGTGGAGCAAAAAACAGTCCGGCTTGGTCTTAGGGCAGTCATGGCCGATGAACAGCTTGTGCCCGTCCCGTAGTGTCGGCTCGGCCGCATGGGCGCCAAAGCCCAACCCCGATTCCGCCACTCGGCGCGGACTGAACAGGATTGGCTTGGCGTACCACTTCGAATCGCTCGCTCCAAATTTCACCTCGTCGTAAATCTGGCCCGGCGTAGTCGGAAAAACTTCGCTCAACATCTCAAACCCATGTGGCTTGACCATGGCAACGCACAAATTGTCATAGGCGCGCAACGCCTCCTTGGCTCCGCCCGGGAACCACAGCAGTTCGTCGCAATCCGCACAGATCACCCAATCGGACCCCGTGCCCTTCCAGCACGAGTTCTTCAAATTCATGTTGATCTCGTCATCGAACACCCCGCCGGTGTCCCAATCCTCCACGATGGCGCCGTACTGCCGGGCAATCTCGCGGGTTCGGTCGGTCGAGAACGAGTCATGCACCCCGATCTTTTGCGCAAAGGTCCGGTAGTGGCGCAGCGTGTAGGGCAGCATCGCCTCCTCGTTCCACGTCAGCAGGTGGACCTCAACCTTGGGATCATCGACCGGCGTTTCCTTTTCGGGCAATCGGTTGAAGCGGGCGTAGCTGTCGGCGTCGGGGCCGCCCAGTTCGCGCAGCCGACCCAAGCCCCGGTCATCAATGGCAAACGGGTCGCGCCCCCTGTGTCCGCCGCCGTAGCCCTGCTTTCCCGGCATGGACTTGATGCCAACCACGAGCCGCTTGCCGTTGACTGCCGACGGGTCCAGCAGCGTTTTCTGGGGCGCCGGCATGGCCCGCCACAGCGCCTCGTCGATGAATCCGTTGGGCGTATCCCGGCAGATTTGCGTCAAGAGCGGAAACAGGCTTCGCCGGCAGGCGGTCGAGCACAGCGAGGCATGACCCATGTTGGTATGGTCGAACCAATACCGCTGCCACACGTTGTAGTAGATCGCCCGCCCCTCGCCTACCAGCACGAACCGATGCAAAAGCTCGGCCACCCTCTCCAGCCACGTCGGGTCATACCAGTCATCGTTCTCCCAGAACACGATGGCGTCGTTTCGGATCAAACCGGCCTTGATGGCATGGGCCAGCTTGTTGGGCAGGCTTTTGACCCCGGACCATGAGGAATTGTAATGGTAATCCTGACCCATAGTGCAGACCGTGCGCGGCTCGTCATCGTCCAGCACCAGCCATTGTTCCGGCTGGACGGTCTGCCGGGCCATATACTGCTCCGAGAGCGCCCAAGCTTCGGGTCGGTGGCAGGCTGTGGTGATGGCTGTGATGCTCACTTTGCGCCAGCTCGGCGCAATCACGATGTTGCGGGGCGGAGCCTCTTGGGCTGATTTTTTTTTTGCCGGGGCGATGAACGGAGCCGCCTCGATGGCTTTCCAGATTGCGTCTGGTCGGATGGTTTCCATCGGCAAGACAGGACAGATGTAGGGATCGGGGGTGCGGTGGCGGGCTCCGGTGAAGGCGTGCTTGGGATCGGACGTGAGGCAAACCGATTTGGAGCCGTCCGTCAGCACCAAATCCGGCGTGGTGGCGCCAAACAGGCCGATGACCGGGCATCCGACCGCCTGAGCCAGATGGAGCGGCAGGCCGTCTCCGCCCACGAAGAACGCGCATTGGTTCAAGATGGCCGACGTAAGCCCGATGCTGGCCTTGGTGAAATTGGCATCGCCCGTGATGCTCTCAAAGGTGTCATCCCCCACCAGCGCGACCTTCCAGCCGTTGCGCAGCTTGGCCAAGAACAGGTGCCACGACGCCTCGGGCCAGCGCGTTCCCGGGTCGGCCATGCGTCCGGCATGGACGGCGACGAAGGCGCGTTCAATGCCGACCAGCCGCTTGGATTCCTTGAAATCGGATGGCGTCGGAAAGACTTCACAGATGCGCCGGTCAAGGTCCACACCGGCGGTCTCTGCGTAAAGGTCCAGCACGTGCCGGCTTGGGTCATCCTCCCATAGCCCGGTAAAATCGAACTCCACCACTTCCGCTTCATTGTACGGAATCAGCTTGTCGCACTTGGCGACGAATGGATTGCCCGAAAGGATGGCCGGAAAGTCGCATTCTGCCCAGACGGGGGAAGCCGGTTGCTTCTCGTGAAGCGCACGGATGATTGGCGTCAGCATCAGCACTTGCTGCGCCGTGCCGTGATGTTTGAGAACGAACGGATGGCTGAAATTGCGCAGTCGGATGTAATCCGCCCACTTCCGCTGCAAATACTGCATGTTGTAGGCGAAGTGCTCGCGGACCTTTGGCACCATGGCCGAAGTGGCGCCATGAACGTGCGTAAATTGGACATTGGGCACCGCATGAATGGTATAACCCAACTGGCGAAGGCGAAGGGACAAGTCCGAATCTTCACCGTAGGCAAAGTGAAGCCCGTCATCAAACAGGCCGTGGAGTTGAAGGATTTCGGTTTTGCCGCACAAGCATGAGCCTTCGATATATTCCAACGGGCCACCCGCGAAGCCCATGAAGTCCTGTCGCAAGCTCTGGCAGCGTCCAGCCGGCCCCGACAGTGCGGCGATGGGTGATGTCTCCAGGGGCGCAAGCAACGCTTCCAGCCAGCCAGGGCCAACGGTTGTGTCGTTGTTGAGGCACAAAAAGTAATCCCCATGCGCCTCGTTGAAAACCCGGTTGTTCGGGCCAATAAAGCCTTCGTTGGTCGGGTTGTGGAACACCCGCATAGTCATGTAGTCCTTCGCTAACTGGTCGAAGTATCCGGCAATGCCGTCCGTGCTTCCGTTATCGGTCAGCAACAGTTCGTAGTCCGTGCTGTTCGCCATCACCGACTCGATGCACCGCCGCGTTAGCGCGAGGTTGTTGAAGGCGAGGAGGCTGATGCTGACCTTAGGCACTTATTTACCTGATGTATCTCGGTGCCTTTCGTAGCAATGCGATTTTGCTGGACTTTAGTAAAATTCCAGTAAAAGTCGCATACGATCTAAAAGGCATGTCGCGGCCGATCACCCCGACTAGCGGTTTCAGCGCCTAAAGGCCAGTGGCGCGGGCTGGAGCGATTATCGTTCGCCCCGAACTTCCGACTCTCGTTTCTCCATGCCTTTTCAGTCCAACATCTCGAATTATTGGGCCACCCTCATTAATCAGTATGAGGAGCACATATACAGTAATTATTGGATCACAAATCCTTACGCGAGTTTGATTCCCTCCCGCGCCTTCGATGTGCAGATGGGTCTCGTCCCGCAGGTGCTCACGAGCACTTCCGACTTGCCCACCGCGTATCCCTACGCTGAAAGCACGCTCGCCCTCTCGACCGGCACCGGCACGTCCACGTGCTCGCCGGACCCCAAGACCATCAATTTTGGCTACATCAACCGCACTTACCAGCTCACGGTGGAGGCATGGGAGACGCCCACCTTCTGCTTGACGGACGTGCAGTTCGACTTTCAAGCCGAGCAGCAGGCCCGCAATCTGGAGCGCGGCTTGATGCAGTACAGCCTCGCCTATCTGGCGGACTGGCACCGCGTGAAGAACATCTCGATGATGGGCACCAAGCTGTCCACCACGGGCAGCGCGGCCTTCGCCACTTCCACGGACTCGACGGAGACCTTTGCGGCCCTGTCGGTGCCGACCGTGGCGCTCAATTGGACGCATCTCGGGACCGTCTATGACGACCTCTGCCGCATCGGCGCGCAGCAGTACGCCGTGGGCATGGCAGACGGGGCGCCAGTCTTCTCGCTCAACATCGGCCCGGGACTCAAGCGGCTCCTGTTCCAGACCAACACGCTCGCCCGGACCAGCGTGGACTTCTCCTCGATGGGGAAGGACTACAACCAGAACTTCCTGCCCCGGGGCGTCAACTACGCGATCTACGGCTGGCTCCCCAACACGGATCTGCTGCCGATCCGCTATGACGCGCAGTTGAACCCGATCTACCCGTACCTGAACAACCGTTCGGTGACGAAGGGTTCTGGCGCGTGGAAGAATGCCAACTACCTCACGGTCGCCAACGGCGGCACGGCGGTCTATGAGGCGTTCAGCGCCATGGCCCGCAACGTGTACACGCGGCGTCCGCGTCCGGTCGGCCCGACGGCCTTCTCGCAGCAGACCTTCAACCCGGTGACATATGCCGGCGAGGTCCGATTCATCAACAACCCCGACATGGGCCAGAACAAGCTGGGCAACTACGGTCTGTACCGCATTGACTTCCAGCAGGCGGCGATGCCGGAGTTCCCCGAGTTCGGCTGGGCGGGCATCACCCTCGCAGTCGATTGATCGCGCAGTGATCTAGGGTTCGGGTCCGCCGTCCGGGGCTTCGAGGCTGCCGGGCGGCGGGCACCGGCCCCACCCATTTTCATGCAAATCAACTTCCAACTGCCGACCACACCGGGGATCGACGCCGACAAGTCTGTGTCGGTCACGGGCACGGCCAACACGCTGGTTGGTTTCGGGCTGGTCCGAACAGACACCCGCTCCAACATCGTGACGATCCAGCCGCTCGGCGGGGCGCTCCACGTGAGCCTCGCGGGTTCGCCGGTCCCCACCTCTACCACTGGATTCTTGATTGCCCAGAACTCCGTGGCGCAGCTCACATGGGAGGAGGCGGCTACGGCCAAGTTCATCTCCGCCGACGGAAGCTCCACTTTTGCGGTGTGGACCTCGCTGGGGCGTGCTTGGAGGCTTGCACCCGCCAGTTAGTCGGTTAGTCCTACCACCATGATCCGCCGCACTTACGGCAGCGTTAAGGCGGAACTTGGGCGCATTGCCGGCATCAGCGGGATGCCGGTCACGGACGCCCGGCTCCTAAACTATACCAATCTGGCCACGGAAGAACTTTCGAACGAGGCCGACTGGCCGTGCCTCGTGGACCGCCTCCGCTTCCAGATTTACAGCCAGCATTTCACGCTGCCGGCCCGGTACGAGCGGGCGCTGTTCATCAATCTGGATGACGTGCCGCAGCCCATGCAGTCGCCGTGGTTTGACTTCATCGGCTACGGGCCGGACCTGATTGCCTCGACCGACAATGACACCTGCGACACCTCGACCTCGCCTTGGCTGTGCGAGGGCGTGCTGGACCGGGATGACGTTTGCACCTACGCCCCGATTCCCGAATACGAGGACACGGCGCTCTACTACACCCTCAAGGTGCAGGCGGAATCCATCGAGAACGCCATCGCCGTCACGATCATGGGGTACGACCAGAACGGAAAATGGATTCGGTCCAGTCCCGGCAACGTGTGGCAGGACGGAATCACGTTCAACCTTTCTGCCGGCACGGGCCAGCTTGCCACCGACCCGCAGGTTTTCACCAAGATCACCGATGTCATCAAGCCGGTCACGAATGACTTCATCGACCTGTACTATACGCCGAGCGGACTCACGACCTACACCCAGATTGCCAATTGGGAGGCGTGGGAGACCAATCCGGCCTACCGCGACTACTATATCCCCGGGCTGACCGAGGGCACGGCTTACACCGTCAAGGCGAAGTGCCGCCTGCGGTATCGCCCCATCGCGTTCGACAACGATTTTCTCCTTATCAGCAACCTGCCGGCGTTGAAGGCCATGATCCGGGCGCTGTTTTACATGGAGGCAAAGGACATGGAGAACTACGCCAACTTCAAACTGGCTTCACTAGACCTGCTCAAAAAAGAGGCCATCTCTTACCGAGGCAAACAGCGCAAGAAGCCACTCATCAGCTTTAGCGGAGGGCTGGGCATGAGCGCGGGCGGCCCCTACGTGTTATGAGCGGCAAGGCGAGTCGCGCAGATTGGGCGGCGACGGTGCCATGGACGGGGATCACGGGCAAGCCGGCCTTTTTGACCACGGCGGACGTGGCTTCCCAGATTGCGGCTGCACCTGCGGTTCAACAGACGATTGTTCAGCAGGTGCCGGCTCAAACCTCTGGCATCATTTCGCTGTCTTTTTTGCCGGCTGGAGTGTTTACGGTGGCGGCCCAAAACATTCAAAGCCAACCGATCACCATAACGCTAGACGAATCCGCCGCCCTTGACACCATCGGCACGACCCGCGGCTCGATGCTCTACCGTGGCGCGTCGGGTTGGTCTGCTTACACCAAACAAGTTTATGCCTCTTCCGTTGCGGTGCTAAATTCCAATGTTTCAACCGGGGGTGGGACCGACGATACCGCTGCCTTGCAGACGGTGTTGAATCAGGCAAGCGGGGGGACCGTAAGCCTAGAATTGGTAATGGATGGAGCCGCGCTTGTTACCGGCCTTAATATTTACAGCAATACGACCATCCGGTGCCTCAATAAATCATGTGGATTCTTTCTCAAATCGGCATCAAACCGGCCGATTGTTCGCAATGCTAATCCAACAACGGGAACCGTTGTCGATAAAAACATAACCCTATCTGTGGGCACGTATAACGGCAATGCGGCCAATCAGGGCACAATTCTTGCTGGCGAAGGTGACGTTTTTGTTCAGGGAATTGCTTTCTATGGGATTATTAATCTGACCTTGCGGGATGTAAAGATTCAAGGCGCCCACCAATATGCATTTGCTTGCTCTAACTGGACTAATGTTTTGATTTCAAGTTGTGAATTACAACAGGGATTGGGCGCTGGTGTAGATGGATTCCACTTCTTTTGCGGTTCACATTTGATAGTTAAGAACTGTTGGGGTCAGACCGGATCAGATTTTGTCGCTTTAAATTCCTCTGATTATCACGATCAAGGTTCTGCCCCGTGGGTAATCAAGGACGGAGATATCACCGATGTTACTATAGAAAATATCGTCCTTCAGGCGTCTGCGAATGGCGTCGGGATTCTGGCCGGCACCAATGTGGTTGATAACGTGACCGTCCGCAACGTGCGCGGCAGCGTGCGGGACTACGCCATGTCGCTTTGGAACGCTTGGAGCACGGCTTATCAGGGCGGACACATCGGCACAGTTCTACTCGACAATCTCAATATCGTTTCGTCCCAAAATATCGGCAGCAAAGAGATTGTTTCTATTTATTCTAGCAATTTAGATAATGCTCTAGGAACGCCGGGAGCCAACAACATCCATAATTTACAAATTGTAAATTGCCAATGGGCCGATCTAACAGATACGCGGCCGTGGTTGCGTTCAGATCAGTATGCCACAATCGACGTATTGCAGGTTGACGGCTTTGTGGTGGAGGAATCTCCCTCCGGGCAAAACAGTCGGACGTGGATGGTCACGGCTTCCACGATTAATCGACTTTCAATAAGTGCTCTGGACTGGAAACGCCCTACCTCTAGTTCGGGCCAAATTTTGGCCAACAGCGGAACAATCGGCCTGCTAAGTATGCACGGAATTGTAACTAACATTGCTACGGTTATCAGCAATACAGGTACAATTACCGCGGGTGGCACCATTGAAACCGAAAGCCATCAGAGTTATGGCACCTATCTATTAAATCCCGGTTCCTTGGGACGATCAATTGCGATGGATCATCCAACAGGATGTGGAATCACTTTCCGGGTTAACGGAACCTCCACTGGGCAACTTTGGTGCGATTCGTCGGTGTTCAACTTCTTCTCTCTTGGCTCAGAAGAATTGCGCTTTGGAAGCAATGGAAGCGCGGTTGTTTCGATCTATACCAATAATGTGATGCGGGCACAATGGGCCGCCAACGGTAATCTAACGGCCAATTCCGTGTGCCTATTTACCAATTCAACTGAAGCAACAAATTATACTGTCGCATCCGTTGTTTATTCCGGCGGCCTCGGCGTGGCCAAGAAGATCATCACCAACTCCAGCCTACAAGTCGGCACCGGCTTCGGCTGCAACGGCGCGGCTCCGCAGACGGCCTATGCTTCGGGAGGTGCCGCGGGTGGCACACCGACGCTGGCGACGGGCTACGGATTCGTGAGCGCGGCGGAGATGAATGCCTTCACGGCCCTTGTCGCCAATATCCGCCTTGCGCTTGTGGCTGATGGCGTTATGAGCTAACAGCGCCATGAAGGAAATATTCTGCAAGATCACCACGCTGCCACCAGCCAAGCCTGACGGCCAGCCGCCCACCTACGCCGACCTACTCCGCAACGCGCTGGACTTCCCGCCGCAGGGCGGCTTCACGCTGGAGGAAATGCGCAAGCGCGGGCGCATCGACAAGGCGCTGGAGGGAGTCGAACCGGGCGGCATCATAAAGCTGGAGGATGCCGACTACATGGCCGCACAGGAGGTCATCCGCGCCGTGCGTTGGAATGGCCGCTCCCCCGAACTGCTGGCCTTTGCCGAGGCTTTTGGCGTCACATGACCCTGCGCTCCCAACGCGGCGTGATCTTGGCGGCAGCCCTGCTACTGGGCGGTCAGCAATGCCAGCAGCAGCCATCGGCGCCGGTTGTGGTGGCCCCGGTCGGCCCGGCTGCGCAGGTGGCGCAGCAAGGCGACAAGGACACGATCAATAAGCTGGAGGCCGAGCTTGCAGCAATGGGCGCCAAGGCTGACGGGCTGGCGGCGGTGCTGTCGAAGGCTGGCGCGGGCAACGAAAACATCACGGAGTTTGCCACCAAGGAGCCGGCCAGCAATTTCACCACCGGCATCACCAACGAGAGCGCAGGCATCGCCCAGCTGGCCACGTCGTACATCACCGCTGCCGACCGGGCCGCTGCCGCCGAGCGCAAAGTGGCCGTGCTGTCGGGCGACTTGGCGCGCATGACCGCAGCTTACCAGACTGCCGATGCGGCCAATGCTGCCTTGATTGCGCAAAACAAGGCAAAGGACGACGCCTTGCAGGCGGCGCACCTTGAAACCGTGCAGGCGGTGGCGGCGCAGAAGGCCAAGGATGACGCGGCGATGGCGGAGCAGAAAAGCGCGGCCGCCAAGTTGCAGGCTGCGTTCGACTCCAAGCAACACGAACTAGACACCGCCAACAAGCGTTTGACCGCGCAGGCGGCCAAGGAGCGGCTGGTTATAATCGCCGTGTCCTACGTCTGCGCCGTGGTGCTCATCGTGGCTGGCATCTTGTTCATCGTTTACGCCGGCACCTACGCCTTCATGGGTCCGAAAGCCGGGCTGGCGCTAATTGCTGGAGGAATCGCATCCGGCGTCCTTGGGACGGTGCTGGTCAAGATTCAGGATTTTGCCGACGCCCATCCCTACGGCTTCTGGTGGACGATAGTGGGCATCTGCGTGCTGGTGGCGGCCGGGCTGGGAATCGCGGCCAGCAACCACAACCATTTCGTCAAACCCGTCACTCCCGCGCCAACTCAACCGCAATCCGAACCCACAAAAACCACATGAGTTACGTCATCACCGCAGTTATCTCGCTCGTCCTCGGCTTCATCGCCGGTCTGCTGGTCGGCAAGAAAAACCCGTCCGTGGCTAACACCGCCGACGCGATGGTGAAGTCTGCCGAACAATTGGCCGCCAAGAAGTAGGGTACACCCCACCCAAATTTGAGTAGGTAGCCTGCCTTGCAAAACGCACGCGCTTCACCCATGCCAACGCAAATACTTGGCTACCTCATGGACAGCTTGAAGCGCACGAATCCTCGGTACTTCGGCTCCCTGCTCTTGGCGTTCTCCGTCGCCGCTGCCTTCTACGCCAACAGCGTGTTTGCGACCAAGGGCGAGGTGCAGGCGGATTTTGCGGTCATTAATGCCCGGCAGATTCCGATGCGCGTGGACCGCTTGGAGGTATTTGCCACTGAGCACAAGGCGGAACAGGTAAAAATGGAGACGCAATTTGACCGGATGCGCGAGGACATTGCGACCATCAAGGCGGTGCAGCAGGATGATCGGCGTAATTGGGAGCGGGTGTTCAACAAGCTGGACCGGATGTCGGGGAAGTAGGCTAGGGTTTCAGAGTTGCCCATGCCAGCGCAGCCACTGCCGGAACTTGTCCGTTTCCAGTGGCCCGGCAACGGTCCAATCTATCGGCCACCCCATCAGCCACTCTTGCAACTGGGGGTTCACCTGTCTGCCAATATATGTCCCATCCCGTTGAGCTTTTTTCCGGGCGTTTTGGCCTCCACAGTTGTCCCGGCTGTCCGCCCGTGGCGTGGGAAACATATTCCGCTTCAATTTCGCTTTCCCGTGGCTTCCTCCGTTTCCCGGTAGGCATGGGGTAGGCCACGATCCACAGTCTTTCCCGTGGATGTGGAGCACCAATGGAGCAAGCAGAAAACACTCCCCATCGTGCATCCATCCCCATCGAGGCAAGATCAGCAAGGACTCGGTTGAGTCCTCGAAAAGCAAGGTCTGCTGAGTTTTCAATGAATGCGTAGCGGGGTCGTACTTCGCCAATGATACGAGCGAATTCGCTCCACAATCCGCTTCGCCTTCCCGCCAAGCCAATTCGTGATCCAGCGCAACTAATGTCTTGGCAGGGGAAACCTCCCGAAACCACGTCAATAAGTCCTCGCCACGGCTTGCCTTCAAACGTCCGCACATCATCCCAGACGGGAAACGCCTCCAAGCAGCCGTCGTTTTGGCGGGCCACAAGTACGCTGGCGGCGTAGGCGTCGATCTCGACGGCGCAGACGGTGCGCCATCCGAGCAGTTTGCCGCCGAGTATGCCTCCACCAGCGCCCGCGAAAAGAGCCAGCTCATTGAGTGCTTCTCCTTGGTTCATGGTTTGTCACCGCAAATGCGGCCCGTTCGGGCGCGGCGCGCTGGCGTAGCGGGGCAGGCAGTCGGGGTCGTTCTCACGGTCCCTCCAGCCTCGCCAATACCCGTGGCCTTCGCCCAGCTCGTAGGCGATCCACAGCAGCGCCAGCAGGATGACGGCACCCAGCGCGATAAGGATGATGATGGTTGAGGCGGTCATAAGCTAGGTGATAACCTCCACGCCCTTGGCTCGAAGCAGGGCGATCATGGCGGCTTCGGCCAATGTGGACGCTGTGCCATTAACGACGCCAGCGTGGGCAGGGAAAATTTCAACGTCATACGCCCATTCGTAACCGGGACAGTTTCTCTTGTGTGGCGGCTGCCACGATATTTCTACGCTAAATGAATGGTCCGCAATGCAGCTTTGCTGATATGCAGTTTCCAGCCACGGCAGCACGGCGTCGGCGGAGTGGAGGTAGTCGGGAACTTTGGCGGTGGAGTATTGGCCCTTCACTGGTCGATAGTTTGATTTAACAAGTTGTCCGTTGTTGAACGGATCTGGCTTCCATCCCGCCACCAACTCCGCAAAGCAGGCGTTCTTTTCGGCGTCGGTCAGCTTAGTCCAGTCTAGTTTGGTGCTCATCGTGACAGCTTTCTAAACAGGTCCGTTATCTGCGCGTGGTCCGTGTCGGCGTCCACGCGGTCTTGGGCGGGGTGGGGATGTGGACGGTATGGCGTCTGCCGGATGTACCCCTTACCGTTAGGCGTGGTCTCACCTTCGTGCGTGAAGGCGATGATGCCGCGCCGCTCAAGCCGGGCAATCTCCTCTTTGGTCATCACGGGCAGTCCAGCCTTGGTCATATGGCTGCGCAGGTAGTCAGCCGCCATCGACTCGACGGCCCGCACGGTGTCGGCAACGCGGTTGGGTGTGGCGCTGGAGGCGCTTGGAGTGCTCATGCTGAAAGCTGTAGCTCGGTCTGCCGGGCCGGCGGAGGAGCGATGTCGTGCCGGTGGAACCAAGTGCGGATTGTCTCCTTGCTGGCGGAGCGTCGGAGCAAATCCAACTTGCGTCCCTTGGCTTTATGGTCCGGCGACTTGATGCGCCCCACCACCTCCAGCATCCCGGTGGCAATCAGCGCCCCGGTGGCCGCGCCCGCCAAGTGCGTGTTGCCGCCGGTCAATTCCCGGGGCAACTCCGCTGCGCAAAAGTCCACGTCCTCCAGCGCGAAGGCCAGCAGCGCCGCCTGACAGCGCGCCATGTCGCCGCCCTTGAAGCTGGTGATTAGAACCACCGCACGGAGAAATTCAGGGTCGAGGTTTGTGGTCATGCGTTCTCTAGATGTCGCTGCCAATTACCAATAATGGACCTAATTTTTTCAACCGACGGTAATGATCCGCGCACAATCCACTCCTTTGTAACACATCCGCCTGTTTCAACCCATCTAATATCACCTAATTCAAATTCAGCTTGGCGCAGAAGATCACGTACATGCCCATGCATCCCTAGTGTGGATGTTATTCTAAAAGTAGTTTGGTTGTTATTCATGGTTTAGAAGCATACAAATTCGCCACGTCCTGCCCATAGACCACCGTTTGCCGCAGCCCCCGCAGCTTCAAGAAGCCCGACAGGCCGACATTCCACGCCGCGGCCAGCGCGTAGCAGTCGGGCGGCACGCCGGCCTTGTCGATCTCGTGGGCCAGCCAATTTAAGTGTTTGAGCGCGCACAGCCGCGACAAAAACGGATCGCCCACAAGGCTGTAGGGCTGGCCCTCCATGCGGTCATGCCACACGCCGGCCGTGATGCCGTACAGGTTGCCGTGACCGTTTTGTTCCTTCATGGCGATGCACTCTAGGAATTTGGGACCATCAACCAACGGGTCCGCTGGATAGGCTTTGGTCACAGCGCACATGGCGGCGAGGGCGAGGAGGGCGAGCTTCATGGCGCGATTCTATTGAACGTGATCGCCCAAACCCACGGATTCTTGTCCCAGCCGAAGCCGCGCTTGGCGTTGATGGAATCCCAGAGGGTGCGATACATGCCAGAGCGCGAGGGAGTTTCACAATCGTACCCATAAAGCGAAGCCGCGGGTATTCCCTCTGCAATTGCGTCCTCCTCGCTGATCTCCTGCACGCGCTGCACGCGAACGTCGGTGATCTCCAGCGTCAGGCGGCTTTGAATTTGGCGCATGAAAATAGAGGGCTTCCATTTGTAGCCGAGTTCAACCCTGCATCGGTCGCCATCAGCGTCTGTGCTTGCCCGATAAGCGATGTCACCGTTGTCTAGAAGGCAAAACGTCTCCCGCACCCAGAGACGGTCGCCGGGCTGGCCGTAGGGGCAGGGCTGACATTCATTGCCAACGGGAATGTGCCATGCGCCGCCACCCCAAAACTCGATAGCATGGAACGGTTCAGCGGCTACTCCGCAAATCACGCCGCCCTTGTGGCGTGGCTTGATTACCCGGCGCGTCTGCGTCTTGCGGCCCTCAAAGATGGCGCGAACCATCTCGCCACTGAAAAGGATGGGGTGTTCGTTCACGTCTTTCCCTCCAGCGGCACGTCCGGGTGTGCGGCGGACCATGCG
>VFSW01000814.1_pt1 | contig 46225 bp, 35 predicted proteins | sample 5358111 | NCBI WGS metagenome assembly VFSW01 (sample SAMN11554181, study PRJNA540505) | mine drainage metagenome | isolation source: sediment from site ElyBrook_90M | place: USA: Ely Copper Mine, Vershire, VT | collected 2017
CTCCCAAACGGCCGGACCTCCAGCCTCCCAAGATTCAGACGCCTAAGATCCAACCCCCCGCCGCGCCCGCGCCACCCAAACCGCAGGTTGTCGAAGTCTGGACTCATCGCGACCTCCATGTGCCGGTGCTCACCAAGACCAGCGGCCCGCAAGGCGTCCAGACTCAGAGGCTGGCCAACGTGCAAGCCGGCGAGCCGCCCGCCTCGACCTTCCAGATCCCGCCCGGCTACAAGACCATCCAGGCGCCGAATTTCGCTTCGCTCCAGAAACCGAAGCTGCCGGATATAGCGGCGCCAAAGCTCCCCAAACTCGGCGCGCCGAAGCTCGATCCGCCGAAACTGCCCTCCTGAAAAGCCAGGGGCCGCCCACGCCCGATGGCATGGACGGCCCTCGATTCTTCGCGGCTTGCGCCCGCGGCTCAGATGTCGTAGTACAGCGAGAACTCGTAGGGATGCGGCCGCAGACGAACCGCATCGGCCTCGCTCTTGCGTTTGTAATCGATGAACGCCTCGAGCAGCTCGTCGGTGAACACGTCGCCCTTCAGGAGGAAGTCGTGGTCGTCCTCTAGGCACTTCAGCGCTTCGTCGAGCGACGCGGGCATCGACGGCACGCTCTTCATCTCCTCCGGCGACAGATCGTAGATGTCCTTGTCGAGCGGCTCGCCCGGATCGATCTTGTTCAACACGCCGTCAAGGCCGGCCATCAGCATGGCGGCGAAAGCGAGATATGGATTCGCCGACGGGTCGGGCGGACGGAACTCGACGCGCTTCGCCTTCGGGCTCGCCGAGTACATCGGAATACGGCAGGCGGCCGAACGGTTGCGCCGCGAGTACGCCAGGTTCACCGGCGCTTCGTAGCCCGGCACCAGGCGCTTGTAGCTGTTGGTGGTCGGGGCAATGATCGCCGACAGCGCCCGCGCGTGCTTCAGCAGGCCGCCGATGTACGACAGCGCCATGTTGCTCAGGCCCGCGTAACCCTCACCGGCGAACAGCGGCTTGCCGCTCTTCCAAATGCTCTGGTGCGTGTGCATGCCGCTGCCGTTGTCGGCGAACAGAGGCTTTGGCATGAAGGTCACCGTTTTGCCGTGCTTATGCGCCGTGTTGCGAGCGACGTACTTGTACAGCATCATGTTGTCGGCGCTCTTGAGCAGCGTGTCGAAGCGCTGGTCGATTTCGCACTGCCCGCCGGTGGCGACTTCGTGGTGATGGCACTCGATGTTGAGGCCGCAGGCGATCATGGTTTGCACCATTTCGGCGCGCAGGTCCTGGTAGTGATCGGTGGGAGGAACCGGGAAGTAGCCTTCCTTGTAGCGCGGCCGGTAGCCGAGATTGTTCTCCACGCGGCCCGAGTTCCAGCGTCCTTCCTCGGCGTCGATGAAGTAGTAGCCGCAGTGCTGGTTCTGGTCGAAGCGGACGTTGTCGAAGATGAAGAACTCGGCTTCGGCGCCGAAGTAGGCGGTGTCGCCCACGCCCACGTTCTGCAGGTACATCTCGGCCTTGCGGGCGATCCAGCGCGGGTCGCGCACGTAGTGCTGCCGGGTGATCGGGTCGATCACGTCGCCAACCATCACGAGCGTCGGGACGGCGTAGAACGGATCCAGGATCGCGGTGTTGGGATCCGGGATTAAGAGCATGTCGCTTTCGTTGATCGCGGCCCAGCCGCGGATGCTCGATCCGTCCATGCCGAAGCCGTCCTCGAACGCGCCTTCGTCGAGCTCGCTCAATGGATAGGAAACGTGGTGCTGCAGGCCGGGAATATCGGTGAAGCGAAGATCGAGCTGCTTCACTTGGTTATTCTTCGCGAATTCGAGAACTTCGTTGGGGGACATCGTGGCTCCGGTTGAGAAGTACCGATGAAGATCGGCAAACGGATAGTGTACTCCGAAGCCGATGGAAAATGCCAATCGCGCGGCCTGTGATAACATTGGAAATCGCCCGAATCTCATGCTTCGCGCCTATCGCGGCGCGGTCCCGAAAGTCGCCGCTTCCGCCTACATCGATCCCAGCGCTCAGCTCATCGGCCGCGCCGCCGTCGGCGAGCGGTCGAGCGTGTGGCCCAACGTGACCATCCGCGCCGACGTGAATACGATCGCGATCGGCGACGAGACGAACATCCAGGACAACTCCTGCCTGCACTGCGACGAGGGCGAGTTCGCGCTGGTCATCGGCAACCGGGTCACGGTCGGACATTCGGTCACGCTGCACGGCTGCGTCATCGAGGATGAGTGCCTGATCGGCATCGGCGCGGTGGTGCTAAACGGCGCGCGCATCGGGCGCGGCTCGGTGATCGCCGCCGGCGCGCTGGTGCCCGAGCGCGCGATCGTGGCACCCGGCAGCCTCATGATGGGCGTGCCGGCGAAACTCCGCCGCCCGGTGTCGGCCGAAGAGCAGGAGCGCTTCCGCGTAAACCTGCGGCACTACATCGACTTGTGCCGCATCTACCGCGAGGAGCCCGCCTGAGCGCCGGGCGCCGGTCATGATCCGGGCCGTCAAAGGAATGCGGGACATCCTCCCGCCCGCCAGCGCGGCGTGGAACCACGTCGAGGCCGCGGCGCGCCGTGTCTTCGGCGCGTACAACTACCACGAGGTCCGCACGCCGGTGCTCGAAGAGACCACGTTGTTTGCCCGCGGCGTGGGCGAAGACACCGACATCGTGGGCAAAGAGATGTACACATTCGCCGACCGCGATGGCGCATCGCTCACGTTGCGGCCGGAGAATACGGCCTCCGTCATCCGCGCCTACATCGAGCACAGCCTTGGCCAGCGGCCCGGCGTGCAGAAGCTCTACTACATCGGTCCGATGTTCCGGCGCGAGCGGCCGCAGAAGGGACGGTACCGCCAGTTCTTTCAAATCGGCGCCGAGGCGATCGGCTCGGAATCGCCCGCGCTCGACGCCGAAGTGATCGAGATGGTGGTCGAGCTGCTGCGCGCCTCGGGCCTTGACGGCTTTCAACTTCTGATCAACTCCGTCGGCGACCCGAACTGCCGCCCGGCGTTTCTCGCGCTGCTGCGCGAGCGGCTCGCCTCCGTGGCGTCGTCGCTCTGCGGCGATTGCCAGCGCCGCGCCGTCACCAACCCGCTGCGCGTGCTCGACTGCAAGGTTCCCGCCGACCAGGCGGCGATCGATTCCCTGCCCTCGATCCTCGACCACCTTTGCGCACCCTGCATCGCTCACTTTGGCGCCGTAAAGACGTACTTGAACGACCGAGGCATCCCCTTCGAAGTGCGCCCGCGCATGGTCCGCGGCCTCGACTACTACATGCGCACCACGTTCGAGATCACCCACGGAGCGCTCGGCGCGCAGAACTCCGTGCTCGGCGGCGGCCGCTACGATGGCCTCGCCGAATCGCTCGGCGCCCGCGCCTCCGCGCCCGGCATCGGCTTCTCGATCGGCGAGGACCGCCTGGTGATGAGCGTCGAGGCCTCGAACCCCGAACTCGGCGCGCCGGCGCTCGATCTATATATCGCTCCGATGGGCGAAGACGCTTTCCGGCAATGCGCCGCGCTCGCTCGCGAGCTCCGCGGACAGGGCTTTTCGATCGAGATCGCATTCGAAGGCAAGCTCAAGCGCTCGCTTGAACTGGCCAACAAACTCGCCGCCCGCTTCTGCCTCATCGCCGGCGACGACGAACTCGCCCGCGGCGAATTTACGCTGAAAGATATGCGCTCCGGCGAACAGCGCTCCGTCGCCGCCGGCTCGCTCGCCGCCAGTCTCGGCGACGCGAAACTCATACCGGACTGAACATGGAACAAGTACCTCTCGATTTTCTCGGCGAACTACGCCGCACTCACACCTGCGGCCAACTCCGCTCTTCCGACGCCGGCTCGCGCGTGACGCTTATGGGCTGGGTCCACCGCCGCCGCGATCTTGGCGGCGTCTTCTTCATCCACCTGCGCGACCGCGACGGAGTAACGCAGCTCGTATTCCGCTCCGACGGCGCGGCTGAAGCGCACCGCAAAGCCGAGCTGCTCGGCCCGGAATACGTCATCGCCGTCGAGGGGCTGGTCGAGACGCGCTCGGCTTCGACGATCAACGCCGCCATCCCGACGGGCGAAATCGAAGTCGTTGTCGAGCAGCTTTGGATTCTCAACGACTCCCGCACGCCTCCGTTCCCGATGGAAGAAAACGTGGACGTCAAGGAGGACGCGCGCCTCAAGTACCGCTACGTGGATCTTCGCCGACCGCACATGCAGCGCAACATCCAACTGCGCTCGAACATCTCGCTTGCCGTGCGCCAGGCCCTGTACCAGCAGGGGTTCCTCGAAATCGAAACGCCCTTCATGACCCGCTCGACCCCCGAGGGCGCGCGCGACTTCCTGGTGCCCAGCCGGATCAACCGCGGCAGCTTTTACGCGCTGCCGCAGTCGCCGCAGATTTTCAAGCAACTGCTCATGGTCAGCGGCTTCGAAAAATACTTCCAGATCGTCCGCTGCTTTCGCGACGAGGATCTTCGCGCCGACCGGCAGCCCGAGTTCACTCAGATCGATATCGAGATGTCGTTCCCGCAGCAGGACCGGATCTTCGAGGTCGTCGAGCCGCTGGTGCAGCGCGCATGCGCCGAGGCCGGATTCGATATTCCCGCGCCGTTCCCGCGCCTTTCCTACGACCGCGCCATGCGCTTCTATGGCATCGACAAACCCGATATGCGCATCCCGCCTTTTCGTATGCTTGAGGGAGAGTTCTCCGCGCTCGGCCTTCGCTTTGCACCCGTCGCCATTCATGTCCCGTCCACCGGCGCGCTCAGCCGCAAGGAGCGGGACGAGCTGAAGGCCTATGGCCAGGAGCGCGGCCTGCGAGTCTACGACGATTTTAAGAAGCTCGATCCGGCGGTCGCCGATGCCGCGCGGACGGCGACATCCGCCGCCGAGGGCGACCTGCTGCTTGTCGCCGGCTGGCCCGGCGAGCCCGAAGGCCAGCGCCCCGAACACACGTTCCTACAGGCCTGCGGACAGCTCCGCCTGTTCGCCGCCCAGAAGTTCAACGACCGGCACAAGCTGCTTGACGCCCGCGATTTTCACTTCCTCTGGGTGCTCGATTTTCCGATGTTCGAATGGGACAACGAGGAACGCCGCTGGATGGCCGCGCACCATCCGTTCACGTCCGTGCTCGACGAGGATCTCGACAAACTTACCGCCGACCCCGCGGCCTGCCGCGCCAAGTCCTACGACCTGGTGTTGAACGGCGTCGAACTCGGCTCTGGCTCGATTCGTATCCATCGCCGCGACATCCAATCGAAGGTCTTCTCGGCGCTCGGCTTCAGCGAGGACGAGGCTCGCCGCCGCTTCGGTTTCCTACTTGAAGCTCTCGAGTACGGCGCTCCGCCGCACGGCGGGATCGCGCTTGGCCTCGACCGCCTTGTCATGATCCTCGCCGGCGAGACTTCGATCCGCGAGGTCATCCCGTTCCCGAAGACCGCCAAGGGCACGGACCTGATGTGCGACGCGCCGTCAACCGTGCCCGAGCGCCAACTCCGCGAACTCGGCCTGCGCTTGATTGACTGAGCGCACCGCAAGATGGGATCGGCCGGCGCCGCGTAGCGCCATTCAACGGATGACCTGGTTGTTGGCCTCGAGGCGATAGAGCTTCAGCACCAACTCGCGATAAAAACTCGCATCCAGCTTCTCCTTCAAGTCGAACGTGTATGTCACGGTGCGGCCGATGTCACGCCGGCCGCCTTCATAGACGCGAACTTCGAGCTGGTAGGGATCGCCGGACCAGACTGAGGAAACGTCGCGGTCCATTTGCCAGACGCGCGAGTCTTGATCCTGCTTCGTGATGTAGTAAATCGTGCCGGCCGTGAACTCGAGTTGGCCTTCGGTTCCGCCGAACGTGTGTTCGCGCCGCACGGGAATCGAGTAAGCCGCGGCGATCTGGCGTGGCGGAACGCGATTCGTGAGCGGGCGATTGAGGCTCCGGCTGATGGTTTCGAACAGGGCTTCGTTCAGCTCGCCTTTCACGATACGGAAGAGGAATCGCTTGTCCCGACCGGGAAGACGCCAGTCGCCCTGGTATGTCACGATCAGGAACTCCTTCTCGCTGATGCGATCGAAGTACTGGATGTCGAGCCACTTCCACGACAGGCGGCGGGCGCGATGCCGGCCGAACCAAGCCGGAGCCTTGCTTTCCGCTTGCGGCGTGAAGGTAATGCCCTGGCCGCCGATCTCCAAGGTTCCTTTACGGTCCGGCCACGCGGGTTTCACGAGAACCGACGGAAATGTTTCGGCCGCGGCGAGCGGCGCGAGGGTCAAGAACAGGATTATATATCTCATCATGCGTCCTTCAAGTGATGGAATCCGGTGAACGGGCCGCCCTTCGGGAGATGCCTGCACCGCCAGAGGTAAAAAATAATCGGGTAAATCGCCAACTCCATGATGCCGGAGGTCACGACGCCGCCGACCATGGGCGTGGCGATACGCTTCATGACGTCGGCGCCTGTCCCGTGGCTCCAGAGAATCGGCGCGAGTCCCGCGACAATGACGCAGATCGTCATCACCTTGGGCCGCACTCTTTTGACCGCGCCCTCGTAGATCGAATCGGCGAGGTCGTTGCGGTCGTTGAGCGCTCCGCGTCTCAGGAATGCGTTGTAGGCCTGGTCAAGATAGAGCAGCATGACGACGCCGGTCTCCGCGTCCAGTCCGGCGAGAGCGATAATGCCAACCCAGACCGCGACGCTCATGTTGTAGCCGAGCAGATAGATCAGCCAGATTGCGCCGACTAGCGAGAACGGCACGGCGAGAAAGACGATCGCGGTCTTTACGAGCGACTGCGTGTTGAGGTAGATGATGACGAAGATGATGACAATCGTAAGTGGGATCACGTACATGAGCCGCGCCTTGGCGTGCTGCATGTACTCGTATTGTCCGCTCCAGGTGACGCTGTAGCCAGTCGGCAGTTTGATGTTTTCCTGGACCGCTTTCTGCGCGCGCTGCACGTACGTGCCGACATCGATCCCCTGAAGATCGACGTAGATCCAGGCGTTGGGAAGGGCGTTTTCGGTCTTGATCGAGGGCGGTCCGAGAGCGTACTGGATGGAGGCAAGCTGCGTCAGCGGAACCTGCGTTCCGGCGGGCGTCGGAACCATCACCTGTTCGAGCGCGGGCATATTATCGCGCAGCTCGCGGCTGTAGCGGAGATTCACCGGGTAGCGTTCGAGACCCTCCACGGTGGTGGTGATGTTCATGCCGCCAATTGCGGTTTGGATGACGTCCTCGACGTCGCCGACGGTCAGGCCATAGCGCGCGATGGCGTCCCGGTCTATGTGAACGTCGACGTAGTTCCCTCCCGCTACGCGTTCCGAATATACACTGAGCGTGCCCGGCACGTTCCGCACCACGGATTCGATCCGCTCGCCGAGGCGTTCGAGCACGTTGAGATCCGGGCCGCCGACCTTGATGCCCACGGGGGTCTTGATCCCGGTCGAGAGCATGTCGACCCGGGTCTTGATCGGCATGGTCCAGGCATTGGTGACTCCGGGAATCTGGAGAGCGGCGTTCATCTGGCGGGTCAACTTATCGACGGTCATCCCGGCGGGCCATTCGTTTTCCGGCTTCAGCATGATCGTCGTCTCGAACATCTCGAGCGGCGCCGGATCGGTGGCGGTCTCGGCCCGACCGGCTTTACCAAAGACGCTAATGACTTCGGGAAAGGTCTTGATGATCTTGTCGGTCTGTTGGAGCAGCTCGCGCGCCTTGGTAATCGACAGCGACGGAAACGCGGTGGGCATGTAAAGCATGTCGCCCTCCCAGAGCGGAGGCATGAATTCCGTGCCCAGGCGGCGAAATGGAATCACGGTGACCGCGATGGTCAGAAGGGCGAGAGCGAGCAGTGGGATCTTGAATCGCAGGGCGAACTCGAGCACGGGGTGGTACAGCCGGATGAGCAGGCGATTGATTGGATTCCGTTGCTCGGGAAGGATGCGTCCCCGGATGAAGTATCCCATCAACACCGGCGTCAGCGTGACGGAGAGCAGCGCGGCCGCGCCCATGGCGAAGGTCTTGGTATAGGCGAGCGGCTTGAACAAACGGCCCTCCTGCGCCTCGAGCGTGAAGACCGGCGTGAAGGATACGGTGATCACGAGCAGCGAATAGAATAGGGCCGGCCCTACTTCGGTCGCGGCATCCGAGATGATTTCCCAATGGGGCTTCGTGCCCCGGTCGCGCTCCAAGTGCTTGTGGGCGTTCTCGATCATGATGATCGCCGCGTCCACCATGGCGCCGATGGCGATGGCGATTCCGCCGAGGCTCATGATGTTCGCGCTGATGCCCAGCAGGTGCATGACGATGAACGAAATCAGAATCGCGACCGGCAGCGTGATAATCGCCACGAGGGCGCTGCGGAAGTGCAGGAGAAAGATCACGCAGACGATGGCTACGACGATGCATTCCTCGGTCAGCTTGCCCTTGAGGGTCTCGACGGCGCGCTCGATCAACGTCGAGCGGTCATAGACCACCTGGATCTGGACGCCTTCGGGCAAGCCGCTCTTGAGTTCCACGAGCTTGGCCTTCACGTCCTGGATCACCTGCCGCGTGTCCGCGCCGTAGCGAACCACCACGATGCCGCCCACCGCCTCGCCCTCGCCATTCAATTCGCTCAATCCGCGCCGCGACTCCGGCCCGAATTGCACCGTGCCGAGGTCCCGGATCAATATGGGCGTACCGTTGTGGTCCACGCCCACGGCCGTCTCCTCGAGATCCTTGAGCGACTTGATGTAACCCAGGCCGCGGATCATGAACTCCTTCTCGCCCGCCTCGAGCAGTTCTCCACCTACGTCGTTGTTACTGCGCTGGATCGCCATCCGGATGTTGGAGATCGGAATGTTATAGCCGCGCAGCTTGTCCGGATCCACGGTTACCTGGTACTGCCGGACGAATCCCCCGATCGACGCCACTTCGGAGACGCCGTGGACACTGGTCAGTTGATACTTGAGGTACCAGTCCTGGATGGAACGGAGCTGGGCGAGGTCGTGACGGTCCGACTTGAGGGCGTACATGAACGCCCAGCCGACTCCGGTGGCGTCCGGACCAATGCTTGGAGTAACTCCCGGAGGCAGTCTGCCTTGAACGTAGTTTAGATATTCGAGCACGCGGCTGCGCGCCCAGTACATATCGGTTCCGTCCTGGAACACGATATAGACAAACGAGAAGCCAAAGAAGGAGTATCCCCGGACAACCTGCGTTCGGGGGACGGCGAGCAACTGGGTGGTGAGCGGGTAGGTCACCTGATCCTCGACGACCTGAGGCGCCTGGCCCGGAAAGCGGGTGTAGACGATGACCTGGACGTCGGAGAGGTCCGGAATCGCGTCGATCGGCGTCTGCTGAATCGAATAGATGCCAGCGGCGATGAGAAACACGGTGCTCAGCAGGACCAGGAACTTGTTTTGAATGGACCAACGAATGATGGATGCAAACATTTCGTTTCTCTATTGTTTCGGCGCTGGCGCTGGCGCCGCTTGCACGCCGGGCATAGACATACCAGGCATCGGCGGCTTCGCGCCGCCGGTCGTGCGCTCGGAGAGCATCTTCTGCGTCGCCTCCCGCAGGTTGCTTTCCGAGTCGATCAGAAACTGCGAGGAAGTGACGACAGTTTCACCCGCCCGGACGCCCTTCCGGATCTCGCGATAGCCGTCGCCCAGCGCGCCGATTTCGACGTCGCGCGGCTCGAAAAGCCCCTTCGCTTTTTGGACGATCACCACGCTGCGCTCGCCGGTATGGAGAATCGCCTCTTCGGGAATCCTCACCGCGGCCGTCACCACCGGCACTCGCACCTCGACGTTCGCGTACATCTGCGGACGAAGCTCGAGGGCGGGATTCGGAATCTGAACGAAGACTTTGAGTGTGCGGGTCTGCGGGTCGACCGTGGGGTCGATATAGATCACCTTGCCAGTCCAATGACGGTTTGGGAAGGCATCCAACGTGATGTCGGCGCGCCGGCCGATCTGCATGTAACGGATCTGGTCCTCGTACACCTGGATCTCGGCCCAGACGGAGGCGAGGTCCGCGAGCTTGAGAATGTTCGTGCCGGGCGCGACCCTTGCCCCTTCGAGCGAGTCGAACATCTTCGCCGCCACAAGGCCCGATACGGGCGATACAAGTTTGAGCGTCCGCGTGATCTTGCGTGACTGGCGCAGTTGGGCGATCTGATCGTCTCCGATATCCCAGTAGTGCAGCCGTTCGGCTGTGGCGTTCAACAGCGACCGCGCCCGCGCTATGGCGTCCGGATAAGCCTTGCCTTCGAGCTTGTGGACATAGTCGAGCGTGTCGAGATACTCCTGTTCGGTCGTCACCAGTTGCGGGCTGTAAATTTCGAAGAGAACCTGTCCCTTACGCACGGGTTCGCCAACATAGTTAACGTAGGCTTTCTCGATCCAGCCTTCGAACTTGGTATTGACAAACGCGAGATTGCGGTCGTTGTAGACAAGTATGCCGATCGTGCGGATGTCGACCGGGATCGATCCGGACCCGGCGACCGCGGTGCGGACGGCGAAGTCTTGCAGGAAGCTGGGATCGACGCGGATTCCCGACTCCTGGGGCGCTTCGTCCTCGTAGACCGGCAGCAGGTCCATGCCCATGGGCGACTTACCTGGCTTGTCGGAGACGAAGCCTGGCATCATCGGGTCGTGCCAATACTTGACCTTTCGCTTCGGTGGGGCGCCGGGCTGGCCCGCGGCGGGTGGGCTGGCAGCGCTGGTTTCCGGACCATGAAGCCTGGCCGCGAGATGGGCCGCCCACGTCCAGTGCAGCGGGTTCCAGAGCAGAGCGGTCGGAACGGCCGCTCCCAGGGCGAAGACCGCGACCCCGGCCACGAGAATTCGAAATTTAGGTTTCACGGCTTCACCTCGGGAAATGGGGTTCCAATCGCGCGTTCCATATTCGCGAGCGACTTCATATAGTCGCTGTTGTACTGTGCCAGACCAAGGTCGACGTCGAGCAGGACGCGCTCGGCGTCGACCAAGTCGAGTACGCCGAGCGTGCCAGTCGAGTACGCGGCCTCGGCCGATTGAAGCGCTTGCTGGGCTTGTGGGATGAGAGTGTTCTGGAATAAGCCAACCTGTTCGCGCAGGGTGGTCAAGCGGAAGCCAATCTGGCGAACCGACGCTTCAATCGAGTTCACGATGTCCTGGTAGCCGTGGCGCGAGGCGGCTTTGTCCTCGGTGGCCTCTTCCACCTGCGCGTCGTATTTCTTTTTATGCACCGGCAGGGTGACGCCAAGGTTCAAGCTGTAAGTATTCATTCCACTCTGCGCGGCGGACGGCGCGGCTGGAAGCATTACCTCATAAGAACTGACATACATGTAAGTTCCGCCAATATTGAAAGTTGGCCGGTAGCTTTTTTCGGCCAGCTCGATTTGCTTGTCATCGCGCTCGATGGCGAGCAGCGCCTCGAGCGCCTCGGGACGGTCCCGGCGCCCCAGGCGATACAGCGCATCGTAGTCGACGACGGCGGCGGGCGGCGCGGGCATATTGACTCGACTCACAGGCGTTTCGGCGGCGCGATTGAGAAGCGCATTCATGGACGCTTCCGAGTCGACCCGCCTGGAACTCAGCTCGGCCAGCACGCTCCGGACGCGCGTGATTTCGGCCTGGAGCTTTACGACGTCCTGCTGCAGGCCAGTTCCCTGCCGGTAACGCGCCTCGGCCAGCTCTTCGTAGTGTTCCAGCAGCAGACGCTGCCGATCCTCGATCCCCAGCGCCAGATCGATGTAACCCAGGTCGTAATATGCGATCTTGACCTGTTGTACCGTCCGCTGCTTACTCAGCTCATACCGCTCGCGGAACATCGCGGCCTCCTTCGCCGCCACCTTCTCCCGCAGACTCAACGTCCCGAACCACGGAAATTCCTGGGACAAGGTCACGCCCACGGTTTGCGGGCCCATGCGAGGCTGTGGTGTCCAGATGTCGTTACTGAAGGCGAGCATGGGATCTGGCAGTGCGCTCACTTGCGGCAATCGACTCAACGATGCGCGATACTGCGCAAACGCCACGCGAATGCCGGGATTGCCGGCGAGGGCAATGCGGAGATAGTCGCCGAGCCGAGGATCGCCGCCCGACCAGAAGCTGGCGGCGGCCTTTGCCGCTTCGCTCGCGGCCGGCGTACCGTTGGCCCCCTGCGCCCACGCGGCGCCCTGGGGCCCAAGAAGGACCACCCCGAGCAGAATCGGGCTAATTCGGGAAACACGCATCCTCGTTCCTTTCTTCTTGTGAGCGCGCGAAGTTGTCCACGGAGTCCGCCCGCAACGGCATTACCGCCGCGAATGCGGGAGAAAATCACTGGAAACGAGGTTGTTTCAGATGCGGAGGACGCGGATCGAGGGCGGGGAGAGAGGTAAAGGCGGATCAGCGCTGTCGCCGACCGGGATGGAATGGCCCGCGAGCGGCACACACGGGATCGGCGCAGGCGTGAGGTAGGCCACGGCGTGCGGGCCATGCGCGGCGCTTATCGCTCGCGATGCCGGCATCACGGTACGGAGGTCGACGCGGAACGTGCCGCAGGTCTGGCTGGACGGCATCTTCGAGCCGGGCAGCTTGCACGATCTCTTCGGCGAACAACATGCGTGCGTTGCCGACCGAGTCGCAACAACACCATCGCATGCGAAGCACAGCCCAAGCGTTGCGGCTAACATACACGCCGCTACGACAAGATGGGCCGCTGCTCCACGCATTTCGCTTAGTACCATAGCACGACGGATGCCAGTGCGCCCGGACGTGCGCGGCGTACTGCTCCGCTTCCAGTTTAGCGGATGCGACTGGCCCGGCGGGCGTCGGCGGTCTCGGTCCCGGAGTTCTCCAAGGAAGCCGCGGGCTTGGCAGCCGTCCCTGGATTCTGAGTTAAGTTGAGGATCATGCCGGTATCGGTAGCGATCCAGAGACGTTCGCCCGGCGAAGCGGCCATGACCAGGTTGCGGGCGACGGCGCGATAGTCGGCCGAGTCCTCTTTCCACGAGTCGCCGCCGTGACCGCGGATCATGCGCAGCTTTCCCGGGATGGGCAGCGAGGTGGAAAGGCCGGGCGGCTCAATCGAAGCGATCACATAATCTTTCGATTTAAGTTGGATCGCGTCCTTCGCCACGCGGTCCTTGCGGCGGAAGATGATGGCGGTTTCACCCGTGAGCGGGTCAACTTGCTCGACCTGGCTGGGCCATGGCGAGCCGTCGTCGAAAACCATCGTGGTGAGCAGGCGGCGGTTGGCAAGGTAGTGAGCGCGAACTAAGCTGCCGAAGTTCGAGAAGGGTTTGCCAGACTTCCACGTCTTGCCGCCGTCAGCGGATTGAACGCCGAAGGAGACCGTCGGCGGGGCGTGCATCCGGCGGGCGCGCTCGGGGTCCATCCAATCGGGGCGCATCGAGTAGCGCTGTCCATAGGGATAGGCCGAGCCGGCGAGGACGCCGTCGCTGGGACCTTGAAAGAAGATCCACTCGAATGAGATCTGCTCCTTGGGATACGGCAGGCCGGAGAGGGTCATCTCTTGCCAGTCCTTCCCGCCATTGTTCGTTTCGAGCAGCCGGCCGCCGATGCCCGCCGCGTAGCCGTGCGAAGCGCTGGCGAAGTAGAGCTGTTCGATGCCGAGTTCCTTCGAGACCTTGTCCCATTTCAAACCGCCGTTCTGGGTAGACCAGATGCCTTTGTCGGCGCCGATCCACCCGTTCGATGGATCGAGGAAGAAAATCGAGTAGGGCAGTTCCTTCAGTTCGACCGTGGTCCAATGGGCGCCGGAGTCCTCCGTGCGGACGATGGCCGGTCTGCTGTGACCGCTCTTTTCGGTGATGGCGCCGATGACAAGGCAGTGCGCGTCGTCGGGACAGGTGATGTCGGTAAAGATAAAGGTTTCGTCGGCCTTATCGTAGAAGTACTGCATTTTCCACGTCGGGCTTGCGGGCTCGGCGCCGAACGCGGCGGCCCCGGCCAGACAGAGCACGGCCATGCCCGCGGCCAGACAGCGCGCGGGACGTAGAACGGGCGGAAGTCGGAACATGAAAGTCACCCCTCAAGTCAGTTTGACACCGGACGCGCCGCCGCGGGAGCGAGCTGAGGCGCGGCCCCAGTGGCGCGGCAAAGTTCAATCAGACAGCCGGTCATTTCACCGACGGTGGTAAGCAGCTCCATCTCGACGCCGGTGTGCGTGTGCGGTTCGCGGTGCTGGACGTTGATAACGCCGACCACACCCAGGCGCGAGATAAGCGGCGCGGAGAGGAACGCCTCGAAAGTGTCTTCAGGCAGATCGCTGAAGGCCTTGAAGCGCGGATCTCGATAGGCTTCGCGAAAGATGGCCAGCAGGCGGCGCTCACGGGCCACCCAGCCGGTCAGGCCCTCGTCGAGTTTGAGGCGCACATTTCCCACCGCCGATTTCCGGCTGTTGGAAGCGCGAAGAACGAGCTCGGAGTCCTGAATGCAGTACAAAAGGCAGGAATCGCAGCCCAGGAACTCGACCACCAGGGCGACGATCTTATCGAGCGCGTCCTGCAGAGGGATGTTCCGCACCAGGATACGGCTGATCTGCTGGACGAGCCGCAGTTCGAGTTCGGCCCTTTCCAGGCGGTATTCGAGCTCCTTGGGCTTGGGCACGCCGTTATTATCCCACGCGCGTCCAGGGCCGGACACCCTGGCGAGGCCCCGGAAGGGTCGCGACGACGCTGCAACCTCGAGCGCGGGAAACGTCGTTGGCCGCGAAACGGAATCGTGAGAGGATTCACATAGGTTCTGACTGTTGCCATGCCCTCGCTGTTGAGCATGGTCGCGGGAAGCGCAAGCCGCGCGGATATCGAGTCTGGGGAGGGGGATTTCGAAAGTGGCCGAACTTACCGTCACCAATTGGTTTGGCGATCTCATTTCGCATCCGCGGGTCGTCGTGGACGCGAACAGCGTAGAGGACATCGTCGCCGTGCTGAAGGATCCGGCGAAGTATCCGTCACCGGTTCGCTGCGTCGGGTCGAATCACTCCACGGCGCCGTGCGGCGTCGCGGACGGCGGCACGCTCATCCGAATGAAGATGAACCGCATCCTGAATATCGGCCCGGACACGCTGACCGTGGAGGCCGGCGCGACGCACATCGACATGGCCCAGCAGCTCGAACAACACAAGCTGCAGTTTTTCGTGAACACGGAAATCGGAAGTCTCACCGCCGGCAGCGCCGCCTGCGCCGGGACGAAGGACGCTTCCATGCCCGGCGAATACGGGCAGGCCGGCTCGTACATCCTCCGCGTCAAGATGGTTCTCCCGAACGGGGATTTACTCGAAGTCACGGAAGCCGCCCAGCCGGACCTGATGCGGCAGGTTCGTTCGAGCTACGGGACGTTCGGCGTCATCTACGAGGTCACTTACCGCGTTCGCCCCCTGCTGCCCCTGGCTGTGCATCACAAGACCTTCAGTCTGGCGGAGTTCACGACCACCCTGCCGGACCTCATCGCGTTGAACTACTCGATGATGTACTACATCTTTCCGTTCTCCGACAAGATCACAATTGAGTTTCGCAAGTATAACCCGGCCGCGACCGGCGAGCCGAACCACAAGGCGTGGGCGCTGCGCAATTATATTTGGGGAACTTCCGGACCGAAGCTCGGACAACACGTCGAAGAGAGCTTTTCCGACCCGAAGGTCCGCTATGGTATCGTCGATGACTTCAATGCCCTCTGGCGATTCCAACTCGAGAATCTGGTGGTGAGCGACCACACGATTCCTTCCGACCAGATCATCCGCTATCCCGCCGTTTCGAACGACAGCCGTTACACGTTCAGTCTGTTCGCGTTTCCCGAGGAGCAGTACACGCAAACGTTGGCCGAGTTTTTCCAGTTCTGCCGCGACTACTACGGCAAGACCGGATATCGCTCGAATCTTCTTTATGTCGGGTATCGCATCCTGAAGGACCAACAGGCCTGGCTGTCCTATTCCTGGGACGGCGACGTGATGACGATCGATCCGGTCTCGACCGGCAACCCGGGATGGAAGCCGTTCCTCGTCGCATACAACGAGTTCTGCAGCGCCCGTGGCGGACTGCCGCTGCTGAATCAGACCTTCGGCGTCACCGCCGCGATCGCGCGAAAGGCCTTTGGCGGCCGTCTCACAAAGATGAACCAGATACGCCGGAGTTACGACCCGGACGGACGGCTTCTGAATGACTACTTTAAGCAAGTGCTGACCGAGGAGCTTCCGGCGAATGAATCCGTGACAAGGACACAGGCATGAGCAAACGCATCGTCTTATGTACCGATGGTAGCTGGGACAACTCATCCAAGAACACGAATGTCTGCCGGCTTTACAACGCGCTGGCCAGCAGTGCGGACCAGGTCCGCTTTTACGATAGCGGGGTGGGCGCGGACGGCCTTCCGATTGAAATGTTCGTTGGCGGGGCGTTCGGCCTGGGGCTTTTTCAAAAGGTGAAGGAAGGATACACGCAAATCGCCCACGTGTACGAAGATGGCGACGACCTCTTCCTTTTCGGCTTCAGCCGCGGCGCATACACCGCGCGAAGCATCGCGGGCATGATTGCAGCGTGCGGACTGCCGACACGGAACTTCGATGACGCCCTGGTCGAGACGGCTTTTGAGGCGTACCGGGACAAGGACGAGCGGGCCGGACTGCTGGCCGGATTGAACCCGAAGTACGGCATGGTCGAAGCCAGTATGAAGATGGTTGGAGTGTGGGAAACGGTGGGTGCGCTCGGAATTCCCGCGGTTTTCGGCGGGGTCGATCCAGTCCTTTACGGCTTCCTGGACACCTCCCTGAATCCGAGGGTTTCGAACGCTTTTCATGCCCTGTCGATCGACGAGCGGCGGAGCGAGTTTCCCCCCACTCTTTGGACGTCCCAACCCGGCGCCGGCCAGACGGTGGAACAGGTCTGGTTCCGCGGCGTTCACAGCGACGTCGGTGGCGGCGAACCGATGGACTCGAAGGAAACCTCGACGTTGGCGGACATCCCATTTGCATGGATGCTCGACAAAGCATGCGCGCTCGGGTTGGAAATCGACGCTTCCATCCGGACGACGTATGGGCTGCCGCTCGATCCCAAGTATGCGCTCGACACACTGCACTCGTCCTGGAGTCCGCTGTGGGGGTTTCCCCGGACGCGTTCCATTCCAGTGGACGCATCCCTCGCCGACAGCGTCGTGGTCCGATGTCAGCATCACGATGGATGGTGGCCAAGGAACTTAAAGGTCGTCAATGGCGTCCCCGCGGCGAGTTACAACGTCGTGCGTGTGGTGGGCGAGCCGGCCGTCGCGGCCCAGGCCGCGCTGCCTGCAACGGGCGGCGGTGGCGGATGATCCGCGTCCCCGATTCTGAGAACGGGGCCGGGGGCGCCGCGCTCCGATCGGCGCCCCATTTGAGCGAGGCGTCTCAGGGAGGATCGAGTCCGCGGCATCGCCGGCCGTGAAGGCGGACAATAATTCTCGAGCACACCAACCGCGCTTGGGGGCAATGTGGGTAGGCTCCGTCGCAGCCGCCCTCGGGAGCGGCTGGGAACTTTGGCCATTCATCAGGGCGGAACCTTGCCGCGCGGATACAACCATTGACTGTCGATTGAAGCATGGCGGTGGAGCGATCCATGGGATCATACGCGCACAAGATGGCTCCCCGCCGATGTGCCGTGCCTGTCGATAGCGATTCCGCGGCGAATGGATCGGCCCTGGGAACCGCCGGATTCCGGAAAACGGCACTCGCGAAATCGAGGGCGCACCGTGGAGCGCCGGACCCTCGCTCGACACCACGCACAATTTGTTCTTGACTCCGATCGATTTTCGGGCAATACTCTGAATGATCAGAGGGAAGTTGCTCACGTAGCCGAGGCTGGCTAGGCCTGTGGTGTCTCCCGTTACAGGCGGTACAGGCAGCGTGTGGGAATTGAAGCCGGCACTCGGGATCACGCGAGGCGTCTTCGATTGCGAAGCAGGGAGGAACCATGAAGCGGACAATGGTTTTGGCGGTACGCCGCAGCTTGGCGGTCGCCTGGATATTGGCTGCGCAACAAATTGGGGCGCAGAATGTGACGGCCAGCCTGCGCGGCACGGTGACAGACGCCACGGGCGCGGTTACGCCAGGGGCCACGGTGACGGTCCACAACCAGTCGACCAACGTGGACGTGCGCAGCGTCACGACGAACGGAGAGGGCACTTACGACGTGCCTTTGCTGCCGCCGGGCACTTACACGGTGACGGTCAGCAAGCCGGGATTCAAGAGCTTTGTCGCCCGCGATGTCTCGATCGACGTCGGCCAGAACCGGACGGTGAACGCCTCAATCGAGACAGGCGACGTGTCGCAGAGCGTTACCGTGCAGACTGAAAGCGCGCCCGTGCAGTTGACCGGCGCGGCGCAGTCGACGACTATAACGGGGACGCAGGTGCGCGAACTCGAACTGAATAACCGGAACTTCGAACAATTGGTGACGCTTCAGCCGGGTGTCGTGTCGTCGCTGCCGACCATCGTGGGGTTCGGCATATCGAACACCGACAGCATCTCGGTAAACGGAGCGCGCGGTGGCGCTAACAACTGGACCGTGGACGGCGCCGACATCAACGACAGCGGGTCCAACCTCACGCTGCTGAATGTGCCGAGCGTCGACGCCATGGACGAATTCACGCTCGAGCGCAGCACGTATGACGCTCAGTACGGGCGCAGCGGCGGCGGGCAGGTCCAGGTTGTGACGAAGTCGGGCACCAGCGACTTTCATGGCGACGCCTATGAGTTTGTGCGCAACGACAAATTCAACGCGAACGAATTTTTCGCCAACTCAGCGGGGCAAGCGCGGCCACCGCTGCGGTACAACAACTTCGGCTTCACGTTCGGCGGGCCTGTGTTCATTCCCGGCCACTACAACACGGACAAGTCGCGCACATTCTTCTTCCTTTCCGAGGAATGGCGAAGAACGAGCCTGCCCTCGACCGACATCGCATTGCTGCCGACGCAGGCGCAGTTGAACGGAACGTTCAGCGGAGCATTGAATCCGGCCTCCGCGCCGGCTGGCTGCATCGCCGTGAACGCGACAGCGAACACCAGCCAGATCAGCCCATCGTGCTACAGCAAGAATGCGCAGGCCTACATCAAGAACGTGTATTCGAAGTTTTCGATCAACGGGCCGCCCGGGACCAACCAGTATATTACGCCCGTGAATGCCCTCAACAACTACCGGCAGGATATGCAGCGGTTGGACCAAAAGATTACCGACAAGGTGCAGGTGTTTGCGCGCTACATGCAAGACTCAGTACCGACCACGGAACCGGGAGGCTTGTTCGCCAGCGAGCCGCTTCCGGGCATCAGTTCCACAGCCACTAACGCACCGGGCAAGAACTTCGTGGCGCATGCGACCATCATTATCTCGCCGTCGGTAGTGAACGAGGTGGCGTTTAATTACTCCTGGGGGGCGATCAACAGCGTGCTGACAGGCACGGTCGACTCGCCGGCCTTTGCCGGCGCCCTGACGAACAACTTCCCTTATACGGACCCGTATGGCCGTGTCGCGGGACTTTCGATCGTTGGACTGACCGGGGTCGCGCTGCCGTCCGCCCCGTACCACGAGCGGAACATCGACAAGGAGATCTATGACAATCTGTCGATTACCCGCGGCAACCACTCGCTGCGGATGGGAATCAGCTCGCAGTTCATGCGCAAGACGGAGAATGCCGACAACCCGACCAACGGATCGTTCATCTTCCGAAGCGCGTACGGTAACCCGGCGTTTGCTAACTTCCTGCTTGGCAACGCCTCGCAATTCTCCCAGTCGAGCCGCGACATCACGCCGGATCTCCGCTACGCCGATATCGAGGCGTTCGTGCAGGACGACTGGAAGCTGCGGCCGAACCTGACGATCAACCTGGGCCTGCGATACAGCTTTATGCCGTCGCCGCACGACGCAAACCTGGTGCTTAATAATTTCGACCCCGGCGCATTCAGCGCCGCGGCCGCGCCGCGTTTCGACTCCAGCGGGAACTTCGTCGCGGGCCAGGGCGTGCTTCCAGCAACCTATGTGAACGGGATTATCTTTCCGAGCAGCGGCTGCGCGGGCGCGCAAAAGATCGCCGCCGTCACGTGTTCGCCGTACGGCAACACGGTCAACGCGAACGACACGATGGATCTAGGTCCGAGGATCGGCCTGGCTTGGGATCCGTTCGGAAAGGGCAAGACCTCGATCCGCACGGGCTACGGGATTTACTATGACCGGCCTCTCAACGGCATCTGGGAGCAGAACGCGTTCGCCGATCCGCCGTTACTGCAGAGCGTGCTCGTGCTGAACACGAGCTTCGACAACCCAAGCGCGGGCACGGCGCTCACGCGGCTTGGGCCCGTCGGTCTGCACGCGACAGGGAACGGATCGTTCCATGTGCCTTATTACCAGAACTGGAACTTTTCCGTGCAGCAGGAGATCGCGCCGAGCACGCGGCTCGAGGTGGCATACGTGGGCGGTAAGGGAACGCACTTACTTGGGTTGTACGACCAGAACCAGGCGCCTCTCACACTCCGCAAGACCAACCCCACGGCGAGCCTTAATCTCTTGCGCCCCTATCTCGGCTACGCCAACATCAATGACATTGCGAGCCTGTTCAACAGTAATTACAACTCGCTGCAGGTGTCTGTGACGCGACGCGTGGCGGAAGGCTTGAACTTCGGCCTCGCCTACACCTGGTCGAAGAACCTGACGAACAATGCGACGGATCGATCCACGGCGGCCTACGACTCCTATAACTTCGGGCTCGACTACGGGCCGGCGACGTTCAACGTGCCGCAGGTGGTGAGCCTGAATTACGTCTACGATCTGCCGTTCTTCAAGGGCCGCCAGGGCTTCACCGGCAAGGCCCTGGGCGGCTGGGAGGTGTCTGGGATAAGCACCTTCCAGGCAGGGTTCCCGCAAGTGGTGCGCCAGTTCAACGACCCGTTCAACGCCTCCGACTACGCGGCGGGGACGCCGGGCGTCTACCCGGGCGGGATCGGAATCGATCCAAGTCCCGTAGCGCCGCGGGCCGATCGCGTGACGGGCGTCTCGCTAAATGGGCCCGGAACCGTGGCCGAGTATTTCAACACAGCGGCCTTCGCCGACGCCATCGGACACTTCGGGACAGCGCCGCGCGGAGCGTTCTACGGACCCGGTATCGACAACTGGGACATCGCGGCCATCAAAAACATTCCAATCAGTGAACGTTTCCAGCTTCAGTTTCGCGGAGAGTTCTTCAACGCGTTTAATCATGTCTCGTTCACGTCGCTGGATACGAATGTCGATGACCGGACGTTCGGGCGTTTGAACGGCGACCGTGGGCCGCGGAACATCCAGTTAGGCCTGAAGCTTTATTTCTGACCGTCTGGAGCGCGAGTAGAATTAAAGCCGGGATGTGGTTCGGCTGCCTTTGCGCGATGCTCGTGTGGCTCTCCCCCGCGTTGGACGGGGCTGAAGACGCCCGTGCGCTCGCGGCCTCAGGTGCGGCGGCGCTCGCACGTGGAGACAATCGCGCCGCGGAGGCTGCCCTGCGTCAGGCGCTCGATACTCAGCCGCATTCGGTGGAGCTTATCAACGACCTGGCGATCGCCGAGGCGCGCCTCGGAAATTCCGGTCCGGCGATCGCGCTGTACCAGCGGGCACTCAAGGAACGTCCTGGCGATCCGCGGACACGACGCAATTTGGCGATCGCCTATTTCAAAGCGCAGCGGTACGCCGAGGCTTGGCCTATGCTCAGCAGCCTGACAGGACCGCGCAGCATCGACTTCCAGTTACTTGACCTGAGCGGACTTACGTTGTTCGCGCTGGATCGCTACGCGGAGGCGGCGAAGTATCTGGAACGCGCGAGTCAAGTGGAGCCCACCGATCTGCCGACTCTCTACGTGCTTGGCAAGGCGTACATGAGCGCTCGCGATTTCGATGCGGCGGCGAACGTCTTTGGGCGGATTCTACGGGTCGATCCGAACTCGGCGGAGGCGCACGTGATGATGGGCACAGCGTATGACAAGACGTTCCACTTCGACGAAGCGATCGCCGAGTACGTAGCAGCCGGGAAAGCGAACCCGGACTTTCCGGGCGTTCACTCGGGTTTGGGGTTGCTCTACTGGAAGCAGAGCCGGGTAGCGCCCGCCGAGCACGAGTTTCGCGAGGAGTTACGCCGCTTCCCCTCCGACGCAGTGGCGAACTGCCTGTTAGGAGAAATTCTGCTGCGGCGGGGCCAGGCGGCGGACGCGGCGCCGCACTTCGAGGCCGCGCTGAAGGCGAACCCTAATTATAAGGAGGCGCTGTTCGGGCTGGGGAAGGCCGAGCTGAAGCGAGGACGGGCGGCCGAGGCCGTCGCGCCCCTGCGGCGGGCCATAGCCCTCGATCCGAATTACGTGCAGGCGCATTTCACGCTTGGGCGGGCGCTGCATCGGTTGGGGCGCGAGCGGGAAGCGGCCGCCGAGCAAACGAAGGCGGTAGAGATCCAGACCCGGCAGCAGGCCGAATACACGACGAAGCTTAAGGGGCGTTGAGTGGCGCGGGGTTCGCCTTAGTCACGCCTCATCCCAGCCGCGGGGGCGCGGCCGTTCTGGTTTCGGTGTCGTGGCGGGCCTTGGCGTCGGCCCACGCGCGTTGGATGGAGTCCGGGAAGGTGGTTAGTAGTTGCGCCAACCGGTCTTGTAAGTCGCGAACGACTTCCGGATGTTCCGGCGCTACATCGTAGCTCTCGTCCGCGTCGGTTTCGAGGTCGTATAGCTCCGGATGGCTCAGCGCGATGTTGGTCCGCCCCCCAGACGGCGGCGGAAAGTAAACCGGTGTGTTGAACTGCGCCACGCGCAGCTTCCAGCGCCCGCGGCGGATGCATTGGAAGTTCTGGCTCATGAAGTAAAGAATTCCGTCTCTCTCAATTTCCGCCGCGTGCCCAGTGAGCAGTGGCCACGCGTCGACGCCATCCAGTTTCTTTTGGGGCAGCGGCGCGCCGCAAAGGCCTGCCACCGTAGGCAGAATATCCATCGACGACATGAGCGCATTCGAGACGCGGCCAGCCGGGATGCTGCCCGGCATGCGCGCATAGAACGCGACCCGCATCCCTCCTTCGTAAGTGGACCCCTTGCGGCCGCGGAGCCGCCCCGGGCTGCCTTGATACCACGGGCCGTGGTCGGAGGAGAACATTACCAGCGTTCGCGAATCGAGGCCCAGCCGTCCAAGAGTGGACAGAATCTCCCCGACGCTCCAGTCGATCTCCTGCACCACGTCGCCGTAAAGGCCCTGCTCTGACTTGCCCCGGAATCGAGCTGACACTCCTTGGGGTATGTGCGGCATCGAATGCGGCAAGTACAGGAAGAAGGGCGAGTCCTTGGACTCCTCGATAAATCGTACGGCTTGCTCCGTGTAACGCTGCGTGAGGGTATCGAGAGGGGCCTCCTGCTCGAGAACCTGGATGTTGTGCATGAGCACACGCGGCGTCATGTCGACCGAGTACGGGATTCCGAAGTATTCGTCGAAGCCGCGGCTGGTAGGCAGGTACCGCGGCGCATCCCCCAGGTGCCACTTACCCACGCACATGGTGCGGTAGCTCTTCGCCTTGACCATGTCCGCCATGGTGGTCTCCGACAGGTCCATGCCGGAGGCGGCGTGGGGAAAAAAGACATCCAGAACGCCCATGCGCTGGCCGTAGCGTCCGGTCATGTAGCCGGCGCGCGAAGCCGAACAGACCGGGCCCGCGGTGCAATAGTTGGTGAAGCGGACGCCTTCGCGGGCCATTCGGGCGAGGTTGGGCGTGGGGATCGGGCCGCCGTACGGGCTGGTGTCGCCGTAGCCGAGATCGTCGCAGACGATCAGGACAATGTTCGGCGGGCGCGGCGCGCCGGCGGCGGGACGAGCGGCCAGCGCGCCGGTGGCGCTATAGAGAAACTGACGTCGATGAACAATCGGGTTGGCCATGGTCATGCGCCCGTCGAAACTGGTGGGCGATCGAATATCTTATAACATGACGACTCGATGCTGGCCTACGGCGCGTTTCGTGGAACGCGCGCTACCGCAGCATCGCCGTCATCGATTCGAGCATCTGGGCCTCGCGGTCGATCGCAGCCGCGGTTCGGGTGATCTGTGCCCCGGCTTCGCTCCACTGCTTCTGCTCGATGGCCTCGCGGACGGCCGGTAGCGTCTTCACTCCGTAGCCCGTGTAAAAGCCGGGCGCGTAGATCATGTGTTCGAACCACGGGCGGCGCGGCAGACCGCCGGGGTCGAGCAGCATGCGTTCGGTGAGATAAACCTTCTCGCCAAGCGAAGAGGGCGCGGAGGGATTGGCGCCGTAGACACGCTCGAATGACGCGGCGGCGCGCGTTAGACGGTCGACAGCGTTTTCGAGTGGAGCGAAGTTCAGGTGCGGCGGCAGTTCCGCGCGCGACGGCGGCACAAAGGTCTTGCGGGGGTCGGCGGCGGCCGAGAGCGCGCCCGACTCGATGAGGTGGTTGTCCTCCGCGATCCGGTCGTAGACCGCTTGCCACAGCGTCTTGACCTCGGCCACATAACGGCTGAACGTGCGGGCCTGCGCGTTGAACTCGAACGGCGGGACGTTCGCGTCGGCCAGGCGCATGACAAGCGTGCCGGCCGTTTGCGCGAGCGCGCGCCCATAAACGAAGTCCTTGTCCGAAAAATGTTCGTACCAGTAAATGTCGTCGTAGACCGAGTGGTAGATGCCGCCGCCATCTTCGCCGCCGAAACCGAGGTTGAGGCTGGCAATACCAAGGTGCTGGAGGAACGGCGTGTAGTCGCTTCCGGAGCCGAGCGCGGAAATGGGCAGGTCGGGCGAGCCGCCGTCCTGCCGCGCGGCGCCCGGTTCGCGGCGCGCCATGCGCTCGAGCTGCTGGCGCTTCCACACCGGCATATTCTTCTCCGGATCCTGAATGTCGCGCGTGACGTCGTTGACAAGCGCTTCGAGCGAATGCGATCCGCCGGCGTGGAAGAACCCGCGGCCGTTGGTGTCGCTGTTGATATAGGCGACGGCCTTTTGGCTAAGTTCGGCGGCGTGAGTTTCCACCCATTCGGTCGAGCCAATGAGGCCGGGCTCCTCGCCGTCCCAGGCTGCAAACACGATGGTTCGCGCCGGACGCCAGCCTTGCTTGACGAGTTCCGCCATCGAACGCGCCTCTTCCATCACCGTGATCGTCCCCGACACAGGGTCTTCGGCGCCGTTGACCCAGGCGTCGTGATGATTACCCCGGATGACCCATTGATCCGGGAAGCGTGCGCCGGGGATGGTTGCGATGACGTCGTGGATGGGCTTCATGTCCCAGTTGGATTTCATCACCAGATGCACGCGCGCGGGGCCCGGGCCAGTGTGATAGGTGAGATCGAGACCCCCGCGCCCGTCCGCTGGCACAACCGCGCCGTCAAGCGCGGCGAGCAGCGGCCGCGCGTCGGAGTAGGAGACCGGAAGCACGGGGATCTTCGTGATAACCGGCGTTTCGGCGAGCGTGAGGCGCTTGGCGTCTTTTGTCGCGCCCACCCCCGGCGTCAACGGATCGCCCGCGTAAAGCGGCATGTCGGACACGCTGCCACGCTGCACACCGAATGGCGGCCGCCACGGGCCCTCGGGAAAGACTTTGCCTTCGGCATATCCGTCGTCGCGGGGATCGGAGTAAATGATGCAGCCGATCGCGCCGTGTTCGTAGGCGACCTTGGGCTTGATGCCGCGCCAGGAGCCGCCGTAGCGCGCGAGGACGATCGCGCCTCTGACGCTGACGCCCAAGCGGTCGAGCTGTTCGTAGTCCGCGGGAATTCCGTGATTGACATACACGAGCGGGCCGGTGACGTCGCCGTCGGCCGAGTAAGCGTTGTAGGGCGGAAGCTGTTCGGCGGTCTGGCTTGAAGTCGGATCGACGGCGAGCGGCGGCTCGGCGAGCTGGGCCTCGAACCGGGACGGCGACAACATTTCCAGCTTCCTTTGTTTAGGCGTCGGGAACAGCACATCGAATGTTTCGATGTGCGCGTCGAGCCCCCAGGACTTGAACCGCGCGAGAAGCCATTCGGCATTGTCGTTGTCGTAGGCCGAGCCGACATGATGCGGCCGCGCGGCCAGGCGCTCCATATCGGCTCTCATGTTGGCCGGGCTCGGCAGCGAGCGGAACTTCATTTCCCAGTCGTGCTCCTGGACGGATTCGGTGGACGAGTATCCCCGATAGGACACGGCGGATTGAGCGAACAGCAACGAACAGGACACAAATAGTACGGCAGCGGCGCGGGGCATGATGGATATTGTAGAGCACGGATGAGGGGCTGCGAAAATAGGGAGCCGGCCGGTCTTGGACCGCCTGGACGTCACGCGGGCCTCGCGCCCGAGCAAGTGGGGCTCGATCCGCTCGAGCGCCTCGAACCGCAGGACCGGTTCCTCGACCAGCGCAGCCGCATTGGCACAACCGCGCCGTCCCTCACGCACCAGGTGAGCGAGGCGCTGCCCGGCGAGTTCGCTCTCGGCGTATCGGCCGAGACCCGAGCCACTGAGCTCACAAACCCCTTACTGCGCGTAGCGCGCGAAGAAACTCGTGGAATTCCAGTGTGGCCGTTCCGGTTCGTCCGCCACGCGCCGGAGCAGCGCGAGGATCAGGCGGTTGAACTGTGCCGCGGCCTCGAGATCGACCGGCTGCGACGTGTCGTCGGACGGCGCGTGGTAGCGCGTGGTGAGCCATTCCTTCTGGATCTTGTATTCGGCCGAGCCCGGCGGCGCGGCGAACTTGAAAGCCAGCGATGGGACGCCACGCTGGATGAAGCTGTACTGGTCGCTGCGGATGAAGCGGTTGAGCCGCGGCTGCTGGTCGGCGAGAATCCCGACGCGCAGGCTCTCGCCGGCGGCGCGCACTGCCTCGCCGAGCGAAGACTCATCCAGGCCCTGCACCTCCAGCGCGCGCAGTGGATAGAGAGGCAGGAACATGTCCAGATTGATGTCGGCGGCGATCGAGCCAGCCGGGACCGTGGGGTGCGCGGCGAAGTATTGGGAGCCGAGCTCGCCTTTCTCCTCGCCACAGATGGTCAAAAACAAAATCGACCGTTTTGTTTTAACGCCGGAGGCAGCCATCCGGCGGGCGGTCTCGATCACCGTCGCGACGCCGGAGGCATCGTCCATGGCGCCGTTGTAGATCGAGTCCCCGCCGATGGGCGCCCCCGTGCCGAGGTGATCGAGATGCGCGCTGAGCACGACGTACTGCTTGCGTAGCGCCGGATCCGACCCCGGTAGAATCGCCGCCACGTTGGGCGACGACGCCGAGCCGCGCTCGACCGTGAGTTGAGCCCGGATTTGTACCGGCAGCGGGAAGCGCGGTAGCGGAGCCCCGTTGCGAGCGGCGTCGAGAAGTTCGGCGAACGTGTGGCCGGATCCGCTGAGCAATTTGCCGGCGCTGGCGGGGTTGAAGCGCAGGGCGACCCGAAGCCCGGCGGCCGGATCGAGGGACGGGTCGTCGAGCGTCATCGAAGGCAGCAGCCTTGCGAGCCTGGCGCGCGCCCAGGGAATGTCCGACGACGCGGGATTCGGGATCACCGCAAGGCCCACGGCGCCGGCCTCGCGCAATTCCTTCCAACGCACGGCGAGCGATTGCGAGTGCGCCGCGAGCGGACCCGCGACGGAAGACGGCGCGCCCTGAAGGTATACCGCGATCTTTCCGCCCAGGTCGAGGCCGGCCAGGTCGTCGTAGCGGGCGGAAGGGATGCGCAGGCCGTAGCCCGTGAACACGGCAGCGGCGGTTGTGGACGGGGCGCAGTCGCCCGAGAGTACGAACGCGGCGTCATCGCCGAGGGTGAGCGGCTCGACCGTATCGCCGCGAACGAGGGCGAGACTCGACCGTGACTCGACGATCCGCTTCACGTGAAAGCCGACCGGTTGGAAGTAGCCGGAGACACCCGCCGGCGTGAGATGAAACGCGGCAAACTCGTTCGCCACATAGCGCGCGGCCGCAAGATATCCCTCGCTGCCGGTGGCGCGTCCGGCAAGCCGGTCGCTCGCGAGAAACTCGACGCGCGACCACCAGCGGCGGCCATCGGCAACGTCGTTTGTTGCCGCCAGCGCGGCGGCGGAGAGAATCAGGACGTAGACGGAGAGGCGAGATGCGCGCATGGGGGTCATGATAGCGCGGCGGCCCGGACAGCTATAATGGCGCTAGCCACAAATGAAGCCGAAAACGATGGTGGTGTTATTGTGCGCGGCGCAGATGGTGGTGGCCCAGCGCAAGGAATACGAGCGGCCGGTGGCGCAAGAGATGCGCGGCACGCACGGCGCACTCGCGGCCGGCAGCGAATACGCGGCCGAGGCCGGCATGCGGCTGTATTACCAGGGCGGTAACGCCGTGGACGCGGCCATCGCGACGATGTTCGCGGCGATGACCGCGGAGTTCTCGCACATCGGCTGGGGCGGCGAGGCGCCGATCCTGATTCGCACGCGTGACGGCAAGGTCCATTGCATCGCCGGCGTTGGCACGATGCCGAAGCTTGCGACCGCGCAGTTGTTCCGCGAGCGGCGCCTGCAGGCCTTCGAGGTGCTCGAAATGGACCCGGGCGGATTACGCGGCATGGTGCCCGTCGCCGGACTGATGCCCGCGCTGGTGCCAAGCTCGGTGGACGCCGGACTGCTCGCACTGAAAGAATACGGCACGAAAACGTTCGCCGAAGTGGTGCAGCCGTCGATCGATCTGGCCGGGGGCATGGCCATTGACGAGCAGCGCGCCGGCGCCATCGCCCGATCGCGGCGCTTCTTCGATGTGTGGCCGACCTCCAAGCACGTATACATGCCCAATGGGCGCGTGCCGATGCCGGGCGAGATCTTCCGCCAGCCGGACCTGCGGCGAACGCTCGGCGCCATGGTCGAGGCGGAGCGGCGCGCCGCAGCGGGCGGGGCCACGCGGGAAGCGGCCCTCGAAGCCGTGCGCGATTATTTTTACCGCGGCGACATCGCTCACAAGATCGACGCATTCATGCGGCAGAACGGCGGCCTGCTGCGCTACGAGGACATGGCCGCGTTTCATCTGAGCCCCGAAGACCCGGTTTCGACGAATTATCGAGGCTACGAAGTCTACAAGCCGGGCTTCTGGAGCCAGGGGCCGGCGATGATCGAGACGCTTAACCTGCTCGAGGGCTTCGACCTGAACGCGATGGGCCTGAATTCGGCCGACTATATTCATACCTCCGTTGAGGCGCTCAAGCTCGCCTACGCCGACCGCGATACATACTACGGCGATCCGAAGTTCAACCAAATCGACGAGCGGACGCTGCTGTCGAAGAGTTACGCCGCCGGGCGGCGGAAGCTCATCGGCGACCGCGCGTCCATGGAGTTCCGTCCGGGCGCGATCGATGGCAAGACGGGCAAGCATCCGTCGGAAACCGAGTCCGCGCACATCCGCATCGACGACGCGCTGATGGCGCGCGATACGACCTGCGTCGATACGATCGACAAGGACGGCGTCGCGGTGTCGATCACGCCGTCGGGCGCCTGGCTGCCTTCGGTCATCGCCGGCGACACGGGCATCGCGCTGACGGCGCGCGCGCAAAGCTTCCTGCTGATCCCAGGGCACCCCAACGAACTCGCCGGCGGCAAGCGGCCGCGCGTGACGTTGAGTCCGACGCTGGTGACGTTGAATGGCCAGCCATATCTCGCGCTGTCGACGCCGGGCGGAGACAACCAGGACCAGAGCCTGCTCCAGCTTTTCCTGAACAACGTCGAGTTCGGCCTGAACCCGGAACGCGCGGTCGAGGCGCCGCGGTACGAATCCCGGCACCTGATTTCGAGCTTCGACAATCACGCCTGGGGCCTCGGCGAGCTGCTGCTCGACGAACGCATTCCGGCGCAGGTGCTGGCGGCGCTCGCGGCCAAGGGGCACAAGGTGGACGTGCGGTCGAAGTGGAGCAGCGGCGCCGCCCCGGTGATGGTGCGCTGGCTTCCGGCCGGCGTGATCGAGGCGGGCGCGGACCCATACGCCTACCGCGTCGCCCGCGCCTGGTAGCGTGTCCTCGAACCTGCCGCTGTTCGACTCGGACGGCGCGTCCGGCCGCGAGCGGCTGGCAAAGCGGCTAAAGACACTGGCTGCCCAAAATGTTTGGATCGGAACGAGCTCTTGGAAGTACGAAGGCTGGCTCGGCCAGATCTACACGCGCGAGCGCTACGCCGTGCGCGGACGGTTCTCGTCGAAGCGCTTCAACGAACAGTGCCTCGCCGAGTACGCCGAAGTGTTTCCCGCCGTCTGTGGGGATTTTTCGTTCTATCAATTTCCGTCGCCCGAATACTGGACGCGGCTGTTCGCAGGCGCACGGGCGAGTTTGCGATGGGCGTTGAAAGCGCCCGAAGAGATCACCGTGAAGCGCTTCCCCACGCATCCGCGTTATGGCGCTCGCGGCGGCGAATCGAACGCGTCATTCCTCGACGCGGAGCTTTTCGTGCGGATGTTCCTCGAAGCTTTGGGCGCGCATCGCGAGCGTGTGCTCACGGTGATCTTCGAGTTTGGCGCGTTTCCGAAGCAGGCCTACGCCGGAGTGACGGAGTTCGCCGAGGATCTGCACCGGTTCCTGCGGTCCCTGCCGCATCCGCCGCGCTACGGGGTCGAGATCCGCAACCCGGAGTTCCTGACCGCGGAATATTTCGACTGCCTGCGCCACTGCGGCGCCGCCCACGTCTTCAATGCCTGGACGCGCATGCCGGCGATGGGCGCGCAAATGCGCCTCGCCGATGCCTACCCGGCGCCGTTCACCGTCGCGCGGGCGCTGCTGCGCCGTGGCAGGACGTATGAGCAGGCGGTGGCGAAGTTCTCGCCGTACGGGGCGATCCAGGAGCCGGACGAATCGACGCGAGAGGCGCTGCGGTTGCTGATCGAGCGCGCGCGCGGACGCGCCGAGCCCTCGTACATCTTCGTGAACAATCGCCTTGAAGGCAACGCCCCGGGCACCATCGAGTCGATCGCCGGCGGCTGAAGCGGTTCGTCCGCGCTCCGCGGCGGGATTACGCGGACGAAGCTTGTTCCCGCGGCCTACCCGGCCCATCGCACCGTGAGCCTGGAGCGGCCCCCAACAAAGAGCGCGCGGGTAGCCCGTGTGGGCCTCCCGCGCCCAAGCGTAAGGAGAAATCGGAGGGTTCTACACCCGCACCTTGCGGAGCCCCAGGCCGATCAGCGCCAAGCCCGGCAGCAGCAGCCCCAGCGTTCCCGGCTCGGGCGAGTTCTGCCCGGGATCCTGATAGAACAGCGCAAAGTGTGTTTGTCCGGAGTCGGCCCCCAGGCTCGTGTTCGAATAGAACCTCTGTGTCGTCGAGCCATGATCGGTCCACAGCACGAACGTCGAGTCGGGTGTGAACGTGACCGTCGTGCCCGGCATCACCAGACCATTGAAGATCGTGCCCCCGTGCCCGTTCAACGGATCGTACCAGCCGATCTCGTCGGTCGTGTAATACGCGGTGATCTTGTCGAGCAGCGTCGCCGTGATCGCCCCGTTCGCCGTGAACACCGAGTCGAGCACCTGTCCGCCCGTGCTCGTCGCCCATGCATCGAGCAGCGGCGGAGGTCCGCCCGGCGTCGTGCAGTTGCCTCCGCCGTATAGACAGTAGCCGACGTTCATCAGTGCTCCGTCGAGCGACTTGTTATCCCAGAACATCGAATGCGTTTCGTTAACCGCGGGGTTCGCAAGCAGCGTTCCACCCGGCCCTCCGAGCGACAGGTCGCCGCTCATGTTCCACACCATGTCGTTGAAATCGCCGTTGCTCTCGTAGCCGGACGAACCCGCCGTGTCTTCCATCCCACCGTAATAAACGTTAGACACCCCGGCAGCCGCCGTAACCGCGGCGACTGCCAGTATGTTGACCACCCACAGAGTCCTTCGCATTTGCCTCTCCTCTCAGGCCTTCGTTGCCGTGAAGCTTCGGGATCGCCGGATCTTACGCCCGGCTCATTCCCCTTGCCTGCATTTGGACCTACCCTCTGGATACTGTAGGGCATAATCGGTGGCTCGTAAAGACCCAGAACTAATGGGAAATTGGTACTAACTTCGGACGAGCGCTTCCCGGACCGGAGTGCGAACGTTCGACGATAGTACTTCTATTTCAGGACCTGAAACAGATTACTGTAGTCGTCCGTCCAGCCTCGGAATGCGGGCCGCCGGGCCAGTGGCGTCGCTCCAGCGGCCGTGGCGCGCGGGCCTAGATCCGGCTCGCCCCCGATCAATACCCAATCGGTCGAGAACAGTTCCTCGTCCGGGTCGGCGTCGGTTGAGAACAACCACGCCGTCCGCCCAAGACCGCTGGCAAGGGCCGACGCGACAGGCCGTAAGTCCAAGTTGGCGTTGGAGATATGCAGCGCCAAAATTCCCGCCGGGCTCAACTGGCGCTGGTAAACAAGCATCGCCTCGCGCGTGAGCAGGTGTACTGGAATCGAGTCGCTCGAAAACGCGTCCACCGCGAGCACGTCGAATCCGCGCGGCGGCTCCCGTTCGAGCGACAGCCGCCCGTCGCCCAACGTCACCGAGATTCGCGCCTTGCTGTCGCTCAGATACGCGAACCAGCCCCGCGCGATTCCTTCCACGAGGGGATTAATTTCGTAGAAGCGGAACTCGTCGCCAGGGCCTCCATATGCAGCTAAGGTTCCAGTACCAAGGCCCACGACACCAACCCGCATTCCCTTGGGCCGCTCCAACTTTTTTTTCTGAAGCGCCCAGCCAACGCCAGTCCGCGGCCCGTAGTAACTGATCGGCCGCCTCCGCCGCGCTTCGTCGACGTACTGCATGCCATGATTGATCGTCCCGTGGATCAGCTCGCGGATTTCATCGCCGCCGTCGTCATACTCCTTGACTCGCAGGCCGCCATAGAAATTCCGGACCATCACCCGGCTCTCGGTGCGAAGCATCTCCCATTGCGTCGCGCCGTACCAGGCGACAGCCCCCGCCGCCGCCAGGCACACGCCCGCGCGCAGCACGCCGGCACGCCAGTTCACGACCAACGCCAACGCTGCGCAGGCGAACATGGCCACGGGAAACTCGGTGAACGTCACGAACGCGTGTGGCGCGATGAGGCTTACGAACGTCGCCCCGAGCGCGCCTCCGAACGAGATCGCCAAATAATACGCCGTGAGATGCCGCTTTGCCGGCCTTCGCCGCGCGAGCTCGCCATGACAGAACAGACACGAGAAAAACAAACCGAGTGCATAGAGCGGAACGCCAACCCGCACCGCCATGCGGCTTGGAATCCCCGTCATGCCGTAAGCCATCGCTTCAAGGGAAACCGCCATCATCACCAGGCCAAACAAGGGCCGGTACCACCGCTCGCGCTCGAACGCCACGATGAACGTCAATAGGTACAGGCCGAGCGGAAGCACCCATAAGAACGGAATCGCCGCCACGTTCTGGGTCAGGTGGTTCGTGGCCGCCAGCAGCAGCGCCGATCCACAGGCGGGCAGTGCGAGCCAGAGGAGACGCTCGCCGACTCGAGGGCGCTGCGTTTCCTCCCGAACTTGGTCCTCATCCTTCCCGATCGCCGCCTCGCGCCTGCCGCTAGTCAGCGCCAGCCAGCCGCAGAGAGCCGCTAAGGCCGCGTACGCGCACGACCACGCTTCGAGCTGCGCCGCCGTACCGACCCACGGCTCGAAAAGCGCGGGAAACGCCATCAGCGCCAACATCGACGCCAGGTTCGACAACGCGAACAGCCGGTACGGCGGGCCCGCGCCCTCGACCCGCGCATACCAGCTCGATACGAGCGGTGTCGTGGACGATAGGAGAAAATACGGCAGGCCGGCCGTAGCGGCCAGCAACACCAGGATGCCGGTCCACGGGTCCTCGCCGCCCAGTGGTTTCCAGCGCGCGCTTGGCCCTACCGGCAACAGCAGCAGGCTGGCGGCCAGCACCGAGGCATGCGCCAGGCCCTGCACCCTCCGCCGCAGCCGCGCCAGCCCGTGCGCGTAACAGTAGCCGGCCAGCAGAACAACCTGGAAGAACAGCAGACAGGTGATCCACACCGCCGTCGCCCCTCCAAACCAAGGGAGAATACGCTTGGCGATCAGCGGCTGAATCCAGAACAGCAAGAACGCGCTCAGGAAGATCGTGGCGCCGGAAGCGAGCCTGTAACCGGCGGGCCGCATCCGTTGTATTGTGGCACAGCGGTCCGGGCTTAACGTTGTCCCGCGGCGGCGCCGGCCGGCAACGGCAGCGGCGGCGCGGGAGCGGACTCCGCCGGCGCGGCCGGCGTGGCCTCCGCGGGAGCCGCCGCAGCGGGTGCGGCAGGCGCTTCGGCACGCTGCGGCTCGTCCCGCATCCCGTTCGAGTTCAGGATGACAATGTCCACGCGCCGGTTCCGTGCCCGCCCTTCCTCGGTGCTATTGTCCGCCGCCGGATCGTTGTCCGCGTAGCCGCCGATCGACAGGCGGGAATCGGACACATTGAACCGCCCCACCAGTAACTGGAGTAGCGCGATGCTCCGCGCTGCCGACAGGTCCCAGTTGCTTCGGAACCGCGCGTTGTGAATCGGCACCGAGTCGGTATGACCTTCCAGGCGCACCGGGTTCGGAATCCGCAGGATCGCCTCGGCGACTTTTCCCACGCTGTCGAAGCTCCGCGGCGTAATCTCGGTCTGCCCGCTCGGAAACAGCGCCGCCTGCCGGAAACTGATCACCAGCCCGCGCGCCTGCATCGACAAGCTGATTTTTCCGCTCTCGATCTCTGGCGCCAGTTGTTTGGTCAGAATTTGCAACGACGGAAGCAACTCGGCCGCAGGCGGGGCGGGCTTCGACGCGCCGGTGGTTTTCGTGCCGCCCGGCCCGTGCATCATCGCATTGCCCTGACCCTTGTCGTCCACCGTCCCGCCCAGAATGGTATCCACCATCGCCTTGATCTGATTCTGCGAAAAGGCTTTCTGGACGGACTCCGACACCTGCCGCGCCTTCGAACGGTCAGTCTGCGAAGTCGCGAACATGACCACGAAAAACGCGAAGAGCAGTGTGATGAAATCGGCATAGGACACGAGCCAGCGCTCGTGATTGGCGTGCTCGGCCGATGTCTTGCGAGGCATCACACTCTTTTCCGGGCTAAGCCTCGGCCCGCGCCGCACGCGCCGGCGCCACCGTGGGCTTGCCCTTCGGCGCTGGCGCCGGCGCACCCAGGTACGCCTCCAGCTTCGTCCGTAAGATGGTCGGATTCATGCCCTCGACAATCGCCGCGACCCCCTCGAGCATCAGCTCCTTGCCCTCCGCTTCCTCGCGCGCCCGCGCCTTGATCTTTCCCGCCGCGGGGAGAAAAAACAGATTCGCCGACGCCACCCCGTACACGGTCGCGACGAACGCCACGGCGATCCCGTGTCCTACCTCCTCGATATTCGCCAGGTTCTTCATCACCTGAATCAGCCCCATCACCGCGCCGATAATCCCTATCGTCGGCGCAAAGCCCCCCGCACTCTCAAAAACCCGCGCTTCGGCCTCCGTCCGCTGCTCGTCCAACGTGATCTGCACCTGCATCATGGTGCGCAGCTCCTGTAGATCCGTCCCGTCGATGGCCAGATTCAGGGCCTTCTTCAAAAATGGGTCCGGCACCGAGCCGGCAATGCTTTCAAGCGATACGAGCCCCGTCTTGCGCGCCTTCATCGCGTAGCCAATGATGTCTTCCACTACCCCGTTCCACGAGCGGCTGCTGTCGCGGAAGATCAATGGCAGCCGCCGCACGGCCCGCGATAGCAGCGCCGGCGGCGTGTTCACCATCACCGCCCCGATCGTCCCTCCCAGCACGATAATCGCCGCCGTGATCTGGCTCACGTCGCGGATCTTCCCGCCCTCGAGCAGCAATCCGCCCAGGATGCCGCCAACAGCCAGCAACAGCCCGCCGATCGTCGTGACGTCGAGCTTCGTGCGGGGCTTCGCGTTCTGTGGAGTCGGCGCAGCCGCCATGCCCTAGCGGTCAGCCTTTCCGCGGTCGCCGTCCGCAGCCGGTCCTGCCTCCTGGGCCTGAATCGAGCGCCGGAACGAAATCACCCGCTGAATCACTTCCTGCGGACTCTCGAGCACCAGGAACTTCTGCCCGCCCGTCAACGTGACGACCGTGTCCGGCGTCACTTCCACGTGCTCGATCAGATCGGAGTTCAGCACCAGTGGCGTCTGATTTATGCGTGTGAGCTGAATCATGGCCGTCGCGGCGCACGTACTGCCCCGCTCTGCTCACTTATCGGCCGATTCGCCCTACCGCGTTACACCCCGCCCAACAACTTTACAATCTCCCGCAGCTCGCGCTTTACTTCTTCCCACTGCGGAGGCCCACTCGCGGCGAACAGCAACCCCTGCGTCTTCGCCCGCGTCGCCCGGGCCCCGGAAAGCCCGCCTTTCCCACGGTTCTCCAGGTACTTACGCGCCCCTTCGATGGTGAACCGCTTCTCGTAAAGCAGCCGCTTGATCTCAAGCACCAGCTCAACATCCTTGCGCCGGAACTGCCGCTGCCCCGTCCCCGACTTCTTTGGCCCCAGCCCAGGAAACTCCGTCTCCCAAAACCGCAGCACATGCGGCTTGATCCCCGCAAGACGGCTTACTTCCCCTATACGGAAGTATAACTTATCAGGGATTTCCTGAGGCTCCGGTTTAGATTCGGGACCCGCCATTTTTACGGTCATTCTACCGCATCCGGCCCCCGCACCCACGCCTCAGCCGCGATAATCGTTCTATGCCCCGCTCGTGCCGCTGGCTCCCCCTCCTGCTCGTCCCGGCCGCCGTCGCCCAAACCATCACGCCGCCTTCAGGGCCCGCCGTCGGCTCACCGCTACCCTCGTTCCGCCTCGTCGATCAAACGGGCCGCGCCCGCACGCTCCCGTCGCTCGTTGGCCCACGCGGCCTGCTGCTCGTCTTCTTCCAATCCGCCGACTGGTGCCCCTACTGCAAGAACCAGCTCGTCGAAATGCAGTCCAGTCTCGCCGCCGCTCGCGCCGCCGGCTTCCACCTTGCAGCGGTCAGCTATGACCCGCCCCGCGTGCTCCGCCAATTCGCGGTCCGCCGCTCGATCACCTTCCCACTGCTCGCCGACCCCGCCTCAACCCTCATCCGCGCCGCCTCGATGCTGCTCCCTGGCCCGCCACCATCGAGTCCCTTCGCAGGCGCGTCCTACCCGGGAGCGGTCCTCGTCGACAACCGCGGCATCATCGAGGCCAAGTTCCTCCACGGCGACCTCCGCGAGCGCGACTCCGCCGCGGCCATCCTGATGCGGAGCTTCGGACTCGACACCGGCCCTCCGCTCGCCCAGGTCCAGGGCAAGCGCATCGCGGTTCGCCTCTCGGCCAGCGGATCGAGCGTCAGCCCCGGCGAGCGTATCCTTCTCGCTGTCGACTTCGACCTCCGCGCCGGCCTCCACGTCTACGCGCCCGGCGTCCACGACTATCTCCCGATCGAATGGAGGCTCACTCCGCCGCCCGATTGGACCGCGGCGCCCGTTTCCTTCCCGGAACCGCAAACCCTCCGCCTCGAAGCCATCCAGGAAACCGTGCCCGCCTACCAGGGCAACGTCCGGCTCACGCGCGAACTCACCGTCCCGCCCGGCGCCCAGCCCGGCACGGTCACCCTCTCCGGCACGCTCCGCTACCAGGCCTGTGACGACACCATGTGCTATATCCCCGAAACGTTGCCGCTCGCCTGGACGCTCCGCGTCCTCGCGCTCGACACCACGCGGGCATCGAAGTAGCGGCCTCGATCTAAAACAAGTACCCGAGCGTCACCTGGTACGCGCGCGGCTCGATGAAGTGCGTCCCGCTGAATGTCGAAAGGAAGTTATACAGCGCCTCTTTGTTCGTCAGGTTCGTCACCGTGAACCGCAGCGTCATGTGGTTGTCGCCCTCGGTCCGAAGCAGGTTGTCCGTGCCGAGCGCCGCGTCGAACGTATTGCGCGGCGCGATGCGCGGCGGATTCGTATCTTGGTTGTAAGTCCCCGGCTTCGGAATCACTACGCGCGTCGCCCCGCCGCCGGACGGGCAAGTCGTAATCGGCTGCGTCCGGGTCGCGAATGCGCCGTTACAGTAGAACCCGATGTCGGCCTGCTCGGCCGCCGTCAGCGCCAGGGCGTCGGCGATGTCGGTCACCGCGCCATTTACCTCACCGCTGTCGAAGCGCCAGAGAAAACTCGCCCACGGCCCGTTCTTTCCGCGCTGATATCTCAGATTCGTCGTCTGCTGGAACTCCTGATCGTGATCGATCCGGAACGCCCCGGTGGGCAGTCCCGACAGCGCGATCAGCCCGCCGTCTTCGGGTGGGAAGAACCGCGCCCGCGCGTGCCCCATCGTCATGTACGCCTGGAACCCGTGAATGTCCACCGAGCTCAGCCGGGCCGAAAATCCGTCGATTTTCGAGTTGTGCCACGCGATCGGAAACGTGATCGGCGTGTTGAATAACACGGCGAAATCGTACGCATTATGGGTGTACTTCCAGAAGTAGTCGCCGCTGAGCAACAGGTACCGGCCGAACTTCTGCTCGAATCCGCCGTTGAACTGATTGCGGAACCCCGGCTGAATCGGAACTGCCGCCGCCGCGCCGAACACATTCTCCGCCAGGCCCCCCGAGCCCGTCGCGCTCGACAACAATAAGTTCTCGTTGTACGGGCTCTCGAATGTCCGCGCGTAGGACACTCGCAGCACCGTCCCCGTCTCCTTCACCTGGTAGCTCAGCCCCAGCCGCGGCTGCGGACCGTTGGCCGACGAGAGCCCGTTGTACTGGTCGTCTCGAAAACCCGCCGTCACCGTCCAGTCGCCCAGGTTGATCTGGTCCGTGATATAGACGGCTTCCTGGTTAATGTTGTGGCGGCCGTAAAAATTAAAATACCGCCCGCCGCGAGTCAAGTCGAACGGCACAAGGCCGGGGAGCAGTCCGGGGTTGGGTAGATACGCCGGATTCACCGTCGAGCACATGGCCGGATTCGTCACCGTAGGCAAGGCGAGCGGCGCATCGTTGGCGGCCCCGTTCAGGCATACCGGGTTGTACACCGCCGACGTCACCCCCATGGCAAACCGTTCGTCGAGCCGCGTCTGTTGCAGTTCGGTCCCGATCGAAATATTATGCCGCCCGCGCACCAGCGACAAGCTCGACCGCGTCCCGTAGTTCGTCAGATAGCGTCCCTGCGAAACCGCCACCGGCGTATCGTTGAATGGATTGCGGCTCCCGTAGTAATCCACCTGGTCCCGCCGTCCGTACACGTTCACGCTCAGGATCGTCCGCGCGTTAAAAGTGTGCTGGTAACTCGGCGCGACGTTCCAGGTGAGCACCCGCTGCCGCTGGTCCTGACTAAGCTGGTCGAAGCTGTTCGGCGCCTGAAACCAGTTGCGCGCCACGAACAGGTTCAGGTGCAACGAGTCGGTTCCGCTCGGCTGATAGTCCAGCCGCTCGAAGATATTCTCGTTATTGCCGATGTCGTGGATCGGATAGAACTCCGGGCTATCGAGAAATCGCCCCGTACGCGTGCCGTTTATCGCCGTGAAGCTGCCGAACTTCTCCGTGCCGATGCCGAAGGTCGCGTCTTCTCCATACGTACCAAACGATCCGCCGTAGGCATCCACGCTGCCAAACGGTTTCGTCGCCCCAAGTCCCGACTTCGTCGTCGCGTTCACCACCAGGCTCGACTTATCGCCGTACTGCGCGTCCGAGGCGCCCGTAATCATCTCCATGCTCTGGATGGCGTCCTCGGGGAGCTGCGTCGAAAACAACTTACTCTGCTGGTCGCTCACCGGCTGGCCGTCGATCATGAACGTCGTCTGCCCGTGATCTCCCGCCGGGTGAAAGAACCCGTTCGCGTCCGCCACCACCGCCCCGCTGGACAATGTAATCGCGTCGCTCAGTCCCGCGGCCGGATCGAACATGGGCAGCTTCGCAAGCTGGCTCTCGTCCACGTCCTGATGCGCCAGTGGCACGTTCTCGAGCAGCGACGCCGACGCCGAAACTTCCACCGTCTGCTCACTGCCGGCAACTACCAGCGCGAAGGTCATTTGCACCGGAACGTTGCCGCGCACGTCCACCGGCTTCGCCTGCGGCGCGAAGCCTGCCGCCGTCACTGTCACGTCATACGTGTTCGGTGGAACGTTGCTAAAGTGAAACTCGCCGCTCTCGTCCGTGACGGACTCCTGGCTGTAATTGGTTACCGCGCTGTGGATCGCCGCCTTCGCGCCGGCGATCACAGCCCCGGTCGGATCGGCCACCGTCCCGCTCACGGTACATGCCCCGCAAGCCGCTTGGGGCGCCGGCGCGGCCGGATCCCCCGCATACGCCAGGCTCGCCGCCGATCCGAGGATCAACGCCCATCGTCTGAACTTCCCGTCCATCGTGTCTCCCGTAAAAAGTCAAGGAACCCAAAGAAACTACGGCGGTTTGCGGGGCGTCTGGCCCGGCGAATCCGCTTTCCGCTCCATGTTTCGGCTTTTTTTACAGAGACAACGCCGGCGGCGCTCGCGAAGGACTCTCCGGGAACGCGGGCTCGGGGCACTCGCCGCCCGCTTCGCTGCGCGTGCTCCAGCCCAGGTCCGCGGGCGGAGCCGGCTGCGCGGCCATAACCCGTTCCACCATGGGCATCTGCCCGTGATGGCACAGGTCGCAGCAGTGCGTATGCGCGCCGTGATGATGGTCGTCGGCCAGCGCGGCGTTCTGCGCATGCAGCGCGCCCAGCACGATGACGAAGTACAGCGCCGCGTGCAGCCAGCGCCTTCGGCGTGCGAACATTGCTCCTAGTATAATCGGCTCCGCGCGGCGAATCCGCGCCGGATCGAAAAGTCTCACGCTCCGCAGCACTTTTTGTACTTTTTCCCGCTGCCGCACGGGCATGGGTCGTTGCGGCCGGGCTTGGCCGGGGGCGTGGCGGGCGTCTCCTTTTCGTCCTCCGGTTCGGCGTAGAACACGGGCTTCATGCCGCGCAGCGTCAGCCGCTCGTCGAGCGCCAGTTTCACGAGGTCTTCTTCGCCGCCGCTGAGCCCGCCGGCTAGCGTATCGATGCGCCGCAGCAGCGCCCGCATCCGGGCCGGCGAAACCTCGCCCGGCGCCGCCAGCGCATACGCGAACAGCGCGTCCGAGCGCAGGTCGTCGTCGTCGAACAAGTTCTCGATCCGCCCCACTTCGCTCTGGAGGTTCAGATATCCGGCGCCCCACACCGCCGCCCGCTGCACGTCGCGGTCGGCATCGTCGAGGTGCGCCGGGAAATACCGCGCAAAGCTCCGGTCGAGCGTCCGCCACATCGCCTCGAGCGCCTTCGCCCGCGTGCCCGGCCGCTCGTACAGCGCCTCGATGGTCTCGCGAACCTCGGCCCGTTCGCCCTCCTGCGCCAGGCCCACGATCGCCCCGCCCCGCTCGACGTCGGGCGCCTCCGCGTCGCGCGCTACGGCAAGCATGGCCCCGCTTAGCTCCGCGTCCCGCTCCGTTTCGTCCATCAGCGCTTCCCAGCAGCGCGCCCTCACCGTCGCGTCCACGTCGTGACGCGCCATGTCGAACAGCTTCGCCCGCACCTCCGTCGCCGTCTCGCGATTGAAGAAACAGTGCGCTGCCCCGGCGCGGAATTCGGCGTCTTCGTGCGCCAGCGCCTCCACCCACTCCTCTTCGCTCAGCGCTTCGAAGTCCGGCAGCGCGCGCTCGGGATACAATTCCCAGATCTGAAACGGCGCCGCCGCCGGCTGGTCGCCCGCATCGTCGATATCGCGAATGCCCGCCTCGATGGCGTGCCGGGTATGGCTTTCCTTCTCCGGAGTCGCCTCGAGCAGGCGCCGCAGCACCGGCTTCGTCTCCGGGTCCCCATACAGCCCCAGATTGATCGCCCCGTCGACCGCGTCGTACTCAAGCCGCTCCTCGAGCACCCGCCGCACCCGCTCGTCGCGCACCCGCAGCGCCGCCAGCGCGAACGCCACTTCGCTCGATTCGTCTTCCTCAAGCTGATCGTACAACTCGAGCAGCGGCTCCACTGCCGCCGCGCCCCGATCGACGAGCGCGTCAAGCAACAGGTCCGGCACATCGTGAGGATTCTCGCGAAGCACCGAAATGTAAAACGGCAGCGCTTCGTCCGCCTCGAAATGACGGAACAGCGCGATCAGGTCTTCCTCGAGGTCGATCGCATCGCCGCTACGATCCTCGGCCGCGAACTTCACCAGTTCCGCCAGGGCCTCCCGCCGCCGGTCCAGCACCGCGTGCAGGAAGCGATGATCGATCCCAATCGCGCCGCGCGCCGCCGCCCGCAGCAGGTCGTACACCGGCGCCTGGTAAATCGCTTCGGTCAGCTTAATCCGCTTCCTTCACGACGAGGACCGTGATCTCCACCGGCACCTCGCGATGCAGCCGCACCGTGACCTTGTGCTCGCCCAGCGTCTTGATCGGCTCGTCGAGCTGGATCTTCCGCCGGTCGATCGTGAACTTCAGCTTCTCGAGGCCCTCGGCGATATCCTTCGCCGTCACCGACCCGAACAACTGATCGTTCTCGCCCGCCTTCTGCGCGATCTCGACCGTCACCTTCCGAATCAGCTCCCCAAGATCCCGCGCATCGGCCGCCTGCTTCGCCTCGCGCCGTAGATGCGCTTCGCGCTCCTGATCGACGATCTTCTTGTTCGAAGCCGTCGCCGCCACCGCCAGCCGCTTCGGCAGGAGAAAATTCCGCGCATACCCCGCCGCGACCTTCACCACCTGGCCACGCTGGCCGATCTTCTCGATGTCTTCCCGCAGTATGACTTCCATCGTCGTTCTTTCCGCCTAAATTTCCGTCGCGAATGGAATCAGCGCGATATTGCGCGCCTGCTTGATCGCCTCGCTCAGCCGCCGCTGGTGAGGCGCGCACACGCCGGTGATCCGCCGCGGCGTAATCTTGCCGCGCTCGGAGATGAAGCTGCTCAACATCCGCACGTCTTTGTAATTGATGTCGTCGATCTTCTCGACGCAGAACCGGCACAACTTCTTGCGCCGGAAATACTGCTTCTTCGTCGCGATCGTCTTGTCGCCGCCCGTGGGCCGCTGGTTCGCGCTGATCGGTCTCCCGCCTCTTGTCTCGGCCATGATCTTCTCCTACGCCTGTTCCTTCACCGCCACCGGAGCCCCCGGAGCCACGGGCGCGCCCGGCGCCACTGGAGCCCCAGGCATCGCCGGCGCCGCGGCATCCGCCGGGGCCGCCGGCGCGTGCACCGCCGGAGCCGGCTTCCGCGCCGCCCGCTTATCGCGCGCCTTCTTCCGCTTGGCGATCTTCTTCAGCTTTTCGTCGATGCGCACGGTCAGGAACTTCAGCACGGCGTCCGATACCCGCAGCCGCCGCTCGACTTCCTTCGCCGTCTGCGGCCCGGCCGTAAACTGGATCAGCGTGTAAAAGCCTTCGTTGAACCGCGACACGCGATACGCCAGCTTCCGCACACCCCACTTGTCGGTCCTATCCACCACCCCGCCGCTCTTCACAATCACCTGCGTCAACTGCTCGACGAGCGGATCCACCTCGGTCTCCGCCACGTCCGGCCTGACGATAAACAGCTCCTCGTAAATCCTCATTCTTCCTCTTCCTGTAAGCCCCCGGCGCGACGATTGAATTTCGTCATGGACATTGCGACGCCATCGGCGATTATCGACTCCACTGCCCCCGCCGCGCGGTCCAGCAGCTCGTCAACTTCCTTCCACTGCGCCCGCCCGAACTCGGCCAGCACAATCCGCGCACCGTCGCCTTCGCGCCGGCCGCCGTGGATTCCCATCCGCACTCGCGGAAACTCTCCGCTTCCTATCACCCGGATCACGTCCTGGACGCCCTTATGGCCCCCAGCCGACCCGCCCGGCCGGACCCGCAAACTCAACCACGGCAGGTCCAGCTCGTCGTACAACAAAATCAAACCATCCGGCCCAAGGCCCAGTTTCGTGAGCAACCCCTTCACCGCCGGCCCGCCCAGGTTCATAAACGTCTGGGGCTTGGCCAGCATCACGCGCTCGCCGGCGATGACGCCCTGCCCCACCTGCGACATCGAGTCCTTCCGGCTCACCCGGATCGCGTGCCGCTCGGCAATCCGGTCCACCGCCAGAAACCCGAGGTTATGCGGGGTCTTCTCGTATTCGGATCCCGGATTCCCCAGGCCCACCACCAACCGCCGTATCTCGCCCTCGGCCATAACTCGCGGCCTCGCGGCCATTCCGGCGCGTTACTTCTTCTTCTTCGCCTCGGTCTCGACCGACTCTTCTTCCTTCTTCCCCTTCTTGATCACTTCCGGCTCGGCCGCCGCGGGTTCCACCTCGGCTTCCACCACCGCCGGCGTCTCCTCCGCGCGCATCGCCACGACGTGCGCGATCACCTGATCCGCCGCGCTCACCAGTTTCATGGACCCGCTCAGCGGCACACCGTTCGCGCGCACGCTCTGTCCGATCATCAGCTCCGTCACGTTCACCGTGAACTGCTCCGGGATCTCCTCCGGCAGACAATCGATCTCGACGTCGCGCGTCACGATCTCGAGCAGCCCGCCCTGAATCTTGACGCCCATCGGCTCGCCGGTCACATGCACCGGAACCTTCACCGTCATGTGCTTGGCCAAGTCGATCCGCTTTAGATCCACGTGCAGCAGCTTGTCGCGTAGCGGCTCGTTCTGCCAGTCCGCGATGATCACCGGCTCGGGCGTCCGCCCGTCGATCTGCAACTGGAAAATCGTGTTGTGCCCGGTCGAGCTGCGCAGAATGCGCTCGACATCCGCTGGGCTCACCGCCACGGCAACCGGCTCCTGACCGATGCCATACACCACCGCCGGCGTCCGCCCGGAAGCCCGCAGCCGCCGCGCCTCGTTCTTCCCGCGCGTATCGCGCTGCTCGGCGGTAATCGTGATATCTTTCTTCATCTCGCTCCTGCTCCTCGTCCGGCTCGCGCCGGCATCAAAACCGTTCGGGCTTCTCTCGCGCCCCAGCCGCCGTCAAATGAACAGCGTGCTCACCGATCCATCCTCGTGAATCGACTGAATCGCCCGCGCAAGCAGCCCCGCCACCGACAATATCTTGATCCGGCCGCATCGCCGCGCCGTCTCCTTCAACGGGATCGAATCGGTCACCAGCACCTGCTCGATCGGCGACTCTTCGATCCGCTCCACGGCCGGCCCGGACAGCACCGCGTGCGTCGCGCACGCCGTCACACGCCGCGCGCCCTGCTCCATCAACGCCTCGGCGCCCTTCACCAGCGTCCCCGCCGTGTCGATCAAGTCGTCCACAATCAAACAATGCTGCCCAGCTACGTCGCCGATGATGTGCATCACCTCGGCCACGTTCACATCCGTCCGCCGCTTGTCGATGATCGCGAGCGGCGCATTCAACCGCTTGGCGAACGCCCGTGCGCGCTCCACTCCGCCCGCGTCCGGCGACACGACCGTGAAATCCCGGCTGCCGTGCGAGTCGAAATAATCGATAAATACCGGCGCCGCGAACAAATGATCCACCGGCACATCGAAAAACCCCTGAATCTGCGCCGCGTGCAAGTCCAAGGTCAAGACACGATCCGCCCCGGCGCGTTGTATCAGGTTCGCGACCAGCCGGGCCGAGATCGGCTTGCGCGGCCGGTCCTTACGGTCCTGGCGCGCATACCCATAATATGGTAGCACCGGCGTAATCCGCTGCGCCGACGCCCGCTTGGCCGCGTCGATCATCAACAGCAGCTCCATGATGTTCTGATCCACCGGGTTCGAGGTCGGCTGCACGATGAAAACGTCCGCTCCACGCACGTTCTCCTCGATCTGCAAGTCCGTCTCGCCGTCCGAAAAGCGGCTCACGAGCGCTTTGCCCGGCGTACAGCCGAGCGCCCCGCAGATCTTCATGGCAAGCGCCGGATTTGCGTTGCCCGTGAATACTTTAAGCTGTTCGAACCTCATGGACAATACCGGCTTCGTGGCGGCCATTCTTCTACCTCGCCGTGGGGCCGCAACTGCCGCCGCCACAGCGCGCGATACGCAGCCCGTCCAACCAGCGCAATCGGATGCAATCGCGTCCCTTCCTCGAGAATCCCCCGCAGCCGAATCAGCGCCCGATCCCGCTCCGCGCGCGAGCCAAACAAGCCAAAGACCGACGAACCGCTGCCACTCATCCGCGCCGCCAGCGCGCCCTCGCGCCCGATCGCCGCCCGGATCGCGCCCAGCTTCGGATGCCGCGCGAACACCACATCCTCAAAATCGTTCCGCGCCCCGCCGAACTCCCGGGGCTTCGCCGGGGCACACGCATCCTGACCCCACACAAAGCACTGGAAACTATTAAGGATAGATGACGGAGCCTCATCTGTCAACGCACGCCCCAGCGCCCGGTAGGCTTCCGCCGTAGATACATGCACCCCCGGCGCCGCCACGATCCCAGCCAGCCGCGGGGCGTCTTTGAGCGGGTACAATTCACTCCCCCGCCCCAACCCCACAGCCGTCCCG
>VFSW01000815.1_pt1 | contig 46215 bp, 43 predicted proteins | sample 5358111 | NCBI WGS metagenome assembly VFSW01 (sample SAMN11554181, study PRJNA540505) | mine drainage metagenome | isolation source: sediment from site ElyBrook_90M | place: USA: Ely Copper Mine, Vershire, VT | collected 2017
CGCCCCTTTTGCCGACGAGCTCGCGGTCTACCCCACCTACCCGCTGCCCGAGGGCGCCGACGCCTACGCCCTTTCCTTCTGCCTCCCGATGGGCGCGCCGGGCCTCAAATTCATCTGCCGCGACAGTTGCTCGGTCCGCCCCAACCTCTTCGATCATCCGCTCTCCAGCCGCTTCGACGAGCAGGACGCCCTCGTCATTTTCGATGACGTCGAAATCCCGCGCGACCGCGTTTTCATCAACGCCAACCGCGACGCCTACAACCTCGTGATGACCACCGGCTGGTACCCCAACATCATGCAACAGACCATGATCCGCGCGCAGACCAAGCTCGAGTTCGCGTGGGGATTGGCCACCCGCATGACCGAGGCGATCGGCGATCGCGCGCCCGCCACCGCCCAGATGCTCGGCGAACTGTGGACCTACGCCGAGCTAACCCGCAGCGCCGTCCGCACCGCCGAGGCCGAGGCCTATGAGTATGGCAGCGGCACCTGGTTTCCCAACGGCGGCCCGCTGACCGCGCTCCGTGCGACGCTTCCCGGATGGTTCCCGCGGGTGGCCGAGATAATCACGCTGCTCGGTTCGCATAATCTGCTCGCCGCCCCGACCGAGTCGCAGCTCAGTCGCCCCGATCTCGCCCCGCTCGTCGCGCGCTACCTGCGCGGCGCAGGCGACATGCCCGCCGCCGATCGCGCGCGCATCTTCCGCCTCGCCTGGGATTTCGTCGGCAGCGCGCTCGCCGCGCGCAACAATCTCTACGAGCGCTTCTACCTGGCCTCGGGCGCTCGCAACTACCAGCAGGCCAACCAATTGGCGCCCGCGGCTCGCGCGCGCCGCCTCGTCGATCGTTTTCTCACCGAAGACCTGGGCAATTCCAACGGCCGCGCGCAGGTCGCGCCACGCACCGCCCGGCCAATCACGGAGGCATCGCGATGAACACCAGACAAGTCGCCGGCGTCGAAGTCCCAACCGATCATTTTATCAACGGCAAGCGCGTGCCCTCGAAACGCACCTTCGAGGTCATCTCGCCGATTGACGCCGGCCCGCTCGCGCAGGTCGCTGCCGGCGGCGCGAGCGAAGTCGACGCCGCCGTCGCCGCCGCCCGCAAGGCGTTTCCCGCCTGGGCCGCTCTGGGAGCCGAAGGCCGCCATCCCATCCTCAAACGCTTCGCCGAGTCGATCCTTGCGCACGCAAAACAGCTCTCGGCGGTCGAGACCGCCGACAACGGCTCGCTTCTCCTCGGCAATATCGCGCGCGTCATTCCCCGCGCCGCGCACAATATCCAGTTCTTCGCCGATTGGGCGCTCAAGTTGAATAGTGAGATTATCGACTCGCCCGAAGTGACTAATCATGTCCGCTTCGACCCCGCCGGCGTCGCCGCTCTCATCACGCCCTGGAATTCCCCCTTCATGCTCACCACCTGGAAGGTCGGTCCTTGTCTCGCCGCCGGCAATACCGCGGTCGTCAAGCCGCCCGAATGGGCGCCGCTGACCTGCTCGCTCATGGCCGATCTGGCGGCCGAGGCCGGTGTCCCGCCCGGCGTCCTCAATATCGTTCACGGCATCGGCGAAGAGGCCGGCGCCGCACTCGCCGCCCATCCCGATATCGACCGCCTGAGCTTCACCGGCTCGACCGACACCGCCCGCCTCATCGGCCAGTCGGCCGCCCGCTCGCTCACTCCCACCAGCTTCGAGCTCGGCGGCAAGTCCCCCTTCATCGTTTGCGCCGACGCCGACCTCGACGCCGCCGCCCAAACCGCCGCCACGCAGTACCTCAACGCGGGCCAGGTATGCCTTGCCGGAACCCGCGTCCTCGTCGATTCCAAAATTGCCGGTGACGTCCAGGAAACATTCCGCGGCGCCGCAGGCCACAGGGCCGGTGGCGATCCGCGCTCAAAGACCACCCGCGTCGGCCCCCTCCTCACCCCCGAACATTTCAAGCGCGTCGAAGGCTTCGTCTCGCGCGCGCTCGCTTCAGGCGTCCGTCCGCTATGGGGCGGCGCTCCCGACCGCTTCGGCCAGCTCTACTTCCAACCCACCCTGCTCGACGGCGTCGCGCCCGGGATGGAAATCGTGCAGCGCGAAGTTTTCGGCCCCGTCCTCACCTGGCAGACCTTCGACGACGAAGACCAGCTGGTCGATCTCGCCAACAGCACCGACTACGGCCTCGCCGCGATGATCTTCAGCCGCGATCGGGCGCGTGCGATGCGTCTCGCGGGCCGCGTCGTCGCCGGCTCCGTCTGGGTCAACTGCTTCTTCGTCCGCGACCTCGCCGCGCCCTTCGGCGGCAGCCGCAATTCGGGCATCGGCCGTGAAGGCGGCAACTGGAGCTTCGATTTCCACTGCGACGTGAAAAACATCTCTGTGCTGAAAGGTTCATTCGCATAATGCGCTGTATTCAGATCAGGAGGAGATATATCTCACTTCGCAACGGCGATGATCGCAATGGCGATTCCGGATATGTCCCATCTCGTTCTGCGCCGCGAGAGGTCGCGCCGTAAGGCGCGGGTGAAGGACCATAGCCCCGAATCGATCACTGGCTAATCGCACCAACTGACTAATATATGGAGAATAGACAATGAATGTGCTCGAAGGACCAAGAGAAGAGTTGCGCCGGATTATGTTCGAGGGACAGCCGCGATGGGTCCGCCCCGATGGCGGCGGCCGCCTGCTCCTCCCCGAAGGACGACAAATCCCCGAATCCGAGGCGGTCTACATGGCCCCCTGCGACCCGACCAAGATTCTCTGCATCCACCTCAATTACGAATCGCGCCGCCTCGAATTCCGCGCCCCCAAGCTCGAAACTCCCACCTACTTTCAGAAGCCCACCACCGCCCTCAACTCTCATCACGGCACGCTATCCCGCCCGGCCGGCCACAGCTACCTCAACTACGAGGGCGAGGTCGCCGTCATCATCGGCCGCCCGATGCGCAACGTCGGCCGCGACGAGGTCTGGGACTACATCGCCGGCTTCGCCCCCGGCAATGACGTCGGATGCCAGGACTACCGCGATACCGACGCCGGCTCGATGCTCCGGGTCAAGGGCATGGACGGCTTCTGCCCCGTCGGGCCCGGCATCGTCCGCGGCGTCGATATCCGTCAATCCACCCTGCGCACCTATATCAACGGCAAGGTCGTGCAGGAGGCGCCGGTTGCCGAGATGGTCTTCCCTATCGACTACCAGCTCGCCGATCTCTCCCGCTTCATCACCCTCCTGCCCGGCGACATCCTCATGTCAGGCACGCCGCGCAACTCGCGTCCGATGAACATCGGCGATATTGTCGAGGTCGAAGTCACCGGAGTTGGCCGTCTGTCCAACCGCGTCATCGAAGCCCCCGCCCCCGCCCATCACGTTGGACATCAGCGGACAGACTCCGACTCGGTGCGCCGCGTCGCGCTCGGCTCGGATTGGGTCAGGCCCGAAGCGCGTTGATCACGCGAATATCAACGGTTGACAGGCTTTGACCTGACCGCCAATCCCGTAGGATAAGGCCAGAGAAGAAGCCTCAAGAAGACAGGTCCAACAGAAAAAGATTCAACCCCGGAGGATCAAATGGCTCAGGTAACAGAGTTAGGCTACATGGGACTCGGGGTCAAAGACCTCGAAGCCTGGAAGAACTTCGCAACTAAAATCGTCGGCATGGAGTTCTCCGACGAAGGCGAGCGCGACCGCGCCTATCTGCGGATGGACTACTGGCACCATCGGATTGTCCTTCACTCCGACAGCTCCGACGATCTGATGTACCTCGGATTCCGCGTCGCCGGCGCGGACGAGTTCGGCGAGATGCAGCGCCAGCTAACCGAAGCCGGCGTCAAATTCCGCGCCGCCTCCGAGGACGAAGCCGCCGAGCGCCACGTCCTCGAACTAATCAAGCTCGCCGACCCCGACGGCAATCCGGTCGAAATCTTCCACGGCCCCGAAGTCCAGTTCGTCAAGCCGTTCCATCCGGGGCGCGCGATGCACGGGCGGTTCAAGACCGGCACCGGCGGCATGGGCCATACCATAATCCGCCAGCGTGACGTCGCTGCCGCTCATCGCTTTTACACCCTGCTCGGGATGCGCGGCGGCGTCGAATACAAGTTCCGGATGGGCAAGCAGACGATCACTCCGGTCTTCATGCACTGCAATGATCGCGACCACACCGTCGCATTCGGAATCGGCGGCCCCGAACGCCGTATCAACCATCTGATGGTCGAGGTCGATAACCTCGACGATGTCGGCCTCACCCACGAGCTCGTCCGCAAGCATAAGATTCCGGTCACCATCGGCCCCGGCAAGCACTCCAACGACCATATGTACTCATTCTATTTCCGCAACCCTTCCGGATGGATGTTCGAGTACGGATGGGGAGCGCGGCCGGCCACTCATCAGTCGGAGTATTATATGCAGGACGTCTACGGCCACCATCCCGAGACCGGCGGTTTCGGGATCGATACCGACTCCTGATTCGGGCTCAGGCATGCGCCGGCGGACTCAACCGATTGAGCCCGGCGCATGCCAATGCGCTTGAACGAATTCGCCCGTCGCGCTACGACGGTCTTAGAGGGAATAAATTTCTTGCCTCTCCCAGCGGAGAGCGAAACTGATTTCCTGCCTCTCCCTGTGTCGGGGAGAGGTCGCGCCGCAGGCGCGGGTGAGGGACCATATGAGAGATTCTTTCACTGACACCTGGCCCTTCATCGGTACGCAAACTCGCAGCGGGAGATACGACCATGTCCGACAGCAATCGAAGCGTTAACGGCGAAGCGAAGCGCGTGGTCCCGGCCAAGTTCGCGCACGCGGTCTTGCGCACCAACAAATTCGACGAGATGGTCAAGTGGTACACCACCGTGCTGCAGGCCGAAATCGTCCACGCGACCAGCAGGCTCGCCTTCATGACCTACGACGACGAGCATCACCGCCTTGCGATCGCCGCATTCCCGGGCCTGGTCGATCGCGCGCCCCGCAGCGTTGGACTCGATCACCTCGCCTATACCTACGAACGAATCGAAGACCTGCTCTTCACCTACGAACGCCTCAAGGCCGCCGGAATCCTGCCGGGCATAACCATCAATCACGGCGTGACCACGTCCTTCTATTATCGCGATCCCGACGGCAACCGGGTCGAACTGCAGATCGACAACTTCCCAACGGTCGAGGAACTCAAGGCGTTTTTCCGCAGCGACGCGATGAAGGATAATCCGATCGGCGTCAACATCGATCCCGAGCACCTGGTGCGCCGCCACCGCGAGGGCGCATCCTTTGCCGAGCTTACTCACTACGACGCGGCGAAAGGACTGGACCCCTCGATGATGGCGCGTTTCGCCGACTAAACGGCGGCCTCGGACGCTGCCGCAAAGGGGGTTATAGCCATGACCGACGCAATGTCTTTGTACGGGATCTTTTGCATCGTGGTTATCGCGGTGATCCTGCTGATTGTCGCACTCGCATGGATCGTTCAGGGCGTTGCCAGACTGCGCGGCTTTTGGGGTGAGAATCGCCCCGCCCCCAGCACCAAAAAGACCTCATAATCCTGGTAACACCCCGTAGCCACGTTCTGTCGTCAAGGCAAATCCGCGATGTCTCACCTGAAACGTCGCCAGACGCAAGCGCACTAGCCGGTCACCGCCGCCGCCCGCAGCGTCGCGATCTCGTCCGCGCTGATTCCCGCCTCGGCCAGGACCTCGTCGGTATGTTCGCCAAGGATCGGCGCATGGCGGCGCAGCTCGGCGGGCGTCTCCTCGAAGCGCGGCGCCGGCCGCGGCTCGCGCATCGCACCGGCGTGCGGATGGATCGACTCGACTATCAACCGGTTCGCAAGCACCTGTTCGTTCGCGAGCACTTCGACGCGCCGCAGCACCGGCGCGCACGGAACGCCTAACTCGCGCATCCGGGCAAGCCAGTACGCCGACTGACGCGTGCGCACGACCTCGGCGGTTAGTTCGAGGCGCGTGTCGGCGTTGCGGACGCGCGCGGCAGGCGTGTTGAAGCGATCATCGTCGCGCCATTCGGGACGCTCGAGCGCGCGGCACATCGCGGCCCATTCAGCGTCGGAGATGGCGCCCGCGGTAATGTAGCCGTCGGCAGTCTCGAAGATCAGGTCGCGGGTTCCCGCCGGCCGTGACACCCCCTTGCCCGGCTCGATGAAGGTCAGACCCGCCATCCCCTCGGGCCACTCGAACGCGATCACGGCGTCGAGCATCGCAAGCCGCACGTGCTGGCCGCGGCCGGTGCGCTCGCGCGCGAGCAGCGCCGCGGTCATCGCCTGCGCCGCGGTCAGCGCGGTGACCTTGTCGGGAACGATGAGGCGCATCATGCGCGGGCGACCGGTATCCGCGTCGGATTGGATATCGGCAAGGCCCGAAAGCGCCTGGATAACCGGATCGTAAACACGCTGACCCGCGTACGGTCCCGATTCGCCGAAGCCGCTTATCGACACGTACACGAGGTCCGGTCGCACTGAGCGCAAGGCGTCGTAACCGATACCCATCCGATCGGCGACACCGGGACGAAAGTTCTGGATGAACAGGTCGGCGCGCGCGACGATCCGCTTGAGCGCGTCGAGGCCGCGCGGCTCATGCAGGTTGAGGACTACCGAACGCTTGTTGCGATTGACGACGGCGAAGGTCGGCGACATGCCGCGCCTGATTCCGCCGAGCGCGCGCGTCAGATCGCCGATTCCCGGCGGCTCGACCTTGATCACGTCGGCACCCTGATCGCCAAGGGTCATCGTCGCCATCGGACCCGAGATCATCTGGGTCGCGTCGACAATCCGGAATCCGTCGAGTGGACCAGCCATCGGACTAAGCCTCGCGCGAGCTTTCGAGCTTCGCCGCCCTATCCTAGCGAAATTCCGGCACCACTTCGTTCGCCATCAGCTTGAGGTTGTTGCCGATATCTTCGGGGCGGCACGCCCACGCGAAGAGCACGGTGCGCGCGCCGGCGTCGACGTATTCGCGCAGCCGCTTGCGGCAATCCTCGGGATTTCCGTAGAGCGTGTAGCGGCCGGCAATCTTCGAGAAGTCCTGCGCGTAGTTACGGCCGAGCGCCTTGGCTGCCACCGCCTCGGCTTCCTTGCGATCCGGATAGACCGACACGAAAATGAACTGTCCGTAGTGGAAATTCGACATGTCGCGGCCGGCGTCCTTGCCGAACGCGTCGATCTTGCCGATGCTCTCGCGCAGCATCTCGGGCGTATACATATACGGCAGCCAGCCGTCGCCGTACGTCGCCGCGCGCCGCATCGCGGGCTCTTTGCGCCCCGCGACCCAGATCGGCGGATGCGGTTTCTGCTGCGGATGCGGTTCGAGCGTCACGCCTGAGAAGCGCGAGTAGCGGCCCTCGAAGGTGACGTTGCTCTCGGTCCAGAGCTTCTTGATTACGGTAAGCGCCTCGTTGCTGCGTGAGGCGCGCTGGTTAACCGGCACGCCGATCGCCTCGAACTCCTTGGGGAATTCGCCGCCGATTCCGATTCCCATGTGATAGCGGCCGTTGGAGGCGACATCGAGCACCGCGGTCTGCTTCGCGAGCATCACAGGATTGTAGAGCGGCAGCAGGATGATCGAGCTCATCAGCTTGATCCTGGTTGTCACCGCCGAGGCGACCGCCATCGCGATCAACGAGTTGCTGACCGGACCGTGGAACATCACATGCTCGCCGGTCGCAAGGTAATCGAAGCCGAACGATTCCGCCTCGCGCGCGAACTCCGGAATTCCTTTGACCGACGGCAGCGTCACGCCGAATTCTATCGATGCCACAATAAAAGCCTCCCTGAAGCGTCCGCCCCGCGGAGCAGGACCGTGTGTTGAACATGCGCGCCGCCGATCACCGGCGACGGCGGCAACTCAGGATTGTGTAGCACATCACGCGGCGCGATCCGCAATCCGGACCGCGAACCGATCCGGATGCGACTGATACGGGCCGATCACTCGCCGCGCAGCAGTCCCGAAAGCCCCGCCGCGAGCAGCGGCGTAATCACCCATCCGGCCAGGATATGGAGCCACAGATACCATCGCAGCAGGCGGCCCGAAGCCCAGGTCGCGCCGTGGCGCGGATTGGGCCGCCAGTAGTTACCCTGATGCAGATCGACAATCGGCAGGAAATTATCGAGCGCGTAGACCAGCGCGCTGAACGGCGGATAGTACGGTGGCGGCTCGCCGGTATCGACGAAGACCTGGTAGGCGCCCTCTTCGATTGGCGTGATCGCGCGGGTCTGGTAGCCCCATTGAAAGAGAATCGCCCCTACGCCGACGAAGGCCGCGATCCACCAGACCGCGCGCAGCGGCTTGTAGCCGTAGCCGATAGTCACGTCGAGGATCCAGCTCCAGACCCGCTCGCCTATCGAAAGTCCGGCGTTGCGCCGGCGATCGTTGTTCTTCGCGATCATGACATCGACGGCGCCGATGTCGGAGCCGCGATCGCGGAGCACGCGGGCAAGCTGGCTGTATGGTTGGGGACGATAGCCGGGCGCCTGCCGTCCGATCCATCGCAGACGCGCGCCGGCGGTGTCGGGACCGCCGGCGATGTCGTCATAGACGAAGCCGTCGAGGTTGAGATTGCCGGCCGCCGGCCAACTCTTGGCGTCGTCCCACAGGACACCCGCGTGGGTGCCGTCGAGGTCGAGGATCGTGTTCGGTGTCAGCGTGATGTCATCCCAGTAGAGACCGCCGTCGATGCGGGCGCGGCCGGCGTCGAGGCCACTCCGATTCGATCCGACAAAGCGCGCACCCTTGAGACTGAGCGCGCTTCCGATATGAGCGAGGCGGAAATCGAGGACACCGTCGGTGGTAAAGCCTTCGTGGAAGAGTGCGTCGCCATGAATGAAGGCCTCGACCGCGGAGAGCGGCATATCGCCGGTCAAGTGCGCCTCGCTGAAATCGAGCGAACCGGTAATCTCGGTGCGAAACAGGCTGACCTCGCTGTAATCGCCGCCGAGCATCACGACGTCGCCGTTGACGGTCGAACTGTCGCCCACGACCGACGGCACGAAGCTGCGGCGCAGATCGATTCCGGGAAGCTGCGCATTGGAAAAGTCAACTCCGTCCGCGATCGCGCAGCGCAGAATCGTGAGCGGCGAATGGACCTTCAGATAAGTGAGATCGAGCTCCCCCACGATACGTGCGCCCGCGATTCCGACTCCGCTCGGATGGATGTAGGGACGGGTCTCGGGCGCCGCGATCAGCCATCGGATTATGCCGGCCCGGATCGAGCGCGAAGCGGGCCAATGGACAGCATCGGCCGAATTATTTTCGGGGCTGCCGGGATCGGAATTGGGACCGACCCACGCGATCGCGCGGCCAGCGGCGGAGTGCACAAGAATCAGTTCGGCGGCGGTCAGATTGCCGAACCGCGCACGCGCCATCGCTTCGAGCGCGGCGGCGCTGGCCGCGACTGAGGAGCTTACCGGTATCGCCTGATCGCCCGCGGATGGCGAGGCCCGAAGGAACGCGAAGATCGCGACGATCGCGGCGGCCGCGAATAGGCGCGCGAGTATCCGGCTGCGCACCCGAGCTATCTCAGATGATGGTTCCAAGGCGAGCCCAAGGCTAGCATTTGTCACCGCCTTTTGGTTGCTTCGCGTGGTTTGGAAAAGGATCCTCAATGGCGCTAGATTTGGCTGAGCAAACGGTCCCGCGCGCGACCTCGACGCATCGGGCTGGGCGCGAAGCGGGCGCAAGGAGAAAATCTGTGGAATACAACGTTATCGACGCCGATGGCCATGTCCTCGAGCCGCCCAATCTTTGGGAAGAGTATATGGACCCGAAGTTCCGCGACGGATGTCCGAAGCTGGTGACGTTCGAGGACGGATCGGAGATTTTGCGAATCGAGTATGACGACGCTGCCGACCTTGGACGCGGCAAGAAGCGGGTGAGCTTCGGCGCGGTGGGAGCGTACGGCGCGCGCGACGGCAAAGTCTCCGCGAAGATTCCCTATCTGCAAGGCACCAGGGGCGGTTTCGATCCGCACGCGCGGATTCCGGATATGGACGCGGAAGGAATTGACGCGGCGTTTCTCTATCCGAGCCTCGGCCTTTTTCTCGGCTCAATCAAAGATCCCGAGTTCGCCGCCGCCGCGTGCCGAGCCTACAATCGATGGCTCGCCGACTATTGCAAGCCCTATCCGGAGCGGCTCTTCGGCGCTGCGATGCTGCCGATGCAATCGGTCGCGGACGCAGTCGCCGAGATGCGCTTCGCGGCGAAAGAGCTGGGCTTCCACACCGGCTTTATCCGGCCCAATCCCTACAATGGCCGCGTGCTGCACGATCCCGAGTATCGGCCGCTCTGGGAAGAGGCGCAGGCGACGGGCTTTTCGATCGGAATTCACGGCGGCTCCGAGAGCGGGCAGGTGACGCTCGCGATGGATCGTTTCACGCGCGGTGGTGCGGTGCGCCATTGCGTGGCGCATACCTTCGAGATGATGGCGGCGGCGACCAGCCTGATCATGTGCGGCGTATGCGACAACTATCCCGGCCTCAGAGTCGCGTTCCTCGAATCGGGCGGCGGATGGATGGCGGGATGGCTCGATCGGATGGATCGCCATTTCGACGACAAGGGAATGAATGACACTGGATTGAAGACACGGCCGAGTGAGATTTTCCGCCGCCAATGCTTCATCTCATTCGAGCCGGTCGAGAAGTCGCTGCCGCTGCTCGCCGACTATATCGGATCAAGCAATATCCTGTGGGCGACTGACTATCCGCATCTGGACGGATTTCCCGACGCGCCCAAGATGATCCGGGCGATGGGACTTCCGGAAGCGACGCTCGCCAATGTCCTTGCGGGCGGCGCGAAGCGGTATTACGGAATCGCCTGAGCCAAGAAGCGAGCCGTATCGCAATATGAGGTCGGGCATGGCGGTAAACCTCCTCGGCCGCCGCCGGGTTGGGGCCGCCGCGAGCTCGAGGCGGATATCCATCAGATCGCGGCGGGCGCGGACGGCGTGGCGGACTTGCGCCACGTTTAAGCCTTTTTCTTGCGCGCGAGTCCTCTTTTCGCCGTCTCGCGCAGATCGGCGAAACCGAGTTCGCCGGCGCCGCCGCCTTGGATGCCTTCCTTCCAGGCGCGTCCCATCGCAAACGGCCGGCGCCGGTCGCGCTAATGCAGCGAGGCGCGATAGACGGTCGTGATCGGAATCGTCAGATTTCCCTTGCCGCCGTAGGTGAAACTCGCCGCTTTGAACGAGGGCGGTGAGAGTGTCGCGGGTGCGTCGTTGGAAAATCCGTAACCCTTGGTCGGAATGTGGAAGATGTTGAAGTCCATTTTGCCGTCGAGGTTTTCGTCGTGCAGGATTACGGCGCCGTAGACGCCAGCGGGCACGGCGGTGAAATCGCAGACCGCGATGCGATTGTGAATCGGCGCCCACATCCCGCGGAATTCCCTGTCCTTGTGGCGCGGAAATCCGTCGGGGCCTTTGAACAGGCTGCATCCGACGCGTCCGTCGTCATTGCGAAGCCCATTCACGACCACCCGGATTCCGGCCGGGACGGGATCGGCCGGCGCGGCAGACGCGCCTGCCAGGATGAACGCGATCGCGACGGCTGCCGAAAACGCGGACCATGATGTGAGTAGTCGGCCAAGTTTCATGTTTTCATCCGGAGCGCGATTCGATTTTTCATCCTACAGGCTAGTGCGCCGTTTTCGCGGGCAAGGAGGCCGGGGGCGCCGCGCAGGTGGGACATTCGCCCGCGCCGATCATGTCGCATAGCTTCTTCGCGATCAGAAGGCCCGCCTCGCGATGGCCCTCGGCATTCCAATGGCCGAAGCCCTTGGGGCCGTTGAAGAATCCGTGCAGGTAGACGTGATGCGCCTCGGCGTACTGCTGAAGCGGCCGGGCGAGCGTGAGGACCGCGAAGCCGGCGCGCCCGCCCAGCGCGGCGATTCGCCGATCGGGATAGAAGAGATCGGCAACGCCGAGGCGCCTTTGGAAATTCTCGCGCACGGCCGGATCGGGCCAGACCTGGATTCCGGTGTCGAGCGTGACGGCGAGAAATGCGGCGTGATGGGCCTTGACCTCGGCCGCGGTCTGGACGAGGAGTCCCTCGGTGACGCGCCATGCATCGCGCCAGGCCTGATCGGCAGGCGGCTTATAGATGTTGTAATTGATCGCGCGCTCCTCAGGATACTGGGGCGTGGGCTGCTGATTGCGCGACAGGATGATCGCGAACGCATTGCGGCACAGCGAGAGCAGCCCGCCCGATCGGTACTCGAAGCGCGTCATGCACCACAGCCGAAACGACGGCGAATCGGTGAACGGACCGGCCAGGACGAGCTTATCGTTCTGGTAGACGTAAAAGGGGCGGCACTGATCGCCTTCGAGCTGGACTGAGTTGTTGCGGATATCGTTGCCGAGAAAGATCGCGATCACGACGATATCGGGCGAGTAATCCCAGACCTGGCGCTCGAGCGTGAGCATCTCCTGCGCGGTGCCGTAGCCGTCGACGCCGAAGTCGAGCGCCTCGACGCGGCGGCCTTTGACGAGCGGGCAATCGGCGAGCGCGCGGCCGGCGACCGCGGTGAAGGTATCGTCGTACGGCACCTGGATTGCCTGCGTGTAAGAGTCGCCAATCACGGCGATTCGAATCGTGCCCGGGGGCTTGGCCTTCGATATTTCAGGACCGCGGAAGCCGCCCGAGTTGATACTGACGAACGACGCGCCCTCCTGCCGGTAGTAGCCGTAGACGTTGGGGCGTAAGCCCCATCCGCGCACCGGATCGAAGCAGTAGAAATATGGAAAGCGGCGGTTAACGATCCGGACGCCGACTTCGGCGATCAGCACCGCCGCCACGATTCCGAAGAGAACGGAGGCGATGATTCCTAGCCATTTGCGCATGATCGAGGGTCGGGTCGGAGAGCAGAGCCGGATTATCGAGATAGTCTCTTTGACCCGGGCGGGGCTGTCAACCGGCGATCCGCGCGCCGCGGATGTCTACTTGGATTGTTTGGCCATCACAGGCTGCACGACTTCGCCGTCGCGCGCCGACTGCCCGACGCTGAGCGCGACCAGATCGCCGGCCGCAACGCCGCGGGTCACTTCGACCGTAACTCCGTTGTCGTAGCCGAGCGTGACCTCGGCAAGATGGAGCCTGCGGCCGCGGATGACCGGAACGTAGACTTTGCTGTTGTCGAAGATAAGCGCGTCATCGGGAACCAGCGGCGCGCGGGCGGGGATCGGAATCTCGAAGCGGACGCGCGCGTACATCCCCGGCAGCAGCGCCAAATCACGGTTGGGGAGATCGACCTCGACCAGCATCGTGCGCGTGTCGGAGTTGAGCGCGGTCGAGCGGCGGGTGACGGCGGCCTCGAAGACGCGGCCGGGATATTCGGAAACTGTGATGGCCGCAGGCATGCCGTCGGCGATGAACGGAGCGACGCTCTGCGGCACGTCGGCGTAGACGCGCAAGGGAGCGAGCGTCGCCATCGCGACCACGGGCGTGGCGGCGGTCGAGGGCGAGATCGCCGCCGGGATCAGCGCGCCGGGATCGACGTAGCGCGCCGTGACGATTCCATCGAAGGGGGCGCGGATAGTCTCGTAGGCCTGGGTGGCGCGCATCTGGGCGAGCGTCGCGCGCGCCTGCAGCATCGCGGCGCGAGTCTCGTCGGCCGCCTGCCGCGAGACTACCTCCTGGCGCAGCAGGCTCTGGGTGCGCCGGTCGGTTACGATCGCCAGCGCGTAGGCCGCGATCGCGTCGTTCACCTGATGGTCGAGTTCGGGCGACACCAGCACGGCGAGCACCTCGCCCTTCATTGCGCGATCGCCCTTGTCGACGCGAATCGTTTTCAGGTAGCCGGGAATTTTGGCGTAGATCGAGGTCTCGTTGAAGCCGTGGATTTCACCGGGAATATCGAGCGAGCGGCGGCCGGGCGACATCGCGACCATCGCGACCAGCACGCGGCGGCCCTGGCTCAACTGCTGATCGAGCTGGCCGCCGGCGCGCGCGAGCCACAAATCGCGCGCCAGCACGAGGCCCGCGGTCGCCAGAAGCACAAGCACCACCGCGATCGCCCAGCCGATGAAAAAGAATCGGCCGGGCTTGCGCGGCTGATAGTTTTGAGATTGTTCCGACTCTTCTTCCATCGCGAACAGAAACGCTCCAACTGACTATAGCACAATCGGGCGCGAGCCCGGTTGCGAGAAATCGAGCTTCGGACCAATCGGGACGACACGGCTTGGATTCACCGAAGGATGGCTCATGTAATAGTGATGCTTGATGTGAAAAAGATCGACGGTTTCGGCGACGCCCGGCGCCTGATAGAGCGAGCGCGTGTAGTCCCACAGCGCGGGGTAAGCGGTGAGGGCGCGCAGATTGCACTTGAAGTGGCCGAAATAGACGCTGTCAAAGCGGACCAGCGTGGTGAAGAGCCGCCAGTCCGCCTCGGTTATCGTGTCGCCGCATAGAAAGCGACTGTGCGAGAGGCGATGCTCGAGCCAATCGAGGGTGTCGAACAGCGGCATGACGGCCGCCTCGTACGCGGCCTGCGAACGCGCGAAACCCGCCTTGTAGACGCCATTGTTAAGTGTGTCGTAGATGCGCGCGTTGAGTGAATCGATTTCGGCATGGCGCGCGGCAGGATAGTAGTCGCCGGGCTTCGCGCCGAGTTCGTCGAACGCCGAGTTGAAGATCCGGATGATCTCGGCCGATTCGTTATTCACGATCGTGCCGGTCTGGATGTCCCACAGCACCGGTACGGTTACGCGCCCGGTGAATGCGGGGTCGGCCCTCGCGTAGAGTTCGTGGAGAAAGCGGGCGTTCATAATCGGGTCGGGAATCACGCCGGGCGCCGGCTCGAAGCTCCATCCGCTTTCACCCATGAACCAATTGACGACCGAGAGGCCGATCATCGCTTCGAGGCCCTTGAGCATCCGGAAGATGAGCGCGCGATGCGCCCACGGACACGCGAGCGAGACGTAAAGATGGTAGCGCCCAATCTCCGGGGCGAAGCGTCCGCCGGGCTCGATCCGGTTCCTGAAGATTGTGGCGGGCCGGACGAAGCGCCCGTCAATGGATAAGGCGGCGCGATCTTCACTGGTCCAGGCTCCGTTCACCATCTGTCCCATCAGGCATCTTCCTTTGCGCGTTCGCGGTGGATTGTTCCACAGCTCAGGCCCCGGGCATGCTGAGCTCCGCGATTTCGGCGTCGCGCTGATGCTTGCCGATTACGTGGCCGCTCAGCATCGAGTAAACCGCGGGAACCACGAACAGCGTGACGCCGGTAGCGACGATCAGGCCGCCGATAACCGCGCGGCCAAGCGGCGCGTTCTGCTCGCTGCCCGCACCGAGCGCAAGCGCCATCGGCAGCATCCCGAGGATCATCGCGAGCGCCGTCATCACGACCGGACGCAGGCGCGTGCGGGCGGCTTCGATCGCGGCGGCGACCGGACTGTAGCCCCGCTCGCGCAGCTCGTTGGCGAAGATGATCAGCAGGTTGCCGTTGGCCACGCCCACTCCGACCGCCATGATCGCGCCCATCAACGATTCGACGTTGATCGAAGTATGCGTGAGCACGAGCATCCAGAGCACGCCGGCCAGCGCGCCGGGCACCGCCAGCAGGATAATCAGCGGCTCGGCCCATGACTGAAAGTTCGCGACCATCAGCAGATAGACCAGGATGACGGCCAGGATCAGGCCCTCTTCGAGACTCGAGAACGACTCGCGCATCGCCTGGCTCTGGCCGCGAATCGTGATCGCGACGCCGCGCGGCAGCGGCCCGAGGCGGGTGATCTCGCGGCCGACGGCGGCGGAGCCGCTGCCCAAGTCGCGCCCGCTCAAGTCGCAGTTCACGTCGATAACGCGCTGGACCGTGTAATGGTCGATAACGGCGGGCTCCACATCCTGGGTGATGGTCGCGAGGTTGCCGAGGAATTGCGGATCGGCGGCGCCCGACGCATTCGAGCCGGCGAGCGGCGTCGAGTTGAGCGCATCGACTGAATCGATCATGTGCGGCGGCGTCTGGACGAGCACCGAGTAATTGACGCCGTTTTGGGGATCGAGCCAGTAGTTGGGCTGCAATAGTGTGTTCGAGCTGAGCGAGGTCAGCAGGCTCGAAGCGACCTGCGACTGCGTGATTCCCAGTTCGAGCGCCTTGGCCCGATCGACGTTGACCCGGAGCGTCGGATAATCGAGGCGTTGTGCGATTCGGATATCGACCAGGCCCGGTATTCGAGCCATCGCGCCGCGCAGGCGTTCGGCGACCGCGTAGTCGGCTTCGAGATCGTTGCCGGAGATCTGCACGTCGATCGGAGCCGAGAGGCCGAAATTAAGCACCTGGCTGATTATGTCGGCGGCCTGGAAGTAGACTTCGACGCCGGGATAATCGCGCGCCACCGCGCTGCGGATTCGCGCCTGGTAAAGGGCGGTCGGGCGATGGCTCGCCTTGAGCGCGACCAGCACGTCGGCGTCCATCGGGCCGATCGTATCGGTCTGGTAGTAGGAAAGATCGAAGTAGGTAGGAAGCCCGATATTATCGCTGATCGAATCGAGCTCGCCCGCCGGAATCACCGACCGCATCGTATGTTCAACGTTGTCGACGATCCGCTCGGTCTCCTCGATACGGGTGCCGGTCGGCGCGCGGACGTGCAGGCGCATCAGGCCGGCGTCGACGGTCGGAAAGAAATCCTGCCCCGCGACCGGCACCAGCGCGGCCGACGCGAGCACCATTATCGCAACGCATGAAAGGCTGAACGCGCGCCGCGCGATGAACACTCCGAGTGCGCCGCGAAAGCGCTCGCGCGTGCGCTCGAAGCCCGAATCGAAGCCGGCAAGGATGCGGCCCAGCGCACCGCCGGGGCGGTCGTGCCCGTGGGTCGGCATCATCAGGTAGCGCGACATCATCGGCACCAGCGTGCGCGACAGCAGGTACGACGTGAGCATCGCGTAGACCACGGCCAGCGCAAGCGGCGTGAAAAGGAATCGCGCGACGCCGTAGAGCAATACGACCGGAAAAAAGACGATGCAGATCGCGAGCGTGCCGACCAGCGCGGGCGCCGCAATTTCGGCCGATCCGTCCAGGATCGCGGCGAGCAGCGGCTTGGGCATCGCATGATGGCGATGAATGTTCTCGACCGCGACGGTCGCGTCGTCAACCAGCATCCCGACCGCGAGCGCCAATCCGCCAAGCGTCATCGTGTTGATCGACTGGCCCGAGAGCTTGAGTCCGATGACCGCGGTCAGAATCGACAACGGAATCGACACCACGACGATAACCATGCTGCGCGCCGAACCAAGGAACACGAGCACCATCAGGGCGACCAGTCCGGCGGCGATCGCGGCCTCGCGCACCACCTCCCACAAGGCCGCGCGCACGAACTGCGACTGATCGAAGGTGAGCTTGAGCTTCAGGCCGGCGGGCGCGGTCGCGAGGATATCGGGAATCTCGGCCTTGACCGCATCGACCACCGCCATGGTCGAAGCCGCCGCGTGCTTGACGATCGCGAGATAGGTCGCGCGATTCCCGTCGACCCGGACGATGTTCTCCTGCACCTGATGCGTATACGTCACGGGCGCGACATCGCCGAGCAGGACCGGCGTGCGGCCTGCGACTTTGATCGGAAGACTATCGAACTCGGCCACATGGTTGGGCACGCCGTTGAGCTCGACGTTGTACTCGCGCGAGCCGATCTTGGCGGTGCCGGCCGGAATCGTCACGCTGGTCTGATTCACCGCGTCGCCGATATTCTGCGGCGAGAGTCCCTGCGCGTAGAGCTGGTCGGGATTGATATTGACCATCACCGCGCGGCCGACTCCGCCAAACGGCGCGGGCGACGACAGCCCCTCGATCGTGAACAGCTTGACGCGGATGAAGTTGAGTCCGTAATCGAACAGCGACTGCTCGGAGAGCGTATCGCTATAGACGTTGAGCTGCGCGACCGGAACGTTGGCGGCGTTGTAGTCGATGATGTTGGGCGGAGTGGTGCCGGGCGGCATGATCCGCAGGATGCCTTCGGCCACGGCATTCATCTGCGCGATCGCGCCGGCCGTGCTGTCGCCCGGATGGAAATAGACCTTCAGCAGGCCGATCGATTCGATCGACCGCGATTCGATATGCTCGATCCCGTTGACGGTGGTTGAAAAGGCGCGCTCGCTGATCAGCACCATCCGCCGTTCCATCCCAAGCGCCGAGAGTCCGGGGTAATACCAGATGACTTCGACGACCGGCAGATTGATGACCGGGAAGATGTCGGCGTTCATCTCGAGGAACGAGAGCACGCCCAGGACCATCATCAGCAACGCCATCACGACGACGGAATGGGGACGGCGGAGCGCGAGGCGAACGATCCACATAGCTCGACTAGCCGATAACGGCCGGCGCGAAATGCGCCGCGGCGCGCGGTGCAGCCAGATCCCGGGGGCCGGCCGTTTCGAGCCCCGAACATAGGGCAGAGCGAGTCGCGCTGGCAAGGGCTCGCTAGCGCCCGCGCGAGCAATCGCGCCTCCCAACAGGGGGTGCTGTCCGAATGATGGACCTCCCATGTCTTGAAATCAGGAACAGCCGCGTTGGATGATGCCGTCAGTGATTGCTCGCGCATTCGCACGGCTCGAAACCCTGATTGCCAGGAATCATCTCACGGCGCCTGCTTTCAATATTGGACTCGGAGAAAAGAGCGGCGAGGAACATCTCTACCAGGCTCCAGACTCTCGAAATGATACGCCGACAATGATCGCGCATGGCGGCTTTGCATCCACGGCGACCGTGCCGATAAGAAGACTCGACGACTGCTTGGACGAATGGCAAGTGAACCACGTCGATCTGCTCAAAATCGATGTCGAGGGATGGGAGCCGCGAGTCTTTGACGGCGCGTCGCGGGCTTTGGCCTCCGGCCGCATTGGCGCGGTGCTCTGCGAGTTCAATGACTTTTGGCTGCGCGCCGCCGGGAGCAGCGCGCAGGCACTATGGGAAATGCTGATGACATTTGGCTTTCACCCCGCGCATGAGTTTGACGTTGACCGATTGTCCAGCGATGGCGTCGTCAATGTTCTGTTGGTCCGCCCGAATTAGGGCGCACACGCATTTCAAACTCAGAACGCCGAAGGCCGAATCAGGAGAGCGCCAAATCCGGTTGCGGGGTTGCTCCGGACCGTGGAAAATGTCACAAGAGATGGTTCGGACGGGGTCGTAGTTCAGCCCGGTTAGAACGCCGGCCTGTCACGTCGGAAGTCGTGGGTTCAAATCCCATCGGCCCCGCCAGTCGTCGAGGAAGAAAACGTTTGAAGCTGACCGAACAGACAATCAGTGTGTCGCGCGAGAAAGGGCTGAAAGCCCGGGGGTGGGTCATCATCGACGCCCGCGACCGCGTCCTGGGACGGGTGGCGTCGCGCGCGGCCAGCGTGCTTCGCGGCAAGAATCGCCCCGATTTCACCCCGCATCAGGACATGGGCGACTTCGTAATCGTGATCAATGCCGCCAAGGTCCGCCTGACCGGCTCCAAGCTTGTGGGCAAGGTCTACTATCGCCATACCGAATACCCCGGCGGAATCCGCTCGACCACGGCCGGCAAGGTGCTCGACGAAAAGCCCGAGCGGCTGATCGAAATGGCGGTGCGCGGGATGCTCCCGAAGAACCGCCTCGGCCGCGACCTCTTCAACAAACTTAAGGTCTATCGCGGCGCCGAACATCCCCATGCGGCTCAGCAGCCCGTGGCCTTGAAGTCCTGAGAAGCAGGGGACCAGCACAGATGGCAGATAAGAAGACGGCGATTTGGGCCACCGGCAAGCGCAAGACCGCGATTGCCCGGGTGCGGCTGCTCACCGGCGAGGGCGCTATCAGCATCAACGATCGGAGCCTCGAAGACTATTTCCCCCGCGACACTTCGCGGATGATGATTTTCCAGCCGTTCGAACTCACTGAGACCAAGGGCCAGTACGACGTGATCGTAAGCGTTTCGGGCGGCGGCGTCAGTGCGCAGGCCGAGGCGGTGCGCCATGGAATCTCGCGCGCGCTGGTCACGATCTCCGAGGCGATGCGGCCGGCGCTCCGTAAGGGCGGGATGCTGACGCGCGACTCGCGCGAGGTCGAGCGCAAAAAATACGGCCGCCACAAGGCTCGCAAGCGTCCGCAATACTCCAAGCGTTAGGCCGCTCCCTACCTCTGACCGCCGGTGGCGATCGCCGGCCGCCGGCGCATTCTTCTCCCTGCTTACGCCCCGAGACTGGCTTGTTGCGCTGTTTGATGTTAGTTCATTAAGACCGTAACGCAAACTTAAAACATGCGGAGATCTCCGATGGCGTCGCACGATCGCGTCAAGGTGGCGGTGTTGGGAGCGTCGGGCTACTCAGGTATCGAGGCGGTCCGGCTCCTGGCCACACATCCGTACGTCGAACTGACCGCGCTCACTTCCGAGCACTATGCCGGGCGCGAGGTCTCCGACGTCTACCGCCATCTGGCTGGAATCGACCTGCCGCCGTTCGAGGAACTGCGCGCCGACCTGCTCATCGGGCGGGTCGAGATGGCGCTATCGTGCCTGCCTGAGCGGGTGGGCGCCACGATGGCCGCCGAACTGGTCGGCGCGGGAGTGAAGGTCATCGATCTGTCGGCCGACTTCCGCCTGAAGGACCCGGCCCAATATCGCCAGACCTACGGCGCCGATCATCCCGCGCCGCATCTGCTCAGGGAGGCGGTCTACGGCCTCAGCGAGTTCCATCGCCACGAACTGCGCGAGGCGCGGCTGGTCGCCAATCCCGGATGCTTCCCGACTTCGGTCCTGCTCGGCGTGCTCCCGCTGATCAAACGCGATCTGGTCGAGCCGGCCTCGATCATTATCGACTCGAAGTCGGGCACCACCGGCGCGCGGCGCGCGGCCGCGGTCGAACAGCTCTTCGCCGAGGTCACCGAAAACTTTCGCGCCTACAAGGTCGGCAACCATCGCCATGTGCCGGAAATGGAACAGGAGATCGGCCTGGCCTTGGGCCGCGAGGTCGCGGTGATGTTCGTGCCTCATCTGCTGCCGGTGACGCGCGGAATCCTGACCTCGATCTTCATGCGGCCGCGCTCCGGCACCACCGAAGAAGACGTGCGCGCCGCCTTCGAGGCCTCGTTCGCCAAATCGCGCTTCGTGCGGCTGTTGAAGCCCGGCGAGCTGCCGGAGCTGAAAAACGTCCGCGCCACCAACTTCTGCGAGCTCAGCTTCGTCCTCGAACATCGCACACAGACCCTGTGCGTGCTGACCGCGATCGACAACCTGGGCAAGGGCGCGGCCGGACAGGCGGTGCAGAATCTCAACCTGATGCTCGGTCACGACGAAGCGGCCGGCCTGATGGGCGCTGCGCCGGTTCCCTGAGTTTTCGTACTGTAACAAAAAGATTTTGTACTGTAACGAAATCTATTCGCGGCGCGCATCCGGGTCAGCCGATGCGCCCATCCTATGACCGAGCCCCCAAAGACTGCCGCGCTCCACGGACCGCTCACGGCGGCTTCTGTCACCCGTCGGTCCATGATTGCCGGCGTGGGCGCGATAGGGGCGCTCGCGGCGATCAGCACGGCCGCGAGCCTCGCGCAGGCGGCCGCCGGTTCTTCCTCCGCTGAATCATCGGGGGCTGAATTGATCGCGCCCGATTTTCGCGCGCGTTCGACTCCGCGGGCGCTCTTCCGCGAGATTCCCGGTTTTCTTTCCGTGCGCCAGCTCGAACTAAGCTATTCGGCCTGGCGCGAGGCGATGCGGCGGCTGACGCTGGCCGAATCGGCGCTGAACCGGCTTTCGCGCGGCGACGCCGACGCCGCCGATTATGCCGCGATGAAGGCACAGCAACTCGACGCCGCCAACGCGGCGCTCCTGCACGAGCTTTACTTTCGCAACCTGACCGCCATGCGCAGCGCCGCTTCACCGGGCGGGATCGCAACCCGTCTTGGCGCGCACTTCGGATCGTTCGAGGCCTGGCGAGGGGACTTCATGGCGTGCGCGCGGGTCGCCGGTCAATGGGCGATTCTCGCCGCCGATCCGTACGATGCCCGATGGTACAACCTCGCGCTCGGCGCACAGGATTTGGGTGGGTTGGCAGGCGCGACGCCGCTCCTCGTATGCGATCTGCGGAGCGACGCCTACGCTACCGACTATAACAATCGCGCCGCTTACGTGAGCCGCTTCTTCGAGCACATCGCATGGGATGCGGTCGGCGCACGATGGCGCGGCGCCTGATCCTGACGGGCGCGCGATGCTCGCCCGCCTACTTCTTGGCGGCGGCGATACCCGCGCGCGCAAGCCGATCGCGATCGATGAACCCGGTCTCGCCGTACTTGCTGACCGATTCCTCGACCTCCTTCATCAATTCGGCGGCGGGCTTCTCGAGGTCGAGCACCTGCCCGTAAGGCTGCTTCGCGCGGAGTCCCGTGTTCCAGTAGGTCTCGCATCGATTCCCTTCCGGGTCGTAAACGTAGACGCCGATCGCGTTGCCGTGCGACAGGATCACGTCGAACTTGACGCCGTGCTCCTTGAAGCGCCGGTAGAAGCCGAGCACGTCTTCGAGGCTGTTGCATCGGAAGGAGACCTGCTGGACGACGCGCGCCTCGATGCCGACGTTGCGCCCGCGGCATAGCAGCAGCTCATGATGTTCCTCGTCGGGGCGCGCGCTCATGAACACCATCCCCATCTCGGGGTCCTCGTCGGTAATGGTGAGGCCGATGATATCGCGGTAGAAGGCCTTCTGCTTTTCGAGATCCTGAACGTGAAGTCCGACATGTCCGAGTCTCGCAACCGATGGTTCCGGCATTGTTCTTCCCCTATGCAGTTTCGCTCCGGCGATTATGCTCGATATTCCGATTCGAGTCGCGTGCTCCGGGCGCGCTAGCCGCCCCTGACCAGCGGGCCGGTTGGAGTCTCGACGGCGAAGCTTCGCCACGGCGCCTTGGCCGCCACCACTCGATTTCGCAGCACGCCAATCTTTTCCGTTTCGAGCTCGAGCACGTCGCCCGGCGCAAGGCGCTTTTCGCCCGAATAGGTGCCGAGCGAGATCACGTCGCCCGCTTCCATCGGCGTGTAGTCGGAGCAATAGGCGAGGGTCTCGAACGGATCGAAAATCATTTTCGAGGTGTTGCCCGAGCGGCGCACCGTGCCGTTGACGCGAACCTCCATGTTCAGGTTGCGCGCGTCGGGAAGCTCGCTGGCGGTGACGACCCACGGGCCCATCGGGCAGAAGGTCGCGAAGTTCTTGGCGTAGGAGTACGGCTGTCCCATCTTGAGGCGTTCGCGCTGCCGATCGCGCGCCGATACATCATTGCAGATCGTATAGCCGAAGACGTAGGCGGGCGCCTCCGACGGCCGGATATGACGGCAATCGCGGCCCACGACCACGGCCAGCTCGTGCTCTTCGTCGACGTGCTGCGGAAAGGGCGGCAGCTCGATCTCGCCGCCGTGCGCGACCAGGTTATTGGCGTACTTGGTAAAGATTATCGGCTCGTCGTAGAAGCTCAGCTTCGACTCTTCGATATGCTCGCGATAGTTAAGCGCGAGCGCGAGAATCTTGGGCGGACGAAGAATCGGCGGCAGCCATTTCGGATCGGCGACGATATAGCCGTGGAGCTTGCCCTCGCTGCGAAGCCGCTCGATACTTGCGCCGCCGACGCGGTCGATATCGATCCCGGACTGGATAATCGCGAGCATCGAATTGGCGCCCTTGATCTCCGGATTGGTGGCGCCAAGGGCGCGGGTCAGATCGACGATACCGTCGGCGAGAGCGACTCCAACGTGCGCGGCCCCGCCCAACTCAAAGGACATCAGTTTCACGGCTCGCTCCTTTTTGCGGTCGACGCGCGGCTCTGGCGTTCCAGGCCAATCGGGATCCGCCTCAGATACTCGGACTAGTTGTGTGTCGCGCCCCGGTCAACAGGAAGCGCGGTCGCTTCAGTGAAGGCACGGGAATCCGCTGAGGCGCGCCGGAAGGCGCGCGATCCCTCCACTCCGGTCGGGATGACGGAAAAAGAAAAGCAGCGGGTCGGGATGACAAACAGAGAAGACCGATGCGGTCGGGATGACGGAAAAGAAAGGCAGCGGGTCGGGATGACAAACAGAGAAGACCGATGCGGTCGGGATGACGGACAGAGCGACCGTCGGCGCGCGGCTACCAGCTATATGAGACGGCCATACCGCCGGGCGCGAAATCCTGGCTGTTCGCGACGCTGGCCGCGGGCGGCGGAATCGGAAAGATGCGCCATCGATTCGGCTCCTCGGCGTGCTTCTTGTGCATCCAGAGCAGCAGTTCGGTGGTACCGGTCCCGAGCAGCGCCGCGCCGACCACGTCCGAGAACCAATGCGCGTTATGGCCCATCCGGCCGAAACCGTCGAGCAGGGCCAGCGAGTATACAGGGGTCGCGACGTACCATTGGTTGTGGAAATACTCACTCACGCCCGCCGCCAGCCCGAACATCGGCGTCACGTCGCCCGAGACGAACGACTGTCCGCCGTGAAAAAACGCCGTATGGCTCGACGACTGGCTCGGACGCAGCCTGCCGAAGGCCGCCTTGATTCCCACATCGACGAGCGTTGCGACGCCGGCGCCCTCGCCCGCCGTCAATGCGTATTCACGCGCGCGGCTGTCGCCCTCGTAAAGCCCGTAAGCGTATAGCAGCGCAGTTCCCGCGCTGACCGAGCCGTAGCTGATATTCTGGAGCAAGGTCGCGTCGCTCGACGACATCGAGCGCAGATGGCTCTTCATCGTCTGGTCGAGCGCGAACGCGCCGCCAAAGAGCGCGCCCGAACCAATCAGCGTGTAGTAGAACACCGGCTGGCGGACGAGATCGCCCAGCGCCGCGATATGGAGCGGCGAGGTCGCCACGTCCATCGCGTCGAGCTGGACGTTGTCGATCAGATACTTGCCGTCGCTGCCGAGCCGTTGCCCGACGACGCTGATACCAGGCGGCGTCACTGAGATACCGGGTGGCGTCGCGGCGACAGCGGGCGGCGTCGTAGTGGCGGTCTGCGCGCGCGCGCCGCTGGCGCCGAACGCCAATATCGCAAGAGTCAGCGCGACAAAAACGCCCGCTTTCGAGATCGGCATCCTGGCCATCGGCTTCTCCTTACTGCTCTCGCGAGGCCACGGGATCTGGGCGCGGCTTCGCCGCCGCGCAGGTGCCTGGCGCGCCCCCGCGCTAGGCTACGCGGCGCATGAATTCGAGGATGTCATAGCCGGTGATCGCGCGGCTCTTCCCCGACCATTCCTTCAATTCCTTCTCGCTGACCAATCCGGCCTGCGCGCCCTTGGCGAGGTCCATCAGCGCAATCTTGATCGTCGCCTCATCGATCATCTCGCCGGTCTTCGGATCGGCCATCGAGCCGCCACCCTTCTCATGGTAGAGCGTCACGACGCGGCGTGCGTCCTCGACCTGATCGGGCGAGGGCGTATAGCACGCGTTAGCGATCTCGGCCTGCTGCGGATGGATCACCCAGGTCCCGTCCATCCCGAGGTTCGCCGCGCCGGTGTTCTTGTCGCGGAGGCCCTTCTGCAGCTCGGCGATGCGCTCGGGCGAATCGTCCTTGCGCCACAGCCGCAGGTAGACGTTATCGACCGCGTGCAAACCGGCCGCCTTGGCCGCGACCACCATCGATTGTTTGGCGTAATGGAAGTTCTGATTCTGATTCTCGACGATCTCGCGCACGCCGAGGTTGGCGGCGAAATCCGCGATTCCGAATATCAGCCCGCACATCCGGTCCGACGCCATCGCGATATCGTAGGCCTTGACCAGCGCCTGCGGCGTCTCGACCAGCGATTCGATCTGGATTTTGTACTTCCATCCGGCGCGCTTTTCGAGATCGTCGAGCAGCTTCGAGACCTCGCGAATCTCCTCCGGTCCGCGGGTCTTGGGCAGGATTATCCCGTGGAAGCGATTCGGCGCGCCCAGCACGATCGCCTCCATATCACCCTTGAAAAACGGCGAATGGATATTGTTGGGACGTATCGTCACGATCTTGCGGCCATAATCGAGCGTGTTGAGGGCCTCGACCATCACCTTGCGGCTCTTCTCGCCCTTGAATTCGTACGGACAGGCGTCCTCGAAGTCCGCCATCACATGGTCGACCGGCGCCTTGACCGGGTCGGCGGCCGTCTGATGCAGCTTCATGCTGTGGCCGGGATAGGTCATCTCGGTGCGCGGGATTACGAAGCGCGTTCCTTCATCCAGTACGAACATCTATGGTCTCCAAGGTGGCCTGATTGCCAGATTTATCCGTAGTTAACTGTAGCGGCGATCGGGCGTCAACTCGCATGCGCGCTTGCGCCCCTATGTTGCCAAAGCGCCGCCAAACATATAGCTAATTCGGCACGCGCGCGCAGCCTCTTGCGCCAACGGGTTATATCGAATGAAGGCGATAGTTTTCGATCGGCACGGAGAACCGGACGTTCTTCGCTACATCGACCTGCCCGAGCCCAAGGCCGGGCCCAACGAGGTCGTGATCAAGGTTGCGGCTTCGGCCTGCAATTTCAACGATATCTGGGCGAGGCGCGGCCTGCCCGGGATGAAGATCGTCCTACCGCATATCGCCGGGTCGGACGCCTCGGGCGTGGTGGTCGAGCGCGGCAGCGAGGTCAAGGACATCAACCTCGGCGACGAGGTCGTGGTGCATTGCGGTATCGCGTGCCGCCACTGCGCCTACTGCACCCGCGGCGAAGAATTCTTCTGCGAGCAGTTCAAAATCTGGGGATTCCAGACCGGCCCGAACGACGGCGCCCACGGCGAATATTGCAAGGTCCCGGCCGTCAACGCGATCCCCAAGCCGAAAAACTTAAGCCATCAGGAGGCCGCCTCGATACCGCTGGTGCTGGTCACCGTGTGGCGGATGCTGGTGACGCGGGCGCGGATTCAGGCCGGAGACTTCGTCATGATCTGGGGATCGACCGGGGGGCTGGGCGTGATGGCGATTCAGATCGCCAAGCTGTTCAACGCCCGTCCGATCGCGATCGCGTCGAGCGACGACAAGCTCGATCTCGCACGCAAGCTCGGCGCCGAGTTCGTCCTGAATCGCAAGAGCCACGACATCCTGAAGCAGGTCCGTGAGATTACCGACGGCCGCCGCGCCGATATCGTCTTCGAGCATACCGGCGCCGAGACCTGGCCGCTCTCGATGCAGTGTCTCAAGTGGGGCGGCACGATCGTCACGTGCGGCGCGACTTCGGGCTTCGACGCCCACATGGATATCCGGCTTTTGTGGAACAAGCAGCAGAACTATCTCGGATCGCATCTGGGCAACAAGGGCGAGCTGGTCGAGGCGCTGCGCTTCGTCGAGCGCGGCCTGATCAAGCCGGTCATCGATCGCGTCATGCCATTGAAGGACCTGGGGCAGGCGCAGACCCTGATGGAGACCAACACGGTGCAGGGCAAGATCGTGATGGTCGCGAACTAAGGGGCGGATTCGTTCCTGACCAGCCAGACCGGATCGCCGAGTCGAATACGGCCGGGCGCGCCGACCGACGCGAAGAGACCGACGTAGGCCGCGTGATGGCGCGCGGCGGTGCGCAGGATAGCCGGGTCGGAGCGCAACTCGTCCTGCGCATGGATCGTCATCGCGCATCGGAGCGCCGGACGCATCGCAACGATTCGGACGCCGCTCGCGTCGCCAAGCTCGAGGTCGCCGCCGAGCCATCCGTCCTCGACGAATCCGCCGCCGGCCGTACCGGTATCGACATATATATTGGGGCGGAAGCGGCGCACGTCAAAGTCGGAGCTGCCGCCTTCCAATCGACGCAAATGGTCGAGCGTGCCGCTGGCGAGCACGTGCAAAACGTCCTCGTCGTAGAGGCTTCGCGGCGGCAGGAAGGCGCGACCCTCGCGGATCGCGTCGATATCGTCCATCGTGAGCTGCGCCTGGCGCGGGCGCTCGAGACGGACCGGAAACTGAAACAGCGCCGAGAGCACATCGTCGGCGTCGGGGTCGCCGGCCTGAATCGCGCCGCCGTCGGGCAGCGTGATTGTGACACGAGGCTCGCCAGTCGGCATCGATTCGCAGGTCGCACGCAACTGAAGCATCGCCGCGAACATCCGCGCACTCATGATGCCGCCGTACTTGAGTTCGCGTAGCGCGTAGAGCCGATCGCCCGCGGCGCCCTCGTCGGTGATCGCCATCTCGCCGAGGCGCTCACCGCGCATCGACTTGACCGGATAGCGCCACAGCTCTGCGACCGTTCCGATTCGCTCTCTCATCGCGCGCCCGCCTCCTTCGGGGCCCGCGTGGAGTCTAGCTGCCGGCCGCCCCGCGTCAAGCCATGCTTACGTCCTCCACACATCCAGGCGCCCCAGAAGAGACTCGAAAAGAACCGCATCGGCGCTCCGAATCCCGCCGCATCGAGCAGTTTCGCAACTGCCTGTTCCGAAGACGGCGGATCGGCACCTTGCACGATTTTGCCAAGCCGCGCCTCGATCTCGTCCGCAGTCATCCCATTCGCGCGCCAGCGATTCCGCCATGCCGCGAGCATCAGCGGATGCGCCGCGTATTCGTAGTGATCACAGGCAAGGACTAACGGTGCGCGCGGCTTCAGACGGGCGGCGATTTCCGTCAAGATCTTTCGCTTCGCCCGATCCCCGAGCAAATGATGCGGCACGCCGATCAGAGTTGTCCGAGCCGGCGATCAGAAGTCGGGCGGGAATATCGGAACCTAGCGCGACGGATCCAGCACCTTCAGGCCGGTGAAGTACCGGCGGTAAAAGCCGCGGTCGCGAGTGAGCAGACGGTCGGCCGCGCGCCGCGCATGAGCGCCAATCAGAAAATCGCTGGCAATCCGATCACGTCCGCCGCCCCTTGCGCGGTACCGGCGCCAGACCTCGGCCGCCGTTAGCGCCGCCGCCGCGCTCATCGGCTCGAAGCTCACCCCTAGCTCGCCCATCGCGCGCGCGAAGTTATCGCTATTCGGGAAGGCTGTGGCAGCTTCCGCCCACACCACCTCACACGCCGTCAGTGCCCCGTCCTTGAGACACTGGCGCATTGCTTCGGCCGAAGCCTCGCCGAACCTGGGATCGGCGCCGAAGACATCGAGCAGCACGCTGGTATCGACGGCCGTAATCAACGCCGCGAGCCCCGGATTTCCACCATGAAGGCGTCCGTATCGAACTTCCGGCCAAGACATCCATAGACGCTCGAGACCGGGTCCGCCGGCGAGCTTTTGACCGCGACCAGACGCCCGCGCTCCTCGCTGAATTCAAGCGTCGTCCCGGGCCTTACGCCGAGGCGATCCCTGAGCGCCTTGGGGATTGTCACCTGGCCGCGCTCAGCGACTTTGGCTTTCATACTTTTCATATCAATATTCATATCACAATAGTATGGTCAGCGCCCGCGGGACCTGCCGACCAGAGCCGATATCCGAAGCTCTACCTTGATCACCGCCCAATCCTCTAAACTTGGGCGCGCAGTGGCCTCGACTCGAAATCTCGAAGAGAAGCTCCGCCGCTTAATCGACGGCGACGTCCGCTTCGACAATGCCGCGCTCGCGCTCTACGCGACCGACGCCTCGGTCTATCGCCAGGTCCCGATCGGCGTCGTGCTTCCGCGCCATCATGGCGACGTCGAGCGCACGCTCGAACTCGCGCGCGAAAACGGCCTGCCGATCCTCCCGCGCGGCGGGGGCACCGCGCTCGCCGGGCAGGCCTGCAACGCGGCTATCGTGCTCGATTTCTCAAAGTACATGAACGCGATCGTCGGTATCGACGAGCATCGCCGAACCGCCGAAGTCGAGCCTGGCGTGGTCCAGTCGGATCTCAATGCCGCGCTCGCGCCGCACGGCCTTTTCTTCGCGCCCGATCCCGCCACGAAGGATCGATGCACAATTGGCGGCATGATCGGCAACAACTCGTGCGGCGCCCATTCCGCCGCCTACGGCAAGACCGTCGACAACCTCGAAGCGCTCGACGTGATTCTCTATGACGGCACGCGTCTGGGTCTCGGTCAGTCGCCGGCGCCCGCGCGCGATACTCACGACGAAGGCGATCGACGCGCGACGCTCGAAGCCGAGGCGATCGCGCTGGCCGGGCGCTACGCCGACGAAATCCGCGTGCGCTATCCAAAAATTCCGCGTCGCGTCTCCGGCTACAACCTCGACGAACTCATCCCCGAGCGCGGTGCGAACCTGGCCCGTGCGATGGCTGGCTCCGAGGGAACCCTCGCCGTCACGCTCGGCGCGACGCTGAAACTCGTCGAACGGCCGCGCCGCCTGGCGCTCGCCGCCCTCGGCTTCGAGGACGTCTATATCGCCGCCGAGCAGGTGCCCTGGATTCTCGCGCATCGGCCGCAGGCGCTCGAAGGCTTCGACCACCATCTGCCGGACTTTGCGCGCGCCAAAGGTCTCGAAGCGGTGAAGCTGCTGCCGGACGGCCGCGCCTTCCTGATCGTCGAACTCGGCGCCGAGCCCGCCGAGGAAGCCCGCGACTCGGCCGAGCGGCTCGGCCGCGAAGCGCGCGCCGTCCGTTCATGCTCGGGCGCCGCGGCGCTTCTCGATCCCGTCGATCAGCAGGCGGTCTGGCGGCTTCGCGAATCGGGCCTCGGTGCCGGTGCGCTGATCCCCGGCCATCCGCGGACCTGGCCCGGCGCGGAAGACACTGCCGTCGCGCCCGATCGGCTCGGTCCCTACTTGCGCCGCCTGACCGCGCTGCTTGCCAGACATGGCCTCGCCGCCGCGACCTACTACGGCCATTTCGGCGAAGGATGCGTCCACTGCCGGATCAATTTCGATTTCACCACCGAGTCGGGGGTGGGAATCTTCCGCACCGCGATGCTCGAAATCGGTGACCTCGTTACTGAGTTCGGCGGCTCGCTCTCGGGCGAGCATGGCGACGGACTCGCGCGCTCGGAACTTCTGCCCAAGATGTTCGGACCGCGCCTCATTGAAGCATTCGCCGAGTTCAAGCATCTGTTCGATCCCACCGGCCGGATGAATCCCGGCGTGATTGTCGCGCCGCCGCGTCTCGACTCGAAGCTCCGCGTCACGCCCGCGCCGCCGCGCGCAGTCGAAACGCACTTCGATTTCGCCGCCGAGGGCGGACTCGCCGGCGCCGCGCTAAAATGCGTCGGGATCGGCAAGTGCCGCAAGACCGACGCGGGCACGATGTGTCCGTCCTACATGGCGACGCGCGACGAGATGCATTCGCCGCGCGGCCGCGCCCATCTGCTCTACGAGGCGCTGACCGGCGACCTGCTCGCCGGCGGGTTCGGCGACGATGCGCTCAAGGAGGCCTTCGACCTATGCCTCGCGTGCAAGGCGTGCAAGGCCGAATGCCCCGCATCGGTCGATATCGCAGCCTACCGCGCCGAATTCCTGGCCCATTACTACCGCCGCAACCGCCGGCCGCTCGCGACGACTTTCTTCGGCCGCATCCACGAATTTGCCCGCGCCGCATCGCGCGCTCCCGCGCTTGCCAATGTGCTGTCGCACGCGCCGGGTCTCAGTTCGATCGCGAGACGCGTGCTCAATGTCCATCCTGAGCGCGAGCTCCCACGGTTCGCGCCTCAGACTTTTCGCTCCTGGTTTGCTTCGCGATCCGAAGTCAAAACCGCTGATCGCCGGGAAGTCGTTTTGTTCGCCGATACCTTCAACAACTTTTTCGAGCCTCAAGTGCTAATCGCGGCGGTTGAAGTCCTCGAGCGCGCCGGTTTCGGCGTGACGCTGCCCACGCGCGATCTGTGCTGCGGACGCCCGCTTCACGACGCGGGCCTGCTCGACCTCGCCCGCATCCGCCTCGGCGACGCGCTCGAGACGCTCGCCCCTTTTGCCGCCCGAGGCGCCGCAATTGTCGGACTCGAACCGAGTTGTCTCCTTAGTTTCCGCGACGAGCTTCCAAGCCTCTTCCCGCGCGATCCGCGTGCCGCAACGCTCGCCGCCCGCGCGATGCTTCTCGACGAGTTCCTCGCCCGCGAAGCCCCCGAGTTGAAGCTCCCGGCCGTCGCGAGGCCGGCGCTTGTCCACGGCCATTGTCATCAGAAGGCGCTCGGCACGATGGGCGCCGAACTCGGGCTGCTCGGCCGAATCGACGGCCTGAACGTCGTCACGCCCGACGCCGGATGTTGCGGGATGGCAGGCGCGTTCGGTTACGCCGCCGACAAATACGAAATCTCGCGCGCGATCGCCGAGCGCGCCCTGATGCCCGCGGTCCGCGCGAGCGCGTCCGGGACGATAATCGTCGCCGACGGGTTTGCGTGCCGCGCCCAGATACGCCATTTCTGTCCTGAGCGCCGTCCGATCCATCTGGCGCAGATGTTGAACGAAGTCATGAGCAATCAATCCGGCAAATAATCACGAGAACAATAAAGTCGAGTCACGAGAGTAAAAATGATGCGAAACGGTGTCACGATCCCGCTCGAACCATTCCAGAACCGCCACTTCGCCGACCTGGTCCGCACGGCCGACCGATGCGGTTACGACGACCTGTGGTCGTTCGAGTCGTTCGCGACCGAGGCCTTCTCGCCGTTGGCGGCGGCCGCGATGCTGACCGAGCGGATGCGCCTTGGCACCGCGATCGTGCCGGTCTTCACCCGGCCGCCTGCGCTGATCGCGATGTCGGCGGCCACCGTCCAGCAGCTTTCCGGCGGACGCTTCATCCTGGGCGTCGGCATCTCGACCGCGCCGATCGTTCAGCAATGGATGGGCGTGCCGTACGAGCGGACCAACACGCGGCTTCGCGAGACGGTCGCGGCGATCCGTTCCGCCTTCACGCTCGAAAAGGTCGTAGTCAAGGGCAAGACCGTCAATATCGACGGCTTCCGGATGAACATGGAGCTCGACACGCCGCCGAAAATCTATATCGGCGCGCAAGGCTCGAAGATGCTCCGTCTGGCGGGCGAAATCGGCGACGGCCTGATTACCAATTTCGTCACGCCAAGGTCGCTGCCCGCGATGATCAACGAGGTTCGCGAGGGACGCAAGACCGCGGGCAAGGACCCCGATGCGCCGCTCGACATCGTGTGCCGCATCTTCACCGCCGTCGAAGAGGATGATGCGGCCGTGCGCGCCATCCTGCGGCGCACGCTCACGATGTATCTCACGGTGCCGCAGTACAATCGGTTCTTTCGCGACTTCGGTTTCGAAAACGAGGCGAATACCGCGATCGAAAAGTGGAACAAGGGTGATCGGCGCGGCGCGCTCGAATCAGTTCCCGATCGGATGCTGGAAGAGATCTACGTCTTCGGCAGCGCCGAGCATTGCCGCAAGCGCCTCGAGGAGTTCGCGGCGGCGGGGGTCACGACTACAGCGCTCGAAATTTCGACGCTCGCGGCGACGCCCGAGGAGCGCCGCAAGAAGATTCTGTACGCGATCGAAAGCCTCGCGCCCAGGTAAGCCGGCGCGCCAGAGCCTCATTTCAGATTCTCAAGCGCTGCGGCGGGCGCGAATAACTGTTACGGGCCGCCGCACAGCGTGCCGTTCACGTCACACTGCGGTTTGATTCCCCGCGTTCGCTGCTGCTGATTCAGAGTCGTGATCACGGCATTGGTCTGCGGATTCGGCTGGCATCCGCATAGTTGACTCGCGCAGCAGCTACAATGCGCCGCTTCCTCGGCCTTGACGATTTCTGAGATGTCGCAGGCCTGAAGTCCGCCGCATGCGGTCTTCACCAGATCAAGGTCGTCGCATTGGTCGGTGCACAGGGTGGCATCACAGGTATACCCGGTCTGGGTCTGGACTCCCGTTTGCGCCTGGCAGGTTGTGTACTCAGAGCACACGACCTGGCAATCGACGCCGCTGTTGGGCGGCAGAGTTGTTTGGCCGAGCGAGTAGAGCGGGCATCCCAATGCCCCGGGAGCATCCGGGACACAGCTTCCCGGTGTCGGCACGATCGCGGTTCCGGAACTCGCGGCGGTGGTCGCGCCGGCAGCCGGCGTGGGCGTAGCTGTCGCTGTGGCCGTGGCGGTCGCTGTCGCCGTGGCTGTCGCTGTGGCGCCAGGATTGTAGGCCGCCGACCATACGAGGCCGCCGCCGAGCGTGCATGCCTGATCATTCTGGCCGACCTGGTAGGGGCCATTGAACACCGGACACGAGCACTGGACGGTGGATTGACCGGTGTTGTAACAGGGCGCCGTCATGCATCCCGCATAGGGCTGCTGAGGGCAATTGGTCTGGCCCAAGCCATTGGTGGGCACGCAGTCGAAGCCGAACGCGGAAAACAGATTCGCGTTGGGAATCAGCGTCCCCTGATTGATCGACTGACAGACCGGCGCGGAGTTCAGTGCCTGGCAGTTCGCCCCGTCGCTGCCGCACGCGGCGACGGTTTGAAGATAGACGTCATGATTCAGAATCGCGTTGATATCGACGAAGTAAACTCCGTACGGAATATCGAAGCATTGGCAGTTGGCGTAACTGCCGTCCGCCGTGAGCGTGCAGGACAAGTCCTGAGAGCCGGTGCTGGGTCCCGAGTAGTAACAAAGTGCGTATGGGCCGCCGCGGCAGGGCACGAAATTGGTCGACGCAAGGAGGATGTTCGCATAGGCGGGTCCATACGATGTCGTCCAATTCGCGGGATCGCTCCAGAAAGGGAGTGAGTTTGGGACGAAATGGACCTGTGTCGGCTGTGCGGACGGGGTCGGGGACGGGGACGGGGATTGCGAAGTGTCGCCACCGCATCCGGCGCCAAAAGCCGCACAGACGATCAGGGCGCCCACCAAAAGTTGTCCAAAGCCGTTTCCTATTCCGCGCGGATTTCGCGATAGCGACAAGCCCGGATTTTTCATGTTCACTATTCAATAGGCTTTACTGTTTCCTCATGCAAGCTAATAGTCGGTGTTTCTTCCACAAGCTATCATGGGCGTTTGCGTTTATTGTGATGTAGTTGGTGATAGCTCGTCACGTTAGGCATGGATTGCGTTAGTCAGAGGGCGCGGCCCAGGCCCACGGAGGGTTGGATCGAAGTCGTCGCGATGCATCGCAAGCGCGCACGGCGAGCGAACTCGTCATTCGGAAGACAAAAAAATAGCGCGGCGCACCTCGACGGTGTGCCACGCTATGTCAGTTCGCTCCGGCTACGGTCGCAGAACGCCGCCCGACCGCCGGCGAAGGCCGTGGTTCCGGGTTACTGAAGCTTCCAGAGGCTGCGCGCGGTGCTGGCCGAGCGCTCAACCAGCTTGCGGCCGATCGAATACTGCGCCTCGAAAATCGGATAAAGCGGGGTCTCTTTGGCCCATTCGGTCGCTTTTTCCTGCAGATCGAGCGCCTGATTCGCGAACTTCTCGCTGGTCTCGATATACCAAGCCGCCGCTTTCTTGACGCCTTCCATGTTGAAAGACTCAGAAAACTTGTTGAAAGCCTCGAACATTCCCGTTCCTTCCTTCTCTGACATAACCTTCCTCCGTGTTTCCCGAAGAGCTTCGCTCTTTCGGTCCAAAGAATTTAACCACGAATCCGACTTTTGCTGAGGCTGTTTTGTCGCCTCGATGACATCCGCGCCGTTCTTATGGCCTTTACCGCCACGTTTGCGCTTGCCCTTCAATTGCTGTGCTCCGTCAACCACTGGCCAATCTGCGGCCAGAGCTTGCCATGCGCCGCCGAACTGACCATCGCGCCCAGATGGCCGGTGGGAAACGTCAGGTTGCGCTTGTCCGTGCTCCCTACGTGATCGGGAAGCGGCAGACTTGACTTCGGATGAACCACGTCATCGAATTCGGCGACCACGTTGAGCAGCGGACAGCTGACGAGCTTCAGGTCGAAAGTCTCGCCGCCCACGGTCACTTCGCACAGCGCGAGCAGGTTGCGGGTGAAGACGTCGCCCGTCATTTCCTTGAAAATCCGCCCGGCCAGTGCCACGTCGCTGTTCATCCAGCGCTCGAACAGCTCGAACATCTCGGTATAGCCCTCGCGCCTGGCGTTGCGATGGAGCCCGATGTACTTGTCGATCGCATGATGGGTAGGCGCCATCGCGGTGAAGAAGCCGTTGACCATCCAGGACGGGCAGTTGCCGTAAATCTGCATGACCGACTCGATCGCCGGGTCCGAGAACCTGTCGACCATGTTGTACAGCGGCAGATCGCGGCTGCTCATGTCGAAGGGGAGCGTCGCCGTGATCAGATTGCGCACGTTGCGGGGATGGATCGCGGTGTAGAGCAGGCTCAGCAGCGCGCCGAAGCAGTAACCTACCACGTTGAGCTGCGCCACGCCGGTCTCGATCTGCACCGCTCGAACGGTGCGCGCCAGATCGCCGTTGACGTAGGCGTCGAACCCGCGCCACGCGTCGGCGGCGTCAGGCGGAATCCAGTCGGTCAGGAAAACGTCGAACCCAAGCTTGGTGAGGAACTCGACCACGCTGCGGCCAGGCTGCATATCGAGCACGAACGGCCGCTTGACCAGCGCGTACACCAGCACGATCGGAATCCGCTGGCGCCGGGGGCCTTTCGCCTCGTAATGGCGCACTTTAACCTTGCCGGACTCGAAGATCACCCGATACGGCGTAACCGGAGCCGGGTCATCGATTTTGGCGGTCATTCCGCGCTTGAACCCGTCGAGCGTCCGAAGCGCACCGTCCATCCAGTAACCGGCGACTTCGTTAAACAGCTGCGGCATCGTTTGGCCCATCGTCGTTCCTCACTCCCACGCCGTAGTTGTGAATCCTCGAAGCCCATCGCGTGCGCGCGACCGATTTGAGCCCGGTCAGCGGTGGCCGTCCCGAGATCCGGAACGCGGACTGCGTGCGCGGGGCCGTCGCCCGGAATCCGTTGACTTCCGCCAGCGGCGCCTCCGATCGAAACGCATCCTGCCTGAACGCCTCTTGGCGGAAGGCGTCCTGATTGCTGAGCTCCGCCTGCCGCGCACCGAGGGTTGCTTCGCTGAGCTGATCGCGCATCGCCCGAACCTCGCCGCGAAGTCCGGAAACCTCGTCGGCCGTGGGCAGACCCACCGCCGGCCAGAGCGCCGAGAAAAATGCCCCCGCCATCGCGGAACCGACCCGCTGCCATCTGAGGCCGGTTTCGAGGGTGCGCGAAGTGACCTCGATAACCAGCGGTTCCGCATAGAGCGCATTGGTGGCTTCGTTGGTCATGCGGACCCACGAATCGTACGCTTTCCATCCGGCCTGCTGGACCGACTTCTGCCCGTCTTCGGCGACCAGGCTGCCGGCTGCCGATACGAAGAACTCCGTTGTCGCTTGAAAAAACTTCCCGAATTCGTCGAAAAAGTTGCTGCTGCTCACCGCTCTGCCCTCTCCCTTTGATCCCATTAGTAGCTTTCGCTCTTATACTACGGTTCGGGTTCGAATGTTTCGTTGCTCGAATGTTGCGTTCGCTTGAATCCTGAATTGATATTCAATCGTCTGATCAGCAACTTTCGACTGTGATGATAAGTGATGCAGGGAGTGAGAGATATATTAGCGCGTCTTAAGTTTGTCGCCCCGATGACCAAAGCGGTGGCGGTCTAAAAGAAAGCGGTTTGGTTTGTCGCGTTGGCGACAATGCGCGGTCAATGCTAGTGATTTTAGCGTGGTTGCCGAGGCTTCAACCGATCCAAAACTGCTTCGCAGGCTTAGAACACTCTCATGGCTATCAGAAGAGCAGATAGAGAAACTTGCCCGCGGCGTCACGACCAAGCGAGTGCGCCGTCATCAGACAATCTTCTTCGAGGGTGAAGATTCAAATCGCGTATTCCTGCTGTTGTCCGGCGTAGCCAAGCTTAGCCTATTAAACGGCGAGGAACGCGTGCTGGTCGGGCTGGTCGGTCCCGGTGAAATCTTCGGCGTTTCATCGCTGCTGCCCGACTCGAAGCGTCCTTTCCGATGCGACGCGTTCAGCGATTGCGTGGTCGGCCTCGCGTCGCCAACGCTTTTCGTCGACGTGGCGCTCGGCGTGCCGCTCGAGCATCTGAGCCGCGTATTGGGAGTCACAGTCGGGCGATGGTGGTCGATGCTGCTCAGATACACGAGTTTTCTCGGGCTGGCGCTGCGCGAGCGGCTGGCGGGAGCGCTGCTCGAGCTCGGGGCGAAATTCGGTGCGCCTGACGCGCGCGGCACGATGCTCACGCTGACGCTTACGCATGCCGATCTGGCCGAGCTGGTCGGCGCGTCGCGCCAAAGCATCACTGAGCAGCTCAACGACTTCGAGAAAGCCGGGATGCTGCTGCGCGACGGGCGGCGGCTCATTATCGTGCCGGAGCGGCTGACGGCGCTCGCGCTGGCGACCCGCGACGAAACCTCGTAGGGCCGCGAACGCGTCAGGGGGAGGCGCTGATCCCGATGTGGAGGATGTGGCCGCACTTGCGACGACTGTGGGCTGGCATCGGGACCGTAACGGCGGGCCTCGTCGTCACCTGGCTCTACAGTCTGATGAGCGAGCAGGCCTTGCCCCATCTGCGTATCGTCTCGAACCTGTTGTATGGCTACTGGCCATGATTCGGTGGCGCGGCGCTCGTGCTCGCGATCGGCTCGGTATTCGCGCGGTCGGCGAGATCGAGACGTGCTGCACGCGGCTTGCGCGCAACGAGCAATTCATCCGGTCCGAGGGCGCCAGCCACTGGCCCGATGGAACAATAGCCAGTGGCTATCGGTTTCTGCACGCGCTCTATCAGGAAGTGCTTTACGATCGCGCACCCGTTGGCAGCCGGGCGGAAGCTCATCGCCGGATTGCGGCGCGCGAAGAGACGGCCTACGGCGAGCAGGCGGACGAGATCGCCGCCGAGCTCGCGAATCGTTACCGCCGCGCCAACGACAACGACAAGGCGGTCAAATACTTTCAGCTCGCGGGGGCGCGCGCGGCCACGCGTTCGGCCTTCGCGGAGGCAATGGGGCATGCTCAGGCGGGCCTTGCGCTGATTCCGGAACTGTCTGCAGAGCCTCACAGCGCGGCCATCGCGAATTCGAAAGCTGCGGGCGACGATAAGCCTCGCGCGGCTGCTCGCATCACACAGGGCCGTCGCGATGAAGCGCGCGCGATGCTCGCCGCCATCTACAACTGGTTCGCCGAGGGCTTCGACACGCTCGACCTCAAGGACGCCAAGACGCTGCTCGACGAACTGAGCATCAACGCCGGAAACCGCTGACCCGGCGGGGGCGATTTCGGCGGGCGGCTTGAAATCGGACGGGGATTCCTTAATCGTCTCTCTCACGCAGGATTCACCTGCCCACGGCGGTCGAGCGTGCGAGCGCCGCTCCCGAAACTCGCCCGTCCTAGGAACGCACCAATGGCGCACGACAGGTTTCAGAGCGCAGGCGGTCTTCGGCTCCATTACATCGACTACGGCGGCGAGTCGAATCCGCCGCTGGTCTGTATCCACGGGCTGACGCGCAACGCGCACGACTTCGACGCCCTGGCGCCGCATCTGGTCAGCCGCTATCACGTGCTTGCGATCGACGTGCGGGGCCGCGGCGACAGCGAATGGGGTCCGCCGCTCGAATACAACCAGCAGGTTTACGTGAGCGACCTTGCTGCGTTCCTCGACGGTCTCAAGATTCCGCGCGCGACCCTGATCGGCACTTCGATGGGCGGGATCATCGCGATGATGTTCGCGGGCGGCTACCCCGAGCGCGCCGAGCGGGTGGTGATGAACGATATCGGCCCCGACATCGATCCGCAGGGGCTCGCGCGGATTATGGCCGCGCTGACCGAAGCGCCCAATCGTTTCGCGAGCTTCGCTGAAGTCGCAGCGTATTATCGGGCGAGCTATCCACCGGCCGCAGCGATGCCCGAAGATGCGCTAATCGAGTGGGTCAAGACCTCGGTCAAGCCGGTCGACGGCGGCTTTACCTGGAAGATGGACCCGGCGATTCGAAATCCTCCGCGCACGGGGCCGGCCGCGCGCCCGGTGGATTTGTGGCTGCCGTTCACGCGGATTATCGCTCCGATAATGGTGGTGCGCGGCGGCGCCAGCGACGTGCTCTCGCTCGAGACCGCCGATCGGATGCTCAAGGTTAATCGCGGCACGACCATGGTCGAAGTTCCCGGCGTCGGCCACGCGCCCTCGCTGGTCGAGCCGGAATCGCTGAGCGCACTTCGCCGCTTCCTTGGCGTCGCGGGCTGAGCGCAGCGGCTGGCCCGTGCGCACCTGCGGGTCCATGGCCGTGCGCGCAAACCCAAACCCTTCGTCTTGAAAACGACCGGGAACGCAACCGGGCAGCTCCTGTGCGTCGGAGTCCACGGTCCGACCCTGTCTTCGGGCGAGCGGCGCGCGCTTCGAAAGCTCGCACCCGGCGCGGTTATCCTGTTCAAGCGCAACTATGAAAGCGCGGCGCAGGTGACCGAGCTGTGCGCGCAAATCCGCCACGCATCCGAAGTGCCGCCGCTGATCGCGGTCGATCAGGAAGGCGGACGCGTCGTGCGCCTGGGCGCGCCCTTCATGAAACTCGAAGCGGCGCGGACGCTCGCGCGAAGCCGCACGCCCGGGCAGGTGCATGATTTGGCGCGCGCGATGGCGCGCGAGCTGCGCCGGGCCGGCGTCGATATCGTCTTCGCGCCGGTGCTCGACGTCGTGACGAATCGCTATAACCGGGCGATCGGCGAACGCGCGTTCGGAGCGACGGCGGCCCGAGTGATCCGCTACGGCGTCGCGTTCATGCGCGGACTCGCGAGCGGCGGAATCGTACCGTGTCCGAAACATTTTCCCGGCCACGGCAACGTCCGCGAGGATTCGCACGTCGAGTTGCCGGTAAGTAACGCGACGCCGCAAAGCCTGTTCGGAGTTCATATCAAGCCGTTCGTCGCGGCGATCGAAGCCGGCGCACCGATGGTCATGATGGCGCATGTGATGGTTCCGGCGATCGACGCGGCGCGGCCGGCGAGCATGTCGGCGCGTATGATTGGCGGCGTGCTGCGGGAACGGCTCGGATTTAAGGCGGTGGTCGCGACCGACGATCTGCAGATGCAGGCGCTCAAGGGGTTCGGCGATATGGATGAGCGCGCGGCGATCGCGCTCGAAGCGGGCGCCGATATGCTCCTGGTTTGCCGTGAGATCGAGGCCGCGGAGAGCGCCTTCGGCGTGATCGGGCGGATGGCGGATGGCGCGGCGATGCAGCCGGCGGTTGCGGCCTCGATGCGGCGAATCGCGAAGCTCCGCCGCTACGCGCGTATCATCAAAGCGCGCTCGTAGGCGGACGCGGGGCCCGCCAAATGGAGAGGAATACCATGAAAGAAGCATCAACCGGCGCCGGGATGCGAGCCATAGTCGTCACCGGGGTTTCGACCGGAATCGGCGCAAGTATCGCGGAGACACTGGCGCGCAATGGTTTCCACGTTTTCGGCAGTGTGCGCAAAATCATCGATGCCGAGCGTCTCGCGACCGAACTCGGTGAGCGTTTCACGCCCTTGATCTTCGACGTGACCGACGAATCGTCAGTTGCCGCGGCCGCTGAGATCGTCAAGCAGCGGCTTGGCAATCGCACTCTGTCCGGCTTGGTGAATAACGCCGGCATGGGAATCGGCGGGCCGCTGCTCGAACAGCCGATGGCTGAGATCCGCCAGCATCTCGAAGTGAACCTGATCGGACCGCTCGCCGTGACGCGGGCGTTTGCCTCGATGCTCGGCGCCGAGCGCGGCCGAATCGGAGCGCCCGGAAGAATCGTGAATATCAGCTCGGTAGGCGGCCGAATCGCCGCGCCATTTCTGGGCGGCTATGTCGCGTCGAAGCACGCACTCGAGGGAATGAGCGCGAGCCTGCGGCGCGAACTGATGCTCTACGGGATCGACGTAATTGTGGTCGGGCCGGGCTCGGTCGTGACATCCATATGGGACAAGGCCGAAGCGCAGGACGTAAGCGCATACGCCGGAAGTGACTATTTCAAGGCGCTCGGCGCATTTCAGTCTGAATTCATCAGACGCGGCCGTCAGGGATATCCGCCCGCAAGGGTTGCGCAGGTAGTATTGGAGGCTTTGACGGCGCGCAAGCCCCGAACCAGATACGCAGTGGTGCGGAATCGATTCGTTAACTGGACGCTGCCGCTGATATTGCCGAGCCGGATCGTCGACCGGCTGATCGCGCGCCAACTGGGACTCGGCCGCGAGCGCCAATAGTCATTTGCGGAGTAGTCTAGCGATCGAGTTCCGCCAGCGTGTTGCGCAAAGGAGCGCTCGAAAGCCTGACCAATCCCTGGTAAGGCTCGCCCAGCTCGATCACCAGGAAGATCGCGGCCGAAACCGATATCGCACAGACAAGCAGAGTGACTACCACGGTTGCGTTCACCGGCGCGTACATCCCGAAGCTCAGAAAAATTATCGCCAGCCAGAATGTCAGTATTATCAGGAAGGGCGCCGAGATGGGGTTGCCGGACTGCTCGAACATCAGAACGCGCGCCTGCCCGATATCCACCACGAGGTTCATCGGCTGAGCCTTGAGCGAGCGTTGAAGGTCGTTTTGCGGATTCAACCCCTCAATCCGGTTGAAGAGCACCGTTACGATGGGCTGCGGCTTCAATTGCGGAGCTTTGGAAGAGTCCTTCGGCCAGACTCGATCGATTGCCTGCGCGACCGCATCGCGCAACAGGTCGCGGGTTCCTTTGGCCTCCGGCCCATAATCGGCCAGCGTGCGATCAAGCAGGATGGTCTTGGCGGACACTTCGGTGAGTTCGTTGCTCTGCGCGTCATACGAGCTTTTCGCCGAGGCTACCACCAGGCCGAGCACCAGCGCGGCCATCGTGCCGATAAGCCCGGTGCCCAGTTTCACCACGTCCTTTGAATCAGAGCTCATGTGATGCTCGGGCAACACTCTGCCGAGCACCATTCCGAGGATCGCGCCGCCAAAGACACAGGCGAAGACAATCACGCTGACCGCAACCGGGTTCATGCTCGCCCTTGACGAGATATGCGAGCCGCTATCAGCACCGGCTGCGCGCGGGAAAAGCGATTTTCCCGATCAGCGCGCACTAATTCGCGGGGGCGCGCTCGATAAGCTCTATCTTATAGCCGTTGGGGTCCTCGATAAACGCGATCGAGGGGCCGCCAAATTTCATCGGGCCGGGCTCGCGGGTGATCTTGACCTGTTGCGAGCGCAAACCTTCGCAGTATTTCTTAAGGTCGTCGACGCTCACGGCGAGATGGCCGAACGCGCTGCCAATCTCATAGCTACTGGTATCCCAGTTATGAGTAAGCTCGATTACGCTGTTCGAGGACTCATCGCCATAGCCGACGAAGGCGAGCGTGAAGCGGCCGGTCGGATAATCCTGGCGGCGCAGCAGCTTCATTCCAAGCGAATCGCAGTAGAACTTGATCGTCTCGTCGAGATTGTTGACCCGAATCATCGTGTGTAGCAGTCGCATCGCTGTGTTCCGAGCCTCCTTGTGCTTGGCAGTATCGCGCTTCGCGGCCGGGCCGCGCGCCGCGATCGCATCGTTGAGATCGCCGCGGATTTCGTCGAAGAGCGCTTCGGTGGGCATGACGCCGGCGGCCTTCATCCGCTCGATCAGCTCCCATCGCTCGATTCCGAGCATCCGGATCGCCTCGTGCTCATGGATTCGGCGCGAGCGTACCAGGTCGATCACGGCAAGCTCGCGGATGCGCGCGGCGAAGCTTTCGGCGGAGAAGTCCGCGTCGAAGAGGTCGTCGGGCAGGTCGATTGTCGCTTTCACCGATGCTCCGCGCCGAGTCACGGAATGATCCGCTGATTCCGCCGCCCGCAGTCACGATCCATAAATGTAGTTGGCGTGTTTGCGGCAGCGAAGTCAATCGGCGATAGACGCACAGGCTTTGCAAAATGGGCGGCTTGTGCATTGTTAGAGGGCGCCGCGCAGCCCCGGTTTGCCAAGCGGCGGACCATCAGGGAGGAGAGACTCGCGATGGATTTCAACTACAGCGTCGATGATGAAGCGTTCCGGGTCGAATTTCGGCAATGGCTCGAAAAGAATGCGCCGCGCGGGCTGGCCTTCGTGCTCGGAACGTTCGAGACTGAAAGCGGCGAGGCGTGGAAGACCAAGATTTCGTGGGCGAAAAAGCTCGCCGAGGGGCGCTGGCTCGGAATCGATTGGCCGAAGGAATATGGCGGCCGCGGCGCCTCGATTCTTCAGACCATCATCTATCACGAGGAGCTGGCGCGGGTGGGAGCGCCGCTGCCGTTTGTCGGTTCGGGGCTGTCGCTGATGGGGCCGACCCTGATGCACTGGGGGACCGACGAGCAGAAGCGGCGCTTTATCCCGAAGATTCTCGCCTGCGACGAAATCTGGTGCCAGGGCTACTCCGAACCCAATGCCGGGTCCGATCTCGCTTCGCTGCAGACGCGCGCGGTCGAGGATGGCGACGACTTCGTGATCAACGGGCAGAAAATCTGGACTACCGGCGCGCAATACGCCGATTGGTGCTTCGTGCTGGTGCGGACCGATCCGGAGGCGCCCAAGCATCGCGGCATAAGCTATCTCCTGGCCGACATGAAAAGCCCCGGTATCACGGTCCGCCCGCTGGTGCAGATGACCGGCGCGCGCGGCTTCAACGAGGTCTTCTTCGATGACGTGCGGGTGCCGAAGAAAAATATCGTGGGCGAAAAGAATCAGGGCTGGCAAGTCACCGTGACGACGCTCGCGTTCGAGCGCAACGTAAGCCGCGACGCGCACGGCCAGCTTCGCGAGTTGAGCGCGCTGGCGAAGCGGCTCGGGCGCGCGGACGGCACCGCGTGGGACGATGGCGGCGTGCGGCAGAAGATCGCGGCCTTCGAATGCGAAGCGCAGGCGATCAAGTACACCTGGTATCGGCTGCTTACGCGCCGGTTGAAGGGACATCCGCCCGGCCCCGAGGGATCGATACTGAAGCTCTGCAGCACCGAGCTGAATCTGCGGATACAACTGTTCGCGATGGAGCTGCTCGGCGCATATAGCCAGATCGAACACGGCGCGGCGTTCGCGATAGACGAGGGCAAGTGGTCGTTCCGGATGCTGGGGGCGCGTTCAGGCACGATCGCGGCGGGGACCAATCAGATTCAGCATAATATCATCGGCGAGCGCATTCTGGGTCTTCCAAAGGGCTAGCATCCCGCCGAAGATAGTATCGAGACGAAGCGAGGTAAGTTCGCGATGGATTTCAACTTCAGCCCCGAGGACGAGGCGTTTCGCGCTGAGTTCCGCGCCTGGCTCGAGGCCAACAGGCAATACGCGATGCCGATGCGCGGCCCGATGGCCGGCGAGGGCGACGGCGAATGGGATGCGCGCCTGAAATGGCAGCGGCGGCTCTACGACGGGCGTTGGATGGGAATAAGCTGGCCGCGTGAATACGGCGGGCGCGGCGCCACGATGCTCCAGTCGATAGTCTATGAAGAAGAACTCGAACGGGCGGGGACCGGCGTGCCGATGACCGGGCTGGGCGTGGGACTGCTCGGGCCGACGCTCATCCATTGGGGCACCGAGGAACAGAAGAAGCGCTTTGTCCCGAAAGTGCTGAGCGGCGAGGAAATCTGGTGCCAGGGCTACTCCGAGCCCAATTCGGGCTCCGATCTCGCGTCGCTGCAGACGCGCGCGGTGGAAGAGGGCGACGACTTCGTCGTCAACGGGTCGAAAATCTGGACCTCGGCGGCGCATCATGCGGACTGGATGTTCCTGCTTGCGCGCACCGATCCGCAGGCGCCCAAGCACAAGGGAATCAGCTATCTGCTGGTCGACATGAAGAGTCCCGGAATCACCGTGCGGCCGCTGGTGATGATGACCGGGGCGAGCGGCTTCAACCAGGTCTTCTTCGAAGACGTGCGGGTGCCGAAGAAGAATCTGGTCGGCGAGAAGAATCAGGGCTGGCAGGTCGCGATTACGACGCTGATGTTCGAGCGGTCGGGCGGGCATAATCGCGGCCTGATGAAGCAGGTGCGCGAGCTCGTCAGCGCGGCGCAACAGATGCCGCGCAACGGCCATCGCGCGTGGAACGACTCGGACGTGCGGCAGAAAATCGCACAGTTCGCGGCCGAGGCCGAGGCGATAAAGTACACCGGCTATCGGCAGTTGACGCGCCGCCTGAAGGGGATGCCGCCGGGGCCGGAAGGCTCGATGATGAAGCTCTGTTCGACCGAGCTGAGCCTCCGGATGGCGATGTACGCGATGGAACTGTTGGGGCCATTCAGCCAATTCGAGGTGAACGCGCCGTTCGCGCGCGAGGAAGGCAAATGGTCGCAGCGGATGCTGGGCGCGCGCGGACCAACGATCTATGCCGGAACCAACCAGGTGCAGCACAACATAATCGGCGAGCGGGTGCTCGGGTTGCCCAAAGGATAAGCGGCGCGTTGCCGCTTGGCTTCGCGGGCGGCCGCCGATCGGGTTCGCGCATAGGGAGCGGAATCGGGCGCTAGCAGAAGCCGGAACTGCCGAGCCTCCCGGCGGCAATCAGATGCTGGCGGAATGCTCGAGGAATGATCCCAAGGTCGCGCGCGGATGGGCGCGGCATTATCACCAGCCGGGTCACCAGGTTCATCAGCTCGCGGA
>VFSW01000816.1_pt1 | contig 46205 bp, 45 predicted proteins | sample 5358111 | NCBI WGS metagenome assembly VFSW01 (sample SAMN11554181, study PRJNA540505) | mine drainage metagenome | isolation source: sediment from site ElyBrook_90M | place: USA: Ely Copper Mine, Vershire, VT | collected 2017
CTGGACTTGCTACCGAATGCGGCGTGCCCGATTTCCGCTCGCAGGGCGCGCCCTGGCTGACCCACCCGCCCATGCCCTTTGCGGCGTTCATGGCGAGCCCCGAGGTGCGCCTCGAAGCCTGGCGGCGCAAATTCGCATTGGACGACACTTATGCCGGGGCGAAGCCGGGGCGTGGCCATCTTGCGCTGGCGAGCCTGACTCAGTGCGGGCGCATCAGCGGCATCATCACCCAGAATATTGACGGGCTGCATCAAGCCTCGGGCGTCGCCGGTGAGCAGCTCGCGGAACTGCATGGCAATGGCACTTTCGCCACCTGTCTGGCCTGTGACCAGCGGCACGAACTGGCCTGGGTGCGGAGCGAGATTGCGACAAAGGCGCGCGCCCCCGCCTGTGACTGCGGCGGCATCATCAAGTCGGCGACGATTTCCTTCGGCCAGGCCATGCCGCAGGGACCGTTACGCCGCGCCGAGGCCTGGTCGCGCGACTGCGATTTGTTTTTGGCGATCGGATCTTCGCTGCTCGTTCAGCCTGCTGCAAGCCTGCCTCTGGTCGCCAGACAGGCTGGTGCACGCCTTGCCATCCTCAACCGCGAGCCGACGCCGCTCGATCACGTGGCCGACATCGTCCTGCATGCCGAAGCGGGGCCGGTTCTGGAGGATTTGCATGTGAATTGCGGGAATGTTCCACAGAAATCCACCACCGGCGCTGTCGCCGGGAATCCTTGATGCTATGCTGAATCCAGTGATTCGTTTTCGGACGGCTATCAAGCTTTCTAAGTGGTGGAGTTTTCCGTGGGCAACGGGATTTCTGAACAATCAATTCATGACATAACAGACAATGGCGCGGCAGATGGGGCAATTGAGCGCCCCGCCGGGCTGGTGAATTTGGCAGGTCGCGTCAAATGGTTCGACGTGACCAAGGGATTTGGTTTCATTGTGCCTGATGGCGGCGGCGCTGATGTGCTGCTGCATGTCACCGTGCTGCGGCGCGATGGCTTCCAGAGCGTGCAGGAAGGCATGCGCATCGTCTGCGAGGCGCAGCGCCGCGAAAAGGGCCTGCAAGTGTTCAAGGTGCTGTCGGTGGATGAATCGACGGCCGTCCACGCCGCCGAGCAGCCCCTGGCGCGCACCAATGTGCAGGTTGTGCCCAAGGGCGGCTATGAGATCGTCATCGTCAAATGGTTCAACCGTCTGCGGGGCTTTGGCTTTGTGTCGCGCGGCGATGGCACTGAGGATATTTTCATCCACATGGAGACCTTGCGCCGCTATGGCATTGCCGAGGTGAAAACCGGCGACAGCCTGCTGGTGCGGTTTGGCGATGGCCCGAAGGGCTTGATGGCCGCCGAGGTGCGCCTGCTCGAATCAGCACTGCCTGCTTCGCATTGACAGATGGGCCCGCGTCTCCAATTTTGAATGCTGAGCGCGGCAACGTCGGGTGCGCGACATAAGGAGACGGGCGATGCGGCGGATTGCGCTGGCACTTTTGATGGTTGCGAGCGGGCTTGGCGGTGCCTCGGCTGGATCTGGCCTTGACAAACTGGTGGTGGTGACCAGCTCTGGCCCGCATCCTTTCAATGTCGAGGTGATGCACGGGACGGCGGAGCTTGAGCGCGGCCTGATGGATCGCCGTTTCATGCCGGCTGATCATGGCATGCTGTTTGACTTTGCCGAAACACAGCCGGTGATGATGTGGATGAAAAACACCTATATCCCGCTTGATATGGTGTTCATCGACAAAACCGGCCACGTCATCAACGTTGCCGCCGATGCCCAGCCCTTGTCCCTGGCGATTATTCCTTCCGCAAAGCCGGCGTTTGCGGCGCTTGAGATCAATGCCGGGATTGCGGCCAAAATCGGCATCAAGCCGGGTGACGTGGTGCGCGATGCGCTGTTCCATAATCAGTAATTGCCTGTCATGACCGCATGGTCGGCCTCGATCATCACGCTGTTTCCGGAGATGTTTCCCGGGCCTTTGGGGCTGTCGCTGGCGGGCGAGGGCCTGAAGCGCGGGCTGTGGCACATCGAGGCCCATGATTTGCGGGCTTTTGGGCGCGGTCGGCATCGTGCGGTTGATGACACGCCGGCAGGCGGCGGGGCTGGCATGGTGCTGCGCGCCGATGTGGTGGCTGACGCCATTGATGCGCATTGGCCTGCGGACGATCCGCGCCCGCGCCTGCTGCTCAGCCCGCGCGGTGCGCCGCTGACCCAGGCCATGGTGCGCCAATGGGCGATCGGCCCGGGGGTGGCGTTGCTCTGCGGGCGTTTTGAAGGTGTTGATGAGCGGGTGATTGCGGCGCGTCGATTGACCGAGATTTCGCTGGGCGATTATGTGCTGTCGGGCGGCGAGATTGCCGCACTGGCGCTGATCGATGCCTGCGTGCGGCTGGTGCCGGGCATCATGGGTGCCTCAGCTTCGGGTGATGACGAAAGCTTTGAGGGCGGGCTGCTGGAATATCCGCATTTCACCCGGCCAGTGGCGTTTGAGGGCATGACCATCCCCGAGGTGCTGCGTTCGGGCGACCATGGCCGCATCGCCCGCTGGCGACGCGCCGAATCCGAGCGCATCACCCGGGAACGGCGCCCTGATTTGCTGAACCCCGCCAAGGTTGAACGACCTTGACGTTCCCACCCCGCTTCGCTAGAGCAAGGCGCAGGAGATGGAGCGTGGCCCGCGGCTGCCTTCATAGCGAAAGTATACGCCCCTAAGGCTGCTTCCTCTGGAAGTGTGGCTTGGGGTTATGATCATTTGAAAGGATACGGCATGTCGCGCCGCTGTGAATTGACTGGTATTGCCGTGCAGGTTGGCCACAAGGTCAGCCATTCCAACATCAAGACCAAGACACGGTTCATGCCGAATCTTTGCGCTGTGACGCTGGAATCGGAAGCGCTTGGCCGCTCGGTGCGCCTGCGCATTGCCGCGGCTGCGTTGCGCTCGGTTGAGCATCGTGGTGGTCTCGACAGCTTTCTGATCAAGGCCCGTATCGACGAATTGTCGCCCGGCGCGCGCATCCTGAAGCGCGACGTCATGAAAAAGCATGCCGAGGCCGCCAAGGCAGCTTGAGGCCGCGCTTGCGCGCACTACATGATCTCTCCAAGCCCTGCCGTGCATGGAGCGGACGGGATTTAGGGAGAGCGGTCGGATGGATAATTATTTCGTCGCCGTCGCCGTCCTGGTCGTGTTTGGCGTGCTGGTCGCGGGGCTTGTAAACATGCTTCGCGGCGACAATCCGAACCTGTCGCAAAAGCTGATGCGCTGGCGTGTCGGCATGCAATTTGTGGCGATCATCGTCATCATGACCGTGTATTATTTCCGGCATTGAGGCGGGCATGGTCACACTCAACCGCATTTACACCAGCACCGGCGATGATGGCTCGACTGCCCTCGGCGATGGCCAGCGTCGACCCAAATTTGATGCGCGGGTCGAGGCCTACGGCACGGTCGATGAAACCAATGCGGTGATTGGTCTGGTGCGGCTGCATCTGGCTGACGACAAGGCCGCCGACAACCTGCTGGCGCGCGTCCAAAACGATCTTTTCGATCTTGGCGCGGATTTGTGCACGCCGCCCTCCCCTGCCACCAAAGATCGACTGCGCATCATTGAGGCGCAGGCCAGCGCGCTTGAAGCGGCGATTGACCTTTTCAATGCGCCGCTGGCCCCGCTGAAATCATTTGTGCTGCCCGGCGGCACGCCAGCCGCCGCCTACCTCCACCAGGCCCGCACGGTGTGTCGTCGGGCCGAGCGGCTGATGACAGCGCTGGCGCAAACCCCCGGAGAGAGTGTTGGGGCTCCCGCGTTGAAATATATCAACCGCTTGTCTGATTTGCTGTTCGTGCTGGCCCGCCATGCCAATGGCACAAGCGGCGATGTGCTGTGGGTGCCAGGCCAGAACCGGTAGGTCCAGAGGCACCCCACTACAACCGCCAGAATCGTTCACGGCTAACCGATTGACTTGCGCCAGCGCCTTACTTAGGTATCGCGGGCAAGGTTCAGGAGCATAGCGATGAAAATTCTGGTGCCGGTCAAGCGCGTGGTTGATTACAATGTGAAAATCCGCGTGCGCAGTGACGGCAGCGGCGTCGAGCTTGCCAATGTCAAAATGTCGATGAACCCGTTTGACGAAATCGCCGTCGAGGAAGCGTTGCGCCTGCGCGAGGCTGGCAAGGCGAGCGAAGTGGTCGTGGTGTCGATTGGTGCTGCCCAGGTCGCCGAGACCATCCGCGCCGGCCTCGCCATGGGGGCGGACCGCGGCGTGCATGTCAAGACTGACGAGGCCACCGAGCCGCTCGCCGTCGCCAAAATGCTGGCGGCCATCGCCAGACTCGAAGCGCCCGGCCTGATCATCATGGGCAAGCAGGCGATTGACGATGATTGCAACCAGACCGGCCAGATGCTGGCAGCCCTGCTGGGTTGGGGCCAGGGGACATTCGCCTCGAAGGTCGAGCTGGGTGCCGATGACGTGGTGGTCACGCGCGAGGTCGATGGCGGGGCGCAGAGCGTAGCGCTGAAATTGCCCGCCATTATCACCACGGATCTGCGCCTCAACGAGCCGCGCTATGCCAGCCTGCCGAATATCATGAAGGCCAAGAAAAAGCCGATTGATGAAAAAACCCCCGCCGAACTGGGAGTTGACACCGCGCCGCGCCTCAAGGTGCTGAAGACGGTGGAACCCGGCGGGCGAAAGCCCGGGATCAAGGTGAAATCCGTTGCCGAACTGGTAGCCAAATTGCATGATGAAGCGGGAGTGATCTGATGGCTGTTTTGTTGATTGCCGAAGTCCATGCAGGCAAACTCTCGGAACTGGCTCCCAAGGCGCTGACCGCCGCCCGCGCTATTGGTACGCCGGTTGACGTGCTGGTGTTTGGCAGTTCCTGCGCGGAGGCCGCACGCACGGCGGCGTCCCTGGAAGGCGTTGGCAGCGTCAAGGTCGCCGAGGCCGCGCTTTATGCCCATGACATGGCCGAGCCTTTGGCGCAGCTCATCGCCGGGCTTGCCCCAGCCTATGAAGCGGTGGTCGCCGCGGCGACCAGCCTTTGCAAGAACGTCATGCCGCGCGTTGCGGCCATGCTTGACGTGATGCAGCTTTCAGAAATCACCAAGGTCGTGAGCGCAGACACGTTCGAGCGGCCGATCTATGCTGGCAATGCCATCCAGACGGTGCAATCCTCTGACAAAATCAAAATCATCACCGTGCGTTGCGCGGCCTTTGCCGCTACGCCCGGCGGCGCTGGCCCTGCGCCGATTGACACTGTGCCGAGCGCTGGCGATCCGGCCCTGTCGCAGTTTCGTGGCGAGGAACTCGCCAAATCCGACCGGCCTGAACTCACCTCCGCCAAAATCATCATTTCGGGCGGCAGGGCGATGCAAAATGCCGAGAATTTCAAGACCTACATTGAACCGGTGGCTGACCGCCTTGGCGCAGCCATGGGGGCCTCGCGCGCGGCGGTTGATGCCGGCTATGCACCCAATGACTGGCAGGTCGGGCAGACCGGCAAGATCGTCGCGCCTGATTTGTATATTGCCGTCGGCATTTCCGGGGCGATCCAGCATCTGGCCGGCATGAAGGATTCAAAAATCATCGTCGCCATCAACAAGGACGAGGATGCCCCGATTTTTCAGGTCGCCGATTATGGATTGGTTGCCGATCTTTTCACTGCCTTGCCAGAACTGGGCGCTGAATTGGCAAAGTCGGGGAAATGATCAAATCAACGCTTGTCCTTAGCGGACAAGCCTTTATGATTGCAAGCCTTGTGGGCTGGGGTTGCTGGGGAGTTTCAAAGCTTGGACGTCGATAAAGTAGGTGTCATTGGTGCCGGCCAAATGGGCCTTGGCATCACTCAGGTCTGCGTACTGGCTGGCATGCCAGTGGCGCTCAACGATATTTCGGAAGAGCGTCTCAACGCCGGACTGGCGACAGTCAATGGCAATCTGGCCAAGGAGGTCGCGCGCGGCAAACTGACGGAGGCGGAGCGCACCGCTGCGCTCGCGCTCGTCAAGGTCGGGACGTCCTATGATATTTTTGCCGACAGCGATCTGGTCATCGAAGCGGCGACGGAGAACGAAGAGCTGAAACGCAAGATACTGCTCAAGCTCTGCCCTTCGCTGAAACCCGACGCCATGTTGGCCTCCAACACCTCCTCCATCTCCATTACAAGGCTGGCGTCGGTATCGGATCGGCCCGAGCGCTTCATTGGCATTCATTTCATGAATCCCGTGCCGCGCATGCAATTGGTGGAACTCATTCGCGGCATTGCCACCAGTGATCCGACATTTGATTCCGCCAAAGCCTTTATTACGAGACTTGGCAAGACCTCGACCATGTCGGAAGATTTTCCGGCTTTCATCGTCAACCGCATCCTTCTGCCCATGATCAATGAGGCGATTTACACGCTGTATGAAGGCGTTGGCTCTGTTGACTCAATTGATACAGCGATGAGGCTCGGGGCCAACCATCCGATGGGCCCGCTGCAATTGGCGGATTTCATAGGCCTCGACACCTGCCTGTCGGTGATGCAGGTGCTGCATGAGGGGCTGGCTGATTCAAAATACCGCCCCTGTCCGCTGCTGGTGAAATATGTCGAGGCAGGCTGGCTTGGCCGCAAGACCCAGCGCGGCTTTTACGATTACCGCAGCGGCACACCGGTGCCGACGCGCTGACCCCATGATGTCCGCTTCAATATAAGGTGATCGCGCTGGGGTGTGCGACCCCGCGATGAGGCGCGCCGTGCAACAATGGCGCAATACAAAACAGGGGCCTCCGAAGGCCCCTGTTTTGCTTCATGGTTCCGCCCATCACGATGATGGTTCGTTGAGCTTTGTTCACTCTCAGAACTGCAGCTTCCTCATCAATGACACGGCGGTGCGCCGGGGTGCCCGCAGGCTGCGGCGGGGCGCGGCGGCGCGGGCCGCGCGATCGGGCGCGGCGGGGGTGGCATGTGAACGCCCGGCCGCGGCGGGGGTGCCTGGCGCACTATCGGGCGCGGCGGCGGCACCATGTGCACGACGGGGCGCGGTGGTGCGGGCCGCACCATCGGACGCGGCGGCGGTGCCAGGTGCACGACCGGGCGCGGCGGCGCCTGGCGCACCACCGGATGCGGTGGCGGCGCTATGCGCATGACGGGGTGCGGCGGCTGTGCCGGGCGCACTGCGGGGCGTGGTGGCAGTACCGGGTGGACGATGGGACGCGGCGGCGCGACTTGCACCGCCGGGTGTGGCAAGGCTGGTCGCACCAGGGGGTGCGGTGCCGGTGCCACGAGCGGTTTGGGCGCAACGGGCAGTTTTGGTGCTGGCTTGAGCGGCACAACGGGCAGCGCCGGATGCACAACGGGCAGCGCAGGATGCGCTACCGGCAGAGCCGGTTTGGCTGGAACCAGCGCGCGGCCCGGCGTGGCTGGCGCAACACCGCGCAGCGCCGGAGTTGGCAGCGTTGTTGGCAGCGTTGCTGGATGGGGTGCCAACGGCGGTGTGGGACCCGGCGCGGGCTTCACCAGAGAGGGAGCGGGCTTGCCCGGCATCACGGGTGTGCTCGGCACTACGGGCTTGATCGGAACAGCGGGTGTGTTCGACACCAGCGGCTTGATCGGCACCAGGGGCTTCAGCTTTTGTTGCGTCACCAGCGCGGCTGGCTTGGGGGGCTGGGCCAGCCGGGCCAGCGGCACCGCCGCAGGAGCTACTGCAGCCGGTGCCAAACGACCAATTTGCGCCCGAGTCGCCTGCAAGGTGGGGAACACCGGATGCGGCGGTGGCGGCGGCGGAGCGACGCGGCGCGCGAAGGGGCTGAGCATCGGCTGGGGCACCGGCAGGTCATGCCGATCAAAATCGCGGGGCGGGCGCGGCGGCTCCATCACAAACACGGTGGCCAGCGCCGCGACGAAGGCGATGGCGGGAAGCGGCGGCGCCTCGAAATGCGGCTCGTCAAATTCCACCACCGGGCGGTCGATATAGACATATTCGTCTTGCGGCGGCGGCGGCACATCATAGACGAAGGGCGCGAAACTGGGCGGCGGTTGCAGCGCGGCTTCGAGATAGCGCAGCCGACGCCGGGCATCCTGCGCGTGCGGGCCATGCGGATAACGCTCGAGGTAAGTCCAATAGGCGTTGGGGGTATCGGCGCGATAAATCCGCTCCCAGGTCAGCGCCTCGCGGCGGATTGCCAGGATGTCGCGCACACGCGGTGCCATGGGCGAATGGGGATAATAGCGCAGAAAATCCTCATAACCGGAGAAGGTGTCACGTTCGATGGCCGCCTGATAGGCGTCGTTGGCATCAAAGCTGCGGATCGGGCGGGCACGGCGCGCCGCAATCTGCGGAGCCAGCAGCGCGGTTTGGGGCGCGCCTGCGACGGGCGCAAAAAAGCTGAAGGGCGATTTCAGCGCGTTGGAGTCAAAGGGGATTTGCGCGCCCTGTGTCTGGGTGTTGACCTGCAGGCGGACGGTGGAAAACACATCGCCTGCGGGCAGTCCGGGCTGGTTCATCGCGGCATTCAGCGCCGTCGCATAGGTGCTGTAAGTGGCTCCCGGCGGATCTTTCGCCACCGTGCCCGGCGCATCATTATAGGCGATCAATTCACCCGGGTCGGCCTGCACGGGGGCCATGCCTGCGGCCAGCGGCGGGCCGCTGCGCGCAAAGCCATTGGGGCGCGCGCCATCAACCACCACAATGCGCGTCTTGATCGGCAGCGCGCTCAACGCCCTGGTATAATCGGACAATTTGACGGCCTGCAACGGCACGCTGACAGCCGTGGGAATATCGGCATCCACAGGTACCAGATAGGTTTCGCCGGCATATTGCACGGCCTCACCAGCAAAATACAGCACGGCCGTGCCCTTCGGGCCTGCCGCCCCGGCGCGGTTGACAAAATCAGTCATCGCCTTGCGCAGATCATTGGCATTCAGATCAGGCAGGCCGACGACGCTGAAGCCTGCCGCCGTCAAGCTGGAGGCGATAAGGCCGGCATCATTCAACGTCGTGGGCAAGGCCCCCGCCGTATAATGCGATTCGCCAACCACCAGCGCAACGCGTGAGGGCGCAGGCGCGGCGGTTTGCGCCTGTGCGCTTACGCCCACACCCATGGCGGCTAACGCCGCCCCCGCGAGCAATAAATTTCGACGCATGTGGCAGGCTCCTGGTTTTGATGAAGTATCAATCTCTCAAAGATATCATGAACAAGGCCTGAATGTGGTCTAGGCTGCAGGTGGGGGTGGATTGATCATCACCGAGGGGCGTTGCCCCATCTCGCCAAACCAGCGGTGGACGTGCGTCAAGGCCGGATCAAGCGTGATGCGGGCCGGTCGCATGAACTCGATGGCGACAACCCCCGTGATATCGGCAACCGAAAACCGCGGCCCTGCAACAAAGGCGCGATCTGCCAATATTTCATTGAAATGCTTCAGGAAGGCTTCAACCTTGGGGCGATTGGCAGCGGCCCAGTCCGGCACTTGGGGCACCTCGACCGTCGCCATGAAGGGATGCGAATGGCGAAACACCGAGGCGACGGCGAGCAACAGGCCCATTTCCAGCCGCCGCTGCCACATCTCGATTTCGGCACGTTCGCGCATCGTGGTGCCAAACAGCGACGGTTCGGGGTGCAATTCCTCAAAATAGCGGCAAATGGCGATGGATTCGGTTAGAACCGCACCATCATCCAGCACAAGGCTCGGCATTTGCTGCACCGGATTGATCTGCCGATACTCCTGCTGGCGATGCTCCAGACGCCCGATATCGACGTGCCTGGAAGGAATCTCGATCCCCTTCTCGCGCAGGAATATCTCGACGCGGCGCGGATTGGGGGCCCGCGCGGTGGTGTAAAGCAGCATTGTCCTGATCTCCTCTGGGCGGGACGAGCCCGCCATTCCCGCAACCTGCCCCGCGCCCTTGCGCATTGCAAGGACTGGCCGCCGTGACCATCCCTGAATCATGCTTCCCTATGCGATGGGAGAAGGACAAAGTTAAGCATTCTGCGGCTCTATGCAGGGGGGTAAATCGGTTCAGCATGAAATCATGAGTGAAGTCACCGCAGAGATGATCGAGCGAGGACGCGGTGTCACTGACAGCGCGCAGGTGCAGCATCGCCGCAAGCTGGCATCGCGGGTGCGCCTTGCGCGCGAATCGCTGACTTCGATAGGCTCCGGTCAACGGCGCTTCGATGTCGAGCTTTTGCGGATTTTCGCGCAAAACCAGCGTCACGCCACCGTTGCCCAACTGGTGTTGCTGGCCCCTTCCGCCCTGTTGGCGGCGCAAAGCCTCAAACTGACGTTTATCTCGTTATGGCTGCTGCTGGCAGCTGCAGCCATTCTGGCGAATCATCACATCAGCCGACGCACTTCGCGACAGGCGCGTGATGATGCCGCCGTTGTTGAATCACGCCGTCTGGTGGTGGGATTGGCCTTGCTGCAAAGTGTGATTTTCGCGACTCTGGTGACTTTCGCGAATATGGCGGCGGGCAAGCATAGTGCCGCGCTGGCGTTTTTTCTGGTGCTGCTGCAGGGGGCGCTGGCGTCCGACCTGGTTTCGCCGGTGCCTCAGGCGCTCTATGCCTGGCTCGGGCCGCTGCTGGTGGCTGCCGCCACTTTCGCGCTGCGCAACCCGGCATCCGGCCTGCTGCTGTTTGGCCTTTGTGCCGTTGCGTCGGTGTTTTTCCTGCTGCTGGGCCTGCGGGCCTATCGGCATGTGCTGCGTGCCATCGAATTGAAGGAAGAAAAAGACAATCTCATCGCTGAAATTGATCAGGCGCGGCTCAATTCCGAGGAAGCGCGGCGACGCGCCGAGGAAGCCAGCCTCGCCAAATCGCGCTTTCTGGCGACGATGAGCCATGAATTGCGCACCCCGCTCAACGCAATCCTGGGCTTTTCCGAGGTGATGAAGGACGAGATTTTCGGGCCGCACAGCAACGAGAGCTATGCCGAATACAGCCGCGACATTCATGGCTCCGGCGAGCATCTCCTGGCCTTGATCAATGAAATTCTCGATCTCTCGCGCGTCGAAGCCGGGCGGCAGGAATTGCATGAAGAGGCGCTTTTGCTCAGCGAGGTGGCGCAAGATTGCCTGCATTTGATGAAGATGCGCGCCGCCAAGCGCGACATCACCATTATCGAGAGTTTTGAGCCCGATTTGCCGAGGCTCTGGGCCGATGAGCGGGCGCTGCGCCAGATCATCCTCAACCTCCTGTCCAATGCCGTGAAATTCACGCCCGCCAATGGCACGGTCACGGTCAAGATAGGCTGGACGCAGCCTGGCGGGCAATATCTGATGGTGCGCGACAATGGCCCTGGCATTCCGGAGGCTGAAATTCCTGTGGTGCTCAGCACTTTCGGGCGCGGTTCAGCGGCTTTGAAAGACGCGGAAGAGGGCACCGGCCTTGGTTTGCCCATTGTCAAAGGCCTGTTGGAAATCCACGGCGGCACGTTCCTCCTGCGCTCGAAACTGCGCGAGGGCACCGATGCCATCGCGGTGTTTCCGCCTGATCGGGTGATCGCCTTGATGCCGCAACTTGATCCGGAAGCCCCGGTGCCCGATGGCGTGATGAAAGCCACAAGGGCCGCGTAGGGCGCTCAACCCCTGGCCTGAAGCGCCGACGCGAAGGCGGCAAATTCCGCATCGGCAATCGCCACTTTATGCTCCGGGCCGGGGTAGACTCCGGCTTCGACATCGCGGCGGTATTCGTTGAAGGCGGCGATGCGTTCTTCCTGCAACTTTGCAAATTCTGCTGCAAAATTGCGGTAGCGTTTGGAATGGCGGGGATAATGGCCATCATGCGCGCCCAAAATATCCTCGGCGAAAAGATATTGGCAATCGCACCCTGCCCCGCCGCCCATCGACAGGCACAGCATGGTGGTGCGCTTCGAGATTTCGGTGGCGACCCGCTCCGGCACCACTTCCATCTCGACTGCAAAGGCCCCAGCTTCCTGCAGCCGCATCGTAGCCTCATAGACGTCCATGGCTGATGCGGCGGTCTTGCCGACGGCTTTGAAGCCGCCCGTCCAGGTGGCGCGCGATGGTATCAGGCCAACATGGCTCACCACCGGAATGCCCTCGGCGCGCATGCGCCTGATGGTTTCAAGGCTGCCCGCGCAATAGACCGCATCGGCACCGATCTTCATGGCGCGGAAGGCGGCGCGAATATAATCGCCCGCGGTGGCGTGATTGCCGTAAAGGAGGCCGACCGTGATGAAGGCATGGGGTGCAGCGGCGCGATAGGCAGCGGAAAACTCTGTCTCGTCGATGCTGATGATGTCGATGGCGGCGGCGGCTCCGGCAAGCGCCTCATCAAGGTTGCGCACCAGAATCTGCACCAATTGGCGCTTGCCCTTGCAGGCCAGCAGGTCAGCCACGGTCGGGCGCGTCGGGATGCTCAGCATGGCTTCGGTCTTTCAGGGCGGGCAGTGACGATCACGCCCTGGCGCGGCGTGTCTGGCGGTATTGATCGACAATCACCGCGCCAACGATGATGCCGCCGAGCACCATCTCCTGCAGGTAATCATTGATATTCAGGAAGGTGAAGCCGGACGTGACGACGCCGAGGATGATGGTGCCAAACACCGTGCCCCAGATGCGGCCGACGCCGCCGGTCAACGAGGTGCCGCCAATAACCGCTGCGGCAATGGCCTGCAATTCATAGCCGACACCCATGCCCGACTGGCCTGATTGCGCCCGCGCCGCCGTGACAATGCCGGCAAGCCCCGAGAGCAGGCCCGCGATGACATAGACATAGAGCAAGTGGCGTTTGATGTTGATGCCCGACACACGCGCCGCCTGGCGATTGGCCCCGATCGCGTAAGTGAACTTGCCGTAGCGGGTATAGCCCAGCACCACGTGAAAAATCGCCGCGCAGATCAAGAAGATGAACACTGGCACGATGCCCGACCCGATATAATCGAACTGCGGCGTCAGGAAGCTCACCGGATTTCCGCGCGTGTACCATTTGGCAAAGCCGCGAATGCTGACATAGGTGCCGAGCGTCGCGATAAAGGGGGGAATCCCGGTCCAGGCAATCAGCCCGCCGTTGATCAAGCCTCCAAGTCCACCAACGATAATGCCCATGAGGATCGGCACGAGGGCCGGCATGTTGGTCAGATGCGGATAGACCGCGTGGGTATAATCGGAACTCTGGGCCAGGGAGGCGCCTACCATGGCCGACGCGCCGACGATCGAGCCTGACGAGAGATCAATGCCGCCGGTGATGATGACCTGCGTCACGCCAATGGCGATGATGCCAATTACCGACACCTGCAGGATCATGATGCGCAGGCGCAGAATGTTGAAGAGGAAGGATTGCCCCTCAAAAATCCAGCCCAGAGCCTCGAACATCAGCGCCATGCCAATCAGCACGATGAGAATGTTGACTTCCGGTGGCAGGCGGCGGACGCGGCCTTTCGCCGACGCGGCGGGTGCGGGGGTGGTTTCAAGACTCATGACATCATCCACTGTTTGTTGCTCGTGGCCTGCATCAATGCGACGCCAGTTCCATTATTTTGACCTGATCAGCCTCGGCACGGCTCAGAATGCCGGTCGCCCGGCCTTCGTGCATTACCAGTATCCGGTCGGACATCCCCAGAATTTCAGGCATTTCCGATGAGATCATGATAATCCCCACGCCCTGTCCGGCAAGCTGGCTGACCATGCGGTGGATTTCGGCTTTCGCGCCCACATCGATGCCGCGCGTTGGTTCATCGAGGATCAGGATGCGCGGCTTGGTCAAGAGCCAGCGTCCGATCAGCACTTTTTGCTGGTTGCCGCCCGAAAGATTTTCGACCCGCTCTTGCATGTTCGGTGTCTTGATGCGCAGCGCTTCGCGCATTGCCTCGCAGACATGGGTGAGCGCCGTCTGGCGCACAAAGCCGTTCTTCAGATAGTCACCGCCAAGCACGGCGACCTGCATATTCTGTTGCACGTCAAGAATGAGGAAGCAGCCGGTTTCCTTGCGGTCTTCGGTCAAAAAACCCAGACCCTGCGCCAAAGCCACCTGCGGCGAGGTCATCGCCACCTGTTGCCCGGCGATGCTGATGGTGCCTGAAGTGGCGGGCGTCACGCCAAACAGCGTTTCGGCGACATTGGAGCGCCCGGAACCAACCAGCCCGGCAACCCCCAAAATCTCGCCCTTGTGGAGGTCAAAGCTGACGCCCGAGAAGACGCCCTTGAGGCCGAGGTCCTGAACCGAAAGCACCACATCGCCGATCGGCACGGTATCCTTGGGAAACATCTGGGTGATTTCGCGCCCGACCATCATGCGGATGATGTCTTCGCGCTTGACCGTGCTGGCATCTTTGGTGCCGACATAGTGACCATCACGAAAAACAGAAACTTCATCCGCTATTTCGAACAGTTCGTTCATCTTGTGAGTGATGTAAACGATGCCCTTGCCCTTGGCCCGCAGCGTCTTGATGATAGCGAAAAGATGCGCAACTTCCTTGTCGGTCAAAGCGGAAGTCGGCTCGTCCATGATCAGCACGTCGGATTCATAGGAGACCGCCTTGGCGATTTCGACCATCTGCCGGTTGGCGATGCTGAGCTTGCCGACGGCCATGTCGGGATCAAGGTCGATGTTGAGGTCGCTGAACAGCGCTGCCGTCATCCGGTGCATTTTGGCGTGATTGACAAAGCCAAAGCGGTTAATGGGCTCGCGGCGGATCCAGATATTCTCTGCCACCGTCATCGGGGCCATCAGGTTGAGTTCCTGGTGGATCATGGCAATGCCATTTTCCAGCGCATCGAGCGGCGACACAAGCCTGATTGGCTGGCCGCGCAGCTTGAAAGTGCCGGAATCGGGGGTGTAAATCCCGGCGATGATTTTCATCAGTGTGGATTTGCCGGCACCATTCTCACCCATCAGCGCATGGACGGTGCCACGCCGGAGCTGAAACGACACGTCATCCAGCGCCTTGACGCCGGGGAACGATTTGCTGACGCCTTCAATCTCCATAAGCCAGGGGGCTTGCGGAACAGCACCGCTTTCGCGCACGGCTTTCATGGTGGTGGGGCTGAGCATCATCGTCATCCGGTTGCATGAGCCAGGCAGAAACCGGGAGCGGGCAAGCCGCTCCCGGCCTTGGTCAAGAAGTCTAGTTCTTGGCCATGTATTTGGCCATGTTGGCCGGGGTGATCAGCTCGAAGGGCACCCAGACCGTGCTCGGCACTTTCTTGTGCGCGATCAGCTTCAGCGCGGTGTCAATGGAACCAGCGCCCTGCGCGGCTGCGTTCTGGAACACCGAGACCTGCAACCGACCGGCCTTCATCTGGGCGAGGCCATCCTGCGTGCCGTCAATGCCGGAGACTTTCACCTTGGTCATGCCCGCGGTGGTCAGAGCCTGGATTGCGCCAATCGCCATTTCGTCATTGTTGGAGATCACGGCATCGGGCTTGACGCCAGCCGAAATCCAGTTGGTCATGAGATCGCTGGCCTTGGTGCGATCCCAGCTCGCGGTCTGCTCGCGCAGAATCTTGATACCGCTGCATGCCTTGGTCGCCAGCACATCATGGATGTCCTTGGTGCGGGTGACGGCGGCCTCGTTCGACAATTCGCCTTCTATCACGACTATGGTGCCCTTGCCGCCCATCAGCTTGCACATGGCCTGGGTTTCCATCGTGCCGGACTGTTTTTCGTCCGAACCGACATAAGCCACGCCAGCCGGAAGCACCTTGTCGGCGGGCTTGCGGTTGACATAGACCAGCGGAATATGCGCCGCGACCGCCAGTGCCGTCATTTTCGGGGTTGCCGAGGTATCGACGGCATTGACGATGATGGCATCGACCTTGTTGGCGATGAAGTTCTGCACCTGGCTGATCTGCGTGCCGAGGTCATCCTTGGCATCGAGCACCTGCAGATCAATTTTTTTCTTTTTGGCATAATCCGTCATGCCGTTGCGCAGCACAGTGAGGAAGTTGTCGTCGAATTTATCCATTGACACGCCGATTTTGGCGGCGAATGCGCCCTGCGACAGGATTGTCACAGCGGCGAGGGCGAGCAAAGTGCGTTTCATCATGGCTGTCTCCTCCATAGGGCGCCCGGTTGCGCCCAACTCATATCCGGCACCCCTTCGGGGCATTTATCCGGGGCTGGCCCCGGCCTTGCCATCGCCGCTCAAGCATCAAGCGGCGGTGCGAAGCTCTTTTTCGATCATCGCGCGGCTGGCTTTGAGCGCTGCGGCGATGTCGGGATTCTCATGCACCTCCTCGGCAAAGGGCTCGAACGAGAACAGCCCCTTGTAGCCACCGGCCTGCAATGCCCTGATCTGCGCGACATTGCCGATGAAATCCGGGGTGCCTACCAGCACGCGGTGCGGATCGCGCATGGCGCTGACCGGCACTTTGGGGTCGGCGACGCCGGAAATATGCACCAGCCCGGTGCGGGTTGGAAACATCGCTGTTTCTCCGGCCACAACATGGTGAAACGTGTCATGCAGCACCTGGAAAACATCGCTGGTACCGGTGGCGTCGATGGCGTCGACCGCCTCGCGCTTGAGGCGCAGCGAGCATTCGGCAAAGCCCAGCGGCTCGACGAGGCCCTTGACGTCCTGAGCACGCAAAATCGGTGCAAGCTCGCGCAGCGACTGGCGCAGATGGTCCAGACGCGCCGCATCAGCGGGCTGCCATTGCGTGTCATTGACCGGGCAGAGAACCAGCGCCGCCGCGCCGCAACCTTTGGCATAAGCGGCAAGTGCCGCCGCCTCGCTGGCGCGGGCGTCGCTCCACTGGTTGAAGCGCTGCAAGGCGTTGATCGAGGTGATCCGGACGCCCTCCGCCACTGCCGCTTCTCCAACCGCTGCGGCTGGCGTGCCATCGGCCAGCGCCACGCCTGCAAGATCATTGCGGATTTCGACATCCACAAGCCCCAGCCCGCGTGCCAGTTTGAAGAAGCCCCGGTGCGCCAGTTTGGGGGCGCTCATGTGGTTCAGCGCGAAAGTGACTGTGTGTGACAAACCTGCCCGCTCCTGTTGGCGTGACCGCCCGTGGCTCCACGATCGAGTTTGCATCATATCGTGCCTGTGGCCGCCGTCCAGCGAAATTTAGAATATATGATATATTTTTTTGGCATTTGGAATATATGTTCCGTTCGGCTATAAGGCGACAGCATGATGTCCGGGGTTCGACGGGGTGCCGGAGGCATCCTCCCCAGAGTCAGCCCGGCCTTAAAATACCAACGAGGAAGCCATGAGCGAGACCTGGATTGATGCCTGCGCCTTGAGTGACATTGAACCGGAAGATGTGAGGCGGTTCGACCATGAGGGCCGCACCTTCGCGCTATACCGCACGGAGGATGATGCGGTGTATGCCACCGATGGCCTCTGCACGCATGAGCAGGTGCATCTTGCTGATGGACTGGTGATGGGCAACATCATCGAGTGTCCGAAGCACAATGGCCGGTTTGACCTGCGCACGGGCGCGGCCAGGGGCGCGCCGGTCTGCATTGATTTGAAGACCTATCCAGCCAAGGTTGTCGGCGGGCGCATCCTTATTTGCCTGTGAGGCCCTCATGAGCGGCAGGGTCATCATCATCGGCGCAGGCGAGGCTGGCGTCGCGGCGGCGCTCGAACTGCGGGCGCGCGGCCATGAGGGCCCGATCACGCTGCTGGGGGCTGAAATTCATCCACCCTATGAGCGTCCGCCGCTCTCCAAGGCCTTTCTGACCGATGCCAGCCTCGAAGCACCGCCTGCCATCAGTGGCAGCGGCGGGCTCGGTGCCGCAGGCATTGCCTTGCATCTCGGATGCGCGGTGCGCCGCATCGAGCGGGCCGAAAGGCAGGTGATCCTGGCTGATGGCACCGCTTTGCCCTATGATTTTTTGCTGCTGGCAACCGGTGCCAGGGCACGGCGACTGAAGCTGCCGGGGGCGGAGACCGTGCCGCTGCATGAGCTGCGCCACCTTGATGACGCGCAAAAGCTGCGCGGGATTTTGAAACCCCATGCGCGCCTTGGCATTATCGGCGCGGGCTTTATTGGGCTTGAACTGGCCGCAAGCGGCCGTGCGCTGGGCTGCGAGGTCGTGGTGTTTGAACTTGCGCCGCGCATTCTGGCCCGTGCCGTGCCCGAAGAACTCGCCAATCTGCTGGCGCAACGCCATGCCCGCGAAGGGGTTGAGGTTCTGACCGGCGTCAGTGTCGCTTCGCTCTCGCAAGATTCTGATGGCTGGCGCGTCACCCTGGGCGATGGCCGCGCTTTCACCTTTGACCATCTGATTGCGGGCGTTGGTGCGGAGCCTGATACCGCGCTTGCCGCGGCGGCCGGACTGGCGCTCGACAACGGCATTGCTGTTGACGCACGCCTTGCCACCGCCGACCCGGCGATTTTTGCGGCGGGCGACTGCTGCTCGTTTCCCCATGCCCGCTATGGCGGGCGGCGCATCCGGCTGGAATCTTGGCGACATGCCACGGCGCAAGGCCGCCACGCCGCGTCCAGTATCATGGGCGCAACGGAACCTTTCGCGGCGTTGCCGTGGTTTTGGTCCGATCAATATGATCTGCATCTGCAAATCTGCGGCCTGAACTTTGATTCGGCGCATCTGGCGAGGCGCGGCACGCCGGAGGAAGGGCTGATCCTGTTTGACCTTGATGGCGCAGGGCGGCTCATTGCGGCCAGCGGCCTTGGCACCATCGGCCAGATTGGTCGCGATATGCGCATTGCTGAAATGTTGGTGGAACGCGCCACCATCCACGACCCGGCGGTGCTGGCCGACAAAGCCCGACCGCTCAAGGCCCTGCTTAAGGCCTGAGGCAACGCTCGCGCAGGTTGGGCCTGGTCACGCATTGGTGAGAGCTTCGTAACCACAAGGCCATAAACCCGGCACACATTAGCCATTGTTACCGGCTTGTTAAGGGCTATCGCGCCAAGTGGCGTGAAAGCCCGATCTGTCCATCAAGGTGTTCCATGCCCACACTACGAAATATCGCCGACATCGAACTTCAGGTCCGTGCCGTTCTCGCCCGCCATACCCGAATCACCGATCCGCAAACCGTCCCTATGGATCAGGATCTTTATGCCGCTGGGCTGACTTCCTTCAACGCCGTGCAGATGATGTTGTCGCTGGAAAGCGAATTTGACGTGGTTTTCCCCTCGACCATGCTCAACCGACGCAGCTTTTCCACACTTCATGCGATTGTTGACAGCCTGCGCGATCTCACCGCCAAAAGCCGCGCAGCGTAAAATTCCGCTCAGGTTTGCGAAAATGGCTAAAAACAGACAGGTGCGCCAATCGCGGCGGCGCACTTAAAATAGTTTGTCTGGCCCGCTCGTATTATCGCAGCGTTACGCATTTGATGTTTGTATTTTTTACATACGGCATATTTTATGGCGTCACATTAAAATTGTCTTTTGTGACGCAAGACCCGACGACTTGAGGAATTGCAATATAATCTTGCCGTGATTCGTCTAAGATAAGCACCCATTACGTATTGGCTGTATAAAAATCCTCCCTGACTTGAAACTTGACGTAACCCAACGGATATGCACCGATGGCGAAGTCAATCATATGCCAAGTCAGCTATTGGAGATGATTTATGCCTGAGACCAAACATCACGTCGGATTGGACGGTCGCCACCGCGACAAGACCGGCCGCATCGAGCGCAAGCATGACAATACGCAGGTGGGCACCCTGCGCGAAACCTATGGCAAGAATTTCGCGCCCGGCTTCAACGATCACGACAAGCTTGGCGATGTGCTGAAAAAGGCGGGCGTCACCTCACTCAGCAAGTATCTGAAAAAGAAATAGAGCTCTGAAAAAGAAGTAGCTCAGGGCATTGACGCGGCGCGGCGGGCAGAGGCGCGCGCATCGCGCAGGAAGCCGCCCAGACCCACCACAAAAATGGCGATGATCAGCAGGATCATCGGCAGGTTTATGGTGTGCAAGTTGTGGATGTGCAGCCCTGTGACCCAGTGCAGGTCGGCCCATTGCGGGGCGATGATGGCGAGGACGCCGACCAGCATCAGGCCCGCCCCGCCCCATGTCAGCGTGCGCGCGGCACTGGTGAGGGCGATCTGGCGCAGGTTATCGGGTGTCAGTCTGGCGCGGGCCGCCCAGGCCCCGACCAGCCCGCCGATGACAATCTGCGTCACCATGGTGCCAAAGCCAAAGGCAAGGCCGGGCGCAAGGCCGAGCCAGGCATTGGGCATGGCGGGAGCCAGCACACCATAGAGAATGGCGGCAAAAGCGCCAAAGCCCCAGCCGGCTATGAACCCATGCAGGGCCGGCAGCCACCAGCGCGGATCATGGAGACTTTGTCCCACCTTGATACTGCGCCCAATATGCAGATGCGGCGCGGTCCGGTCGGCGACGATGAACCGCGCCGACAGGACCATCACCGCGCCGACCACCAGATCAACGCCAATGGCAAAGCCCCGAAGCTGAAAGAAATGCGAGAGCCCCGCCCAGGCGAGTTCGCTGGCAATCGCCCTTTGCAAGGTGAAGGCTGCCGAAAACAGCAGACCAGCACGCATACCACGCCATGTCGAATAGGCCCCCACGGCATAGGCAAAGGTGATCGGCCAGGTGTGCTCATCGGGCGTGACACCATGGACGATGCCAAGCAGGAACGCCGTCAGCAGATCCACCGACACCGAGACATGCGAAGGGTTCCAGAGGTTGATCATGACGCCGCCCGGCAGTCAGGGCAGAGGCCCGGCAGCACGATGTCATGGGCCGAGAGTGCAAAGCCGGTCGCGCCCTCAAGCCCGGCAAGATCAAGCCCCGCCGCCAGACAGCCGACCGGCACCAGCCGGTCACAGGACGTGCACAGCAAATGATCATGATGATGGCCCGCGAGTTCATGGCGCGACGGACGGCCAGGCAAAGCCACGCGCCGCACCAGCCCCAGCCCCACCAGATGCTCCACCGCCCGATACAGCGCCGAAAATTCCGGCGCGGGGCCGTGGTGGCCAATCTCGGCGCGCAACTCCTCCAGCGTCAGGCCATGACGCTGCGAGGCCGCCAAAGCCGCCAGCACCCTGTCAGACCATTTTGCCGGCCGCGCCATGGATGGCCACTCCCTGAAAATCGCTCTCGTCGTGTCTGAGGTAGGCGTCGCCGACGGGTTTTGCAAGCCGCTTGCAAAACTCGCCATATGAAAGCTCGAAATGTGAAGGCTCGTTATGTGAAGACTCGCCCTGTGCATCGCTTTTGCCAAAGCGCGTGCTTTGGTCTAAGCGCGCTACGGGTTTGCAAGTGCCGGGGGAAATATGGCTGTCAGGATTGGTCATCGCCACAAGCTTTGGTGCAACCACCTTCGCTCTGCTGCCTGCGGAAGCCTCTGACATGCCGAAAGTCACCATAGGCATGCCGGTCTATAATGGCGCGCATCTGCTGCGCGAAGGACTGGCCTGCCTGCAACGCCAGACCTATGACGATTTTGAAGTGCTGATTTGCGAAAATGGCAGCAAGGATGGCAGCCGCGCCATAGCGCAGGAATTTGTTGCCAACGACCGCCGCTTTCGGCTGGCACCTTTTGATGAGACCATTCCCGCCTGGGACAATTTCGAGCGCTGCCTCACGTTGTCCGACAGCCCCTATTTTGCCTGGCGGGCTTACGATGATTATTCTGCCGATAATTTCATCGAAGTGCTGGCCAAAGGCCTCGATGCCCATCCGCATGCGCAACTGGCCGCCTGCGAGGCCCGCACCCTCAATGTCACGTCGGGCAAAGAGCGGGTGTTTCGCGTGCCGATACTGAGCGGCAATGCCGCCACCGCGCGCCGCCAGTTGCTTGGCGCAGTGCGGGCGCAATGGTTTTATGGCCTGTATCGGCGTGAAGCGGTCGTGCCGGTTTTTCGTCAAAGCCAAGAGGAATTTCATTATCTCTGGGCCAATGACCACGCCGTCCTCTACCCGTTTTTGATCGCGCCGCAGGTGTATCTGACCAATGAAACGTGGTTCTTGCAACGAACCGGCTTTGTGCGCGGCCAGAAATCCGCTCCACCCGCACAAGAGCGCCAGATTTTTCGCGATTATGTCAAATTCTGCGCCCGGCGAATTGATGAGGCGACACTGCCGCGCTCCGAACGCTGGGCGCTGAAAGCGCGCCTGCTAGCAGACGCCCACAATCACGTCTACCGCATGACCCGGTTGCTGCGGCGTGCAGTCATTGGCTGAACTTGCGGGGACTGAACTTGCGGGCATCACGTCAATTGATAGGAACCAACTCCGCGACAATACCAGCCTTATCAGCTAGAAACTTGATTTCATTCAAATAGTTCGGGTTCATCACGAAAATGGTCTTAAGCTTGCGCTCCGAGGCAGCAGCGGGCGAAAGCACTTCAAGGCCGCTACAGGCCAAATAGTGGTTTTGCTTTCCCGGATTGATATCAATCGCACAATCGAAAAAGCTCGAACCGGGGTCGGTAAGCAGCGCGAAAGTGACGCCCTTGCCGCCTGCACCCCAAATTGCGACAGGACCGGCTTCGCGTGCCTTTGCGACGGTGGCGCCCCATTGAACTGCCATATGCTGTTCAACCAAGCCCCGGGTGGAAATATCCCCGGGCGACAGCAATGAAGTCACGACGTCTTTTGATGCGACGCCTGTAGCCCACAGGTATTGCCCCCCGAAAACATGGCGCACTTCCACTTCACCGAAGCCTGCCGCCTCCAAGGCAAAGCGCAAGGCCTGAACCGAGAAGATCGAGCAATGCTCGTAAAACAAATCCTGGAACGCCTGATGCTGCAATATCCAGGAGATGCAGGGTGTTTCAATGAATATTCGCGCTTGTGAATCTGGCCCAAGCGCGGCCCTGATGGCTTGCAAAAATACGACGGGTTGCGGCACGTGCTCAATCGTGTGGCGCGAAGCCACGACATTGGGCGCGTGGCCAAGCTGCAGCAGGCTTTCGGCGGTGAAATAGGCCCTGTGAATACGACTTCCATTGGGGCCCGTTGCATCAACTCCCCGCCAAGCCGGGTCAAAGCCCTCTGCCGAGCGCAAGCGACCCGCTGCAGTCTGCGCAACTTCGCCAATAAAGCCGCCCTGCCCGCAACCAACTTCAAGGTAGTCTATCAATCCAGGAGGCGGTACGGAGTCAACAATTTCGGCGGCTCTTGCTTTGACGTGCGCATGAAATTCTGCCGAATAGGTCTGATCATTTTCATAGTCGCCGTCATAAGCAACCAGATTGGCGTCAAAGCTGCGATTCCACGCGAAGCCACAGGCCTTGCAAGCCACAATTTCGAGCGTGCCCCTCTGTGCAGCTTTGGCAGCTTTTTTTGTAGTATAGAAACGATTGACATGGACAGGTGTCTGGCCCCGGCTGATACTTACAGGATGCGCTTCGCTCGCGCTGCAAACCGGACAAAGCTCGTGCATCACGTTACCTAACTCCCCTATTCCTGGACCGGTCGGTTATTGCCCCATCAAGCGATTGATAACGCGGCCTGCAAAATTCAATTTCGGATCACCGGCAAGGCTGTCATTGTTATGGCACCCTCCTCAACCACCATTCGTAGGTCTCGGCAAGCCCTTGATCCAGCGAACGTGGCGAATTGAATCCCACTTCGTCGCGCAAACGCTGCACTTGGGCGACGATGCGCGGCGGCTCGTCAAGGCGGTCTGGCAGCGCGCCGAAATTCAGGAGCCTTGATTTTCCCGAAATCTCACCCAACCGCTTCGCAATGTCAGCAACGCTAACGTCCATGCCGCTGGCTATATTGACGGCCCCGCGCACATCGCTGAGCGCCATGATCGCCAGCGCTTCCCCGGCATCGCGCGTATCCATGAAATCACGCACAACCAATCCCTGCGATAAAAGTGCCGGTTGGTCACGTGCCAGCTTGCTGGCCACCGATGCCACCAATCGGTGCTCGTGCTCAAAGCGACCAAAAAGATAGAACAATCGCGCCCAGGCAAAAGAAAACCGGTTCATCTCGTCAATCACCCGCCGGGCCGCGTCCTTGGCGACGGCATAAAGGGTGGTTGGCGCAATGGGGGTCGCCGCTTCATCGCAATTGCCTTCGGCGGGCCAACAATATTCAAAACAGGTACCGACCCCGACGAAACGTCCAACTCCGACGGCCGACGCCGCCTTGGCAAGTTCCAGCGTCGCGGCCAGCCAATCGAGGTTGTCTTCAGCCGACAGGAATTTTCCATGATCGACGTTCCAGGCAATATGCAGGATGATGTCGGGCCGCGCGCGGTCCATGATCCGCCGCGCCTCGCCGCGTTCCAGCAAATCCGCCCGATGCCTGACGATCTGCGGCGATCCCTCACCCGGATGGCGCGACGCAACATGAACCTCAACGCCGCGCGCCACAAGGCTCTCCACAGCCCAGCGACCGACAAATCCCGACGCACCCGTCACCAAAACCCGCAATGCCGCCATCCTACACTATTGGTGCAGGCCCCCGCCCGACTCGTTACAGACGTTTAACAGGCGGCAGCGGTGCTGAAAAGCCGCCCTGGATCATGCCCTCTATCCGGCTCAAGCCCGGTGCGATTGCTTCGCGCCTGGCTGGTTTATGAACTCCTGCAATCCATCATTTACGAAGGACAAATAGCTTTATCGGGCTGAACGAGCCGAATTGCGGCAGCTTTATGCTATCCTTGTGAATTGGATGCATATAGTCAGGTTCAATTTTTTGCTCTACGCACATTTTTGAATAAATCACACGCGTTGCGAAATAATAGGCACTTGAAAATTCAATTTTTTCCACGGAACTAAAAAGTGATTTCACATTTTTGATAAATTTTTCTTCAGAAAAAAACTTGTTGTGCCATCTAATTTTTATTTCTGGCAATTCATAAAGTGATCTCGCATGATTTAGCGATTCCTGCCCCTCGATAAAATTCTCGATAGCAAAATACACCCCTGATTCTTTGAGTGACTTGGCAATTCCTGCAATCGCCGCGTATTGCTGGTCTTCGTCATCGAGATTGATCAGGCAGCGATCAGTCGTAATGAAATCAAATTTTCTTTCCACGGCGAACTCGCCAACATTGCGTACATCGCCGACTGCCAAATCTATTCTGGCAGCAGGCTGATCAGCAAACCTGGCCTTGGCCAAGTCAATCATCGAACCAGCAAAATCCCGACCAGTGAGCGTGCAGCCAAATTTCTTGTGAAACTCCAGCAAGCTCTCGCCATCTCCACAACCAGCATCGAGAATGGAAGAATTTTCATTACAACCATGTCTCAACAATTGAGAAACCAATGTATTTCTTTCCAAAACCCGCAGATAAAAATCATTTGTCGTCGGGTTTTTTTTATCTTTTTCAGCTCGCTCGGACCAATATTCTTTTATTTCCATTTTCTCGTCTCCGGCTTGTGTTTGCCATGATAAAAACCAGAACTCTATGAAGTTTCCAGCACTTCGAGCAGCGCTCCGCACACGATATCTGCCTTGTCTTCGCTCATGTTCTGAGCTGACGGTAGATTGATGCCATAACGGGCAATCGCCTGGCCCCTGTCATCGGGCGCCACGAAGCGGCAAGATGAGGCGCGGTCGGCGAAGGCCGGCAGGCTGGAGAGCGGCGAGAAGAACGGCCGCGTGTCAATGTTGCGGCGGCTCATTTCGGCCATCAACCGGAACTTGTCGAGGCCAAGCGCCGGGTCAACCACCACCGTGCTCATCCAGAAAGAATTTATGCAGCCTTCCGGCTCGGCATTCAGCGTGATGTGGTTGTGGCCCGCAAGCCGCTCGCGATACCAGCCGAAAATCCGGCGCTTTTGCGCCACGAGTTCATCGACCCGCTCCATCTGCCCGATCCCCAGCGCCGCGGTGACGGCATTCATGCGATATTTGAAGCCGATTTCGCTGTTGAGAAACAAGGTATCGCCAACAGGGCGGCCATGATCGCGCAGCACCAGAGCCCGCTGGTAAAGCTCGGTGCTGTCAGTCACCAGCATCCCGCCTTCGCCTGTTGCGACCGTCTTCGAGCCATGAAAGCTGAAGGCCGCTGCAACCCCGAACTTGCCTGCGGGCTGATCATGCAGGCGCGAGCCGATGGCTTCCGCCGCATCCTCGATCAGGTGCAGCCCATGCTTGTCAGCCAACCGCTGCAGGGCTGGCCAGTCGCACATCGAGCCGTAAAGATCGACGCCGAGGATGGCTTTGGTCTTTGGCCCGATCGCCGCCGCAACGGCTCTGGGATCAAGGCACCATGTGTCAGCAAGGATATCGACCAGTACCGGGACGGCCCCGACGTAAGTGATGGGTGCGACCGAGGCAATCCAGGTGACATCGGGCACGATCACCTCATCGCCCGGCCCAATGCCAAGCGCCGCCAGAATGAGATGCAACGCCGCCGTGGCGTGCGGCACCGAGATGGCATGCGCCACACCGGCATAGGACGCGACCATGGCTTCAAAGCGGCGGTTGAATTCAGAATGGCGGGCATACCAGCCGTGGCGCGCCGCTTCAGACACCAGTTCGACCTCGCGATCCGTGATCGAGGGTCCAGCGACGGCAATACGTTCAGGGGCAATGATCACGTTGAAAAGGGCCTCCTGCTGGTTGGCGCGTGCCTCCTTAACAGCCTCCGCTCGCGCTGGCCAGCCACTCTGAATCACGCCCCACAATCCAGCTCAAGGCCAGCGCGGTTGCTTCGCGCGCCTGGCTGGCTTATGAGCTTTTGCAACCGCAAGCCGGAGAGATTGACACGATGCCTGCCCCCACCGTGACCGCCAGGAAACCGATCAACCTGGCCAATGCCTCGACGCTGGCTGCCGTGGCCGTGCTGGTGGGCACGGAGTTTATCGGCGCGTCGTGGGCGGCGGGCTGGGCGTTGAGCGGGTTTTACGGATTTCCGCCGCTGCTGAGCCATATTACCGAAGGCGCGTTCGCGCTGATTGGCGTGACGCTGCTGATCTATTTCATGCGCGTTGCCTTGCGCAGCGAACCGCTGCGCGGCTGACGGCTCGAGCCCGCCCCATGCCCTTCACATTCAGCCGCCGCGCAGCGCTTGTCGGCCTTGCCGCTTCCGTGTTCGTCCCGTCGGCTGCTGCAGCCAAACCAGCGGCTGTCCTGCATTATGGCGCGGCGCAGCCCTTCAGCTTTGATGGGCTGAAGGCCAAGGCCGCGCGACTTGCGAAATTGCCCTACCAGCCGCATCCGGTGCCAGACCCGCAGGTTCTCGACAAGATTACTTATGCGGCGCTGGGCGAAATTCATTACCATACTGCCGATGCGCCTTTTGCAGATGGCAGCGGGCCTTATCCCGTAACGTTTTTCCATTTGGGCGCGTTGTCGCGCCGTCCCGTGGCGATGCACATCATTCGTGGCGGCGCGTCCCGCCAGGTGATCTATTCCCCCGACCTGTTTGCCATGCCGGATGATTCGCCCGCCCACGCCCTGAAAAAGGGTGCAGGTTTTGCCGGCTTCCGCCTTCAGGAAACGCCCGGCGGCCCATACAACTGGCAAACCAACGACTGGGCGGCGTTTCAGGGCGCGAGCTATTTTCGTGCCATCGGCGATTTGCACCAATACGGCCTTTCCGCGCGGGGCATTTCGGTCAATACTGCAAGCTCCAGGCCGGAAGAATTCCCCGATTTCACGGAATTTTACATCGAGGAACAGGCCGGCGATCCCATCGTGCGGGTTTACGCGCTGCTGGAGGGGCCTTCCCTTACCGGGGCCTATCGCTTTGCGCTTGAGCGCGGCAAGGGTGTCACCATGGATGTTGACGCCACCCTGCACCTGCGCGCTGACATCGCGCGGCTGGGCATCGCGCCGCTGACCTCAATGTTCTGGTTTTCTGAAACGCTCAAGCCCGAAGGCATTGATTGGCGTCCGGAAGTGCATGATTCGGATGGATTGGCCCTATGGACTGGGGCAGGCGAGCGGATATGGCGTCCGCTCAATGATCCGGCAGCAACCATTCTTTCAAGCTTCATCGACACGAATCCGCGCGGCTTTGGGCTGATGCAGCGGGATCGCAATTTCGATCATTATCTTGATGGCGTGAATTATCAGAATCGCCCGAGCCTGTGGGTTGAGCCCAAAGGCTCATGGGGCCAGGGCGCTATCGAGTTGATCGAAATTCCCACCAATGATGAAATCAATGACAATATCGTCGCGCAATGGGTGAACAAAGCCCCGGCCAAAGCTGGGCAGACGCTGGAATTTGGCTACAAGCTCTATTGGCAATCGCGCCAGCCGCATCCGATCCCGCTGGCCCGCTGCGTCGCCACCAGATTGGGCCGTGGCGGCCAGCCTGGCCTGGAGCGCCCCGATGGCGTGCGTAAATTCGTGGTCGAGTTTCAGGGGGCGACGCTTGACGCGCTGCCATTTGGCGTCAAACCCGACGCGGTGCTCACGACATCGCGCGGCACCTTTTCGCAGGTGTTCACTGAAGCTGTGCCCGATGGCGTCAAGGGCCATTGGCGCGCCGCGTTTGATCTCACCGTCACCGGTCCAGACCCTGTCGAACTGCGACTTTATCTGCGCCTGGCAGGCAAGCCGCTCAGCGAAACCTGGGCCTATCAATATCACCCGTTCTGAAGCGCAATCGCGCTGACGTGGCGGCCATAATCGGCTTCCTTGAGGTGGGTTGAGCGCCGGTAGCTGAAAAAGCGCTCGCTATCGGCATAAGTATCTAGACCGAGGCTTGAAGCCTCGCCAACCCCAGCCCTTCGCAAAGCCGCAAGGATGAAGCCCGGCAAATCCAGCATCCAGAAGCCTTCGCGGTGCGAGGGCACAAAATAGGCGGCGTTGCTGGTGGCCTTGTCGATAAACTGCGCCCGCAGTTCCGGCCCGACTTCGTAAGATGCCTGATGGATCATCGGGCCAAGCACGGCAACGATGCTGGCGCGTCGGCCGCCGCATTTTTCCATGGCTGCAAGGGTTGCCTCCAGCACGCCATGGAGCGCACCCTTCCAGCCGGCATGGGCGGCACCAATGACGTGATGATCGAGATCAGCAAACAGCACCATCCCGCAATCGGCACCGGTGACGCCGAGGCCGAGGCCCGGCATGGTGGTCACCAGGCCATCGCAATGCGGGCGTGCTTCAGGCTTCCATGGCGCGTTGATGATGAGGGCCTCAGCCGAATGGATCTGATAAGGCACCATCAGGCGCTGCGGTTCAATTCCGATCCGTACTGCCATCCGCGCCCGGTTTTCCGCCACCGCTCCAGGCTCGTCGCGCGACCCAACGCCGCCATTCAGCGCGCTGTAAACGCCCTGCGAAACGCCGCCGCGTCGCGTGAAGAAACCGTGAGAAATATCTGGATTTGCTAAGTTTTCCGCCTGAAGCATTTCCGCCATTTCAGAAACCATCATGATCCCCCTGATGAAAACCGGGCAGGCCCGCGACGCCAGGAGATGACACACCGAGCACCTTGAACAGGCTGCCCATGCCCGGATCATCCCCCAGGAGCCGCGCCAGCGCCGCCTCAATTGAAGCGCGACCCGCGTCATCGGCCCGTCGCATCAAGGCCGCAGCGCGCGTTTCAATGCCGATCGCCTGCAAAAAGCTGCGCTGGGTCACGAGGCCAGCAACGTCCAGACCCGCCGCTTTTGCGGCCCGCGCCAGACTGGAAAAATCGACATGGGCGGTGATGTCATTTTCGCCCGGATCGCTGAGCAGATCAACGCGCCGGTGGGCCCGCAAAGCCTGCACGCTGGAGCCCAACCTGCTGGCCGCATAGCCATAATCAATCACCAGTGCCGCGCCGCCGTGGCGGGCAATGCGGGCGCAAAGCTCATGCATCGCCCGATGGGCGCTGGCCCCGATTTCGAGCAGCGCCGCATCAGGCGCGCCTTCTGGCAGGCCTGGCGTCATCAGGGGTGCAGCGGCGAGTTGCAGGCGATCCTCGTCGCTGATCGCCACGCAGACCTCGTGCCAGGCGCCATCGCGCCGCAAGAATTGCTGCACCGGAAAGCAATCGAAAAATTCGTTGGCAATGACGATCATCGGCGCTTCGGGCAGGCTCGCCATGCTGTCATGCCAGTGCGGCGTCAGGCCGGAAGCTTGCAGCGCCTCGGCCTGGGCTGCGCGCAGCAGCGGGTTGACCTCGACCAGATGCACCTCCAGCGCGCTGAAGAAGCTTTGCGCCACCCGCGCCGCCCGCAGCGCGTCGCGCATCAACGTGCCGCGTCCGGGGCCGAGTTCCACCAGCACGACCCGTTCCGGCCCGCCCATGCGCTCGTGCACGTCTGCTGCCCACAGGCCGAGCAATTCGCCAAACATCTGGCTGATTTCAGGCGCGGTGATGAAATCTCCCGCCGCGCCAACCGGCATCTGGCGACGATAATAGCCGTGCAATGGATGCTGGAGGGCCAGATTGATGTAGGTCTCCAAACCTAACGGCCCTTGCAGGGTGATCATTGCCCGAATATCGGCCTCAAGCGTGTTCACGCCAGCTTGTCCGAAGCTTTGGAATCAGGTTGGACGCGTCGGCGCAAGGCCATGACAACAATGCCAATGCCCACCAGAATCAGCGGCACGGACAGCAGCATCCCCATGGTCGCGCCACCGAACAAAAAGCCCAGTTGCGGATCAGGCTCACGGAAAAACTCGGATATGATCCGCGCCGCACCATAGCCAATGCCAAACAGGCCCGTCACCAGACCGGGCCGCTTCAAGGCACCGCTGCGCACGGCAATGTGCAGGATGATGAACAGCGCAAGGCCTTCGAGCCCGGCTTCATAAAGCTGGCTGGGATGGCGCGGCAAAGGCCCTGCCCCCGGAAACACCATCGCCCACGGCACATCGGTCGGGCGGCCCCAGAGTTCCGGCTTGATGAAATTGGCGATGCGCCCGAGAAAAAGCCCCACCGGCACCACTGCCGAGCAAATATCAGCAACGCTCCACGCGCCGACCCGGTATTTGCGCGCAAACAGCCAGACCCCCAGGGCCGAGCCGAGCATGCCGCCATGAAACGACATGCCGCCATGCCAGACCTCAAGCATGTCAAGGGGATGGTCGAGATAGAACGGCAGATTGTAGAACAGGATATAGCCGATGCGGCCGCCGAGCACGACGCCAAAGGCGATATAGACCAGCAGATCATCAAGGCTGGCGACATCCGGGCGGGGGATGGTGCCCCACAAGGCATCGCGCCGCACCAGCCAGCGGGCATAAAGCCAGCCCAGCACAAGGCCCGTGACATAGGCCAGAGCATACCAGCGAACCGGCAGGGGCCCGATGTGAAAGAACACCGGATTGAAACGGGGATAGGCAATCAGCGCAGTGAACATGGCAGGGGGAGCGACTCGCGGCTTGCTGGCAACAAAGCCAAATGCGCGCTTTGGGGCGGCGGCGTCAAGTTGGGGCGTAGGCCATGCCGCCCATTCCTGACACCCCTAACCTGCACCTGGCATCTAAAAGCTGCCGCAGGGAGATGTTGAGGCCCCTCTCGCACCACGATCACTGCACGGCCCCGTCAGGGTCGCCCGATGGCAACAACAGGCGCGGGTGCAGCAAGACAGCAATTCTGGAAAAGGTCCCCGGAAAGTGTCAATCGACGGCCATTTTGGCAGTTACGCCACTACCGGGGAATTCCAGGGTTCACCCTGCCCCGATCAATTGGTCGAGCGTGATCGGAAAGCTGCGGACGCGCATGCCGGTGGCGTGCCAGACGGCATTGGCGATAGCACCCGCCGTGCCGGTGATGGCGATCTCGCCCACGCCCTTGACGCCGAGCGCATTGACATGAAGGTCACGCTCCTCGACCAGAATGGCCTCGATGCTGGGCACGTCGGCGTTGACGGGCACATGGTAGTCGGCGAAATTGGCATTCATCATGCGTCCTGAGCGCCTGTCCAGCACGGCATGCTCATGCAAAGCGAAGGACAGGCCCCAGATCATGCCGCCGTAATACTGGCTCTGAACCATCCGGGGATTGATGATCGTGCCCGCTGCAAACGCGCCCACCAGCCGGGTAACACGAACCTGACCCAAATCCGGGTCAACCTTCACCTCGGCAAACACCGCCCCGTGCGCATACATGGCATAGACCGCCCGTGCCGCAGCGTCGGCCGCTCCGGTTCCAGTTCCTTCGATGGCATCACGTCCGGCGCGGGCGAGGATATCGGCATAACTCTCGCTGCGTGCGGCATCATCCCGGCGATACAGCCGTCCGCCGCGCGCGCTCACGCCCAAATTGCCAGCACCATAGAGCGGCGAGCGCTGATCGCCGGTGGCGAGATCGGCCAGCTTGCCGATCACATCCGCTCCGGCGGCATCAATGGCCACGCCCACGGTCGCCGCGTGGCCCGAGCCACCTGCCAGACCAGCGTCAGGCAGATCGGACGTGCCCGAACGAAACTCGATTTTGTCGAGATCGAGTCCGAGCGAATCGGCGGCAATCTGGGCAAAGGCGGTCCAGGCACCCTGGCCCATGTCCTGCGCGCCGGTTTCCACCAGCCCCGTGCCATCGCCGCGCAGCACCGCGCGCGCCTGGCCCTGAAACATGACGGCCGGAAACTGCGCTGTACCCATGCCCCAGCCGATGAGCATGCCGGCCTTGTCTTTCATCATCCGGGGGGCCTGGGGCCGCCCGTTCCAGCCAAACCGTGCTGCGCCCTGCTCGTAACACTGGCGGAGCGCTTTCGAGGAGAAGGGCTTGCCGCTCATCGGCTCGACTTCGGCATAGTTCTTCAACCGGAACGCCAGCGGATCCATGCCGCAAGCCAGCGCCATCTCGTCCATGGCGCACTCCAGTGCCGCATTGCCAGCAGCTTCGCCCGGCGCGCGCATGAACAGCGGCGTCCCGCTATCGAGCCGCACCGCCTCGTGCGATATGGCGATGGCCGGGCTGGCATACAACGCGTTCGAGGCATTGGCGGCCGGTTCGACAAAGTCATCGAAGGCACTGGTCGCCGTCCTGGCGTGGTGGGTCAGCGCGGTCAGGCAACCTTGTCCGTCCGCGCCCATGGTCAAGGTCTGGCGCGTCGCCGCGCGATGGCCAACCGGGCCGAACATCTGCTCGCGCCGCAGCACCAGCTTTACGGGACGCCCGACAAGGCGAGCCGCCATGATCCCCAGAATTTGCGGCCCTGATACCAACCCTTTGGAACCAAACCCACCGCCAAGATAGGGACTGCGAATATGAATGTTTTCGGGCGGGATGCCGAACAGCCCGGCAATACGCGCCTTGGCCATGCCCATGCCCTGGCTGGGCGTGTCGATGGACAGGGAATCACCGTCCCAGGCGGCCAGGATGGCATGCGGCTCCATGGCATTGTGGTATTGCGCCGGGGTTTCGTAGGTCGCCTCGATCCGCACTGCCGCCGCCGCCATGCCAGCCTTGACGTCGCCGTGGCTTTGGCTTGCAGGTTGGCCGGCACCGACGGCTTGCGGCAGGAAGCCCCCCGCCTCATCGAGGTGCGTGCGTGGTGTCTCGACATCATAGCGCGGGGCCAGCAGCGCCGCGCCTTCAGTCGCGGCCTCCAGCGTTTCGGCAACCACCACGGCAATGGGCTGGTTGGCGTAGCGGACAGCGTCGTTCTGCAGGAGGTCGAGCCGGAACATGAAGGGATGCAGCTTGGCATCAGGATCAAGCGCCAGCGGCGGCACGTTGTGCGGTGTCATCACCTCGATCACGCCAGGATGAGCCCTGGCTGCGGCCGCGTCGAGCGCTGTGACCCGGCCGTGGGCAATACTGCTCACGGCGAGCACGGCATGGACCATGCCGGGCGGATGGTTGTCGGCGGCAAAACGGGCGGCACCTCGGACCTTGAGGCTACCTTCACGCCGGGTCAGGGGCTGGCCGATACTCGAACCCATGCGCAGCCGCGCGGACGATTGCGGAAAGCTGATCTCAGTCATGGGCGAGGTCTCCGGAAAACGACGATGCCGGCAGGGCGGGCAAACGCTCGGGGGTGCCACGCGCGGCAAGGGTGAGCGCACGCACGATCATGCGGCGGGCAAGTTCGATCTTGAAAGCATTGTTGCCGGAGGGTTTCGCATCGGACAGGGCGGCGTCTGCCACGCGGGCAAAGCTCGCCGTCTCCGGGCGAGCGCCAACAAGCGCCAGTTCAGCTTGCCGGAGGCGCCAGGGTTTCAGCGCCACACCGCCCAGTGCCATGCGGGCTTGCACGATCAAGCCGTCCTCAAGGCGCAACGCGGTGGCCGCTGAAACGACGGCGAAGGCGAAGGAGGTGCGCTCACGCACCTTCAGATACCGCGAGTGGCCCGCAAAAGTGGCGGCATCCGCCGGAAGCCTTACCGCTGTGATGAGTTCGCCGGGGGCCAGAGCCGTCTCCTGCCCCGGCGCCGCGCCCGGCAGCATATGGAAATTCTCAACGGGTACCTCGCGGTGTCCGTTCGGGCCTTCCATCTCCACCACCGCATCGAGCGCCACCAGAGGCACTGCAAAATCGGAAGGATGCGTGGCGATGCAGTGCTCGCTCCACCCGAGTATGGCATGCAGCCGGTTTTCACCGCCAAGCGCATCACAGCCGGCCCCAGGCTGGCGCTTGTTGCAGGCGCTGGCCACGTCATAAAAATACGGGCAGCGCGTGCGTTGCAGAATGTTGCCGGCTGCGGTGGCGGCATTGCGCACTTGGGCAGAGGCCCCCGACAGCAACGCCTCGGCCAATGCCGGAAACCGGCGCGCCACGTCGGCATCATGGGCAAGATCAGCATTGCGAACCAGCGCCCCTATCCTGAGGCCCCCGTCCGCCAGGCGCTCGATACGGTCGAGGCCGGGAAGGCGGCTGATATCGACAATGCGGGCGGGCGCTGTCACCCCACCCTTCATCAGATCGAGCAAATTGGTGCCTGCGGCTAGATAGGCCGCTTCAGGCTCAGTTCCTGCCGCAATAGCCTCCTTGATGGTTGCCGGACGGACATAATCGAAGCTTTTCATGCCCCGTCCCTCCGGCCCGAGGCCTGCATGGTTCGCTGGGCGTCCAGCACCGCCTCCGTGATCCCGACATAGGCACCGCAGCGGCACAGATTGCCGCTCATCGCTTCGCGGATCCTTTCGGGGTCGTCACCCGTCTGACCTTCGCTGATCAGGCCGATGGCGCTCATGATCTGCCCCGGCGTGCAATAGCCGCACTGGAGACCATCATGAGCAATAAAGGCTGCCTGGACGGGATGGAGTTGGCCTTCGCGGCCCACCCCCTCGATGGTGAGGATATCGGCACCATCGAGGCTCAGGGCCAGGACAAGACAGGAATTGACTCGGCGGCCATCGACCAGCACTGTGCAAGCCCCGCATTGGCCGCGATCACAGCCTTTCTTGGTGCCGGTGAGATCCAGCCGCTCGCGCAGCAGATCAAGCAAGGTGACACGGGGATCGTCCAGTGTCACCGCCCGCCTCTCGCCGTTGATCGTCAGGGTCATTGACATGCTCATGCGGGGCTCCGATGAAAGAGTGGATGAACGGATATATACGGAGGCATCCTCCGTTTAGCAAGCGGACATTCCTTTGGGCGGCATCGCAAACGACACTTCCGCCAAGATAGCGCGCAAGCCCCGCGCTGACAGCCTGCGCAACCACGAGCGCTTGCTGGCAGCGGCCAAAGCGGTGTTTGCCGCCGAAGGCCCGGCAGGCAGCCTTGAGGCCGTCGCGCGGAAAGCCGACGTCGGCGTCGGCACGCTCTACCGGCATTTCCCGACAAGACAGGCCCTGTTTGAGGCGGTCTATCGCAATGAGGTCGAGCAACTCGTGGACCTTGCTGAACGGCTCGAAGCCAATCTACCGCCGCTGCAAGCCTTGCGCCAGTGGATGCACGCCAATGTCGAATTCGTGGCAACCAAGAAGGGCATGTCCGCCGCAATCGCCATTTCCGTGCACACGTCCGACAATCTGAAAGGCTATTCCATGGATCGCCTGGGGCGGGTCGTCGGGCGACTGCTCCAGCGCGCCGCGGCGGCGGGTGAAATCCGCGACGACATCAACGCCGAGGATATCCTGCGCACCATCGTCGGCCTCTGCTACACCCACGACAAAGCGGGCTGGCAAGGCAATGTGATGCGCCTTGTGGATGTTTTCGTCGACGGCTTGAAACGAAGCTGAAGCTGCGCCGAGGATGCGCTGGCCGCGCGGCCAGTCCGCACCGTTCCAGCAGGATGAACCGGCGACAAATGCGCTTGCCCCGGAGGCCGTTCCAAATTTTGCCAGGCGGAGACGCCGCTCAGGGCTGGAGGTGCCCCAGCACCTTCATCAGTTCTGCAACCTTGCGACGCTGGTCGTCCTTGTCGCCAGATTCAATGGCATGCGTCACGCAATGGGCGACATGATCCTTCAGCACTTCTTCCTCGACGCGTTTCAGCGCTGCCCGCACGGCGGAAATTTGCGTCACAATGTCAATGCAATAGCGGTCGTCATCGACCATCTTCGCCACGCCGCGCACCTGGCCCTCAATCTTCTTCAGGCGGGTGCGACATGCTGTCTGGGTCTGTTTCTGCATCATTGCATCCTACCCCATTAGGGTATATCTAGCAAGCACCTGATACCCGGTATGGGTATATTCGAGGAGAGTCTCATGTCGATGCAGGATCCCCACGACCATGGCGACCACAAGGGTTGCTGCTGCACGCCGTCGGCTACCACCCCAGCAATCGCCGCGAGCGCCGCCGAACCGGCCAAGGTCAAGGATCTGGTCTGCGGGATGGACGTCAACCCGCTGACCGCCAAGCATATTTTGGCCTACAAGGATCAGAATTATTTCTTTTGCAGCGCGGGCTGCAAGACCAAATTTTCTGCCGACCCCGAGCTTTATCTTGAACGCGCCAAAGCGGGCGCGCCGCCATTGGTCACCATGCACAAGGCGGCCCCGCCGGCTCCGGTGGCGGCAGGCGCGATCTATACCTGCCCGATGGATCCGGAGATCGAGCAGGTCGGCCCCGGCATCTGCCAGATTTGCGGCATGGCATTGGAGCCCAAGCTGGTCAGCGCCGACAGCGGCCCCAATCCGGAATTGGCTGACATGACCCGCCGCTTCTGGATCGGTGCAATCTTCACCGTGCCCCTGTTCATTCTGGCCATGACGATGGATTTTTATCCGATGTTATTGCCCGCCCAAACCGCTTCCTACGTGCAGTTCGCGCTTGCGGCGCCGGTGGTGCTCTGGGCGGGCTGGCCGTTTTTCGTGCGCGGCTGGCAGTCGGTGGTCACGCGCAATTTCAATATGTTCACGCTGATCGCGCTCGGCACGGGCGCGGCCTTTCTGGATTCGCTGGTGGCCACTTTTGCCCCGCAGATTTTCCCCAAGGCGCTGGGCGGCATGCACGGCGGCGTCGCGGTCTATTATGAGGCGGCAGCGGTCATCGTCGAACTGGTGCTGCTCGGCCAGGTGCTTGAACTGCGCGCCCGCGACAAGACTTCGGGTGCCATCAAGGGCTTGCTCAATCTTGCGCCAAAAACTGCCCACCGGCTGCGCCACGATGGCAGTGAGGAGGATGTCGGCCTCGAACAGGTTGCCGCCGGTGATCGGCTGCGGGTGCGCCCCGGCGAGAAGGTGCCTGTGGATGGCGTGGTGGTCGAAGGCAGTTCCGCGCTGGATGAGGCGATGGTGACGGGCGAGGCCATGCCGATCGAGAAAGGCGTTGATGACAGGCTGATCGGCGGCACGCTCAACCAGACCGGCTCGCTGCTGATGCGGGCAACGCAGGTTGGCTCCAGCACCATGCTGGCGCGCATTGTCCAGATGGTGGCGCAGGCGCAGCGCTCCCGCGCGCCGATCCAGCGGCTGGCGGACCGGGTTGCCGCCTGGTTCGTGCCGATGGTGCTGCTGGCTGCCGTGGCGGCCTTTGCTGCCTGGGCGCATTACGGGCCGCAGCCGTCCTATACCTATGGCCTGATCGCCGCCGTCTCGGTGCTGCTGATCGCCTGCCCCTGTGCGCTGGGTCTGGCGACGCCCATGTCGATCATGGTGGGCATCGGGCGCGGGGCAAGTCTGGGTGTGCTGGTGCGCAATGCCGATGCGCTGGAGCGGCTGGAGGCTGTCGATACGCTGGTGCTCGACAAGACCGGGACGCTGACACAGGGCCGGCCGACCGTGACGCAGATCATCCCCGCCACCGGCTTTGAAAAAGACGAAATTCTGCGGCTCGCCGCCAGTGTCGAGCATGGCGCCAACCATCCGCTCGCCCATGCCATAGTCGTTGCGGCGAAGGGCATGGCCCTGGAGCCGGTGACGGCGTTTGATTCGCCCACTGGCAAGGGCGTTCGCGCCACGGTGCAGGGCCGCGCCGTTCTGCTCGGCACGGCAGATTTTCTTGCCGCCGGGGGCGTGGCTACAGCACCACTGGAGGCGGAGGCAACGCGGCTGCGGGAAGGCGCTGCCAGCGTCATCTTCATGGCCGTGGAGGGTCGCCTGGCCGGGCTGTTCGCCATCAATGATCCGCTGAAGCCGACAACCCCCGCCGCGCTGAAAGCGTTGCAGGCCTCCGGGCTGCGCCTGATCATGCTCACCGGCGACAACCGCGCCACGGCCGAGGCGGTCGGCAAGGGGCTTGGCTTTGAGGAGATCATCGCCGGTGCTTTGCCTGCCACCAAACTGGAACTTATCGCGAGCCTGAAAAAACAGGGCCGCGTTGTCGCCATGGCGGGCGACGGCATCAATGACGCGCCCGCGCTCGCCGCCGCCGACGTCGGCATCGCCATGGGCGCTGGCACTGACGTGGCCATGGAGAGCGCCGGAATCACGCTCGTGAAAGGTGATCTTACCGGGATTGTCCGCGCCCGTGCCCTCTCCCGCGCTACCATGGCCAATATCCGCGAAAACCTGGTGTTCGCTTTCCTGTATAATTCCATTGGCGTTCCGATTGCCGCTGGCCTGCTCTATCCGGCATTTGGCCTGCTGCTGTCGCCCATGCTGGCCGCTGCTGCCATGGCCCTGTCCTCGGTCAGCGTCATCAGCAATGCCTTGCGGCTGCGCCTGAAGCACTTGGGCGCATGAATCTGGCGGGCGCAGTCTGGAGATGGATGGCTGCCCCGCCTTTTCGAGGATTGCGTCCTGGTCGGTGGCGCTGATTTTGGGTGCGGCGCACCGCGACAGGCTGCCGGCCGCCATGGTAACCAGGAAAGCAATTGTCATCTGCTTCCTGGCCGCAATGCCCGAAAGGATCGAGGGCGCATCCATTTCCACGGCCATTGTCCTGGAAACGATCGCTTGGACCGAACGGATCGTTCGGGGGAACCACGGATAAGCTGCGTTATTTCAACAATGCGCGCCTTTGAAAGACGCGCTTTTGAAAGAATAGGGCGGCGTTGTCCGGCGCGCCGCCATCTGCACAAAAGCAGGATTTCAGCCAGAGGAAGTTCCACCTTGCAGGCCTTGTCCGGCCAGGCGTCTCCTTGGAGCCATGAAAGCAGCGCGGTTGCCGCCGTAGCTGCAAAAGCCGCGGCGGTTCGATCCAGGCCAAGCTTCATTTTTTGGATCAGCGTCAGGACATCATTATTATTATCAATGATTTGAACTGCGCTTTCCCTTTCAGTGCCACCACGTGGCAGACGAGCGTCGTCTGGGGGCGGAGCGTCGTTGCGGGCTGGAGCGGGACCTCCGCTGCGGCCCCCCCTCAGCCCTTGGATGCGCTATGTTATTCCCGGCCGGAGCGCCGGTCTGCCTGCTTGACACTGCCTGCAAACACATATTCACTATGGCTCATGAAACAAAAAATGATGTGCGGTCTTCGGGTCAGCGCATCTTGAGGGAAGCAACGCAGGCCACCCAAAAGTGGATCGAGCCTAAAAGGGGTGAGGCTGGAAGCGGTGCTCGTTTGGGGGTACGGTTTGGCTTGTCGCAGTCGGGAGCGCTGTCGACTGCTGCGAAGCTTGAATGTGAACTTTCAACTTGGCTATGATGGGGAGGTGCTACCTTATGTTCACCAGTAATCCGTTCGCCGCGCTTTCGGCATCCATATCTCCCGCTGTCATGCAGACTTATGTCGTCGTCATGGCGCTTCTGGTGCTAGGTGGCACGATTTTCGACGTCATTCACAAAGGGAGCGCCAGATACTTCTTTGACAACTGGCGCAAGTCCAGCAGCAAAGCCAAGCAGCAGGTCGGCGGCGGCAAAATGTTGTCCATTGCGGGCAAGACCGCCGCGATTGACGTCCTGACTTCCGGCGAGTTTTGCAACCCGCGGCGCAGAATGGCCCATCTCCTGACCATGTACGGCTTCGTGATTTACGTGGTCACCACAGCGATCATGGTCTTCAGCTACCCAACGCCTGCCACGGCCACACCTGGCATCTTCCCGGCCTTGTGGTTTCTCGGAGGCTTGATGGCTTGCGTCGGCGGCTACTGGTTCTGGTTTTTCATCCGGGTCGATGTTGCCGCAGAGGGTCATTCACCATTCCGGTTTGTGCGGGCCGACCTGTTTGTGGTGTCGCTTGTCCTGAGCGTGACCATCGGACTGGTATGGGCGCTCGTCGAGACGGCGGGCGGTACCCTTTGGGCCAACGTGCTCCTGGGTCTCTATCTCATCGCCACAACGGTGCTGTTTGGCGCCATTCCTTGGTCGAAGTTCTCCCACATGTTCTTCAAGCCTGCTGCGGCCCTGCAAAAGCGCGTGGCCGAGGCGAACGGCACGAGGAGCAACCTTCCCAGTCCGGCTGACAAGCCCGCACTCTACACGAGCCTCCCCAAGCGTCCCAACCATTACTGATTGCTCAAGCATCAGCCCTCGATAAGGCGATAAAGGAAACATCATGCCTACATTTGTCTATATGACGAAATGCGACGGTTGCGGGTATTGCGTCGATATCTGTCCGTCCGACATCATGCATATCGATACCACCTATCGGCGCGCCTATAACATCGAGCCCAATTTCTGCTGGGAGTGCTATTCGTGCGTGAAAGCATGTCCGCAAAACGCGATCGATGTCCGCGGCTATGCGGATTTCGCGCCGCTTGGCCACAGCGTCAGGGTTCTGCGGGAAGAGGCCAAGGCGACCATTTCGTGGAAGATCAAGTTCCGGGACGGCCGCGAAAAGAATTTCGTGTCGCCAATCCGGACCACGGCATGGGGTTCGTCGCCGGGGCCGGCTGATTATGCGGCCCCCACAGCGGATGCGCTGAATTCCCAGGAACTTGCGCACGAACCCACGGCACTCAAAATTGACGCGCTGCCGACGCTGAATCGGAATCAACTCAAGCAGGGAGTGATATGATGGGTGTGTTCTCACGCCGGAAAACCGTTTTCGTGGATTCGGATATCCTCGTGATCGGCGGCGGCATGGCGGGGTGTGGTGCCACCTACGAATCCAGATACTGGGGTCGCGACCTTAAAGTTGTCGTCGTCGAGAAGGCCAACATCGAGCGCAGCGGCGCGGTGGCGCAGGGTCTCTATGCGATCAACTGCTACATGGGCATGCAGTGGAACGAAAACAAGCCTGAAGACCATGTCCGCTACGCGCGCAACGACCTGATGGGCCTGGTGCGCGAAGACCTCGGGTTCGATATTGCCCGGCATGTCGATGCCACGGTGCACAAGTTCGAGGAATGGGGTCTCCCCTTGATGAAGGATCCGGTGACCGGGAGATACCAGCGCGAAGGCAAATGGCAGATCATGATCCACGGCGAGAGCTTCAAGCCCATCGTCGCCGAGGTAGCGCGCAAGGCCGCCACCGAAGTCTATAACCGGATCATGGTCACCCACCTGCTGATGGACAAGACGAAGGCCGGCAGGGTTGCCGGGGCCGTCGGGTTCAACGTCCGCACCGGCGAATTCTATGTGTTCCGCGCCAAGGCGGTCATCGTTGCTGCCGGCGGAGCATCGCACATCTTCAAGCCACGCTCGGTTGGCGAGGGCATGGGCCGGACCTGGTATGCACCGTGGAGCAGTGCGTCTGCCTATGCGCTGCCGATCCGGGTCGGTGCCAAAATGACCCAGATGGAGAACAGGATCGTCCTCACAAGGTTCAAGGATGGCTACGGGCCGGTCGGTGCCTACTTCCTGCATCTCAAGACCTACACCCAAAACGCCTACGGGCAGGATTACGAGGCCTTTTGGCGCGATTCGATCGAGAAAATGGTCGGCGATTACGTCAACCATCACCCGGTTCCGACCTGCCTGCGGAACCACGCCCTGCTCGAAGAGGTCAAGGCTGGCAGAGGCCCCATACGCATGGTGACGAAGGAAGCGTTCAAGGATCCGCACAAAGAGGTTATCGGCTGGGAAAACTTCCTCGGCATGACGGTCGGACAGGCTGTCGTCTGGGCATCCCAGAACATCGATCCCAAGGAAATCAACCCCGAATTGACCACGTCGGAGCCTTACGTCATGGGTTCCCACGCGACCTGTTCAGGGGCCTGGGCGAGCGGGCCCGAGGACTACGCACCCTCTGAATACCAGTGGGGCTATAACCGGATGTTGACTGTCGAGGGGCTGTTTGGTGCCGGTGATACCATTGGCGGCACGGCCCACAAGTTCTCGTCGGGATCCTTTACGGAAGGCCGGATTGCCGCCAAGGCCGCGGTCAAATACGTCAGGGACATGGGCACAAACCATCCCCAGGTCAGCGAGAAGGAATACGAAGCCCTCAAGACCGAGGTCTATCAGCCTGTGGAAAACTACAAGGTCGGCCGCAACGAGATTGTCGCGGGCACCGTCTCGCCGAGCTACCTCCTGCCGCTTCACGGGCTGCAACGCCTCGAAAAGATCATGGACGAGTATGTTGCCGGCATCGGTTCCCATTATACCACCAACGAGGTGCTGCTCACCCGCGGGCTCGAGTTGCTGGGCATGTTGAAGGAAGATCTGGCGCATCTAGGGGCGGAAGACTTTCACCAGCTTCAGCGCGCATGGGAGCTTCAGCACCGGGTTCTCGCCTCGGAATGTGTCACGCAGCACACGATGTTCCGGAAGGAAACGCGGTGGCCGGGATATTACTACCGGGCCGACCATCCGACGCTGGACGACAAGGACTGGCATCACTTCACCCTGTCACGGTATGACCGCGAGTCCGGGAAGTGGGAGATGGAAAAGGCTCCGGTCTATCACATCGTCGACTGACCACCCGGTAGCCTGGAATGCTGCGTCGCGCGGATCCCGCGTGTCCAGGGCATAGCTTTCGTGAGGGCTGGGGCCCGTCCCCGGCCTATGTCGTCTGCAAGGGTCATCCTGTCAGGGACAGTTTGACGTCAGGAAGGAATTGCCATGTCGCACCTCGTGCCACCGCATCATTCGGATCAGGTCAAACCGTTGCTGCTGCCGGAGACCGAGCGGGCCGAAGCGCTTAAACGCGCGGAGAAACTCAGAAAAGTTCCGCTCGACACACGCGCGGTCTCCGACGTCCTGATGCTGGCGATGGGCGCCTATACGCCGCTCGATGGGTTCATGGGGCACGACGACTGGCATGGTTCGTGCCGCGACATGAAATTGGCCAACGGCGTATTCTGGCCGATACCGATCACGCTTTCGGTCAACAAGGACCTTGCCGACGCCATCCATGACGAAGAGGAGGTGGCGCTCGTTGACGCCGAGACTGGTGAAATCCTCGCCACCATGAAGGTTCGCGAGAAATATGCCATCGACAAGAAATTCGAGGCCGAGCACGTCTATCGCACCGCCGACCCGAAGCATCCTGGCGTAGCGAAAGTCATGGAACAGGGTGATGTAAACCTCGCCGGGCCCGTCCGGGTGCTGAGCGAAGGCGAATATCCTGCCAAATACCCCGCCCTTTATATCCGCCCAGCCGAGTCGCGCGCCATGTTTTCGGCCAGGGGCTGGTCAAAAGTCGCCGCCTTCCAGACCCGAAATCCCATGCACCGCAGCCACGAGTATCTGGCGAAAATCGCGGTGGAGGTCTCGGACGGCGTGTTCATCCATCAAGTGCTGGGCAAGCTGAAAGCCGGCGACATTCCAGCCGAAGTGCGCACGCAGGCGATCCAGGCGATGATCGACAATTATTTCCGCCCGGATACGGTCATTCAGGCGGGCTATCCGATCGAAATGCGCTACGCTGGTCCGCGCGAGGCGCTGCTTCATGCCCTCATTCGCCAGAATTTTGGCTGCTCGCACCTTATTGTCGGGCGCGACCACGCCGGCGTTGGCGACTATTACGGCCCCTTCGATTCCCAACACATTTTCGATGAATTGTGGGACGGTGCGCTCCTGACCAAAGCGATGAAGATCGACATCACGTTCTACTGCCGGAAGTGCGATGGAATGGCGACGGCGAGGACCTGCCCCCACGATGCACAGCAGCACATTTCGATCTCTGGCACCAAGCAGCGCGAAATGCTTTCGACCGATGCCGAAATTCCGCCCGAATTCAGTCGCCCGGAAGTGGTGGCCATCCTCAGGAAGTACTACGCAAGCTTGCCATCAAAAGGTTGAACGCCCGAAATCAATGACGAGACTCCAAAGCCTTGTTCCGGGAGCGAGCGCGACGCTGGGCTCACGCGAGAATCCTTTCAAGCGCGAGGATACTTGCAAGCGCGAAGAGACTTGCAAGCGCGTCATGGCGCGCCTGAAGCCATGTGGCCGAAGTCCCGCATCATGATCATCGCGCAGATTTCCGATACCCATCTGGCATTCGACGCCCCCGACGCCGCGCAGCGATTGCGCGATTTTGAACGCGCGATTGCCGATATCAACGCGCTTGATCCGGCCCCCGACGTCATTGTTCACACTGGCGATATCGTACACAACGGGCGGCAGGACGAATACGCCGTGGCGGCAGCCATATTGGCAAAGGCCCGTGCGCCCGTGTATGTCCTGGCCGGCAACAAGGATGACAGGGCGAATCTGCGTGCGGCGTTTTCGGAACGCGGCTATCTCGCGCCCGATTCCGAATTCATCGACTATGCCATCGACGACTTTCCGGTGCGGCTGGTTGTGCTCGATACGCTGAAGCCTGGCAGCAACAAGGGGGCCTTTGGCCCGCTGCGGGTCAAGCGTTTGCATGACCTGGTCAATGCCGAGTCCACCAAGCCGATTGCGGTTTTCACGCACCATCCGCCGTTTGAAGTTTTGGTGGGGCCAGATCGGCTCCACTTTGAGACACCGGAGACCATGTCGCGGCTGCGCGAAGCTTTGCAGCAATCCGGGCGGGTCGTCGCGGTTTTCAGCGGCCATGTGCATCGCGCCACGGCTGGTCATGTCGGAAACATACCAGCAACAGTGGTGACGTGCATCGCGACGCCCCTGCGCAGGGGCGACTATCCGGCACACATGAAGACGCGCCCGGTCTATTACATCCACCGGTTTGATCCCGCCTGCGGCTTTGTCACCGAAACGCGGATTGTCGGAGATGAGCCACCAGCAGCATCACCTTGAATGCGATCCCGCTCAAGAGGTCTTAGGGGATGTTTCCCCGGCGCGCCGCCGGACGGCTGGGCCGCGTTCATACCATCCGCGCGAATTGTTCACGATCCAGACCATGGACAGCATCACCGGAACCTCGATCAGGACGCCGACAACGGTTGCCAGCGCGGCCCCGGACCTGAAGCCGAACAGGCTGATGGCTGTCGCCACGGCAAGTTCGAAAAAATTGCTGGCACCGATCAGCGCCGACGGGCCAGCAATGCAGTATTCTTCCCCAGCAAGGCGGTTCAGGCCATAGGCAAGGCCCGCGTTGAGATAGACCTGCAGCAGGATCGGCACGGCGATAAGCGCAATGATGAGGGGCTGGGCGACAATCTCGCGGCCCTGAAAGCCAAACAGCAGCACGAGTGTCGCCAGAAGGGCGACGAGCGAGACCGGATTCAGCCTGCGCAAAAGGTCAGCCAGCGCGTTGTCCCCGCCCCGTCGCAGCATGTTCTGGCGCAAGACCTGGGCAATGATGACGGGCACAAGGATGTAAAGCACGACCGATAGCACGAGCGTGTGCCATGGCACGACGATGGCCGACAGCCCGAGGAGCAGGGCAACAATCGGCGCGAAAGCGACAATCATGATCGTGTCGTTGAGGGCGACTTGTGACAAGGTGAAATGCGGTTCGCCCTTCAACAGGCTGCTCCATACAAACACCATGGCCGTGCAAGGCGCTGCCGCGAGCAGGATCAGTCCGGCGACATAGGAATCGACCTGGCTGGCGGGCAGCCATGGCCGGAACAGATATCCCAGGAACAGCCAGCCGAGCAGCGCCATGGAAAACGGCTTCACCGCCCAATTGACAAACAGTGTCACGCCAATGCCGCGCCAATGCCGCATCACCCCCGACAAGGCCGAAAAGTCGATTTTGAGCAGCATCGGGATGATCATCAGCCAGGTCAGAACCGCCACGGGCAAGTTGACTTTGGCAATTTCGAGCGCACCGATCAGGTGGAAGGTTCCCGGCAAGCCGTAGCCAAGCGCAACGCCGACGACAATGCAGAGAAACACCCAAAGGCTCAGGAAACGCTCAAAAACCGACATGGGGTACATTCTTTTCTGCAAGGAACTGGAACTGGG
>VFSW01000817.1_pt1 | contig 46186 bp, 42 predicted proteins | sample 5358111 | NCBI WGS metagenome assembly VFSW01 (sample SAMN11554181, study PRJNA540505) | mine drainage metagenome | isolation source: sediment from site ElyBrook_90M | place: USA: Ely Copper Mine, Vershire, VT | collected 2017
AGAAGGTACGAGTCGGCCTTTGGGTATCTGTCTCGGTGGCAGACCGTACGGCAAGAGGGGCTTTCTCCTGAATCTTGCCAGATGTTGGCTCGCTGTCAAACACCTCGAGATATTTGAAAGGAAACGGAGGTTTCCCTTGCGCAAATCTGTGTGGTCACTTTGCCTACTGGCGCTCGCCGTCTGCATAACCAGCCTGCCGGCGATGGCCCAGACAACCTTCTACTCCAACCTCGGCCCTTCGGGCAACGTTTACAATTGCTGCACCGGGTGGACGATGGGCGGAAGCGGAACTCTCGGACAGTACTACTATGATGCCAACCAGTTTACCTCTGGGGCGTCAGGTAGTATCTCGCAGATTGACATTGGCATTGGCTATGTCACGGGCACGAACTCGTTTTTTGCCTCCTTGTGGACGGATAACGGCAGCGGCTTGCCGGGCACCGAGCTAGGCCAGTGGAACAACTTGAGCAGCAACCAGAATTTTGGCGGATGCTGCGGATTGGTGACCATCACCGGGATCAGCGGCATCAGCCTTACGGCTGGGCAGAACTACTTCCTGGTTATCGGCCCCACCAGCAACAGCAGCACGACGTGGGAGGCGTGGAACCTCAACACGCCGGGCGACACCGGGCTTCTGCTGCAGACCAGCAGCGGCTGCACGGAAGGCGGCGGCGGCGCCGGCTGCAGTTGGAGCAGTTTCAGTGGCTCGACGCTGGGTGCTTTCGATGTTCTGGGCAGCAGCGGCGGAACCGTACCTGAGCCGTCCTCCCTGTTGTTGCTGGGAACCGGCCTGGTCGGCGCGTTCGGAACCATCCGTCGCAGGATGATGCGGTGAGTTTTTCGCCAAAAACAGCTTAACAAGCCGGAGCCAAAGCTCCGGCTTTTTTTCCCTCCCAGGAAGAGAACAGACTGCTGGGCTCGTCGAGAACGGCGCTAAGAAAACTCTGGGAACTATGCTGCAAGAGCTTGCACCCGTGCCGCGGCATCCGTATGGAAGGCACCGTGTTATGAGCTAGTTACTGCGGACATTGAATTGCAATAATGCAGAAGGTACGAGTCGGCCTTTGGGTATCTGTCTCGGTGGCAGACCGTACGGCAAGCAGGGGCTTTCTCCTGAATCTTGCCAGATTGGGTCCGTTGTCGAACACCTCGAGATGTTTGAAAGGAAACGGAGGTTCTCCTTGAGTAGAAAATTGATGTATTCGCTTTGCCTCCTGGCTCTCGCACTGTGCGTAAGCAGCCTGCCGGCGATGGCCCAGACAACCTTCTTCTCTGACCTAGGCCCTTCCGGCAACGTCTACAACTGCTGCACCGGGTGGACGGTGGGTGGAAGCGCCACACTTGGCACCATGTTTGTGGCCGCCAACGAGTTCACCTCCATGGCGTCTGGCAGCGTATCGCAGATTGACATTGGGATGGGCTACGTCACCGGCGACAACTCGTTCATTGCTTCACTATGGACGGTGGGCGGTAACGGTTTGCCCGGCACAGAAATCATGGAGTGGGACGGCCTGAGCAGCACCCAGACTTTTGGCGGATGCTGCGGATTGGTAACCATTACCGGGATCAACGGCGTCAGCCTGACAGCAGGCCAGTCGTACTTCCTGCTGATGGGCCCCACAAACCTCAGCGGCACGACTTGGGAAGCGTGGAACTGGAACAGCCAAGGCGTCAATGGACTGGATCTCTTTGCCACCAGCGGCTGCTCCAGCGGCAATGGGACGGGCTGCACCTGGACCAACAATGGAAGCGGAAATCCACTGGGCGCGTTTGATATTCTGGGCAGCCCAAGCGGAACCGTACCGGAGCCGTCGTCCTTGCTGTTGCTGGGCACCGGCCTGGTCGGCGCTTTCGGAACGATCCGTCGCAAGATGATGCGCTAACCACCAATCAACCCTCTTTTGCTAACGCCGGGGCCACGTGCGCTCCGGCTTTTTGTCATGGATAGTCCGCTTTCGCCAAGCTGCTGCACGAAAGCGGCTTCGCAGGATTCTGTCCTGTGCTACACTTCCTCGCAGGTGGGGCCGAGGATGAATACCATTCTCCGCAAGATGCTTTTCGTCGACCTGGTGAAGGGCCTGAAGGTCACCTTCCGCAACCAGGACCCGAAGTGCGTCTACACCGAGCAGTATCCGTTGCAGCGCCCGCAGGTGGCGGAGCGCTTTCGCGGCGCGCCTCGCCTCAACAACAATCCTGAGACCAACGAGACGTTGTGCATCGGCTGCGACCTGTGCGCCCTCGCCTGTCCTGAGCACCTGATTGTGGTGGGCACCGAGCGCAACGAGAAGACCCGCCGCAAAGAGCTCACCTTCTTCACCTACGACCTGAGCCGCTGCATGTTCTGCGGCCTGTGCGAAGACGCCTGTCCGGTGGACGCGCTCGAGCTGACCCAGGACTTTGAAATGGCCAACTACAGCCGCGAAGGGCTCATCTGGGACCGCGAGACGCTGGAAAAAGGCCCCCGACCGAAGGAATACCGGAAGTAAGCCTTAGACTCTGGCGCTGACCCTCCCCTTTCCCGATCCCTCCTAATCAGCTATGGTTATTCCAACCCAGGAGCAACGGACGTGCTGCACCGTTTCACCGTTTCTTTATTGCTTGCCGTCGTGATTGTCGCTTGCCTTCCGGCGTCGGCCGTTGAGCGCGGCCTCATGCTGCGCGAAGGCGTCATCTACATCAATCCCAGCACAAATTCGACCAAGCTCTCCAACATCGGCGTGGGACATGAAGTCGCCATCGTGGATCGCAGCCCAGGCTGGCTCGATGTGGTGGGCACGGTCGCGGTCAGCCCCGATCCGGACAACGAGAGCGACCGCAACGTGACCGGCTGGATCGAGGACAAGGGCATCATCACCCCGTCAACGCCGGACGGCGACAAAATCCTTTACGGGGGAGCCTTCAATTCTGAGATGCAGGCCACCGAGCGCGGCGGACGCCGCGGCGCAGCGTTGGCTGCCATGCGGCTGTACGCCGGCGTCGCCGAGTACTTCCCCAAATCGCCGCTGGCGGCCGAGGCCGCCTATCGCGCGGCCGACGTCCGCTGGCAGATCGAATCCGCGGACGCAGCCAGCCGGCCCTCGGCCAAGGTGCAGGATCCCGCCCTCCATTACCAGATCGACGAAGACTACATGCGCGGGGTCATGAAGAAGTTTCCTGGTACCAAGTGGGCCGATCTTGCCGCCTACCACCTCATCCAGAACAAGCTGTGCGGGGATTGGGAGGACGAGGCCAAATGCCCGGAGCGCGAAGCCGGGTACTATCTGAAGTATGTGCAGGAGCATCCCCAGTCGCCCAAAGTGCCGGAAGCGCTTTACAAGGCTGCCTGGCGATATTCAGCGCTGATCCAGATCTACGCCTTGAACCATGATCCCAAAAAGTCTGATGAGGCTGCGGCCCGCTCGCTGGAAGTTGCCAAGAAGCTAATTGCGCAATACCCCGACGACGTCGACTGGTCCAATCGGGCCCAGCGTCTGATATACATGGTGCAGAATAAAATCCCAACCTTTGGGAACATGGTGGAATAGCTTGCCTGTTCTGGAAGCGATTGTCCTCGGCATTGTGCAGGGGCGAAACTTTTTGGAGGCGGGCGGCCAGGACATGCTGGATGGCGATGGCAAGTTGACCTACAGCCCGGAGAAAGTTCTCGAAGCCTACTACCATCTTAGAATCTGGAAGACCGTTCGCATTGCGGCGGATTATCAAGTGGTCGTGAACTCGGCTTTCAACCGGTTCCACATGGAGCTCTAGCATAATGTCACTGCTGCAGGTCATCCTTCTGTCCATCGTGCAAGGCTTGGCGGAACTGCTTCCCGTTTCCAGTTCCGCTCATGTTGTCGTGGCTGAAAAATTGATGGGGCTTGATCCGTCCTCGCCGCCGATGACACTGCTGCTGGTGATGCTCCACACGGGTACGATGTTCGCCGTAATTGTGTACTTCTGGCCCAGGTGGCGGCAGAGCTTCTTCCAAAGCGCCGAGACCTTCTGGCGATTCGCTTGGCTGGTTACCATCGCGACCATCCTCACGGCCATGGTGGGAGGAAGCTTGATCGAGATCATCGAGAAAACCGCCGGTCGCAGGGTGCCGCACGGCCAAATCGAAGACTTATTTGGCCATCTCGAATTGATCGCACCCGCCTTAGTCGCAGCCGGTATCCTCATTCTCATTTCAGGATTCGTTGAGAGAAGAAAGCCGGACACCTCGACCAATACGGGTGGCCTGGGTAGCAAGCAAGCTGGCGTCATCGGAGCGGTACAGGGTCTCTGCCTTCCATTCCGCGGCTTCTCCCGGTCGGGCGCGACCATTTCCACCGGACTGCTTGCCGGCGTGGCCAAATCACGCGCCGAAGACTTCAGCTTCGCGTTAGCGGTAGTTTTGACCCCGCCTGCGGTTCTCCGTGAGGGCTGGCGTCTGGTTCGAGCACAGCACGCCAGCGGAACTGCGAATCTGGCTTCAGCCATCATGCCCAGCCTGGTCGGTGCAGTTTGTGCGTTTCTCGCTGGTCTCGTTGCCTTGAAGTGGCTGAGCCGATGGCTGGAAAGTGGGCGCTGGTATCTGTTCGGCGTCTATTGCCTGATTGCTGGCGCCATCGTCGGAGCTCTTCATTTTGCCGGATACTGATTAGCCCGGCTGCCCGCACCCCAAGCACGGTCACCTTGGCGCGTGACTCCTCCTGCGTGATTTCTCAGCGCACCGCTTTTTGCCCTCGCTGGGCGGAATTTTCGGAGGGCGGACTACTGAACCTACTTCGACACCCCTGGCCTCACCTTTCTCACCGCGCCCTGTTGCTTTCTTGGGATAATCGTTGTGTCTCTGGCGTACGAGCAGTTCTATTGGGCCTTCGAGTGGCCCACCCGCATCGGCCCTTTTCTGGTTGCGCGCCTCTGTGTCTCTGCGCGGACTAGCGGCGTTGGTTTGCGGCGGATGAAGTCGACATGAGTCCCCGCAAACCCACCTCCCGAAAACGGTCGCACGCAAAGATGAACCTTGTTCATCCATTTACTCTGACGGGGAACCGGCGGCTCAACGAGCTGATCGGTTTCCTGGCGCTCGTCTTCGCGGTCCTCCTGCTCCTCGCGCTGGTCTCCTATTCGCCGCTCGATCCTTCGCTCAACACCGCCTCCGCCCTGCTCGGGGGGAGGCCGGCGCACAACTGGATCGGCGTCGCTGGGGCCTTCGTGGCCGACGCAGCCTTTCAGCTATTTGGGATCGCGGCCTTCCTGCTGCCCGCTTTTCTGGCGATGTACGCGCTGCACTGGTTCCGTTCGCGGCCCATCAGTTCGCCCTATGCCAAGAGCGTCGGCGCGGTCGCCCTCGTCGTTTTTTTGGCAGGCTTCATCGCCCTGCTGCCCTGGCATCTCCGCTGGATGGGCGTGCTTCCCTCCGAAGGGCTGCTGGGCCGCATTGTCGCTGACGCGCTGATCCACTACTTCAACCTTGCCGGCGCCTACCTGATTTGCGTTGCAGTTATTGCCATAGGGCTGTATCTTTCGACCGCATTTTCTTTCGGCGCGGTTCGCGTCTGGTCGCAGACGCGCTTTGGCTTCGTTTATGCGGGGTTCGATCGCTTTGCCGATTGGCGCTTGGAGCGGGCCCACAAGAAGGCCGCCAAGGAGTTGGAGAAGAAGCGCGCGGCTGCTGCTAACGCCAAGCCGGTCGTGACGGCGCAGCTCGTTCCGAAGCGTTACATCGCACCGCAAGAAGAGTCCGCAGTCGCGTCAAGTGTTGCGCCGCCGGCGCCAGCCCCGAGCAGCGCGCCAGCTAAGTCTGGCATCGAGCGCATGTTTGAGGCTGAGGGCGGGACAAGCGCACCGCCGTGGGAGACAACAGATGATATTGCCGTCGGCACCCGCGCCGACGCTGTGCAGCACGGCAAGACCACGATGCCGCGCCTGGTCGGCAGCTACAAACTACCTTCCACGACGCTGCTGCATCGTCCGGACGAGCACAGCGCCATCAACGAAGCCGAGCTCAAGACCCTGGCGCAGGTACTGACGGAAAAGTGCGGCGAGTTCGACGTCCGCGGCCAGGTGGTGCAGATCAATCCCGGCCCGGTGGTCACAACCTTCGAGTTCAAGCCCGAAGCGGGCATCAAGTACAGCCGCATCACTAATCTGTGCGACGATCTGTGCCTGGCCTTGCGCGCCGAGAGCATCCTGATCGAGCGCATGGTGGGCAAGTCCACGGTCGGCATCCAGGTGCCGAACCACGAGCGCGAAACCATCTGGCTGCGCGAGGTGGTTGAGGCCCAGGAATTTCTCGGCTCCAAGTCGAAGCTGTCGCTTTCGCTGGGCAAGGACATCAATGGCCGCATCGTCACCGCCGACCTCAACGCCATGCCGCACCTGCTGATTGCCGGCTCGACAGGTTCAGGCAAGAGCGTCGCCATCAATGCCTTCATCATGTCGATCCTGTACAAGGCGACGCCGGAAGAGGTGCGGCTGATCCTGGTCGATCCCAAGCGGCTGGAGCTGGGCAACTACGAAGGCGTGCCGCACTTGCACACGCCCATCATCACCGAGCCCAAGCTGGCATCGAACGCGCTGCGCAACGCCGTGCTGGAAATGGAGCGCCGCCTGAAGGTGCTGGCGGAGAAGGGCGTGCGCAACATCGACCAGTACAACAAGCTCTTCGACGGCGCGACTGCCAGCCTCTTCGAGGAAGGCGGCGACGAGGCGCGTCCGCTGCCCTACATCGTCATCATCATCGACGAGCTGGCCGACCTGATGCTGATCGACGGGCAAAACGTGGAAGCTTCCATCACGCGGCTGGCGCAGATGGCCCGCGCCGTCGGCATTCACCTTATTCTGGCGACCCAGCGGCCGTCGGTGGATGTGATCACCGGGCTGATCAAGGCGAATTTCCCCGCCCGCATCTCCTTCCGTGTCGCGACCAAGGTGGATTCGCGCACCATCCTCGATTCCAACGGCGCCGAAGCGCTGCTGGGCCGCGGCGACATGCTCTACCTGCCCAATGGCTCGGCCCGCGTGCATCGCGTACACGCGCCGCTGGTCACCGAGAAAGAGATCGCCGCCGTGGTCGAGTTCTGGCGCGCTCAGGGCCAAGCGCAGTATCAGGAGCAGTTTTTGGAAGCTCCGCACGAGGATGGCGATTCGGGCAGCGGCGGTGCGGGCGCAGGCGACGACGAGAACGACGAGCTTTACCAGGACGCCGTGCGCATCGTGCTGGAATACGGCAAGGCCTCGACTTCGCTGCTGCAGCGCCGGTTGCGCATAGGTTACGGCCGCGCCGCCCACCTCATCGACCTGATGGAGCGCGATGGCATCGTTGGCGCTGCCGACGGCCCCAAGCCACGCGAACTCCTCAAGCGCCCTGACTGGCTGAGCGAAGTGGAAGACGCAATGCGATAGGTAGACGGCTCACGGTTGGGTGTACCCACTCCCTTTTTGTGGGCTCGTTAGTTGCTGATTCCACGGGAAGCGGTATGCAAAAATTTGAGCAACCAGCGCAGTCACTGGCTAAGTTCGACCGGTAAACCGCTGCCTGCTTCAAACTAGCTGCTCAATTTTCTCGATCAGGACGTCGGGTGGATCGCCTTTGGTGATGAAGGCGTTGGCCAGCTCGAGATCAGCCGGCGGCAGGGAAAAATATGCGGACAAAAAGATGATGGGCACCTGAGGCCGGCGGCGGCGCATTTCCGCCGCTACCTGCCCGCCGTTCAAGCCGGGCATGTAGTAATCGAGCACCACCAGATCAACATGGTTGTCATCAAACAGGGCAAGCCCCTGCAGGCCGCTGTCGGCGGTCAGTACCTTGAAGCCGTGGCTCTCGAGCATGATCTTGCGCACCCGGAGACCAATCTTCTCATCATCAACACAAAGAACAGTTTTCGGACCGAGGGCCGTCATCCAGTTCACCGTTGCACTTGCTTGCTGTTCGACACCCAACCGCGAACCGCTATTCGCTATCGCTTGTTCATACATTGAACTCGAGAATTTCCTGGGGCGAATAACTCGAAGTGGCGCTTCTTGTTCTTGTATCGCATGTCACCCCGGCTGCCCATCCCGATAAAGTGGTAGACAGCATACCTCCTTCGACATGAAGAACTTAGCCGTGTCACCGAGATGGCGCATTTTGGCGTTCGCACCCTTCGCATGCAGACGTCAGCGAAAGCCCGAATCCCGCAGCCGCAAAGACTGAGGAAGCGGGGGCCCGGCCAAAGCGGCGCGGACCGGAACTCCAGCTCTACTCCACTAAGATTCAAACTACCTCAGCGACCTCGATGTCCTTCCACCGTCCACCGCCGCCGTGATACTTTCAAAGACTTGGCGAACCATGATCCGCTCCTACAAAGGCATTACCCCCAACGTGCCGTCGTCGTGCTACGTCGATGAGTCGGCGCAGTTAATCGGCGACGTGGTGCTGGGCGAGCACGCCAGCGTGTGGATGAACGCGGTGCTGCGCGGCGATGTACACAGTATCCGCGTCGGCGCCAACAGCAATATTCAGGATTGCAGCGTGCTGCACGGCATGTTGAACAAATGGCCGGTGATCGTCGGCGAGTGGGTCACCGTGGGCCATTCGGTCACGCTGCACGGCTGCGTGGTGGAGGACCGCTGCCTCATTGGCATGGGCGTCGTCATCCTCAATGGCGCGCGCATCGGCGCGGGCTCGATCATCGCCGCGGGAACGGTGATTCCCGAAGGCACTGTGGTTGAGCCAGGTTCGCTGTGGATGGGCGTGCCCGGCAAGCTTCGCAAGAAGCTGACCGATGACGGCCAAGAGGCGATTCTGCAGTACGCGCGAAATTACCTGGGATACAAGGAGCAGTACTTGAAAGAAAGAGCTTACTGAGGTTCACAGAATATAGTGACGAAATTACGAGATTGTCATCACGGGCCGACTGGCCGGGGTCCCCAACAAGCGCCGTCTTTGCGGTTGTTGGGGTGGTCTGTCGACGCGGGATCTGCTTCCCTGGCAAGCGGCAAAAAAGCAGATCCCTCGCGCCCAAAGGCAGGGCGCTCGTGATGACAATACGAAAACGTGACCAGTGTTTGGCAACCACGCTATGTCACTTTAATTTGTGATCCTCAATAGTTGTCGGTTGTCGGTGTGAGCAAAACGGACTTACTGACAACGGACAACTGACAACCGAGAACTTATGATCAAAGCCATACGGGGAACTCGTGACTTGCTGCCGCCCGACACCGACTTGTGGAACCGGGTGGAGGCGAAGGTCCGCGAGCTTTTCGCGGGTTATAACTTCCACGAGATCCGCACGCCTATCTTCGAGGACACGCAGCTTTTCTCGCGCAGCGTGGGCGAGGAGACCGACATCGTCTCCAAAGAGATGTTCACGTGGGACGATCGAGCGCGGGCGCAAAGTGAGAAGCCGCAGTCGCTGAGCCTGCGGCCGGAGGCCACGGCCGGCATCGTCCGCGCCTACATCGAGCATCGGCTAGGCGACAAGGGTACGCTGCAGAAGCTGTATTGCATCGGGCCGATGTTTCGCCGCGAGCGGCCGCAGAAGGGACGTTACCGGCAGTTTTATCAGATCGACGCGGAGATCATCGGGCCGCCGAGCGCGGGCAGCGAGTCGCCGGCGCGCGATGCCGAGGTGCTGGAGATGCTGGCCACCCTGCTGGACGAGGTTGGCCTGCGCGGCTGGAATTTGCAATTGAACTCCGTCGGCTGCGCCGAAGATCGCGCGCGCTATAACCAAGCGCTGCGCGACGCGCTGAAACCGGTGGTGCAGCAGATGTGCGCCGACTGCCAGCGTCGCGCCGAGACCAATCCGCTGCGTGTGCTGGACTGCAAGGTTCCGGAAGACCAGCCCATCATCGAGAAGCTGCCCAAGATCAGCGAGTATCTCGACCAGCCCTGCCGGGAGCATTTTGCCGCGGTGCGCGCGATGCTCGACGCTATCGGCGTGCCGTACTCGATTAATGAGCGCATGGTGCGCGGCCTGGACTACTACACGCGTACCACCTTCGAGTTCACCCATGGCGGCCTGGGCGCGCAGAGCGCGGTGCTGGGCGGAGGCCGCTACGATGGCCTTTCGGAGCTGCTGGGAGGGCCGAAGGCGCCCGCCATCGGTTTTGCTATTGGCGAAGACCGGTTGATGTTGGCGCTGGAATCGCAGGGCGAGCAGCCCAAAGAAATGCTGCAGGCGTTCGTCGCACCGCTAGGCGCGGGGATGAATCCTCACGCGCTGAAGCTGGCGCGCGAGCTGCGCCGCGCGGGCGTAAGTGCTGATCTGGGCGACGAGAATTTCCGCCTGAAGAAGTCGTTCGAGCTGGCGGAGAAGGCCGGCGCGAAGTTCATCGTGATCGTCGGCGAGAATGAAGTTGCGGCCAATCAGTTCGCGGTGAAGAATCTGGCCAGTGGGGAACAGGTTCAGGTGCTGCGGTCGGGTCTGGCGAAGCATCTGCGGCAGCAGTAGGGAATTTACCGAAGGCACATTGCACCTTATCGGTCTGGCAGAAAGAATACACGTGAAAACTGGTGACACAGTACGGCTGATTGGCATCCCTCCTAACATTCCAACAGGAGACGCCTCTCTTCCAACGAAGAGAAGATTCGAGCAATGCTTCGGACACGTTTTCGTAATAGCCGGGTTCAATGAGATCGGATGGGCCGAAATTGGGATTGCGTCTGTGACTGGTAGCGTGGGCGAAACGATATGGGTTGAACCTGAATTTCTCGAGCCGGTTTCGAAGTAGTTGCCGATAAGCGACGTTAAAATTCCTGTGAAGGTAAGAGCCCGGAGGGCGTGTCATGACAGCCCAGCACGGAGCGCAAGCGGAGTGCTGGGAGAGGAGATCGTTTGCGTCTAGAGCCCCTCGGGGGCGGCGGCGCGTCAGCCGAACAGGTATCGTGGATCGTATTCCACGCCCGCTTTACGAACCAGGGTCATGAATTCCTGCTCATAGCTCCATTTCTGGTGATGTTCGGCTTGGGCCGCGATGTAATCCAAAACAGTTTGCCGGTGCGATTCGCTTACGCTGAACGCGCCATATCCCTCCTGCCACGCAAATGCTGGAACGTCCTCTTTCATCCAGCGCGACGAATGTGCCTTGAGGTTCTGGATGGCGTTGGACAGGGTCATCTTCGGTGAAAGCGCGACCAGCAAATGGACGTGGTCCTTTGTTCCGCCAGCCGCAAGCAAAGGAATCTCCTTCGCCTTTGCGATTACCCCCAAGTGCTTCCAAAGGACCTCAGGCTCCTGAATCAGATTCAACCGGCCTTTGGTGCTGAAGACGCAATGGATCAGGTTGCGCGACAGGGTATGCGGCATTGCATCACGGTATCCCGGAGAGCGTCGGTGCGTCGGTGATGTACGTAACCGCCGTGCGTGATGGTCGTCCCCGGGGGACTCGATGCCGTTACTGCCGCATACCCAGCACTCCGCGTGCCCACACCCCCACTCGCGCGAAAAGCGCGCGAGTGGGGGCTTGGGCGCCCTCTGTGCTGGGCTATCATGACACGCCCTCCGGGCTCTGGAGTTAGCACGTGCAGCAGCGTCGGAGCAACGCAAAGCCTCTGGCAGCAAAGTCACTGAATACCTGCGAAAATGGATTAGCCGTCAGCAGTCAGCACTCAGGCACCGGCGTTTCGCCTTCGGCTGCGGGCAGCTTGTTGCCAGCGCCAGATGCTAAATGCCAAGTGCTGAATGCTGAATGCTGAATGCAAGGACAACATGCTCGACTTTCTAGGCGATCTAACACGAACTCACATGTGCGGGGAGCTGCGCGCCGCTGACGCCGGTTCCCAAGTTGTCCTCATGGGATGGGTGAACCGCCGTCGCGATCTCGGCAATCTCATCTTCCTTGACCTGCGCGACCGCACCGGCATTACGCAGGTGGTGATCACCTCTGACGCTGGCGCCGGTGTGCACGAAAAAGCCAGCGAAGTTCGCTCCGAGTTCGTGCTTGCTGTCGTCGGGCAGGTGAAGCTGCGCGATGCGGGCACCATCAACAAGCACCTTTCTACCGGCGAAATCGAGGTGGTGGCCGACGAGCTGCGGTTGCTGAACGATTGCAAGCCGCTGCCATTCACGCCGGCCGACACGGTGCTGGCTAATGAAGAAGTGCGCCTGAAGCATCGCTACATCGACCTGCGCCGGCCGGAGATGCAGCGCAATATCCAGCTTCGCCACCGGGTCGCGATTGCCATTCGCGAGTATCTGAACGGGCAGGGCTTCTACGAAATCGAGACCCCGTTCATGACGCGCTCCACGCCTGAGGGCGCGCGCGATTACCTGGTGCCCAGCCGCATCTATCCCGGCGAGTTCTACGCCCTGCCGCAATCGCCGCAACTGTTTAAGCAAATCCTGATGATCTCGGGCTTCGACAAGTACTTTCAGATCGTGCGCTGCTTCCGCGACGAAGACCTGCGCGCCGATCGCCAGCCGGAGTTCACGCAGATCGATTTGGAGATGAGCTTTCCGCGGCCGGAGACGGTCTTCAAGGTTGTCGAGGGCTTTCTGAAGGCAGCGTTTACAACCATTGGGGCCACGCTCGAAATGCCGTTTCCGCAGATGAGCTACGACCAGGCGATTCGGCTGTACGGCAGCGACAAGCCCGACCTGCGGCTGCCCGCGATGGCCGAGGTAGGCGCGGCCTTCACGCCGGAAAACCTGGCGACGCTGAATATTGATCCCGAGCTTCCCGTGGTCGCCATTGTGATTCCGAAAGTCGGCGAGCTCTCGCGCAAAGAGCGCGACGAGTTGCGGCAACTCTATCCAGCAAAACTCGCAGAACAGAAAATTAAAGTCCTGGATGACAGCAAGCGAATTGAGAAGTCGATGCCGGCGGCGATGGCCAAGGTGCGCGAGTTCAGCGGCAGCGAGGCCGATGATTACGTCGTAATTGTGGCTGCGGGGACGGTGAACTTTGGCGATGGAAGTGAGGGACAGAAGCCGCCGGTCAGCACTGCGGCCGGGAATTCATACCGCAGCGGCGCCGGCGAAGCCGGCAATGTTGCCGGGAAACGCCCGCGCCTCACCATGCGTGAGCGGCAGGTCTTTGAAGGCGCCGGACAAGTGCGATTGGCTCTGGCGCAGAAGTTTGCTGACCGTCACAAGCTCTTCGCGAAGAAGGGCGCTGCCAGCGATTACCGCCTGCTATGGGTGACCGATTTTCCCATGTTCGAATGGGACGAGACGGAGCAGCGCTGGAACGCGGCGCACCATCCCTTCACCTCGCCGCACGACGAGGACATGGACAAGCTGGAGAGCGATCCCGGCGGGGTGCGAGCGTTGGCTTACGACGTGGTGTTGAACGGGACCGAGCTGGGGTCCGGTTCGATCCGTATTCATCGCCAGGACATTCAGGCGAAAATCTTCAAGGCGCTGGGCATGTCGCCGGAGGAGCAGCAGGCACGCTTCGGCTTCTTTTTGGAAGCGCTGCAATACGGTACGCCGCCGCATGGCGGCATCGCGCTGGGGCTGGATCGAATCGTGATGATTCTGGCGGGTGCCGAGAGCCTGCGCGAGGTGATCCCATTCCCCAAGACCGCGAAGGCGGTAGACCTGATGGTGGATGCGCCGACGCCCGTCAGCGAGCGGCAATTGAAGGAGCTGGGGATTGCGGTGCGGAAGGACAGCAATTAGCGATAAGCCGGCGCCGTCGATTGGCTTGGCGCGGAACGGCGGAGAGTACGAGACCGTGAACTGCGAGGTAGAGATGTTCAGCAATGAGGTGCGCACTGAGGTTCGCGGACTCAGCATTCGGCTTGATGGGGTCGAGTTGGTGTTCTCGGCTGAGGGCAATGATGTGATTGCTCCCATTCCGCTCATTGCTGACGAGGCTGAGCGCCTGCGCCTGGAGATGGCTAAGGCGCAACTGCCGGAGTGGAACCTGCTGCAAGAGGCGAAATTGCACGCGGAGCTACGCTCGCGGCGTTATCTGGGGTCGTGGCTGGTGATGTGTCTGGCGGCTTTCAGCGCGTATCTCGGGTATCCCAGCTATGAGTTGTGCCTGTTTCTGGCAGCGGTGTCGATCGCGCTGTGGTGGTGGGCAGGCTACGCAGAAAAACAAGCCGAGAGTGCGGCACGGGCGGAGAGAAGCAAATTCCGCGCGGATTGGGGTTACCTTCGCCAGCGGTTGGAAGAGCCAGACGGCGCAGCCGTGGACCAGTCAGCCTCAGAAGAATAGAGCCTCTGGCGCTCGCCTCAGTGTTAGTCTTTGGCGATGGCGTAGTAGCCTTGGCGGGCCTGCACCTTGTAGTCGCCGCCCTTGGCCTTGATCTGGACTTTGCGATAGCTGCCGTCGAGCTTCTCGTTGGTCGGGGTGTAGCCAATATTGTACTGGCTGCGCAGTTCGTTCTGGATCTGGTTGAAAGCTTCCTTCAGCTTGTCCTCCTTGTTGCCCACGTCAATGACGCGCCCACCGGTGGCTTCGGCCAGCTTGCGCATGTCGGAATCGCCACTGTAGCCGAAACCGCCGTAGAAGCCGCGATCGGCAATCAAAATCACGTAGCACATGGCGTCGGCCTTTTGTGCGGCTTCAATGGCCTCCCGGATGCTCTCGCGGCTGCCCTGGTCTTCGCCGTCGGTGAAAATGATCATGGCCTTGCGGCCGACCTCGGTGCTGAGCTTCTCATGGGCGCCGAGATAGATTGCGTCATATAAAAGCGTGCCGCGGGGAACGGTGGGGATGGGTCCACCGCCCAGCCCCGGCGGTCCGCCGCCCATGCCTGCATTGATCTGCACCTTGTTCAGGGCACGCGTCAGGTCGTGGACGCTGTTGGTGAAATCCTGGTCAAGGGAAACGTCCACATCGAAGTTGATAACGAAGGCCTCGTCTTTGGGGCGCAGCACCTGGCGCAGGAATTCAGCGCAGTTCTGCTGCTCGATTTCCAGAACGCGCTCCTGGCTGGCGCTGGTGTCGATCATGATCCCCAGGGTCAGTGGCTGGTTGGCGTCCGCCGAGAAATATTTGATGGTTTGCGGCTTGCCGTCCTCCGAAACCTGAAAATCGTCCTTGGTGAGGTTGGGGATCAACATGCCGTGTTTGTCCTTCACATTAAAGAACAGGTTGACGACATTGACCTGGGCCTTGAAGGTCTCCACTGACTGATCGCCAGACTGCGCTTGCTGATCTTGAGTGGAGGACTGCGCCGGCGGATTCTGCTCCTGGGCTGGCAGCCATAGGCTCGTCAGCAATAGACAGACGATAAGGGAATACTGGCGAAGGCGCGAAGAGAGCATAACTCTTCCTTCTCTAAGAGAAATTCATCTGTAGAGCACGGCAGGGTACATACAATTGTAGAGCACGGCGGCAAAATCAGTGATGCCGCCTGTCGAAAAAGCGTCCCGGTGCGGTTATACTGAGCGTAGCTCCGCCGAATCCTGGAGACAGCCGACGCCTATGTTCTCTCGCCCCTTGAGCTTCCGCATCAAAGGCGCTCTTCTGATCGCGGTCCTCGCCCTAAGTGCAACTTTTGTCTTGGGCCAGCAACAGAGCCTGCCCAACGCGCCGATTCCGCAGAACAATGCGCCCGCGCCTAACGTGAATGTGCCGCCGCCCAATCGCGGCGATGAGCCGGGAAGTTCTTCCTCCAAGGCAAACCCGGGGCAGCCGGCAGACACTGGCGATGCCAGGCAACAGGAACAGTCTGCCGAGGGCACCAACCCTCAGCCGCCTCCTCCCGGATCGCGAGAGATCAAGACCGTCCCTCCGGGCAGCGTCCCGACGCACGAGAGCGGCCCCGATGAGCTGATGACGCTAACTAAGACCGTCAACTTCGTCAGCGTCCCGGTCACGGTGAAGGACCACGACGGGAACATGGTGGAAGGTCTGCTGGCCAAGGACTTCAGCGTGTACGACAACGGGATCAAACAGAAGCTCACCTTCTTTACTAGCGATCCCTTTCCGCTGTCGGCGGCGCTCATCGTTGACCAGGGGCTGCCGGACCCGACGCTTCGCAAAGTCAATCAGACGTTCTCGGCGCTCCGCGGCGCCTTTGGCCCGTTCGACGAGGTGGCCGTCTTTACCTACGGCAACACGGTGAACAAACGCCAGGATTTCGGCAACAGCACGCGTATGGCATTGGCGCTGCAGCGACTGCGGGACCAGCGGGGAGCGAATGCCGGCGCATCCGTGGTGGGCGGACCCTTTGGATCGGGGCCGGACACGAACAGCAAGCCTGTCGCGGGCGCGCCGCAGGTGCTTACTCCAACTCCGGAATACCACGTGCTGAATGATGCCATTCTTATGGCGGCGCAGGAGTTGGTGCACCGTTCGCCGACCAGCCGCAAGATCATCTTTATCATCAGCGACGGCCAGGAGTACGGCAGCTCGGCCAGTTACGCACAAGTGTTAAAAGTTTTGCTGACCGACGGGATCACGGTGTATGCCATTGGGGTAGACACGGCCGCAATCCCGGTCTACAACAAAATCGCCAAGGCGCGCATTCCGGGCTTTGGCTACAGCAATATTCTGCCGCGTTACGTCAATGCCACCGGCGGCGATGTGATCGACGAGTTCTCCAAAGAAGCGATCGAGAGCGCCTACCAGCGCCTGACCATGGAAGCTCGCAATCAGTACACGTTGGGCTACAACATGGCGCAGTCGCCCTCCAGCACGTACCGCGATATCGAAGTGCGGGTGAATCGGCCGGACGTCCTGGTTTTTGCCAAGCACGGATACTACCCGCTGCCGCCGCGGCGCGAGGCACAGCCGCAGCCGGGTTCGGGTTCCTCTGGCGATGCGGATAATGCCCCGCCTCCGCCGGGTTCCTAGCGAGGATTTTCCTGGTCTTTCAGAAGCCGCACGACCGACAGGATTGTGTTCCAGTTGCGTGTTGTGACCGGCACCCCGAACAGCTTATCGATCTGGCCAAGATAGCCAATTGTCTTCATGTGACGGCGATATACTCCGAACACGAATTGCTTTTTCGACCCGATGACTCGCACCAACCAGTCCCCTTGGGGAGGGAATGTGACGGGCAGAGCAGCACGCAGACCGTGAGCGCTCGACAGGATGCTCACGAAGCGAACAATGTCGGGGCTTTGGGGCTCGTCTGCAAACGGATTTTCTTTTTCCAGGCGGATCAGGTCGAGAGCATGGCAGAGCACAACTTCTGCTTTGACAGGCAGCTCGCGCAACAACAGAGAGCGGAAAGCTGCTCTCGATTTCCCAGGTTTGCGGACAATAAAAGTACCAGCCGCGCCGATGTTCACGACATCATAGTCGCTCAGTCGCTGCGCGAGGATACTCGGGCGAAAGGTGTTATGTCCGCCCACATTTACGCCTCGAAGGAAGACGACGAGGGCCATGCTGTCATCCGGCCGCGATTATGATCACGCGATTCTTTCCTGTGGATGCCGCTTGTATCTGCAAGCCTCAGAAATTTCAATTCAGACGATGCTTGAGCCGGCGACCTATATATGCTGCCGGTGGCTGCTACAGCTTGCGCAGCACCTCGAAGATGTCGTCATTGCTGGGCACCTGGTTGATAGGATAGATCTTGGCAAAGGCCAACTTGCCCTTCTTGTCGACCACGAAAACCGCTCGCTCATTGATGCCGGGGATGGGATCGCCTTCGCGTAGAATGCCGAATTTCTGGGCCACGGCGCCGTGGGGATAGAAGTCGCTCGCCAGGGGAAAGCTCAAAATCCCGATCTCCTTCTTCTGCCAGGCAGTGTGGCTGGGGATGGAATCAACACTGATGCCGACGAGTTGAGCGTCATAAGCCGCAAAGCGCTCGGCATCGCCGTTCAGCCCCGGCAACTGCGAGGCGCACACCGGCGTCCAGTCTGCGGGATAGAAGGCCAGCACCACATTCTTTTTGCCGCGGTAGTCGCTTAGTTTGAACTGCATCTTGAGATTCCCTACGACGGCTGGCAATTCGAACTCCGGCACTTCATCGCCAAGATTCAGGGTTGGCATTCGTTCCTCCAGTTGGTGCGACGCAAACAGCGATTCTAGAGGCCGAGGTTGGGAACGGGCAAGTCGCGTCGCTGAAGAATGTTACAGACTGGTGACATGATGAGGGCAGAGCCGCAACCCCGGACCTAAACATCCGCACATGGAGGCGGCCCGACTCTGAGCGCAGACGCAAGGGATGGAGGTTGTTCCTGCAACGAAGCTAGCAAAAACTGGCGGAGAGGGAGGGATTCGAACCCCCGATACCCGTCAAGGTATGGCCGCTTTCGAGGCGGCTCGTTTCAACCACTCACGCACCTCTCCGCATCAGGCGGCAACGAATTGTAGGTCCTTCGACTCGCCCTGTCGGGCTCGCTCAGGATTTCGGCGGCGGGCTCCCGTCGGGTTGCTCCTCAAGCCCGCAACTCGCCTCAACTTTCGAGGCGGCTGGTTTCAACCGCTCACCCACCTCTCCGCGCGCGGTTGCCTTGCCAGACCCCTGCTAGTGTAGCAAATACGAGGTGGGCTGGAATGCGCTCACCTTTCAGCCGGTGAATCCCGATGCACCACCTTCACGTTGTAGCCGGCCTTGCTTAGCCGCTTCTTCACCTCTTCGGCGATCATCACCGAACGGTGCTTGCCGCCGGTGCAGCCGAAAGCGATGGTCAGATAGCTCTTGCCCTCGCGGATGTAGTGCGGGATCAGGTAAATCAGCAGCTCGGAGATACGGCGGATGAAGGTCTTCGTCTGCGGAAATGAGCGAATATACCGCGCCACGGCCGGGTGCCGCCCGGTGAAGGGACGGAACTTGGGAATGAAGTGCGGGTTGGGCAGGAAGCGCACATCGAAGACCAGATCGGCATCTTCGGGCACACCCTCGCGATAGCCGAAGCTGACGCAGGAAATCAGCGTGTTCTTCTCGCTCTTGTGCCCGGTGAAGCGCTCGGTCAGCAGGGCACGCAGCTCGTGCACATTGAATTTCGTGGTGTCGATCACCATGTCGGCCAGCGCTCGCACCGGGCGCAGCCGCCGCCCTTCCGCCGCCAATGAAGCCCGTACCGACGCGTTGCGCCCCAACGGATGCGGCCGGCGCGTCTCGCTGTAGCGGCGCAGGAGCGCTTCCTCATCGGCCTCGAGAAAGACCATCGTGGTCTTCACCATGCGGCGCAGCGAGCCCAGGATTTGCGGCAGCTTGTCCAGCCGCGCGCCCTCGCGAATGTCCACTACCAGCGCCGCTCGCTGCACCTCCTGCGTGTCCAGTACCAGGTCAGCGAAGTTGCCGATCAGGCCGACGGGCAGGTTATCGACGGCGTAGTAGCCCAGGTCCTCGAACGTCTTCAGCGCGGAAGCCTTGCCTGCTCCGCTCATGCCGGAGATGATGACCAGCTCATGCTGATTGCGTGGGCGGGCCGGTAACGGTCTCGTTGCACTGATGGCCTTGCGGGATGTAGGTTTCGTGGCGCGAGTGCGAACGGTTGCCATTTGGCACCTGATATAGATGAAATCTTTCGGCGAGAGTAGCAGAGTTCAGGCGTGCATGTCATCCATGCTCAGCGGCGGACGTCACATCGGTGTGCGGAAAGTCTGTTCCCTTAAACAGAAGCGGTTCCGCGACTTCCTTCGCAAGCGCATAGGCGAAGCAGTCTCCGAAGTTGAGCCGCGCCGGATGGCCGCTGCCTTTGCCGAAATCCTTATACGCCTGACGAGCGATGTAGGCCTGCGTGACCGTAACCGGCTGGATCCGGATGCCTGAATCGCGCAGGAATTCGTCCATCTCTCGGCTCGCCACAGGGTCATGAAGGCTGTCGACAACCGCGGCCGTCTCCACATAGTTGACCGCGGATAACCGACACTCCGGGGCGGCGTCGATGAGCTCGAGAAATATCGACGATTCGGGCTCGCGTCGGAAAATGGCGATAAGCGCTGAGCTGTCGAGGATCACTTTGGCAGGCCCTTCTCGTCGTACAGCAGGTCGCCATGATCGATCGACTTGAACGGCTCCTTGAACCGTGCGGCTATGTCATCCGCAATTCTTTGCAGGCGTTGGATGCGCGGACCACGTTGCGAATGGCGGACGCGTTCCAGCCTTTCCCGTACGGCTGTTGTCACCGCTTCGGTCAGGTTCTCGCCTGTACGGCGCGCAAGCTCCTCCGCCAGCTTGTGAGTCTCAGGATTTTTGATGTTTAGGGCCATGGTCTACCCATCCACCCTCATTGTATACCTTTCCACCAATTCGCTTCCCACGCATCCCCCTGTATCCTGTGGACACGATGCAACTCTCTGGCGTACAAGCAAAATATGAGTATGCGTGTTCGGATTGCCTTTGTCATCCTACTGGTCGCGCTTGGTTGCGCCGTCGTCCTCGCTGCCGACTTCACCTGGAACTGGCATGACCAGCGGGCCATTGGCCGCGACGACACCAGCGTCAGCACTACCTCGCAGCTCACCGAACCCGAACGCGCCGCACTGATCGATTCCATCGTAGCGCGGCTGCAGAAGCCGATGACCAAGGCCGGCTACGACGCCGCCCGCATCCGCGAGATCGCCTCCATCACGCGCATTCGCTTCGCTGAACTCGGCGGCGACGGCAAGCCGTTGCTGTTGGCCACCTCGCCCGGCCTGGAAGGCGGCTGCGATGCCATGTCCAACTGTCCGTTCTGGATCTTCCGGCGCAATGGCACCGGCTACTCCCTGCTGCTGGATACCGTGGCTGCCACCTACACCATCCAGCCCACCAGCACCAATGGGTTCTCCGATCTCGTCATCCTCAACCACATCTCTGCCCGCGAGAGCCACCTGACGCTTTACCGCTACCGCGATGGCAAGTACGCCGACGCCGGCTGCTACACCGCGATTTGGTCTCCGCCGCAAAACGGCGAAATCCAGGAGCCGAACATTACCGGATGCGAAGCAGGCAAAGCCGAGAAATAGCAGGCTGTAGAAGTCAGGGCTGCAACCGCCGTCCTGCAACCGCCGTGCTATCGCAAAGCTCGCCCGCTTCATCTAGGAAAAGTGGGAGGCTCCTATGCCCAGCACGGCGACAGCAAAAACCAGCAAGACAAAAAGCCCAAGGCGATGGTCGGCTTCGGTTACTTCTGATTCCACTCACCCTCCGCCGGGGCTGTTCAATAAGAGTGCAGCGGTGGTAGCCAGGGCCCTCGCCTCGAAGAAGGTTTCGCCCAAAGGGCCGGCTTCCGGGATGCGCATGTTGACCTTCTACATCAACCGCGCCGGACACAACCTCAGCCAGGAACGCCGAGCGGAATTGGAGAAAGCGAAGGGATTATTGTCGGCGCGCATCGCCCGCGAGAAAAAGCAGAGAGGAACATCCACTGCGAAAAAGCGTCGCTAGCGCGCTACGTCTCTACGGGCCCGTCCGGCTGGTCATCTTGCTCTCGGGAGAATGCGCCTGCTCGGCGACTGACGGCCGGTAGGAAACGTCCTTCCATAAACTTGTCGGCGGCACGAAGTAGACACGCACCGCAGCCAGCGAAGCCGCCATCAGCACGACAAACGTTCGTATGGGCGAAGTCAGTTTCTTCAGGAAGACGCCGTCCGGTACCGCGCCATCCAATAGCGCAAGCCCGTAAAACAGCGCCTGCCCACAGGCCGCGGCCGCTCGCCAGTAGGGCGGCAGGCCGATCGTCGCCAGCGCCGCCGCGATCATGCAATAGGGAATCACAATGCGCCCGTACTTCGCGGAGAGAAAGTGCAATCGCATCCGGTTGCGCCCGCTCAGCAGCTCGGGCATGATCTTCAGCATCTGGTAGAGGCCGGCTTGCAGCCGCACCTTGCGCCGGAACTCCGACTGCAGCACGGTAGGGAAGTCGTACATTGTGGCAGTGGGCTCGTAGAGGATGCGGTAGCCCTGGAAGAACGCTTTTAGCGGCACATAAACATCGTCCAGCAGGGTGCCTGCCGGAAGTGGAACCCACAGCCGGCGTCGCATTGCTGTAAAAGCGCCGCTGGTTCCGAAGGTCGAGTCAACGCGTGTTAGTCGCAGGCGAATCCAGTGCTCATAGCGCCAATAGAGGCTGGTGGTCGCCTCCTCGTGGGTTTCGCCCTGAACGATGATGGTTTGCGGGCTCACCGCGCCGACCTTGGGATCGCCGAAGCAGGCGATCACGTTGCGCAGGCAATCGGGGTCGAGCGTCTGCCGCACGTCGTTCAGCACCAGGATTTCGCCGCCGACCAACGGTACGCCCGCGTTCAGCGCCGCTGCTTTGCCACCGTGCGGCACGCGCAAAAACCTCACTCCCTGCCCGGCAAAGCTGCGCGCAATTTCATCCGTCCGGTCGGTCGAGCCGTCGGAAACCACCAAGACTTCTATGCGTTCGCGGGGATAATTTTGCGCGAAGATCGCCTTCAGCTTGCGCTCCAAAAATTTTTCCCCGTTGTAGACGGCGATGACAAAGGAAACCGTGCGCAGCTTGTCATCCTTGCGCACCGGATTCTTGGCGCGTTTGGCCAGCCAGTTCAGCAGCAGCGGATAGCCAATCAGCGCGTAGAGCATCAGCGCGCACGCCAGCGCGAACACCGCCATCGAGAGGATCTGAGTGAGAGACCACATCGCCGCAGCTTCTAAGATACAGGATGACGCCGCAAACAGCGCTTGCCCCTCCATCGTTTTCGCGTTGCGACTTGCTGGGCTGCGTGCAATGAGGCCAGCTTATTTTCTCGCGATATAATAGAAAGTTTGTTGGTTGCGCCCAGTTCCACAGAACGCTCGCGGAAGGAAGATATGCCGACAGATGTCATCATGCCCCAGATGGGGGAATCGATCTTTGAAGGAACCATCACCAAGTGGCTGAAGCAGCCGGGCGAGAAGGTCCAGCGAGACGAGCCCCTGTTCGAAATTTCCACCGACAAAGTTGACGCCGAGATTCCCGCTCCCGCTTCGGGCACGTTGCAGGACATCAAGGTGCAGGCCGGCAACACCGTCCAGGTGAACACCGTGGTCGGCACCATCGCGGAAGAAGGAGCCGCCGCAGCCGCGCCGTCGCAACCCGCCGCTCAGCCCGCTAAGCCTGCTGCCGAGGGGGATGGCAGCCAGGCCGCGAAGCCGCAGGCAGTGGCGCCCCCTGCCCGTCAAGAACCAAAGGCTGCGCAGCAAGTCCCTGCCGATCTGGCCGCCGACGAGAAGACGGGCCTGCAACGGCAACAGCAAGGCAGGGTGGAAGAATACGCCGAAGCCGGCGAGCAGGAGCGCCTTCGTTCCAGTCCGCTGGTACGCCGCATTGCCAAAGAGAACAACATCAACCTCGCCCAGGTTCCCGGCACGGGCATGGGCGGCCGCATCACCAAAGACGACATTGAGGCTTTCATCGCCAAGCACGCCGCAGGCGCACCCGCTGCAGCGCCATCCGCTCCCGCAGCGCCGGCCTACGCTCCTCCCGCTCCTGCCGCTGCGCCGGCGATGCCTGCGGTCACAACTCCGCTGCAGCCGGTCGGTGGCGTAACCCCGGGCGAAATCGTGCCCATGTCGGTGATGCGCAAGAAAATCGCCGAGCACATGGTGCTGTCCAAGCACACCAGCGCTCACGTGCACGGCGTCTTCGAAGTCGATGTCACCCGCATCGTTAAGCTGCGCGAGCGCATGAAGTCCCAGTTCGAGCAGGCCACCGGCAACAAGCTCACCTTCACGCCTTTCTTCGCGCGAGCCGTCACTCACGGTGTTCGCAAGTGGCCCATCATCAACTCGTCCATCGAAGGCGACAACATCCACTATCACTCCTCCATCAATCTCGGCATCGCCGTGGCGCTGGATTGGGGGCTGATTGTGCCCGTCGTCAAGGGCGCTGAGGAGCGCAGCTTTGTCGGCCTGCAGCGCGCCATCAGCGACCTGGGCGAGCGCGCCCGCACCAAAAAGCTGAAGCCGGAAGAGGTGCAGGGCGGGACCTTCACCATCACCAATCCCGGCACCTTCGGCGCGATGTTCGGCCTGCCCATCATCAATCAGCCGCAGGTAGCCATCATGGGCGTCGGCGGCATCGTGAAGCAGCCGGTGGTGGTCACCGATCGCGACGGCGCGGATTCCATCTCCATCCGCTCGATCGTCCACCTCAGCCTGGGCTACGATCATCGCGTGGTCGATGGCGCCGTCGCTGACCAGTTCATGGCCGAGGTGAAGAAGTTCCTCGAGAACTGGAATGAGGAACTGCTGTAAGAACGCTGTGATTAGAAGCTATTTGGCTCGGTTGCGTTCTTCCAAGCGGGAGCGATGGTCTTCGAGATCACGCCTTAGACGGTAACGAATCCGAAAAACCAACGGCCGCCAGCACCCATGTGTTGGCGGCCGTTTGCATCCCGGGCCGCAAGCCTTGAGGCTCGCGGCCCAAGGTTGTTCTTAGTACTTCTCGTTCGGAGAAAGCGAGTCCGGATCGCGATTGGGCGGGATATTGTCGAGTTGGCCGCGCATTCTCGGCGGATGGTCAGACTGGATCCCGGGAATCGGATGCTCGCCGGCAGAGCTCATTAGCGGCTCGTGCATATCGGAGAACATGTAACCCGCAAGGCCATTGGTATACATCGCCTCGTGAAACAGGCCGTTGCTCGGCGCGAAGGCCCATGCATAAATGGGGAAGACTCGGCCCGTGTCCGGAATTACGGTGGCTACGTAATCGGCCACCATGTAGCCGGAGAAGGTGTTGGGCAGCCAGCTCAGTTGCATAGCACCGGAGACCTGACGGGCGCGTGTCCAGGTTTGTCCGCCATCCTGCGTCATGGTCAGTCCGGCATAGAGCTGACAGTTATTACTGCAATTCGAAACAGGATAGTAGTAGTAAGTCATGGCCATGTGGGCCGTGCTTCCCGAGGTACGGCGATCAATGCCCATGCCATTGATGAAGTGGTCTACGCCGCTGCCGATGGGATCCATCGGAATGCGAATCTTGGAGGTCCAGTGAATGCCGTCGGTGGTGCTGCTGTAGACGATGTCATTCGCGGTGCAGCCGCTTTCGAAGCTGCAATCGGGCCATGAGAGGTACACCGTGCCGGCACCATCAATGGCGGACGACGGCAGGCCGGCGCTGCGCAGACCGCCCGCTTCGTAATGGCTGGGTGCGCTGGCGATACTCCTCGCTGCCGTCCAGCTCTGGCCGCCGTTAGTCGACATGAACGCTGACATGCCGCCCTCGAAGTCGGCGAAGGGAACCACCACATTCCCGTTGGGAAACACCTGCGGCACCCCGCCGATTCCATAATCGCCGGCCTGGGTCGTCTGCGGCGCGCTCCAGGTGAGTCCACCGTCAGTCGAGGTGCTCATGTACAACAGGTCTCCCACATCTGGGTTATCCCATTCCACATAGCAGTTGCCATAATAAGGACTGGTGGAGCTGTTGTCGCAGACAATCCAGTCCTTGTCGGCGTCCTGATTCTGAATGACGTAAACGGGATTCTGCCAGGAGTGGCCATTGTCCAGAGACCGGCTTACCGCCACCGTGTCGTAGTTGCCGATGGGCAACGTGGAGATCATCCACACGCCGTGCTTGGCATCATAAGCCACCACGGGATCGCTGGCGGCGCTATTCGGCCCGCCGCCAGGGCCCCACTGAGTTAATCCGGGCAGATAACCATTCGACCAGGCGATTCCGGCATTCTGGGTGGTGGCAAAGCCCACGTCGGAGCCGCCGCCGCCGTAGAAGCGCCCTACCTGAAAAGCGGTGACAATGACCGCGTTGTAAGAGAAGCCACTGGGCTCGACTTCCGTCTCGTGCTGGCTGCCTTGGTTATTAAACGTATCATGGCTCAGTTGCCGGAATACGGATTGGGCCTGGCTTGGGAGTGCGCTGCTAGCGGCGAAGGCCAACCCCAGCAGGAGGGTCAGCAGGGTCGCGCCAGGGCTGCTATCACGGAGCGAATGCGATGATTTCATCAGGAGAGTCCTTTTCATGTTAGTTCTCTGCCGCTGGGAGACGGCTGAAGTTTTGTGCTGGACAGGAGGAGACGATGCCACCGTCGAAGCCATCAAACTCTACCGTGTAACCAGACTATTGTCAACGGAAACAATCGTAGTTGCGCCCGAAAGGATACGAATGTCCCATTCTTGAACTGCGCCCCTCTGAGACGATCTTCAGCCGCTTCGAGTCATCGAACGGCGACTTCCGCCGTGTTACACTCTTCCTTCTCGCCGCTACTACCATGATCGTTATTTGCAGGCTGGAGCCTACGGCGGCGCAGTCTTGTTTGCTCTTAGTCTTATCAACAAAGGAAACAATTTCGTGCGACGAGCCCTAATCATCTCTGACTGGTCCTTTTCTTATATATTCACGCTGCTCACGCTGCTGCTAGCGGCCGCCTTGCCGACCCTTGCCCAGCGCACCGTGGTGCAGGACCTTGGCGGCGGAAGAAAAATCGAGCTACATTACAATGCTGCAGGGAAAGCCACGGAAAGTCGCACCCTGGGGCCCAACGGCCAGCTCCTGCAGCAGCAGGTTCTTGAGTATCGCCCCGGCGCCTACGTCCCGCAGACCACCACAACCGCTTATTGGCCCAATGGCAAAGTCCACAGCATCACCCGCGATACCTTTGACAACAACGCGAACTTCACCGGCGAGTTTATCCAGATGTTCGATGACGCGGGAAAGCAGATTGCCGGCACCCAGGTAAGCCACGATCCATGGACCAATATCTATCATTGCAGCCAGTGGGAAGCCGCCGCCCAAAGCTACCGGACTGTCGAGTGTCCGGCGGGCGAGGAATCCTCTGGTCATTCCGAGGAGGCCAAGAAGTTCACCCGCGACGAGGTGATGCAGCAACTGGCGCGCGCCCGCCAAGTTGCGCAGCTACCCTTGGAGAAGCGGTCACTCTCAGCTTCAAGGGCGCCCAGCGCCGGAACCAATGCGATGGAAGTTGGCCTGGTTCTGCCGTCGCAGCTTCGTCCCGGCGACCGCGTTTCGGGAAGCGTCGTGCAGAATCCCACCGCCTATGAACGGACGCCGGGCATTACCGTTACTCCTGTCTCGCTGCCCTTGGCGCCTTCCGGCGCGGCTTCTACCCTGTCCGATTGGACCCTGAAGATAGCTGGCCAGCCCCCACAGCCCGCCGACCAACCCGTCGTCCTGACAGTTCCTTCCCGAAAGGCTGAGCTTGCCGTACTCTTTCGGCAGAAGGGAAGTGCGACCAGTCCCGTCTCGAAGACGATCGCCATTCCCCGTACTTCGGCGGCCAAGCTCAAGCGGCCGACCTCGTATGTGGCGCCGGCGATCTGCCTCAAGGACCAGATTTGCGTAATTCGCGGGCCGTTCGGCGGAGACAGCAGCAAGACCTTTGCCGCCTTTCAAACATGGCCGGCTCAGGTTGTAGCTGAGACTCGCGATACGGCCTACCTCGCTGTTCCCGACCGAACGCAACCCGGGTCCGGGTCGCTGCTTATCGCCGAAGGGCAAAAGGTTGTTGCCTTCCCTTTGGTGGTTGGGGACTTCACCTTAGAACCAGACCGCCGCACGTTGTCCAAGGGAGAGACGTTGTTGCACTACGCTACCCTGGAGGGTCCGGAGGAATTGCCCGATTCGCTGTGGGTGCCCGGCAATTATCCTGCTTCCAATCTGGCGATCGCTCGAGAGCTGATTCCCGGCTTCGAGCTTCCTCGCACCGACCGCGAGCAACGCGAAGCGAAGTCAAAAAGAGCTGAGGGGGGCCGCGACTCATCTGCGGAGGCCAAAGAGAACTCCACAGATGAACCGGAAGGGGGCGAAGGTGGAGAGATTTTGCTGGTGGTCAAGAACCTCACCCCTGGCCAGGTCACCTGCCGCGAGTCGACCAATGAAAGTTACGTCTTTCACTTAAAGCCTGTGTCTTTCCACATGGGCGAGTTCCAGTACAAATTTGTAGTCGAGGCGAACAAGACTGGTGACTTCGCGCTGCGGAGTTATATCATCCCCTTCCTGGCGCCGTTGCCGGGGCAGGAATTCCCGCTGAATTCCGGCTCGACCAAGTAGCCGGCAGGCTTTTTCGCAGAGTGACTCTTTCAGGACGCGGCCTGCCCTCCATTTCAGACTGGCCGGCCGCCAGCCGCTATGGAATAGAGACCGAAGTACGATGGCTGCCGACTCCTTGGCTTACCATGTCAGGTGCTTATACCTATTCGCACTTTACTTACTTTAACTAAATAAGCCGTACCTATCCCGGAGACTTGAGCGGACACTTCCTGCCCAATTGCCCCGATCAACAGTTCTACACAGACGCCTTGGTTCAACTTTCCAAGAACTTCTCGATTTCGTAATTAGCTCTTGACCTTTTCCAAAGCGTGCATTGACCTAACCAACGCGGCCTATTGAGGATTGCAAATTATAGTGACACTGCGTGGTGGCCAGATGCCGGTCGCGTTTTCGAATTGTCATCACGAGTGCCCCGGTTTTGGGCGCGAGGGATCTGCTTTTTGCCACTCGCCAGGAAAGCAGATCCCTCGCCGACTGAAGTCGGCTTGACGTGATGACAATTTCGTGAGTATCGTCACTATATTCTGCAAAACTCAGTAGATCGACGGTTATGCATTGCTGGACGCCGGCTGGCCAAAGGTTGCCAGTATAAGAATCTTTGGGGAAGCGTCTTTGTGACGGGACGAAATCTCACCAATACACAGTACATAGCCTTTACCGAGCTGGATCCGGATGGCAACTCTTACCAGCCGGGACCGGGCCGGGAGCTCTTCGTAGGGTTGGATGTCCACTTTTAGATCTGCCTCTGAGTAGTGGCAGTCCATTGTAGAGGACACGAACAGAAGCGAGGAGTGAAGCGGCCAACTTGGAGAAGCTGGCCGCATTTACCAAAACACTTACGGTGCGAAGTAGCTGGAGATGTCCAGGACCAGGTTCGTCAGCCCATAAGTGTAGGCATTGATCCTGCCATCCTGATTGCCCACGATGGCCATGTTGGACGTCACGGTTCCATCCAGGGCGTTAAGCGTGGAGACGTAGGGCTGCGACCCGGGCTCGGCCCACAAGGTTAAATATCCCAACAGACCCGGCGGCACCACCGTCGCGTTGAAGACATATCCCTGTGCTGTGCTGGGAATGCCGCACGGGCTGGCAGCCACATTGACCGGCGGGTAGCGCTGCCCGTTGAATGCTCCCCCGTTCAAGCGGGTGTCGAGGACCCGGCAGGGCGCCGACGGGTAGAGGGATAGCCCTCCGGGGTTGCCGGCTGCGGGTGGCGCGAAGTAGCCGTTAATGTCGATCACCAAGTCGGTAGTGTTGTAGGCGTAGACATCCACATCGCCATTCGGCGCGGCCGGCACAATGGCCGCATTCGCGACTACGGTTGCCGTCGGATTGTTCAAGGTCGAGACGAGCGGCTGGTGCTGATCGCTCGGCCAGAGCGTCACGTAGCCCAAGCTTTGCCCGGGCGGGTTAGGAACCACCGTAACATTGAAGGAATAGGCTGCCGGGGTTACGCCCAGAGGAAGCTGCTGAAAGCAAGGGGACGCGTTCAGTATCGGCAACTCCCGCGCTGCTTGCGCCGAAAGCGTTGGCGGCCCTAACCCGGAATAGTTGGGACCGCCGGGACGGGTATCGACCACTCGGCAAGGCTTCAGGGGATAAAACTGCAGAGTGGGAATGTTCGGGTCAGGCCACTGGAAGTAGCCGTTGATGTCCAGAATCACGTCCGTCGCATCGGTAGCGTAGAGGCTCACGGCGCCTGCGCCGCCGGCGGGAAGAATCGCAGCGTTGGCCTTGACACGGCCATCGTAGGAATTGAGCGTAGAAATGTTCGGCTGCGATTCTCCCGTGGGCCAGACGGTCAGGTATCCCAGCGGGCGACCCTGCACGGGCACGGCGGTGACGTTCATCGAGTAGGCGATGGCGGTGGCCGGGATATTGCAGTTGCTTTGCGGAACGGCGAAGCTGCGCATCATTCCGCCGGGAAGGTATCCGTTCTGCTGCTGGCGGGTGTCGATTACGCGACAGGGAGTCACCGGAACGAACTGCAGGGGGTCCGCACTGGCGCCGGCAATGACCGAGACGCTGTTGTACCCGCTATCCGCCACATACGCGCTGTTGCTCACCGGATTGACCACAATCGCCTTGGGATACAGATTGTTCCCATCGAGGGGTACCGGGGGCAGAGCGGACGCGGTGTAGCCGTCAATCACCGTCACCGTGTTTCCGAGATTGGGGTCTGGGTACGCATTGGCGACGTAGGCTTTGTTAGTGCCCAAATTAACATCGATTGCTATCGGAGCATAGCCCGCAACTACCGTGGAGGGACTGAGCGTCCCCTCGTTGATGATGGTGACTGTGCCCCTGCCGTCTCCGGTGCCGTCGTCCAGGTTGGCCACATACACCTGCCCGCTTACCGGGTTCACCGCAATCGCGGTGGGGCATATTCCCACCGGCACGCTGGCGTTGACAGAATTCGTCGTCCCATCGACGACCACGACGTAAGAGCCGCCCCAGCTTGGGTTACAGGTGGAGTTCGGGCCATAGAGGGCGACGAAGATCTGATTCGTATTCTGGTCGATAGCCACTGCCTGCGGATACGCCCCATACGATGTCAGGGGGACCGTGGTGATGAGGGGGGGGTTCGTCGTCTCATCGATGATCGCCACATCGTTGCTGCCCCAGTCGGCAACATAGATTTTGTTGGTGACGGTATTTACCGCTACGGCATCAGGGTGGCAGCCTTGCTGCGTGCTTACCGTGATGTTCGTTGGCAAGTTCGTTGCCCCGTCGATCACCGTGACGCGGCACTGGTTGCCCGTCAGAGTGCAGTAGGCATTCGCACAGTAATCGGCGACGTAAATCTTATTAGTTACGTTATTCACCGCGAGCGCTTTGGGGCCGAAACCGGTCTGAACAGTTGCACTAACCTGATTCGTGGCGCCGTTCACCACCGTGACGCTGTGGCTATTGTAGTTGGCGACATAAATCACGTTGGTCGCGGGATTGACCGCAACCGCATCAGGATACTGCCCCGTTGCCACCGTGGTGGTGTAATACGTCGCTCCGTCGATGACGGTCATGTTGTTACTGTTTTGGTTGACAGCGTAAATCTTGTTGGTGGCGCTGTTGGCCGCGACGGCAATGGGAGAACTTCCCACGGTCACAGTTGTGAGCAGCGTGGCGGGCGTTTGCGCCATACAGGGGAGCGCAGTGACTACCGCAATCAGGACGACAATAACGCTCGCGATCAGCGCCTCTGCGCCTTGTCTCTTCATCTCTGGCGACCTCCCTGGCGGGCGGGGTTCTTTCCCCAGGCTCTGCAAGCGTACTCAGCTCGCATGGCCGCAGAAGTTTTTCTGGAGGGTCTGAGTCAGTCGCCGATGTTCTCGACGCCCGGGAGGAAACAGAGAAAACCCGCCGCGCAACGCTGGCGCCAGTTCGCCACAGCCGGTCGCGCGACCTACCGCGAAGTAATTTAAATCGACGTTAGCGCAAGTTCTGCTGAAGGACAACAGTAATCGTTGCCAAATTGGTGCGCAGTTTCGGAATGGGAATCGGGAGAAGCGGTCCGCCGGTAATTTTCGCTGCGAGGGCCTAAATAGCGAGGCGAATACAAGACGAAGCAATAGCGAATATAGGACGAAGGCTCCTCGCGCGATAAGAAGTAATGCAAGCATCGTGCGACATGGTCAAGGTTGTATCGCCGCTAACCCTATAGTAAGCACCGCTTAACCGGTTGGCACTTAGGGAAACCCTGATTAAGGCGGAGCAAAGTCCCTCAGCGGCTAAAGCCGCATTGATTTTGCGGTTTTTGCGGACGGCCTGAAGGCCGTCCCCTTCAACACCGCACATAATCAGAGTCTTTTTAGCATTCCTCCGCTCCAGCTCAAGACCAAATGCTAACTTGCTAACCACCAAATGCCACCTGCTTAAAGATACCGCCGGACGTGGAAGCGTCAGACGCCCGCGAATCGCTGCGGTTCCTTAGTCGCGCAAAACAATAAGCCCACCCCTTGCGGGGCGGGCTTAGACGTTCAGGTCTCAACTAGCCTAGCTGCCGTTCTGGCAAATTCGTGTGATCCCGTTGTAGCCCTGGAAGGTCCACCACCCATTCACCGGCTGGTTCGGATCGCCGCCGAAGTACTTCAGGTTCACCAGGTCCTGCAGGTGATAGGTGAACAGGTGGAGCGGGTACGCCCACGTGCCATAGGGGTGGCCAGGCTGGCCGGTCTCCAGCGGATCACCAACTTCCAGGATGCCGCAAGGAGTGTTGTTTTGGCTGGGATACAGCGGATCGTCAGCCCACTCGCCCACTTCGTGCGACAGAGCGGAAACGTCCTGCGAGAACACACCAGGAGTGGTGATGTATTCAAAGTTGGCGTAAGTCTGCGGTCCGGTAGCGCTATGATAACCGCCGATGCAGCAGCCGCCTTGGGTCAGGTAGGTGTTGGCGTTGACGAAGATGGGGAAGCCAGTCGGATTGATGGTCTGGTTCTGCGCGATGTAGCTGTTGATCTGGCTGTCGTAATAGTTGATGTCAACCAGCGCGACACGGACGCCGAATTCCGTACCCTGTTGACCGAACTGCGATGGAACGTGCAGCACCAGCTCCGGCAGCATCTGGGGCCAAGGTGTCCGGCCGCCGAGCAGCAGGTGGGAGTCGGGGTTGTTCTGCACGATACTCCAGAAGTTCGCGCGCTGGAAGGCGTCAATATACTGGGTGGTGCCGACGTCGACGCCGCCCTGAGTGTAGGTCGTAGTCCGGTCAAAGATCGGCGACATTAACGTCCGAGCCATAGGGCTAAACGGACCGCCCTGGAGGGGATCCCACACCGAGCCGTCAGAAAGAATGATCTTCACCGGGATCAACCAGGTGGTGATGTCCGCACCCTGGTTGGTCGACGGATCAGCCCCGACCATCACATACGGATAGTTGTTGCTGTTATAGGTGAACGAGCCGTTCCACTCCTGCAGATTGCCGGAGAGGTTCTGGCCCGGCAGTGCTGCCTTGGGTGGAATGACCACGAAACGCGGGTGCGCCGGCATGGTGTCTTGTGCGGACGCAAATGTCGACAAACAGAAAGCGACCAATAGCGTGAGTGCCAGAATCTGGCACACGCCCAGAAAACGCATCTTTATCAACTTGACTCTCCTCTTTGTTGTTACAGATTGGCCGTACCATCCCCAGCAGAAATATCCGCAGACTGTACGCTCGCCATCCTCGTCTTACACTTTGCTACGATCCACAGAAGCGTCGTCTGGGAATCGGGAATGGGGAAACGATAGCAGGTTTCCCGCCACTTTTGCCACTTTATTTCACCTTAGTTCGAATTAGCTGCGAACTACGCGCTTCGGGACCGGCGTGCAATGTCAATATGTTAACGTGTCATGACACAGTTTAGCGAAATCGCGGCATTTGTATTCATATTATGCCGCTGCAATGTTTTGCATCAGCAGAGCTACGGAGGGAAATAGTTTTCCTACATTGTTCACGCACACCCACGTAGACAACTACGGCAACAGGAAAACCTGGCATAGTAAGTTTGGAAATTTGCTGCCCAGCAACTATGTATTAATAACCACCCTCACCATTCTCTTGCCGGCGCGCAAGGTGAAATCGGTATTGGCGGGAATGGCGGCCACAATTTCGGTCTTCAACTCGCCATTGACCTTCACCGCGTTCTGCTTCACCTTTCGCAGGCCGTCACTGACGCTGGTCGCCAGGCCGGTGCGGGCGAGCAACTTGTCCAGCTTCACCTGAACTCTCCCATCCACGTTGGCCGCGTTCGGCGCGGCCACTTCCGCAAAGGGCACCTCGACCAGCGGTAATTCCTCCGGCGTCTCATCCTTCTGGAACATCCGCGACCAATCCTGCGCCGCCTGCTCCGCCGCCTCTGGCGAGTGAAAGTCCGCGACGACGCGCTTGCCCAACTCCTGCTTCACCTTCATCGGATGCGCCGCACCGCTGGCGGCGTCGCGCTTCATGCGTTCGATATCGGCCGTGCTCACATCCGTCACCAGCTCGTAGTAGCGCCACATCAGTTCGTCGGAAATCGACATCACTTTGCCGAACATCTCCTGCGGCGCCTCGGTAATGCCGATGTAGTTGCCATACGATTTCGACATTTTCTGCACGCCGTCCGTGCCTTCCAGCAGCGGCATCGTCAGCACAATCTGCGGCTGTTGCCCATAATGGCGTTGTAGCTCGCGGCCCATCAGCAGGTTGAACTTCTGGTCGGTGCCGCCCAACTCAATATCCGCCTCCAGCGCCACCGAGTCGTACCCCTGCGCGATGGGATAGAGCAGCTCGTGCATCGCAATCGGCTTCTCTTCCATGAAGCGCTTGTGGAAGTCCTCGCGCTCCAGCATCTGCGACACGGTGAACTTCGACGCCAGGCGAATGATGCCTTCATAATCCAGCTTGCCCAGCCACTCGCTGTTGAAACGCACCTCGGTCTTCTCGCGGTCCAGGATTCGGAACACCTGCGCCTTGTAGGTTTCGGCGTTCGCGTCGATCTGCTCGCGCGTCAGCGGCGGGCGCGTGGCCGAGCGGCCGGTGGGATCCCCGATCAGCCCGGTGAAATCGCCGATGAGAAAAATTACCGTGTGGCCCATGTCCTGAAAATGTTTCAGCTTGTGCATGAGCACGGTGTGGCCCAGGTGCAGATCGGGTGCGGTCGGGTCGAAGCCGGCCTTCACTCGGATCGGCTTGCCGCTCGAGCGCGATTTTTCCAGCCGCTCGCGCAACTCGCTCTCGCGAATGATCTCCGCCGCGCCTTTGCGCAAGTATGCAAGCTGCTCATCGACTTCAGGGAATGAGGGCATAGGCTTCGATTATAGGAGTTTCGCGTTTCCAGTTTCGAGTTTCCCGTTGCCGCGATTTGTTCACTACGGAGGCACGGAGAGCACGGAGGACATTTCTTGAATTTTTCTCCGTGTCCTCCGTGCCTCCGTGGTAAATTTCAACCCGGTTTCTAACTTGAATCTCGGAACGCGAAACGGGAAACTGTTCTTATGTTCGCGCGCAAGATTCGAGTGGAGTACGAAGAAAACGGCCAGCGCCATGCCTGCCCGCTGAAGTGGCTGGACAGCTTCAGCATGAGGAATTTCACCAACGATCAGGTGTTTGATGACACGATTCCCAGCGGCGACGGTCGCATGGAAATTGGAACCCACGTCCCGCTGGAGCGCCTGCGTTCGGCGATGGAAGACTGGTTCCGGCGCAAAAGCTACCTGCCGCAAGGGGCGACGCTACTGGTGGAAGAGGAGTGAGCTTGGGGTTGTCCCATTCGTTGTTTGAAAGGATAGGGATTAGGGACTGAGGATTGGGGAGTAGGCGTAGTTCAATTGTCGCTGAGTCTAATCCCTAGCCCCTAATCCCCAGCCTCCCTAGTGTCTCTCCACATCCCGCGCCACCGCCTTCAGCACCATGTTGATCAGTGAGAGCACGACCGCTCCCACGAATGCCGGCCAAAAGCCGCGCACCACAAAATCCGGGCGCAACAACGCGGAGGCGAACAGCAGCATGAAGGCGTTGATCACCCACCAGAAGATGCCGAGGGTAAGAAACGTCAGCGGCAAGGTGATGATCTTCAGGAACAGCCCCAGCGTGGCATTCACCAGGCCGATCACCAGCGCGGCGATCAGCGCCGCGGTAAAGCCGCGCACGTAGAATCCCGGCATGAAGCGCGAGACGATCAGCAGGCTGACCGCGCTCAACAGCCAATTCAGTAGTAGGCGCATATCGTTCCTTTCGGCGGGTAGCCGCGGGTCAGGACGTTGGCAACATCATCCCCCGTTTCAGAGCTTACCGGAACAATCGCATGTAGGGAATGCCCTGCGCCTTGGCCAAGGCCGTGCCCTGACACAAATCCTTCGCCAGGATCGTGCAGCAAATTGGGGCCTATATTGCAAATACCATTGCGTACCACGTCCTGCTGGGAACTGGCCCGCAACGGCGATTCCCGCTATTCTCTATTTATTGAGGATTGCAAATTATAGTGACACGGCGTGGGGGCCAGATACCGGTCGCGTTTTCGAATTGTCATCACGAGCGCCCCGGTTTTGGGCGCGAGGGATCTGCTTTTCGCCACTCGCCAGGAAAGCAGATCCCTCGCCGACTGAAGTCGGTTCGTGATGACAATTTCGTGATTTTCGTCACTACATTCTGCAAAACTCAGTAATTGTGGTTTTAAGATATCGTTCAGATGGAATTGCTGTTCGATGCAGAGCATGGTGAAGTAGAATACATCACTGTAATGTACAACTCTGGTTCGGGGTGAATACGTCTAAGGGAATCGGGCGTCGGGTGCACCTTAGCAAAGCTGAACCAAACTCAGAACGCATAGGAGGATGGAAAATGAAGAGGAATATCCTGCTTGCTCTAATGCTATTGGTATTTTTGTTTATTAGCATGTCGCTGTTTGCCGGGGATGAGAAGACCGAATCGCAACAGTTGTTCAAAGCCCACTGCGCCATGTGCCATGGACCCGATGGCACGGGGAACACTTTCATAGGGAAAAAGGAAAACATTCCCGATTTGCACTCCAGCCAGGTGCAGAAAAACACCGACCAGGAGTTGTCCGGAATTATTGAAAACGGCAAACTGAAGATGCCGGCGTTTAAGGCGCAACTGAAGCCGGAGCAGATCAAGGACTTGGTGAGTTACCTTCGGGAGCTGGCGAAGAGCGGCGCCTCTGCACCAAAGTAGCGAGTCTGATCCGGTACTGAAGGCAAATCATGGCCGAAATCACTAATAGTTCCGAGAGAGAGAAGGGCGGCCAGTCGCCGCCTACCCGCGGTCGTCCGGAATTAGAGTTTCCAGGAAGGCGCTCTTTTCTCGTCATGCTGATAGCCTCCGGCACCGCCTTTGTGGGTGCGCTTCTGTCCTTGCCACTGGTCTTGTTCATGACCAGCCCGCTGCGGCGCAAGGCCGAAGAGACCACCTGGTCAGAGGTCGGCGCGGCTAGCGACTTTGCCGCCATCAGCGAACCTGCTGAGCCCATCATCCAAATGGAAAGCCATGACGGCTGGCGTCTGGTCATGTCGCAGAAACCGGTGTTCGTGATGCCCGCAACTGCCAGCAGCCACCGCGTCTTCTCCCCCATTTGTCCTCACTTGGGCTGCCAAGTGGAATGGAGGGACAAACCACGGAATTTCTACTGTCCCTGTCACGGTAGTGTGTTCGCGGAGAACGGCTCGCTAGTCAGCGGCCCGGCGCCACGCGGTCTCGACTATCTGGACAGCAAAGTGGAAGACGGCAAGCTCATGGTGCGATACCAGTATTTCCGGTTACTGACCCCGGACCGGGAAGTGATCGGCTGAAACGGTAGACTGATGAACTCAGCACCTTCATCGCAACCTCAGCAATCGGGACTCGCGCGCCGGCTGTTTCATTGGCTTGACCGTCGTGCGGCGCTTGACCAGTTGCTGCGGGTCGCCCTGGCGGAGCCCATTCCGGGTGGCGCCAGCATTGCCTACGTCTTCGGCTCCGGCCTGTTGTTCCTCTTCCTTTCGCAATTCATCACCGGCATCTTTCTTGCTCTCTATTACGTTCCCTCCGCCGACCACGCCCATATCACCGTCGCCTACATCGTGAAGGTGGTCAGTGCGGGGGCGTTTCTGCGGAGCATTCATGCCTACGGCAGCAGCGCCGTCATGATCGTCCTCCTGCTCCACCTGACCCAGGTTTATACCTGGGGCGCTTACAAAGGCCGCCGCGAACTGGCTTGGCTCGCCGGCGTGGTGTTGCTGTTTCTCATGGCAGGCATGGCGTTCACGGGCTATCTTCTGCCCTGGGACCAGAATGCCTACTTCGCCACCACTGTGGGCACCAATCTGATCAGCGAGATACCCTGGATCGGCCAAGGCCTGCAGCAACTACTGCGTGGCGGAACCTCCATGGGCACGTTGACCGTCTCCCGGTTTTTCGTGATCCATGTGTTTTTTCTGCCCGCACTGATCTTCCTTTTTGTCATCATTCACGTTTACTTGTTCCGCAGGGCAGGTGCGGCGGGGCCAGTCAGTGAAGATCCGCTCTCTCCTCGGCAGCCTCCGGAAATGTTCTATCCGCGTCAGCTAGGGATGGATCTGGCTTTCGTGTTCCTCATCATGTCGGTGCTCGGCATCCTTTCCGTGTTGTATCCGTTTGAGCTGGGTCCGGCCGCCAACCTGGCGCATACGCAGTATCTTCCTCGCCCCGAGTGGTATTACCGTCCGATGTTCCAGGAATTGAAGTATTTTCCTGGTTCGTTGGAGGTGGTGGGGATTTTGGTCGTTCCAGGGATTGTTATCGCTCTCCTCGTGGCTGTGCCGTTCCTCGATCGCAGTTCCGAGCGCCGCCCCTGGAAACGGCCCATCGCAATGGGGGCTTACAGCCTGGTTCTGCTCACCCTGATTGCTTTGGGGGGCATTAGCTATTGGCAGGACGCCCGTACTCCGGCCATTGCCGAGCAACTGAAGAAACAGCACGAAGAAATAGCGGACTATACCGAAGCACCGTTCAAACCCCAACTCATCGGTGCGGCCCAGCGAGCTACGCCTGCCGCTCCCGCTAGTCCGCTGGCGCAGAAGGGTCAGACTGTGTTCACTGGTCAAGGATGCAATTCCTGCCACGGAGACGGCGCGGTCGGCACGTCGATGGCCCCGAGTTTGATAGGCATAGGATCGAAATTCTCTGCCGACAAGCTGGCCTCCATCATTCGTAATCCGCCGCCCAATATCGCCGCCGGCGGCATGCCGTCATTTACTCTTTCCGACAGCCAGATGAACGTGCTGGTTACATATCTGGACAGCCTCAAATAAATTCGAAATGTCCTGGGGCTTAGGCTACGGTAGAGTAGTTCCGGCGTGACAGGACAGGGTTACGATACAACGGCAACAACCGATTCACCAGCAGGCGCATAGCGTTCCCTTCTGCGCAGCCAAGGGTCAGGACTTCGGCGACATCATCTCCCGTTCCAATGTTTCCCGGATCAAGCGTGTGTAGGGAATGCCGCGTGCCTTGGCCCTGGCCTTGAGCGCCGCCAGCAAGCCGCTGGGCATCCGCATGTTGATCTGCTCGCCTTTCTTCTCAAACTCAAAGCGTGCAGGCTTGAATTCGGAAAAATCCAAGCCGGACAGGTCCTGAGCCAGCAACGCCTCCGCTGCCTTATCGCTTTTGAGCCTTGGCACTTTCTTTTTCATAAGCGGCGATCATAGCAACGAACTATGCAAACATAATTGGGAGATGAAAACAATACATTGCCGGGCGCCATGGCTTGACGGACAATGAACTCATGACCGGAATTCAGTTCGTTACCGACGCGAAGGGCCGCAAGGTCGCGGTCCTGATTGACCTGAAAAGACATGGCGCCCGGCTGCAGGATTTGTGGGACGGTTTGATCTCAGAGTCGCGTCGCAAAGAGAAAGGCATACCGCTGGAGAAAGTGAAGGCTGACCTTGTCCGGCAGGGGCGGCTTCGTGGGTAGCTATGCCGTCGAGGTCAAGCCTTCGGCACGCAAGGAACTGGAAGCCCTGCCGGACAACGTGCTGAGGCGCGCGGTGCGAAAGCTGGAATCTCTCGCCGGCGACCCAAGGCCCGCGGGATGCAAGAAGCTGAAGGGATACAGGGACCAATGGCGCCTCCGCATCGGTGACTGGCGCGTCTTGTACATCGTCGATGACGCGGCAAAACTCGTCAGCGTGACGCGGATCGCGCACCGGCGCGAAGTCTACGAATAAGCGCTGGCCTCCTCACAGGCTCTCCAGCACCGCCTTCAGATAGTTCCAGAAGCCTTGCACCGACGATATCTCAACGCGCTCGTTGGGGCTGTGCGGGCCGACGATGGTCGGGCCGAACGACGCCATCTGCATCCCGGGATACTTTTCGCCGATCACGCCGCATTCCAGGCCAGCATGCATGGCAATCAGATTGGCTGCATGGCCGAAGACTTTTTCGTGTACCGCCTGCAGCTTACGAACGATCTCGCTCTCAGGCTCGGGTTTCCAGCCAGGATAGCTGCCGCTGTGCTCCACCTCAAATCCGGCAAGGCGGAAAACACTGGCCACCATCTGCGCCGCAGCCTGCTTGCTGCTTTCGATCGCGCTGCGCTGGCTGGTGACGATCCCAATCACATCGTCCTTGATGGCCACAGTCGCCAGGTTGGTCGAGTTCTGCACCAGGCCGGGCACATCGGGGCTCATGGCGAGGACACCGTGCGGCACGCAGTCCAGCAAGTCCGCGATCCGCCGCGCGTCGGCGGGCGCAAGCGCATTGGCCGGCTTCTCGACTCGCTCCACGCTGATCTGCAGCTCGGGATCGAAGCTGCCGAGATCGGCCTTGTACTCGCCTTCCACCTTCGACACCAGCGCACGCAGCGCCTTTTCGCGCCGGGCGTTGAGCACGACTACCGCTGCGGCTTCGCGCGGGATCGCGTTTTGCGCGCTGCCGCCGGAAATGTTGGAAACCTTCACCGGCAGCTCGGCGAGCAGTCGCTGCAGCGTGCCGCCCAAGATGCGCAGTGCGTTGCCGCGACCGAGGTGAATGTCCACGCCCGAGTGGCCGCCCTTCAGCCCCGAAACTTTGATTCGCCAGCCGGCACCGGGGCCCCCAGCAAGTCCTGCTTCTGGATTTGCTGGGGTGGAGGCATCGCTGGTCGCCGGCCGCAAGGCCACTTTGCGGCGGGCCATAGTCTTCACCCCGCCGGCGCAGCCGATGCAAATCGTATCTTTTTCTTCGTTGTCGAGGTTCAGAAAATATTTCGACTGCAGCATCCCACCGGGAAACTCCGACGCGCCGGTCAGGCCCGATTCCTCGTCGATGGTGAAGACGAACTCCAGCGGGCCGTGCGCGATGTCCGTGCTCTCCAGCACCGCCAGCGCAGCGGCAACGCCCACGCCGTTGTCAGCGCCCAGCGTGGTGCCTTCGGCCTTCAGCCAATCGCCGTCGCGCTGCACGCGGATGGGATCAGTGTCGAAATTGTGGGCCGTGCCTTCGTTTTTCTCGCAGACCATGTCGAGGTGCCCCTGCAACAGGGCCATGGGCGCGGTTTCCCTTCCCGGGCGCGCGGGCTTGCGGATGACGGTATTGCCCACCTGGTCCTGCAAAATTTCAAGCTGATGCATGGCGCCAATCGAGCGGACGTACTCGCGGGCCGCAGCCTCTTTAGTGGAGGCGCGAGGAATGGCCGCCAGCGCGGCAAAGTGTTTCCAAAGTTCCTTGGGTTCCAGATCTGCAAGTGCAGGTGTCATATACACTCCAATAATGCACACCCATCCTACAGCCAGGCGGGCGCAATGCACCATCCTTCGCTTGCGCTCGGGGTCAGGCTCCCGCGGAGAATTATCTTTCTCTAGCGGTCGTCGCGTGGCATCTGTGAATACACCGTTCTTGGACTAAGCTAGGGTTAGAGTAGTTGAAACCGCGATGGAACGATTTTTTAGTGGCGTCTCTCTGTACGGGCTGCCGGTGCGTATGGAGCTGCAATGGCCGTTTCATCACTCTGGAGGTGGCAGCGACTGGTACGTTGTACACGGCACGCTGCGACTCAACGATGGTGGCGACTTGCATGCCGACATTGCGCTCAACCTGGCGCAGACCATCAAGGAGGTGCTGCCTGCGCTGGACAGCGAGCTGGCATTTTGGGTTGCGGTCAACACGGCGCGGAAGGCGCTCGACGACAAGCAACTCGAGCTGCTGAAATCCGGCAAGCGCCAGCCGGTGCCGATAACGAGCCGCTGCTACAGCATCCGGAATCGGCATTTCACCTTTGTCCACGCCACCACGCAGCAGGTGGAGGAATTTGTGGCGCGAAAAGTCTTTTGGGGAAGCGGTAGGGATCGTCGCCCGGTGCTGATCGCCGATCCGTGTGATGCGCAATATCTGGGTGCTGCCGATCCCAATATCGCAGACAGACTGACAGTGGCCGCGAAGGAACTGGCCGCGCGCGGCATGATCGAGTTGGCCGGCGATCAGGCGCAGGCAACGGACGAGCTGCGCGCGCGAAGCGGTGCGTTCATAGCAGCCAAGGAGCACGCGCTCGAAGAGTTGCAGCGAAAGCACGCCTTCGAGCGGGGGTAGCTGCAGGTGTCCAGGAAACGTGGGCGAGCATCAGGTAAAGTATGGCAGCGGCTTCGCTGCGGGCCGCAGGAGGAACGTTACGGCAATGAAAATGAATTCTGTTCTCACTCTTTTGGGCGTGATGACCTGCACCTTGTTTTTGCTTGGCAGCGCTGGGGCAATTGGCCAGCAGGGCACGGGGAGCGAAAGCTCTGGCGAAGTCTGGGGCGGCAGGGGTGTGCGCGTGACGATGAATGCCCAGGGGGCGACGCTGGAATTCGACTGCGCTCGAGGGACAATCCTGCAGCCCATCGAGGCTGACGCGAGCGGTCAATTCAGTGTGCCGGGCACGTACAGCCCGGAGCGCGGCGGTCCCGTACGGAAGGACAGCGCCAGTAATGCCCAGCCTGCCACCTACAAAGGCACCATTCAGGGCGACACCATGCAACTGGAGATTATTCTGGAAGGCGGGAGCCAAATGCCGTCGCTGACATTGACTCGCGGCAAAGCCGGTCGCTTAGTGAAGTGCCGGTAGGGAGACCCTGCTTAGCTGATGAGCAATCCGAAGGCGAGGCCTGACAGAATCAGACCTAAGCTCATATTCACGGCAGCAGTCTGGGCTGCGGTTTGCCTTTGCAGCGCGTTGTCCTTTGCCGCGCCGGGGCGATCGCGAGACACCTTTCTGCTGGCTTCCGACTTCCACTTCAATCCTATGGCGGACGCCAGGCTGGTTGCGGCGCTGGCGGCAGCGCCTCCTACAGAGTGGGAGAGTATTCTGCAGCGCTCGCGGCCTGACGCCTTCAGCCAGTACGGTGAGGACACAAACTGGTGGCTGTTGCAATCGTCGCTGGACGCGATGCGCGCGACCCTGCCGAATCCGGCGTTTGTCATGGTCACCGGCGACCTGCTGGCGCACCGCTTTCCGCCGACGTTCCTGAGCACGACCCATGACAGCAATCGGGAACACTATCGCAAGTTCGTGCTCAAGACGGTGGAGTTTCTGGCGCTGGAGCTGCGCAAACGGTTTCCGGATACGCAAATCCTGCTCACGCCGGGCAACAATGACGATGACTGCGGCAATTACACAATTGAGCCCGGCGGGGCATTTCTTGATGACACCGCTGATCTAGTCCGCAGCCTGGCGCACGGAGACGATGAGTTCCAAAGTTCCTGGGAGAAACTCGGCAGCTACGACATGCCGAATCCCGCCGTTCGCGGTGTGCGCATCATTTCGCTGAACGGCATATTTTTCTCAGCGAAGTATCACGCCGAGAAGTTCAGCCAGGGCTGCGCGCCGGTAGCGTCAAGCGCGCCCGGCGATCTCCTCACCTGGCTACAATCGCGTCTGGAAGCTGCGCGTCAGGCGCATGAAAAAGTCTGGCTGATGTTCCATATTCCGCCGGGCATCGACAGCTACTTCACCATCCAGAATCATCAGGCGCTGGCGAAAGCCGTGGGCCAAGCAATGACCGAGCAGCGGTGCGTGTCAGCGATCGTACCCATGTGGGCGCCACAGTGGACGGCAGAGTTCGACAGCCTGCTGACAAAGTATGGAGACACGGTCGTCGCCGGCATTGCCGGGCACACGCATGTTGACGATTTCCGGGTCATCAATTCCGGCGCAGCAAGCCCGGCGTTCGTCCTGGTCAATCCGGCAGTATCGCCTGTCTACGATCAGAATCCTGGATTTCGTTTGGTCACGTTTGCGAAGGATGGCTCCCTGAGCGGCCAATCGACCTACTATCTCACCAATCTCCTCTTTGCCAGCAGCCATACGCCGGGAGTGTGGAAGAAGGAGTATACGTTTTCCCAGGAATGGAAGCTGCCGCGGCTGGATGGCGCAAGTTTGAGCAAGCTCTATGAGAGGATCAAAAGCCAGCCGGCAGTGCGCGATGAATGGTTGAAGCTCTACAACATTTCCAGTTCGGCCGTGCATCTTCCGCCAAGCAGCGCACCAGGCCTGTACTGTGCCATCGAAGGCCTCGACGCGAAGAGCTACGGCAGTTGCTATTGCGCTGGGGCATCTGCCGGCAGCGCCTTACCTGGCAATCCCTGAAGTTGAGCGTTCTCCGGTGAACTCAGACATGGGAAGGAGCTTGGGCATGAGGGCGTCTTGCACGGCCTTCGCCAGGTCGGCGACGCTGAACGGCTTTTGCAGGAACGGGCTGCCGCGCATCATGATCTCGCGGCGGGCGGCACTGTCTTCGGAGTAGCCCGACATGAAGAGCACACGAATTCCGGGATAGCGTTGGGTCAGCTCGGCGGCCAGTTCGTGTCCAGTTTTTTCTGCCATCACCATGTCGGTGAGGACGAGGTCGATCTTGCCCTGGCTCTCGCGGCAGATACGGAGGGCGGTGGCAGCGCTTTCCGCTTGCAGGACGCTGTATCCCAATTGCTGCAGGCACTCGCACACATTGCTGCGAATGATGGAATCGTCCTCAACGACAAGCAGCGTCTGTCCTGCAGGGCGAAACATGGAATCGGTGCGCAAGGCGGCCTTTTGAGGCGAGGCGGTAGTCGCCGGGAAGTACAGCTTAAAGGTGGTGCCGTGCCCAGGTTCGCTGTAGACCCACACGTAGCCGCCGCTCTGCTTAACAATCCCGTACACGATGGAGAGCCCAAGCCCTGTCCCTTTGCCCATTTCTTTGGTGGTGAAGAACGGGTCGAAGATACGCGGCAGAATGGACTTGTCGATCCCCGTGCCGCTGTCACTGACGGCGAGCATCACGTAGCGGCCCGACTGGACGGGAGGATGCGTGGCGGCATAAGCGTCATCCAAATCTACGGTCGAGGTTTCGATATGAAGCGTGCCGCCGTGCGGCATGGCGTCGCGCGCATTGACCGCCAGGTTCAAGATGACCTGAACGACCTGATCGGGATCCAGGAATGAGTTTTCCACCCCCTCGGACAAGGTGGTGACGAGGAGGATGTCCTCGCCGATAACCCTACGCAGCATCTGCGTGGTCTCGCCGACCACGGAGTTCAGGTTGATGATGCGGGGCTGCATTATCTGCTGGCGTCCGAAAGCCAGCATCTGGCGGGTAAGAGTGGCCGCGCGATCGGCGGCGTTGGAGATTTGCAGCAGCGGCTTGCTGAAGGGGCTGTCCGGGGTGATTTGGGCCAGCATCAATTCGGTGGACAGTTTGATCACGACCAGGACGTTGTTGAAGTCATGGGCCATGCCGCCCGCCAACCGCCCCACCGCTTCCAGTTTCTGCACCTGGCGCACCTGCTGTTCCAGCGCGCTCTGCTGGGTCAGGTCTTCTACGTAGGCTGAGACAACCTTGGGCGCGCCATTACCTCCGCTGAGCAGGCCCCCAATACGCACCGGAAACAAGCTGCCATCGCGACGGCGCAGGGTAGTTTCCCAGCCTTCGATTCTTCCGCTGCGCAGCAACACTTCAAGGAACTTGTCGCGCAGTTTCGGATCAGCATAAACCTGCTCCCGAAGGTTGAGATGCAAGGCCTCCTCCTGGCTATAGCCACCCATCATCTTGCACAGCGCGGGATTGACGGCCTGCCAGTGATTGGCCTCGAGGCACGATTGCGCAATGCCGTAGGGGGCATTATCGACCAGCGATTTCAGCATGGCCTCCGATTCGCGCAGCGCCTGCTCCATGCGGCAGCGCTCGGTGATGTCGAGAGCAAGAACCAGCTTCTCGCTGTGGGCATCTCTGTTGACCACAAACCCCATGATTTCCATCCACAGCAGGCTGCCATCTTTGCGGCGATAGCGCCAGATCCCGATGTTGCGGTATCCATCAAGGTCCTCGTCCACCAGCTTGAGCAGCGCCGGCCGGTCTTCTTCTGGACGGATATCCAGGATGGTCATGCCCAGCAATTCTTCGCGCGAATAGCCATAGGCCCTGACCGCGGCATCGTTCACCCTGAGAAAGCGCAAGGTGCGGCGGTCATAGGCCCACATGGGGTAAGGATTGCCGGAAAACATGAGGTCTTCACGGCGTTCCGAGTCGCGAAGAAGATGGGCTTGCTCAGCCAGTTGCGTTTTGAGTTGCTCGATGGTCCGGCGCCGGCACACAGAGGTCCGCAGCAGCAGAAGAAAAGCCACGACGGCAACAAAGGCTACTATGAGGATCAAGAGGGACATGCGGCCAGATCCCGGATGAACAGCAATGGCAAAAAACGTATGCTCCAAATTCGTGGCGAGAATCCGGAGTTCTTGGGCGCTTTGTTCTTGGGCGCTTACTTAAATAGCAGCAGCAGTGTCCGCAAAACTGTGATTTGGCGCACAAACTTCGGTGACGGAACAATTTTTCCGACGGAGCTCCTAGGGGCGTGTTAACACTAACTTAATTTTTGTGATATTGTGGTTCGGTGGAGATCACCGAAACGCAATTCCAGCGCATCGAGTCCAGCCTGCCGCGGCAGCGTGGCAATGTCAAAGTGAGCAATCTGCAGTTCCTCAACGCCCTGCTCT
>VFSW01000818.1_pt1 | contig 46134 bp, 66 predicted proteins | sample 5358111 | NCBI WGS metagenome assembly VFSW01 (sample SAMN11554181, study PRJNA540505) | mine drainage metagenome | isolation source: sediment from site ElyBrook_90M | place: USA: Ely Copper Mine, Vershire, VT | collected 2017
GCCGCATAATGCCCCGTCCCGTCGCACCCGTAGTACGTCCCTGAGTAGTACAGCATGGGCACCCCGGCAGTGCAGGCGTTGCCGGTGGGGTTGGTCGAAGCAATGAGGATGGATGCTCCCGATCCTATGCGTGTATCTTCAATCCCGGTATTAGCAGGCAGAGTTGCAGCGCTTACCATTGCGCTCGTGCCTCCGGCATGGCTCCATGCACTGTCGATTACAACTGCCCCACCGCCGCTTGCTCCTGCATCGTTCAGAGATTCCTGCAAGCCAAAGGTTCCCGAACCGATCTTGTCGGCATTTGTATGCGTGTTCGAGAATGTTGCCGTGAGAACGCAAGCCCCTGGGACAGTGTTATTGAATGTGCAACCGGAACCTACTGCGGTGACTGTCACCGTTTCATTCCCGACTGTCAGAGGCGCATTCGTTGCAAATGGCATGAAGGAACGGCCATCGGAAAGCGTCACCGTGTCATAAAGCGGCGCAAATGTCTTTGATCCTGTTCCGCTTGGGACGGTATAGAGAGGGATTGCCCAATTTCCGTAGTTGAACGCAACAAAGCGTCCGCCAACACGGGATTGTGGATTGGGAAGCGATACCTGCGCTGCCAGACCCGAAGCCGCCATTAGGATCACTACCGCGATTAGTCGTTTCATCGTTCTACACCTCAGTTGATCTGCCAGCACACGTTGCTGGTATCACCCGTCACTACTGTCGCTGTTGCGCTTTCGGAATTGATTACAAAGGATGTTCCTGCGGAAACTGTACCGATAGAAAGTGTGCCGATTGCCGTGCTACCATTCACGCCGCAGTTAGCGAGCTTGTAGACGCAGGTTGCGCTTGGAGTGCAGGCAGCGGAGTTACTTACCGTCACCGTGCCGCTGGCGAGGGTGGCATAGCCGTATGTCGATTGAGCTGGGCCATTTGTCGTACTGCCATCCGACGCATACACCGCGAAATGGCCGACCGTCCCTGTTCCGTCGCTGTGCTGGACGTATACTCCGGTTCCGTTATTCCCAGTCATCGGTGTGCCGCTGCCTATCTGAAGACTGCCCACCGGCATATCGCTTGCCCATGGCCGCACGCCGATCCATGCGATGTATACGTTGTTGGCTGGCATCCCGTAGCCGCCATAGATGATGTTGATCGCATCCCCGGTTAACCCTGTTGTATCAACATCGAAAGAGTAGACAGCATAGCTGGTTGTAAGTTGAAAGTTGGCGCTGCCAATCTGTGTCCATGTGCCCCCCTCGTTTGCTTGCGCCCAAAACGTCTCCCACGTAGAGGCGACGGAAGATTTGGCCTTCACGTAGATGCGCATCTTCCCAGCGGGGAACTGGGAACCAATTGTCCAACTCGTACCGTTCGATTCGGATAGATTGAACTGTCCTGTACCCCCAGCTTGAAATAGAGCACTTCCGGTATCCGAAGTTGCATCGGTAACAACGCCTGGACCCGTGCTGCTGCTGCCAACCTCATAAGGCCACAGCCACAAATCCTCACCGTTGAGGTAGTAAGCAGCAGCGCCCTTGTCGATGAAGTCGTGAGTGCGGTTGAAGGCAACAGCGCCGCGAGAAAGCAGCGGAGTGCCTACCGCGGTCGCGTTGTTTCCTGCGTACTGCCTCCTTGCCGGCTGAATGCCATTGAGGGGATTTGAATTCCTTTCCGTCGTGAGCAGGTTTCCCTGTCCGGTTACATTCACAGTTGCAGCGCCATAACTCGCGTTGTTGAAGGGCATTGCAAAATCATTGTTGCTCCCCGAAATGTTTACCGTTCCGATGCTGGTAAAACCCCAGTTTTTCACCGTGGAATTGCTGGCGTCCCACTTGAAGGTAAGCACATTGGAAGTGCAATACTGCGATCCGAGCCGATTCACTACATGCGAACCTCCAGAAATTCTAAAGGCCACATCCGACGATGTGCATCCAGCCGAGTTCGGAACCTCGATTTCCGGTACATCGATGCTCCAATCATTTGGAGTGGCATACCGATTAGGAGTTTCAAGTCCATAGGCGCTCAGGATATGTGGCCCGTTGTTCGCTCCACTGATCTGCACATCCTGCAACCGATTATCGAATCCGTCGTAGGACAGGAAACTGTAGTTCCCGCCGATCCACATGTGATCCCACACGTTGAAATCGCCTAACCCTGTCCAGAGGCTCGTGGATGGGGAAGTCGTACTGACAGGGACGAATGCGAACGGGAAGTCAGAAGCCACAAACCCGTGCTCCCAGCGGGTTTGGTACGGAGCCTGATTGCCTTGGAAGAAATAACCGCAGGTATGGTTTCCTGTGCCGCTCACAGAATACTGAATTACCACATTGGAAAAGAGAACCTTGATAGGTCCAGTTCCGGTGAACGTTCCACCCGGATCGTCGTATGCAAAAGCGCAGTTCCCGATGTTCTGAGTGACCGCTAAACCAAAAACTGAAATGTAACTTCCTAATGAACCACCTGCTGTAATCGAAGTAGCGAGAGTTACCTGTGTCGCGGATTGCCACGAAGCGATTGTCGTGGTCGTGCCGCCGACCGTAATCGCCTGTCCGACATCTCCGGGCTGAAACACGCATTGAGCCGCCGAGGTAATTACCGCAGTCCCATTGGCAACCACGTCGTTGCATGTGCGGCCTGGTCTGCGTCCAGTGAACGAGGCTGAAGCATCCACGCTACCGTCAATCAGAATGGCGAGGTCCTTGACAGTGTAGGAGGGATGCGGCAGGACATATCCGGTCGCTCCTTGCGCCACCACATCGAACACATCCTTGCCTGGCGCGCCACGTATAGCCACTGGAGCATTGTTTGCCCAATAGTTGCTCGCGCCGCTGCTTCCCGGAGGACCATACATGCTGACGCCCTTGGGATTGATCGTGGACGCCACGTAATAGACTGTCTGCCCGGTTGCGGATGGGCTCGAAGGGAAATATACTGCACCTCCCGATGTGTAAGCTGCGTTGATTGCATTCTGGATGGCCGTTGTATTGTCGGTGCAGGATGTTGTCGCGCCACTCCCTGTGCAGTTCCCAACTGCCCCGTAGGATAGGATGTTATATACCGGACCCTGGGCCCCCAGGTTCGCCAACGCCGCCGCTGTCGTGGTGGCGTTTGTGCCTCCGCAACTGACTGGAATCGGAACTATCGTGCAAGCAGCCGGAACACCGGCAAGCAACACATTCTGATCGGCATAGGTTAAGGTTCCTGTGTAGTTTGAGTAATAGATAACCGTGACGCATCCAGGAGAAAAGTACGCATCCGCGTGGCCGAATCCGTCTGTCGTAATCGGCTGCGAGATCGCACCTCCTGTCGAAGACGAATATGCCTGCGCAAGCGCCCCCGCAGGTTGCCCGCAGGCGGACTGAGTATAGACATTCACCGTAGCCCCTGCGATTGCCTGCCCCTGAGCTGTCTGAAGACTGAAATCCAGCCGCCCATAAGACTGCGCATGGAGCGTCCCGGCAAATAGAAACCCGATCAGAATTGCGATGCGCTTCATATACCTACCTTATGCGAACAGGGTTACCAACAACGCGGTTGTGCTATCTCCCCCGGTCATCGAAAGAACTTTGGCGCGAAGGAATTTGCCCATAATGAACGAATATTCCGCCGCGTTCTGTGTGACAGCGCTTGCCGCGATAGTGGAGAGTGCATCGCTGGCTGCTACAGTCCCGGTTGCACTGCATCCGAAGTTGTTCTCGATGGTGAAGTAGCGCGCATCCTGATCCACATTGGCGGCTTGCAGAACGACCGTTGCGGCTGAGGGCATCGTCCCGCTCCATACCGCCTCGGCAAACAGGCAGCGGGAATTGTCGCTGTCGTCCGGGGTAAATGTCTGCGCTACCGGAGCCGAAGCCGTTCCTGCCGAAACGAGGTCGGGATATTCGTATGGCCACACCACCATCTCACCCAAATCGGCAGTCGAGGCCAGAGATGTGGTGTTGGCATAGGTAATCGTTCCCGCGCCAGCGGAGTTGAGCGTCACCGTCGCCACCACGCCGGGGTCGGTGTTGAATCCGGTGTTGGTCAGACCGCGCACGCCCAGCACGGCACCCGCAACCGGAATAGGCGAAGGCGTCTCGCTGCCGCCAGCTCCGCCAACTCCCCCACCGCCGCCAAGCAGTTGAACGGTAGCAGTCGCGTCCGTGCCATTGCCCGCAATATTGGCGATCTGGAAGCGGAATGGCTCGGTGTGGGCATCGCATCTCCCAAACAGGTAAATTGGAGTGACGCCAGTCTGCATCCTGAGCGTATTCTTGTAGGGAGGCCCGAAGGCGGTTTTGTTGTAGATTGCCATGATTTCTCCTTTTTACTGCCCAATGGCTGTTCGGGAAGCGCCTAAGCCAATTTTCCCCGCCAGTCCAAGTTTATTCGCTACCTCGCCAGCGCCAATGATTCCAGCGCCGTAAAGAGACCTCTTGATCAATTGCGACAGGCGCGAAGCCTGCGCATATTCCTTCATCGCATCCGCGTAGTGCTGACCGCGCCCAATAGTTTCTGCCGCGTCCGTGAGATCTCGATTCAGACCGCCACGGACGCCAATGGCTTGGCGAAGCATTGTAGGTTTCAGCCCGCGGTTCATGAGCTTCTGAAGCGCTGTCTTATGCGTCAAGTCCGTCACATTGCTGTAAATGTCCCTCGCTTCTGGGAAATTCATGGGCGCTGCTGGAGCCTGTCCGGTAACCGGAGTAAGAATGTCCTGAAGCCTGCCTGCAAGTTTCGTCATAGGCTTCGCCGTTCTTCCGCCTGCTTCGGTTAACTCATTCCACCTTTGCAGTTCAGGCATCGTGTTGCGGGGAATCACGGGAACATCTGCGGCGGCGTTACGAATATCCTCCAGGACTGCTCCGGCATGAACGCGGCTGGGGATTGCCTCAATTGCGCTTCGCGCCGCTTCTGGCCCCGCAAACATCGACGGGATGGTAGTCGTCTGAAGTCCGCCGGAAACCATATCCTTCAACCCGGTCAGCGGATGTCCTTCCCTGTCTTCCGCCGATCCTGTCGCAATCTTCGCCAAGCCAAGCGGAACACTGCCCATAATGTCGGCAGCTTCAGGCGTGCTTCCAGATTCCAGACCGGTGTAGCCTTTGCTTCCGCGACCCTGCAAAAAGCCCAATCCGCGCCCTACAATCGTGCGCGCTCCGCCGCCGCGAAGGTCGTTGGTTACATCCTGCATGTAACTCGTCCCGGTGTCCGGCGTCGCGATCAACGCGCCAAGAGGAGGCGCAGCACCAGGAGATGACACTGGCTTTCCTGTGTCAGGGTCATAATATTGCTTGCCAGAATCTTGCGCTTGCGGAGCCGCAATAGGCTTGCCAGTATCGGGATCGTAATATTGAGGCATTATTTCGTCCATCCTCTGCCATCAAAAGTGAAACCGTTCTTTTTGTCTCCGATCTTTGGAGTGCTCTGGCCCGATGGCGGATTTTGCGGCTTGCCATTTGCCGGACGCCTGCCGGATAGCCCAGTGTCAAACGCTGGCTTGCCCTGCATTCCCTGATTGTACTGTTGGTATAACTCATACGCTTTTTGATCCATCAGGTCGTGATTCGTATCAATGAATCCTCTGATCTGCTCGGGCGACGCCGCCCGGTTAAGGTTATCTTTCTGCTCCTTAATTTCCTGATCGGTAGCGCCAGTTACCTTGGCCACGTTTGCAAGTTCGCCGCTCAACATCGCCTTGACCGCATCCACGTTCGTGGGAGCCGCAGACCCAAACTGCTGCTTGAATGCGTTTTGCATCTGGTTCAATGCCTGCACGTCTCCGTTTTGAAGCGCATCCATCGCTTTTCCGAGCAGCTCAAGGTGATCGTTCGCTGTGTTATAGGCGGTAACCGTCTGGCCACCTTTTCCGGAGGTCATAAACCTTGAGATGGCTGCGGCAGTACGGAACGGGATATTTGCAGTTGTTCCCATGTGTTGCGAAACTGCCTGAGCTGCGTAATTCCATTCTGGCTCCCCGGTCTCAGGGTTAATTGCCGCAACAGGTCTAAATTGCGAATAGGCTTGCGCGCGCGCCACGCCGGGCTGAATCTTCGTCTGATCAATGTACTTCTCATAAGCCTTGAGGTAAGACTGCTCCTCCGGCGTGATCTGCTGGCCCTCTGCGAGTTTTTGGTTAATGGCAATCGCTCTATCGTCACGCTGCATGGGCTTCAACTGCGCAATCGTCTCGCGGCTCAATGCCTGCATTCCGGCCACATTTTGCCTCGTCTGGTTCGTTTCGTGCGTAGTGGCGATCTTCGTTGCATTGATTGTCGCTTGCTTGGCGAGAGCGGCGCGTGTGGCCGCATTGAGAGGCGTTCCCAGTGGAACACCAAACGCATCGGCCTCTGCCTGCGAAGCCGGAACGAGTTCGGCTGCTCCTGCCTGCGCTAATTGCAGCCCAGATTCACTCGCCTGTTTCTGTTCCGCAAGGTCTTGACCCTGAAGTCCGGCAAGCTGCTTAGTTCTAAACGCGTTCGCGTCGGGGCCAATGCCCTCTCTTCCCAGCCCGCGAGTAATAAGTTCAGTTTGTCCGGGCGCGACAATATCTCCGGCAATTCGTCCCGCCATGCCGGTTACGTGACGCAGATTCTGCCAGAATCCTTCCGGTTTCTTGGCAAGTCCCGCCTGGAGAGCTTGTTCCTGCTGCTGGCGTGGGCTGCTGACAATCGGCTTCAATCCGCCCATCGGTATGGAGGGCTGCTGACTTCCTCCGAGGGATGGCAACGCTCCCAACGACGACAGCCCGCTTGGCGGTTCTGGTCCGGGCGGTTGGTTGAGTCCGGCGGTAAGCGGAGGCATCTGTCCCATCGTGCGTTTCAAATCGTCGGGACTTGGAATGATGTTAGTTAAGCTCATTATCCCCCCGCTGCCGCCGTTGCCGCAGATTGTCCGTTCTTCATCATCTGCATAAGGAATTGCTGTCCGGGACTCAACTGATTGGCGGTTTCCAGGTCTTTAGCTTGTACTCCAGACAAATCGCTTTGCCCGCGCACGTCCATACCGTAGAGCCCGCTCAGCCCCTGCTGGGCTTGCTGCTGTTGCTTGAGCTTCACATCGGCGTTATTTGCCGCTATTCGTTCCCCAGTTCCCGCAGCCGCCTTATCGCGCTGCATCGCCGCCGCATCAAGGGCCGAAGAGAATCCCATTGGATTACGAGTGTCAGCCGCCATCTTGCCCGCGGCTCCAGTCAGTCCAGAGGTCGCGCCGCCTGCTCCGGCAAGCGATGCGGTAAGTTGCGCGCCTACGTCGCGCTGGCTGTAGCCTTGAGGGTTGTTCATCTGGCGGGTGAGAAACGGGACCAGATTCGCTCCGATTCCGCCCGCCTGAGCGCCATATCCGCCTGCCGCCGCTCCGGCTGTATTCGCTGCTGCTTTTGCGTCACGCATGGGTTTCCGCCGTCCAGGGGTGCCACCCCTCGCGGTTGGGAGTCCATCCCAACTGTTTTAACCGCTTCTGGAAGCGCTGCTCTATGGTCTCCGGGATACGCGCCTCAATATCGTCTATGCCTTTAGCCCACGCCGCCCGGAATACTTCGGGTTGCATGGCGGTCATGGTCTCCATTTTGGCCCGCGGCGCAAGATCGGGGTCTAACCAAAGATAGCACTCTGCTGCAATTTTAAGAAAACATGCTCCAATTACCTTTCCATCCTCGTCTTCTGTGACCTTGCGCACAAAGAAAAGGGGTTGGCCAAGTTCCGGCAACCCGTAATCCATGCCCATTTTGGCGTGAATCGCCTCGATAGCCCCAAAGTCTTCCGGCTTGGCGTCTCTCACGTTCATTTATCGCGCCTCTGGTTGATTCCAAATCCCTGGCCAGCCGATTGCCCGTTGTTCGGAGCCGTTCCGCTGCCCCGGCTAGGAAGCAGCGTCATCTGTGTCGCGCCGCCCATCGTGAATGGCCCGGAAGCCACCGTCTTCCCCGAAGGCACGCCGCCCGGATGCTGCGCGTAGGAGCGTACCGAATATTGCACCTTTTCAGCCCCTCCATCCAGATAGGTAGGCAATGTGAACGGCGGCGGCGTTCTGCTGGTTCCGTGGTGAATGACTATCGGAGAACCATAGGCAGGATCATTCGGCGAAACCTCGGTAAAATAGTGGATTCCCCGGTCAATCGGGCCTGTATGCGAGATGGAAACATGCATCATCTCTCCAACAACTTTCACGTCCACCGCGTCCGGGGGTTTAGGTGCAGGAATCTCCCCGGTGGGGGAAGCTCCGACAGCGTTGGCCAGACGATTCACCGCGTCGATAATGTCTTGGTGGACCTGGGCATGACGAGGATCTTTGGAGAAAACCTCTGCCTGGTTGCCACCGCCATCGAGCTGACCGCTTGCCATCAGAATCCCCTGATTGCGTTATGGGCGTCGGCCTGAGCCACCAGCGTTACCCGCGAAAGGTTGAAGTAACTGCCGACACCGTTGGTTTTGACTTCCACAAACATTCTCTGTCCAAGTTCGTCCAGCGGTCCTTCAATATCGTTTGCCGCCGGATCGGCAAGCGTGATGCCACCCGGAACCACGAACGGGTAAGGAGCGTTCAGCGTGTTCTGATAGAACTTCACCGAAAGCGTGCCTGCGTTGATGTCTCCGCTCCCGTAAATCAGCATGTCGTAGTAAACATACCGCTTATTGTGCATTCCGAACACCGGAAGAGTCTCAGCTTTGTCCGGGGACACAAACGGATAAGTGCAATAGCTCGAAGGAAACGCAATCCCATCGTCCGCTCCGGCCTGATAGCTCCCCAGCGCGTAAATCTTGCTTGAGCCAATTCCATTACAGAACAGCATCTCGCTAAATAGCTCGTTGCGCTTGCAATAGCCAATATAGGGCGTAGGAATCGACCAGAGCGAGGTCTTGCGCTTCAGGTCGTGAACCGAGAGCTTGCCCATCAGCGTCACGCGCATTGGCATGGCCGCCATCAGTTCTTCAACCGTTCCAATGCCCTCGTAATTGATCGCCATCACCACGTTTGGGGATGTCGGATTGGCATTCGCCGGGAAGTCGGGACACCATTGGTTTGGCGTTGCAAGCGGAGCCGCCACAAGAATGCGGTTGTTTGCCGTATCGTTGCGGATGCACATCGTGTAGCCATATTCCCAGTTGATTGCCTGCCAGATGTCGGGAATCTCCAATTGAACAGGAATCGGCTCGCCTCCGTTGAACAGGAAAAGCCCATTCTGGGCTCCCATGATGGCCCACTTCTTGCCTACATCGAAAGCATTGATTCCGCAGGCCCCGGCAACGTTCGAGACTTCCTTGTAGGGATTCCAGTTCGACGGCTCCTGATTTGGCGTCTCGGAAATATAGCCCAGCGAGCTTTCCTTAACGATGTAGAAGAGGCTATTCATCTCGAAGCCGCCATTGGCCGGTTGCGCGTTCACGGTAGTCGTATCCGTGCCGCCCGTCACAAGGTCGAAAGAGTCGAGATCGTTCTTGTAGCTAATGGAAAGCTGAGTAAAATTGGTGGGAGCCAGCGTCGGGAAAATCTCGATCCTGTCAATATCGATGTCGCCGCCGGCGGTCAGCCCGGATGCCCACACACGCAAATACAAGTCCGAAGGAATGTTGAGCGTGTTCGTTGTCAACAGCGTCCCGGTATAGGTAACCATGTTCGAGGTCATCGAAGAGAGTGGCAGCGAGTAAGACCCATAAGTTTTTCCCCATCCGCTGCCCGCGTTGAAACTCGTCAGATCGATTACAAGCGACCCGCTGGTTGCGCTCGATGGAGTTCTCACCGTCACGCGCACCGAGTAAGGCGTCTGATTTTGCAGGATAGCTACATTGTTCCAGTCCTGATAGGCAGTCTGCACAATCATGCCAAGCGCACTCTGCGTCGTAAGCGTCTGATTCTGAATGTAGAACGAGTTCCCGTAAACCGGCGAAACCAGCAGCGTCGGCATGGACGCCGGATTATTGTTTGCCGAATCCAATCCCCAGCCGAGCGGCGCGAACGGTCCGCCCGGATTGGGGTTGTACCCTCCATCGAATGTAAGATTTACGAAGTTCTGTATTTTATTTTTGACTCGCCCGTAGACGGCGCGCCCGGCGTACTGAGCGCACCATGCGGCATCCCCCAATTCGCCAAGGTTGAAAAGATTGTTGCCCTGAATGTCTACCTCTTCGGCATTTAACAGAACGTCGTCGGGAAAGGTAAATTTTGCATTGGTAGTCGTGTTGTCGTTGATGATGGTGGAACTTGAAAGATAGGTTTGCGTATTGTAGACAAACGATACCGGAACGGGGATCACGTAATAACTCGCACCCGCCTGCCCGTTTTGACCGGCTTCCGTAAACACGATTGCGCGCGCCACCACTTCGGGAGGCCCGACGGGAATGTTCGATACCAGAATGTAATTCGTGTTGGCGGTGACGGTGAACTGGACTGGAGCGGCACAGCGCGTCCAATAACCATTCCTCGTGATGAAGAAGCACGTCCCTTTTCTGGTTCCGGTTCCCACTACTACGCTCGAAGAACCTACCAGCGTGATATAGCCCCCGCCGGAGTTTCCGTAAATCGGATCAGTCGCTGAATTGCCCAGCGCCAGTGGCCCAGGATCGATCTGGAATTGGGTGCCGCTCGTCGTTGCCTGCCCAACTTCAACTTGCGTCGAATAGGTCAGGTTGGCGAATCCGCTGATCGTAAAAGTTCCCGAGCTGGTTCCGACAACAGTTCCAACTACGGCGTCCGTGACGTTGAATATTCCGTTTCCGTTCAGCGTTCCGGTTACGGTGACAAGCTGGCCTGAAACCGGAGGGTTGGCAGTTGCGCCGGAGAGCGCCCAGTCGTAAGTAGCGACCCCGGCAGCCATCGATGTCTGAGAAATCGAGTATGAACCCGAGTTCAGCGCGTTGACGACCGGCCACGTCTCATTCCATCCCGCTACCCCAGCGCCGGAGATGGTGATGTCGTCTCCAGTCTGAACTCCGGGAAGAGATAGCGCGGCATTCACCATCGCAACCGTCAATTGATATTGTCCGGGCTGCGAATTGGCCCCTCCGCCTAAATTCTGATAACGGCTTTCGGCCACGTTGAAAGTGAAGTAATAGCGCGTAGCCGCTGCTCCAGGAGGGAAGCCAGCCCCTATCGAGGTAACCAGATGCGTTCCGTTGGCTTGAGGAAGATTGGTTCCCGAAACATAGACGTAAACGGGGAAAAGCTGCTGCTGGATGAGCGTAACAAGGTTGGCGTCCGGCAATCCGTGCGAGCCTTGCAGGTAATAAACCGTGATTACGTTGCCGCTGTTGGTAGAGCCTGGACCATCGCTCCAGAGAATGTCGTCCAGTTGCGTCTGATAGCCTTGCGCCACGTTCCAGAAGGGATATTGCGTGATGCCGTTTGGCAAAGCAACGATGGGATAGGTGTACTGGGGTATCGCGGTTGCCGTGCTCGTTCCGCTGCCGGCAATGAGCGAAGTGGAAATCTCAAAAGCGGTTGAACTGAGCCCGGTTCCAAGCACATTGAACGACAGTCCATTGAGGGCAAGAAGCGGGTCGCTCCCCGTGGCGGAGATTGATACCACTTCCCCGGCGGTAAGCGTGTTTGCCGCTGTCAGCGTCAGAATGCTTCCCGAAGCCGAATACGCCGTGATCGATACGATGCCGCCCACCGTAAGCGTTCCCTGAAACGCCGGTGAAGCCCCAGGCCCAACCTGCGATACGCGGTCGTTCCATCCTGTCTGCGCAGCGCTGGTGCCGACAATCTGCTGTGGAGGATATGTGCCCTGCAAAAGATCGGAAATCGCTACGTACTGCCTCGAATTGGCGGTAAAAGACGAGCCAAAACTTCCCGAAGGAGGCCCGGTAAACAGCGGGACGAGTACGCCGGGATTCGTGCTTACATACTCAATCCAGAAGTCTCCTGCCGCGTCCAGCGCCACGTTGTAGATGTTCCCGAAAGCATCCTCGTAGGTGGCAATATAGTTGTAGTTCTCCTGCGAAGGCACAAAATACGGGGTCAGAGTCACATACCCAACGTAGACAGTCGCTCCCACCGAACTTGTCGCCGCGATGCGCACCCCGAAAGCTGTATTGTTCAGATCGGAATAGAGCCACGACATTCCAAAGAGGTCGTTGATGCCGCCCAGGGACAGCGTGGTGACGCCGCCAACGTTCATGGCGATGGATTCTATGTTCCCTACCGGCGAACCCGCCTTGAGCATTTGTACGTTCAGCGTAGCGGCTGCGCTTGAGTATCCTTTCACATCGACAACGAATCCCTGCGGCGAATGTCCAGAGGCAACCGAGAATCCAAACTGCTCAACATCGATTGCGTCGCTGAACCCGTCGATAGTATTGAGATTGACGGTCCCGGTAGCTATCCCCTGCGAAGACGCGCTGAAAGTCACTGTTACCGGCCCGGTATAAGAGCCGGGGGTAAGGATTTGAACGCCCGTAACCGTCTTGCCTCCGGCTACAGGAATGGTGATTGCCTGTCCTGTCGCGCCGCCTGCACCTGGACCGGAGAAGTTGACGCCTATGAGCGCCAGTGAAGTATAAAGACCGCCATTCGTTATGGTGACGGAACCCACGCCATAGGTAGGAGAAAGCGTGGTGGTGGCGTAGACGCTGGTATTGAGCAGCACATTGCCGGGATTCGACCATACCGCGCCGCCGAGGGAGGTATCGACAGCGCTTCCGCCGCCGTTTGGCCCTGCGCTGCCGCCCTGATAGGTGAACGGGTTTTCAAGCCCCTGACGCGTAAAGACGGAGCCGACAGAGAAATCGACATTCTGAGTGCGCGGGCTTGCGCCCTCCGGGAGATCGTAAGGCTGTGCAAGCGTTACGGTCCCGGAGAACACATCCAGAGTCGCTGACTGGCGACCTTTGAGATCATTCCCCAAGGGTCACCCCGTTATTGCTTTGCCCAACTCGCCACGAAGTGAATCACGTCGCCGGTAACGCCGCTTGGCGTGGTAGAGGCGGCAAGCTCCGCAAGCGGAAGCGGAGTAGACAACGAAGTTGCATCCGGCACTTCAAACACCTGAACAGTGGCCAGAGACTTGTTGTACTGATAGATGTAGCCGCTGCCTGCCACCGAATGAATTTCCATGTCGTCGGGGCCGATAACAGTGACCGCCGTCCCGGTGTCCGCCGTCTTCGACTGCGTAGGAACCGAACTGGCAACCACAAACGACACTCCAGCGCTTACGGAAACAACCTGAAGCGTGAGTCCATTCAGCGCCGTGGCCGTGGTCAGTCCGTTGAAGGTAACAAACTGGTTGGCCAGTGGGGTATTGGACGTGTAAATCGTCGTGGTCGCGCCCGAAGATGCGGAGGTGACCGCCGTAATCAGGCCAATCGATCCCTGCGTCAGTTGGCCGAACAGCACATCCTGAGCCGACAAAGTGGTCTGGAGCGGAGCCAGAACGTTGGCCGTGGCAACTCCAAGATTCGGCAGCAGCCCAAGCGCCTGATAGGTGCCGCTGGAACCGGAGAAAACCAGCTTCCCGCGCAACCAGATGCGCCTTGCGGTTTCATCAATTCCATAGGGTTCTTCAAATACCGTCTGAGTCAAAATGGAAAGTGCCATCGTAGCTCCTCAATATAGGAATGTGGCCGGGTTCCCGGCAATTCCGGCATTGTTGCCCCCAAACGGAGGGCGCGTGTAGTTGATCATCTGACGGTCTCTGGTAATCTGCTGCCTGAGTTTGAAGATTGAAGCCTTTGCCGCGACCATGGCATCCGCAAGCGCCGTTCCTCCCAACCTTCTGCAATACCTGACTTCTATCTTATCCGCAACCGCTTCCTGGCAATCCAGAATAGGCACGTAAGTCGTATCCCAGTTGATCGACGAAGTTGCAAGGTCGGAAAAACTGAAAATATAGCGCAGGCGAATATCGCGGGTCTGAGTCGAGCCGTTCATCCAGATTCCATCCTGCCTCCACTCCCATTCGCCTAACACTTGCGTCTGCTGGCGAGGGCACAGCGAGCCCGTAGTCTGAATCATCTGGCCGAATGGCGCGCTGCTGGATGCTCCAGTGGATGCTCGTTCCCAGACTTCGAGAGGGTAAAGCAAGTTCCCTGGCAGCGTAAAATTCGACCAGTTCTGCAATCCGTCAAAATAGCCGGTAAACTGGAGCGCCACCTGCACGGCGGGATTCGATACTCCCGCTCCCAACGACGAATTGACCGGAGGAAGGCCAATCAGGACGTAATTGTCGCCAATGAGCGTCGGCTGTCCCATGATTCGGATGTCGCGGTATAAATCGCGGATAGCCGAGTTCATGAAGTTCTGAAGCGTCACGCTCGTGTTGGTAAGAATCTGGCCCTCGCCGGCAGTCCCGGTTGCGCCCTTCTTGTCGTCGTCAACCGCTGATCGGCAGAGGTTCGCAATCGTGTTCAGGCTCGGATACGCATTGTTGCCGCCAATCGGCATCTTGTTACCTCACCTTGCATCCACGGGCTTCACAGGGTCCAGAACTCCCTGGAGACCAATCCGGTATTCTGCGGTTTACCGACCCGTTCCACCCGTGGAAGATCACGCCGCGTCACTCGCTGGCCGCCCTGGTCCACGCTTGAATCTGTCCGGGAAATATTTTCTTGCCTTCTCCTCGTCCAGAACCGCGTCGCAATGGCGGCATACCGCTGCCCCAATCGCGATTTTCTCGGCGCAGTTCGGGCAATCCATCTCGCTTCCCGGAGAGCGCCGTTGTCCAAGATCGCTGCGATGCCACGAAGTTGAAACCTCAAAGTAAGTTGCTGCCGCGTGGCTGGTCCAGTCCGCCGTCGCCCTCGCTTCGTCGGGATTGCGCGCCTCGATTGCCGCCATCTTTTCGAGTTCGGCACGGTAAGTTTTTTCCATCCGCCGCCGCGCGGACGCAATCTCTTCCTTGAGCGGGGGGTTGTGCTTGGACCAGAACACTCCATAAGCGTTCAGGTTGCGCTTGACGTTGATTGAGTTGGCGTCGTCGAAGTCCTGATCGATGCCCGGATTCGAGGGATTGAGCATTCTGGATACTTCCCTGTATCCGTCCCGGAAGGCGTAGCTCTTGTTCCCATTCTGATCCTCGATGAGTTCCTTGAAGGGATGCGTCTCGCGGCCCACCAGCAGATACTCCTGCCCAATCGGGCAGCGGCGGATCAGCAAGCGAGGGTGATTGGGAGGCGCGCTCTCGTTGAACTCCTGATTTGAGATGTTGTAGACGAAGATTTCCGTCTCCCGAATGCCGAAGTTTTCGGGCATGTCTCCGAGAGTGAGCGGTTCGACTGGAATGTTCGATTGCCCGGAAGCCTGGGCAAAGGTTGCGGCGTCCATCATGATTGTTTCAGCCATTGGGTCTCCTGTCTGATTGGAAGAATCGGTTGCGGGAAATCATGGTTAGAAATGCGGAATTGGCGTATTTTTCAATGCTGCGCTGCTTGTCCTCAAGCCATTTGGTAGAGGCTAGAGTCGGTTTGCGCCGGATGCCCTGATAAATATCCTCGACTGTTTTGGCGTAATTGTCGTCTTCCTTCTCTTTTTCGTCGCACATGAATTTCAGCTTGGCTTCCGCTGAAATTTCCATCGACGCCTTGATGATCGGGACCATCATCTCGACAATCTCGGTTGAGAGCGGGAAAGCGTGAAGGTGCAATTGGCCTTTGTCGAACCACTTGGCCACGAGTTGAAGCGCTATCTGGTAGCTGCCACGGTAGGGATACTCGCCCAGCAGAGAAAGACCGGTTTTCTGGCAACGGTTGTTGATGTACCATGCCACATCGGATTCCGGCGGAAGGTGAGGCATCTCCACCGATTTTCCGGCGTCTACCCACTGCAACAGCATCCAGTGCGGGAGCCCGTCGCCGAGAAGAATGTCCCTGTAGCCCTTGAACCAGTCTCCCTCGGCTTCCCACTCTCCACCTTGACGCACAGTCTCGGTCTGAGCCCATGCAAGCCTGAAGTTAGGCTCTCCATAGCGATTCAAGCCGCCAACTTCGGTCAACCTGAACTGAAAGTGCTCAGGACAGTGCTGGCGCTCAACCGCATAGTCAGTTGATGGCATAGGCTACTCTCTGGATTAATTTGACGTCGTGCCAACAGACGAGCATGAATGGTTCGTTGTCTACTTCAATTGCCTCTGCATTGAAGCGACCAAAGGTGACCACATCCCCAGGCTTTACGAGTCCGGGAACCTGCTTATCCTCAACCATCTTCGGCGCGAGATCGGGGCCGACAGCGACGACGACTCCCTTGTTAGGATTCTGTTGCGCCGATTCGGGAATCACGAAGCGCGTTCCATGATAGGTTGTTTCCTTCGCGTTCTGTCTGACCAGAACATAATTCTTAATCGGCTCAGGATCGGAGTAAACGCGGTCCACTTCGGCCAGCGTTATACCTTCTTCAATCACTTTCTTGCGGTTGTCAAGCACTTCCATTGTGGTCTCCTTGCTTCAGATAATTGGTGAGTCGTTGAATAAATTTCGGATCATTTTCTACCAAACCTACAATCATATTGCAGGCTCCGCATAACAATCCGCGCACACATTTCCCGCAAATTCTGCCACTACGGTTTGGGCAACAAGCATGGTCATGGTCGATATGCAGCCTATTTTTGCTTTGAGGCTGAAGGCAGATTGCACACCTTCCCCGTTGATCAACCAGCTTTCTATCGTATTCGAGAAGCGTGATTCCATAACGTTTCCGATAGTAGGCTTCGGCATCTAAACGTGACTGCTCTTTCTTTGAGCGAGCTTGCCGTTTGAGACGCTGTTGAGAATTTTGCTTGTCTCGCCGCTGCTGCCAGCGTTTCCGATCATGTTCAAGAAGCCGTTCGCGGTTATTCTCTCGATACTGCTTGAGATATAGCCGTCTTGCTTCTTTTTCTTCATCAGATACCAATTTCCGCTTTGCGAGGCGTTCCGCCTTGTGCTTCTCGTATGACCGGCGATTCGCCTCGCGCTGCTTGATTACCTTCTCATCTTCCATGAATTCCCCCAAACTTCATAGAGGAATTCTACCACCAAACGTCGTACATTACAAATTTGGTGTCATTCTCATATCGTTGGACTGCTCGCATTGTAGACATACAACTGATGACGAGGTGCGCTACATGCCAGATTAAATGAGGCTTCGTAGACAAACTGCGTCGCGGTGAGCCACCCACCACTAGCAGTTCCAGCGGGGACCGGCATGACCGTATTCCCTCCGCCGAAGTCGTACAGTTGCAATGGGCAGAGTTCACCGATATACCACTCGCTTGTGAGCAGCATATCGATACGGCCCAAAGGCTGCACATACGACAGATGCACGTCCCGTCCGCCGAATGTGCCCTGGAAGTACTTCTTCGACGTGTCGGGAACCTTGCCGGTGTTCCCATCGTTTGAAGACTGCTGGATGGTGATCTGCTTGTTGTAGTAGTTGGTCTGCGCAACCGCCAGCGACTGATCCTCGCCAAAGATATAGATTCCGCTATCCTTGGTCTTGTTGTCGCCGCCCATAGCCCGCCCCAGCAACGCTTCGATGCGCTGCGAGAGCGAAGCCACCACCGACCCGCCATTAAGGTTGATGGACGGGCTGGAGATGCGGGAGGGATAGGTAGCGCGGTTGATTCCGGCAATCGTTCCACTGGTGGCTGAGTTGATCCATCCAGTCGTGCCGATAATGCCGTTGCCCGCGGTCGCTGAACCGTTGGCTCCGTACACCATCATGTAGTATCCGGCAACCACGTTCGCCGACAGGTTCGATCCGTTGGTGTTCGCGCCGCTGGACAGATTGCCCTGAAAATAGAGCGTCGATGTGACCGGATCGTTAGTAAGAACCGTGGCATAGCCAATTGTGCTGGCTCCCTCGGCGGCGAAGAAGGCAACAATTTGGTTGTCGGTGAAACCCATGGCGCGGACGCCAACAATCGATCCGCCGGTTGGCGAAGATGTAAAGTTGACTGTCGCTGTGGTGGGAATCTGCGTAATCATGCCGGAGCCGTCGCCGTACATCAGCCCTTCGATACCGGCCATGGTGGAATCCAGAGAGTTCTTCAGTTCCTCGGCCTTCAACGAAATCAGGCCGCGCTTCTTGCCATTTACGGCAAGCTGCGAAAGGTGGCTCATCTGGTTGACAGAAAACATCCATGGAGGTGACAGGCTGAAGTCCTGCCATACCGACATGTTGCCAAGCCCCAATGCGCTGCCATCGCCGGTTCCCTGTTGGATTGCCGCTCCGCCCTGCACCCGGAAGGGCACGCGGAACGAAGGCCGGGATGCGCCGTTCGCATAGGTCTGGTAGCTGACTGGAACCTTCGTAAAGCGGTCCTGAGCCAGAGAATAAAGTGTTTTGCTCATTGGAATGAGCGAGGGGATTTCCGTCGAAAAGGCTTCAATTTCAACGGATTCAACAGCAGATTCTACGCCTGCGGCCATGACATTTCTCCAAGACGGACTAAATGCGCCCGTCAGATGACGGAATACGGTCTCATCGTCTGGAGAATTCTAACTCTGGCCGGTACTTATTTATTCGGGACTCGCGCCCGACGGTCACATCTAGAATTCAATTCCGGTCTTTCCCGGATGCCAGAAGGCCCTGACACTACCTTCGGTCAACAAAAGCATAGCACATCATCCGCGCCAAGTGACAAACCGGCCATCCTTCAGGTAGCCGCGGCCCTGAATCAACAGCAGATCGGCACCGGGACGAGTAAGGTCAAGCTGCGAATCGGAAGGACGCGCGGAGATTCTGAGCGGTCCGCCGCTTGGGGCCGTTTTAGGAGTTCCCGCCTTTGGTTGCCCGTTACCCGGAATCGGGCCTGGGGTGGCGCGGGGAGCGCCGTAGATCGCTTTTGCTACCTCGAAAGCCTTGTCTTTGGCGCGGCGAGTAAATTCCCCGGCTATGAACGAAGCCACGCCTTCCGGGGTACGATTCTTCGCGGAATTCCTAAGTTCCGCCTGCTTCAAGTACGCCTGGTCGGCATTCATCTCCTGAATCACGGCCTGCTCAAGACTCTGGCGGTAATGCGCCTTCTGAGTGTCGTTGAGCTTGTACTGCTTGGCGTACTGATCGACGATGCCGCCGAGCGGAGCCACAACCGTCGAATTGACGCGCTCGGTTACACCGGTACGGAATATCTGTTCGCGCTCTTCGTTCAGTGCCACGCGTTCCTGCTTGATGCGGTCGGCTTCCGGGCTCTGGCGCGGGGTTTGCTTGATTTGCTGGGCGTTCTGAGCCTGCCCCTTCATCCAGTCGAGCGCCTGTTGCGCCATCGCCTTGGCGCGGGCGGGGTCGGTTTCGTTCGCCATCGACTCAAGATGCCCCTGAAGTCCTGCCTGAACCAGAATCGATACCGCATAAGGCCCGACTGCTGCCTGCAATGCCTGCGGATTCAAGGCTTCTAGCTTGGCCAGATAGTGAGGAGCCAGTTGCGCTGCGCCTTGCGGGTAGTCCTCGAAGAACGAGTCGAGAACCGAAGGATCGCCGGATTCCAAACCGGATTCCTGCGTATCGTATGCCTGAAGACGTTCCTGTGCCGCGGCAATGCCTTCAATGCCTCCTGCGCTCTCGATGATGCTCTTTGCTTGTGCCGCTTCCTGCGGTGTCTGAAATGCGCCCTTCCAGCCTGTAGCCTCGCGGAAATGCGTGTCCGCCAATTGCTTGAGGAGCTTTGCATCCTCTGGAGATTGCGCAGAAAGACGCCTGATTGCGTCCCGAATCGCCTTCCCGCTTGCATCTTCGCCCGAAGTCTCGGTTGACTGTTGATTGGTTTGATTCTCCGGCACGGTTTCTGTGCTTGACACGATTCCAGACGAAGATTCCTGCGTTCCGGTATCTGCGGCGGTTGAATCCGTGGCTGTATCGAGTGAAGCGAGGTCGATTACTGCGTCTGCCATGGTTTAGGTCTCCTATTTGCCAATTCCAGGGTATTTCGAGTGAACTTTTGCCCGAACTTCCTTCTTTTCGCTTGGCGTCCCGTGCTGCGATACGCGGGCGAGAGCGTTACGAGCGTGATTTTTGTCTTCGATTGGATAACGGCGACCGGGAAGCGCAAAAACGCTTGAGCGAAGCCGCTTACGTCCTGCTGTCGTCAGTTTTGCCATTTAATCAACCCTCCGAGTAATCTTCGCGCTTCGGTCTCTCTGCTCCGTTCTCTTTCAGCCGTGCGTGCCATTCGCAATGGATTCCCGTTCTGCTTGGCTCAACCCATGCGCCGCATTCAAGACAAATGGCGGCTTCCTCGCGAATTCGCGCCTGAATAAACATTTCCTCCCGCGATGGCATTATCAAGATCCTCCAAATACCGCAGGTTCTGGACGCCCAAACACCACATTCATACTGTGCTTAGCGCCGTCCCAGTAAATTTCCACGATTCCACCCGGCTTTACGTTTTCCTTTCCAGATGGATCGAGCGGGTTATAGCCCATGAACGAACTAAGGGCCGTAATGGCGCTATTATGGCATACGAACAGCGTCAAACCCTTCTCGCGGCTCATCTTGAGCGAGGCGCACCAGAAAGCGAATTGCCGCGACTCGAATTGCTCTAAACTTTCGCCCTCAGGGATTGCAACCCCAGGATTTTCAACGAAAAGATGTAGCGCTTCTTGATTTTCGTCTTTAGAAAGGCTGGTAAAGACTCCCAGACTCCACGGGAACAGCCCGCGATGCTGCCAGACAGGTAATTTGTGCGGCTGTGCCACAATATCGGCAGTTACGAACGCCCGGAGTAGCGGAGACGCAATAATATCCTTGATTTTGTATTTCTTGAGGAAATCGCGGGCGTGTTCCGCCTGCTGAATTCCCCTCTGCGTCAACGGAACGTCCAGCCATGAGCGGAAAATGCCCATTGCATTGGCAGATGCCTCTCCATGACGCAGCACTAAGGCAACAGGGATGCTCATAGTTTGCGCTTCTGCCTCGTCTTGATCTCAGCGAAAGGCGTCCTCTGGATGCTTTCGACTTCCTGCTCGTTCGGCTGGTTTATCTCGCTCGGATCGGTCTGAATGCCAGCCGCTTGCTGCAACAATTGCGCCTGCTGCTGCGGGCTCAGTTTGCCGGTCATGCTGATCTTCGGCGGAGGAGCCTGAGCTTGCTTCATCTGGGCCGCAACCATCTTGTGCTGCTGCCAGAAAAGGAATACATTCGTCCATTTCTTCCAGTTTTCACCCTGTCCTGGGGGCTCCTTGGCCGACTTCCTTCTCAGCGCGCGTCCATCCGACTCGCCCATCCAGCTAAATATCGTCGCTGCAATGGTTTCGTGATCCTCGGAATCGTCCTGCGCTACCGGAATGCTGGCAATATACTGCGGAATCTTCTGGAGCTGCTGCTGGAGCGATGAAACCCGATCCTCCATCTGCTGTCCCTGCTGAATCTCTTCAGGGACAAGTTCTATCCCGGACTGAATGGCGGTAGAAGCCAGAGACTTGGCTTGTTCATGAGCTTCGTTCAGCGCCGTCAATTGCTCATTCATCTCCGCCCATGCCGGATTGATTAAAGGTTCGGCATCGAGGAGCCGCTCAATATCTTCGAGCGCCCCATCCTCCCAGTTCGCCTCGTCAACGGTAATCACATCGTTGAGCCCCAGCGCCTTGACAATCTCGCGGGTATTCGATGGGCGAGCAACCACGGCTGCGACTTCCTGGTTCTGCATTGCCATATCGAGAACCTGCAACACCTTGGCTTCGCGCTGGGCCCCGCTCTCCGGGATGACGTTCTTGGTTTCCGATTTGCACTTGGCATTGCCCTTCAGATTCTCCGGATTGACCGAAACCTCTCCATAACCCTCAACCGTGTCGTCAATCTCCGCATTCCCTGTCTGTGCACAGCATACCGCCGCCTGCCCAATCGCTTCCTCGAACATCGAATTGGTGACAATCCATGCTGTCCCGATACGCTCCAATGCCTGTTGCAGCCGAATCTGCGTAGCTCCAACCGTATTGTCTTCGCCCTCGCCGGAACCGAACAGCGCAGGGGTAGCTCCGTCAATCGATTGAATCAATGGACCTACGTACCACTGAAACATTTCAGCCATGCCTGGATGAAGTTGCGCGACAGGCAAAGCGGCAGCGTATTCACCGATCTGATGTCCTTCTTCAACTGTCACAGGAATAAAGCGTGTCGGACCGGCCTCCAGCTGCGCCATTGCTTCGGCGCTATAGGCTTGATCGTGCAAGGCGATGCTAGAAATCGCCCCTCGCACCGTCTTGTCCCAAAGATCGGCCCAGATGTTGATGCGCTTCTGGATGGGAATATCGCTTGAGCCTAACGCCCGCCGATTCTGCCCAAAGCCGCGAGTAAACATCCCCAGCGCCAGGTGATCGTCCATCGACTCGTTCCAAGCGCACACAAACTCTTTTCCGGCCAGAATGCAGAAGATCCCATCGGGAAACTCCTTCAAAAGCCACTCCTTTTGCGCAGGAAGGATTTTGTCGTCGAAATACATTCCGGGCCGATACCACATATAGCCCATCGTGGCTTCGCGGATTCCGCTCGTCCCTGTAATGTATTTCCCTACAATCCCGATTCTGGTATTGATTCTGGCGATGCGCTCGAATTCGAGTTCGCCGGCGGTTCCCCACGATGGCTTGATCTTGTCGCCCATCCACGGATATGTAGCCCTTGCGACTGCATAGTCCATCTCTTCAAATATCTGGGCATAGCTGCACTGCTTCAGTTCATCCACCATCATGGGCAGTTTGGTTTCAAGCACCCCATAAAGGCTCGTAATCTCCCGCCGCCGGATACTGCCGTCGTCATTGGTTCCCAGCCGCTTGTCGGCAATCGTGCGCGTCCACATCAGCCCGCGAGGGTCGGTCCATGCCAGTCCCACGGTTGCGCGCTGGAGTTCGGTGGATTTATTGACTTCGTACCATAAGTGCTTATATTTATTGGACTCATCGGCGCAAGCCACATCGATTGGATTCTTGCTCCGGTTGGGGGTGAAATTAACCTTGATCGTGCCCCGGCAAAGAGCGCTGGTGATAATGTCGCCCTGGGCGGAATAGATATTCGTGGCGTAGAGGTTGGCGTCGTTGTTCTCAGCCAGCCCGTTTCTGCCTTTACCGGCGTTGGCTCCCACAATCTGCCAGCCGCCGCCACCGCCAACTTGAGACTCAAGGTATTGGTAGCCGCGGTCCATGTGCCGTTCTTCCCACACCTGAAGCACGCTGAATCGCCTTGCTGCCTCATCGGCTTGGGAACAGCCTTCGGAAAGTGTAATAAACACACTTGAAAGGGCTTTATCTATCTTCTCTACATCGGCAGGTTTCCAGACCTTCGCGGCGGTGACGATTGCAGGAGCAAGTTCTCCCGGCTGGTATTCTTCGGCGTCTGCCGCCTGTTGCTGTTCATCGACGTTCAGATCGGCGGACTGCGAAACCTGGTCAGGCATCAATTCACCCTTTGAAAGCGTCCCACGAACTCATCGACGTTCGCGCAGAGCTTGTTGATTCGTTTCGCCATAGTCTCCCACTGCATCGATAGACGCACATTCTCGGTCTGAATCTGCGCAAGCATCATCCTCAGCGTGTTGTTGTCGGCCTCAAGATCGTCCAGGCGCTGGTTTACCGTCCTGCTTTCCATTGGCCTCCTTGCGAAACACGCGCTCCCAGTTGCGGCGATATTCTTCCGTGACGGGCTTCTGCTTCTCGGCTTCCATTACTACATCCCCGGAATGTTCAAAGGAGCAGCCGCAGTCGCTTCCTGACCGCCTTGCATCCCCTTGTCGCCGACATCGTTCATCGCTTCCTCGACATCCTCTGCCGTGTAGCCCATCTGCTGAAGCTGGTCCACAAGCTGCATTGCGTGAGGATCGTCCTGAATCGACTTGGGCTGGTCGGGAGGCGCGGTTGGATCGGAAGCCGGTTTCTGGCTGGCTTCGTATGCCTTCATCTGGCTGGGATGCGAACTGCCGTCTTTAGCTTTGAATTGCATTATCCCCTCCTTGGGGCTGAACGTCTTCAATGTCTGGATGTTCCTTGCGCCATGCCCGGTAAGCGTCCCAGCCACGTGGCTGGACGGGAATCATCTTTCCGTCGGGCTTTTGTACATACTGAATCTTCATGCTGGGCTTCTTGAGTTCGACCAGAACGTCCTGAAGCTCGTCGCATCGCCTCTGCTTCTGAGCGAGTTGCTGCTTCAGGTACTCGACTTCGGCCTCAAGATGCAGGCGGTAACGCGACCATGGCCACACAATTTTCAGCCTGTCCCATTCAGGTGAGATCATCTCAGGTTCGCCTTCCAACTAGGAGGCATCGACCGCCGCTGTGGCTTTTGCCTCTTCTGCTCACGCATAAATACTAGCATTGCACGCTGTTGAGGAGTAACATTTGCTATCTTTTCCTGAAATTCCACTGCCTCCGGCTTCTTGCGAGGAGCCAGCATCGACTTGACAAGATAGCGAACCGCGTCTCCGCAGTCCTGCTCGATCTTTGCCGTACTCAAGTCCGTCTTCAGAACGTCGTCCAGGTTCTTCGGGTCTCGCAACAGCGCCGGAATGGAGTTCAGCAACTCCGAACACTCGGACGAGATCAGCATCGCGTCGTCGTACTGAAAGCGATTGCCGTCCTTGTCTACTCCCCAGCCTTGTCCCTTCGCCGCCTTGAACAGCGAACCCATCAATCCCCAGCCGCCCTTGCGGTCGTTGTCGGCCTTGATTGCGCCCGGCAATCCGTGCTGGCGTAACCGCTTCGATTCCTGTGAACCGATACTGTTGGGATCGTCCGTAACTTCTTCAGGGGAAAGGAAAAAGGCTTTCATTAACCCGCGCTCTCCCTGGGGAGTCGAGTCGATAATGTCCTGGGCTACGTCCGGGGGTTCGCGCTCGTTGACGATCATCTCCCGATACACAACCGTCACGTTAATCGGTTTCTCCAACTGCCATCCCAGCAAATCGGAAGCCTCGGACGGCTTCAGAGCAATGCGAAATGCCCAGAACGTAGCGCAGAAGTGTGCCTTGCCCCAGTCCTGCGCTATCCAATGAACCGCCCAGCTCTTTTGCAGCGACTTGACCAGAACCGGCCCGACGCGCGTGGATTCGAGATCGAAGGAATTCGCGAAGTAAGAACCCTCCAGCGAATCCCAGTCTCCTTCCCAATCAGCCTTGCGTATAACTTCATCATCCGTAGCAAGTTGTCTTGTGTAAGGGCCTCGCTTTGCCGCGTATGCCTTGCGCTGATCATCCGCCCAACTGTAATACTCCTTAACCGAATATCCATCCTCCTTCAGCGCCGCGCGAACCCATTCCACGTTGTCCCACGGGTTGAACCTGATCGAAACGTAATCGGTGGGGTCTTCGTCCTTGTTAACCTCGTGAAGATAGAACCACTTGCGCAGCTCCTGAATCGATGCACCGCGCATATTGAATACGAGAACGATCTTGGCGACTCTGCCACCACGAGACCGGTTGGCCTTGCGTATCTCGCGTATCTCGCGGCCAGTGAACTGCTCCGCCTGGTCAATCACAATCAGGTCGTAGTTGCCCGACCGGAACGCCTCAACCACCGAGTCGTAGTTCTCGGCGTACTTGAAATCCAGCCTATTGCTACCAATGCGCAGCATTGCCGGAGGGCTCGTCTTGAGCTTGTCAGCCACCCAGGGAAAGTCTCTGCGGATTGGCTCAAGATGGAACGGCACCATCTGCTTGACCCATGTACGCATCACCATGCAGATCGTCAGGTCCTTGAACTCGTGCATCAGCGTGATAACTGCACGATCCGTCCCGCTCGACTTGGCCGACCCTCGACCGCCGTAGACGCCAATCACAGGAGCCGATCCCGACTTGATTATCCGTAACAGCTCGCTTTGTTTTGGCTGGAGACTTATTTCGGCTTTCACTGTTTACCTATCAGTAAACTCATGCTCAAAACACCAAAAAGTATTAGAGCGGCGATTCGGGACACTTTTTGCCAATCTAAAAGACTTATATATTGGCGAGATAGTAACATCACTTGCTCTTTTTGGCCGCGAACACGTGTGGACGCTTCTTTCGGGGCAGTTTTTTGCCCTTGGACGCCTTATTCCACTCGTTCACGTCTACGCCCTGGGCTTCCAGTTTCCCTCGGTTGGCGTTGAAATAGCGTTCCTGAGCCAGACTTTTGTAGGGCATCATCCACTCCGTCTACGCGCTGGATCTCGCGGCATAAGTCCTTAAACGATCCTGTCCATACGCGCCCCTTTGCCTCTTGCTCGGAGAGTAACCGCCTGGCGCGCTCCTTCGTTTGCCGACGCATCATTCACCATCAGACGCGATGTGCTTCACAACTAGCTCAATCGGGCCCTCGCCGTCAGCGCCCGTGTGGGCCAGCTTGTCACCAAATATCTTAGGAGCCAGTTTGCTGGCAAGCCACTTGCGCGTATCGATGCGTATCCTTACTCGCTCGATATGCTCGCGATCAAGTTGCTTAACTTTAACCCCTTCAGTAATTTCGACTTCCTTCATATCGCGGGAAGAATCATCGGCGATCTCGATGATCTCATCGGCGAAGCGTAAGACTTGTGAGGCTTTGGCGCGCGCGTACTTAACGGCAAAATCTTCGCTGTCGTTGCGATGTTTATAAATCGTATCGGCGGAAGGAAAATCGGGATGGGACTTGGAAATATGGTCTAAGCCTTTTGGAGTGACTGCGATGGCAGCACAAATAGCGTCCTCAAGTTGATTTGTCCAATTGAAAGCAGGTCTGCCCATTTTTCGTCCTCCTGTAAATCGTAGCACTCTTTAGTTCCACCGCCTGAGAGTTTCAACCTCTATCCTCTATATAACGCAAACTGACGCTTTTGTATGGTTACTAAAGATTTTGTAGCGTATTGACGATTTTTGTTGACATTGACGATTGGCAGTGAGAGTATGGGTGTGTAAAAGAGGGCAAAGAGATGCAAACAACAAGGACCACCACCGATATGAGTTACAACGTGAGCCGCAACATCCAGAGCCCGTACACAGATGCCAACTACGCCTTTGGGCGCGTCAAGGTCATGTATGTCGAGTACGTCAAGGCCGACTGGGATGCGTTTAGCTCCAATGGCCCGTGGCCAATCACGTCTGGCTACTGCGCACAGATTGTTGAGCCGTCCGTCCTGACGAGCACTCAGGTCGCATGGGACTTGGTTTGCGGGATTGGAGACACGGCGACGGAGGCCACTCGCAACGTGCTCGACAAGATCGCCAGCGCACTCCGCGGGATGGCGCGAATCATCGCCACAACCGGAAACTGATACTAGTGCGAGTATCGCACCCCTAACCGCTCGGCAGGGTCCGTTAAGCTCTGCCACCCAAAAGGACACCCATGAACCAGAATGATAAACACGACTACACGGTACCTCAAGTCGCCAAGCTGTTTGCCTGCTCATCCAACACCGTCAAGTCGTGGATCAAGACAGGCAAGCTCAAGGCGTATCGCCTGGGAGGCTCAGCAGGCCGCGACTACCGTATCCCGTGGGCAGAAGTCGAGCGCGTCAAAGCCGATTGGGCCTGCTCACCGGATCAGGCGTTATGAATGGGAATGTTTGGGGAATTACATACTTAACTCCCCTGAAAGGAGCCAAATGAAGTGTTTCAGAATTGAAAGCGGAGGAGAGCGGTTCTATTGGGCTGGTGAATCGAAAGCGGATACACTGGCCGAGTTCAAAGACAACTATGACGACTTCGGTGATCCTGCCGAGACCTGCGAACTGTCAGACGATGAGATGGCTTCGATCACAGTCACGGTTGAGGATGAGAACACAGAGCCTAACGAGACTTCGACCCTCAAGCAGCTCTTCGATGAAGAAACAAAAACGTGCAGCGGCGGAGCTTTTGAGATTTGCAGTAGCGTGTTTTAGTTACAGTCCAAAAGGGACTCAAGTATCTAAGTCCCAATGTTTGGGAACCTGGTGCGAGTATCGCACCAACTGGAGGGAACCATGACCACATGCATCGACCGCACCCACACCTGTACCCCAGCCTCACGCGAAACTGAGCATACAGAATGCTCCACACACATCACCGAGCGCTGCTCCTGCGGCCAGGTGCGCCGATCCGAACTCTGGCCCGAGGATAAGCTTTCGCTCGGAGACTGGGTAACGCCAACCCAATAGTTCCGCAACACCCACCCTCGCTCTACCTCCGCACACGGTCCCACCAAAATAAGAAGGGCACCCGGTTTATTGGGTGCCCTCAGTCTTTATGAAGGGATGAAGGTGCGGGGCTCCATCGAAGCTGTCTAAGGCGCAGATGGACGAGGTTGGGACCAGAACCCCGCATTGACAGTATCGCTCACCTGTGCGAAGATTGCAACTGTCTAAGGTGCAAATGCAGAAACCCTCGACAATTCGTTTTACGTCAAGGTTCCCGCTTTCGTGCGCTTGGACCGTGGAGGTTAGTCGAACTTGCGACCGTGTGTCCACGTTAATGCCGACCGTATGCAGCGCGAAGCAAGCGTTTGTCGTTGAGGCCGTCCTCCCCGCGGGGAGCAGTCGGGTGGAATCATTGGATTTTACGCAACTTGGGATACTCTCAATGGCTTAGCCGTGGCCCAGGGAGCCATCCCGAAGCCCGAGCCGCTAAGAGTCCTACTTCCATCACCATCACCCCTCTCTTGGATAGGCATCTACAGCGCCCAGTGCATATCAGCGGGGGTTCACGGGCTCAAGCATAATGGCTCGCCGAGCGTGGGCGACCGGATGACGTAGGGTGCATCTGGTCCACGCGGCTCCCTTCAATGGGACAATTCACGGTTAGACTTTGGGGAACCGCCGGCGGGACCGGTGTCCGAAAGGCACCAGAAAGGAAAACAACTATGAAAGCAAACACCTTTAAGGTCGGAGATAGAATATTCCAGACTCAACGCGGTAGATGTGACGATCCGCGCATTGCAGGCAATACAAGAAGTTGGCGTCTCTACGGGGAAATTATCGAAATCAGAGAAGACGGGAGATTGCGCATTCAGTGGAACCCTAAAGGGCGTCAAATGAGAAAGCTGGTTTGGCTGCCCTCTAAGAGCGTCGAGCTTGTCAATCTGCGAATTAACTGAGGTGATTAATGAATTTGAAAAAGAGTATCGCGTAATTCAATAGAGAAATCTAAGGCTTACTCGCGTCACTTGAGCGTTTCCCGGCGTTATAGGGAATCTTCCGTGAACCCTTCCAGTTGTTGCACTGGAGATGCGCTGCCCCGTTGATCCATGTCCCATCTGGTAGCTCTATCCGGTCGTCGCGCTTGCCAGCGGAACGCCCGTTCTCGTGCTCGAACGTAGGAATGCACCTGAAAAGCGATCCGTTCGGGCCACAGAAGTCTGAATAACCACACAGGCAGCAGATACCCTTCTGGCGCTTCACCATCGCGTCCAGCCGCCGCTTGTATTCTTCCACTCCCTCTTTGGTGCGGCGTTTCCCTGTCGTGTTGCAGATTTCCCTCCCGTCAGGCATCACGCGGAGGGCCTTCGTTACGGAAGCTGGCATCATCGGCTTCTTCCCATCAGCAGCCGTCGCGCTGCCTCATCCTTGCATCTGGCCAACTGAATTACAAAGTCGAGGCTGAATCGGGTGGCTTGCGATCCACCGGATAGCTTGATCCCGTACTTGTCGGCGTAGAGCTTGCGGAGGGGGTCGACGGGCCTTCCTCCGGCGTGCTTGCGTGGCTCTTCCATGGGTGCTCCTTGATGTATTTTTGAATGACTTCTACTTGGAGGTCTACGAGGGCCTGAATGTCGCTCATGTGAAACAGCCCCCTGTGCAGCCGCGATCTGCAAACATCGTGCGCTGCGCGTCGAAATCCACCAAAGCCAGCGGCGCGCATGATGGGTGAAGCCAAAAATGAGGATCATCCTGCCTGAGTTCTGACTCGATCTGGCAGGCTTTCTCGAAGTCCCCCGGCCAGTCTCGTTTCATCTCCGCCCACTCTGCGTCGGCAAGGTTGGGGCACATATAGCAAGCACTATTCGGTATTGGCCCCGCCCATCCCGTCGAGCGGATGAGTTGAACGCAATCCAACCGGCTCATGCGAATTTCGAAGACCAGCGGATAGCGAAGGCTCAGCCAATTCCTATGCTGGTTTCTTACCCGCCGAATCTCGTCCACGCTGATTCCAAGCCAGTTGATCGCCGTCTCGATTCCGAGAGAACGGAAGTACCGCTCGGCAACATCTCGCTTCCACTTGCCCGAACAAAAGCCACTTAGTTTCCCGATTGATCCACTGTGCGTCGTATAGCCTGGCAGGAGGATAGTTCCGTTCGCGCTCTTGATGCTGGCGTAATCCTCGGAGACCAGCTCCGCCGTCGAGTTGACGATGAGTTCACATCCAGCCTTAGCTAACTGCGGGCGGATAAATCCATCCACAAAAGGCCACGTTGAAGATTTCTCGTAGCCAGTGTCAGTCATATAGCAAAGATCGGGACGCTCTAACTTTCCGGAACCAATCAGGACAGCCATTGCGCCGCTCTGCGTCCCCCCACCACATGACCAAATTTGAACATCACGCGTTTTCAACGTCTTACCTCTCTAATTCCTCAATCTGGCGCTCTTGATTCTCGTGGATCGATAGATAGAGCAACGCGCTCTGATAGTCTTCAAGCTCTGGAAGGTCTGCTTTTTGCGCCACCCAGCGAAGATATGCCTTGACCTGATTGGAATCGCTGACAGGATATGAGAACTTGAGCGTTTCCACTTCCTCAATCATCTGGCCATGATCCTTGTTGAGTGTGGCTCTGAACTCCCGCTCGGTAGCCGTTTTGGTCGCTTGAATCACCGCCGGATCGTTGCGGCATTCGTCAGACACAAACTTACTGGCCAGAGTCACGGCGTTGCAGCGCTTCATCTCGGCAAGGTCGTTTATCGTTGCCTTCGGAAGAGCCTTTTGAGTGCTGTTGGCTTCCAGCGCGTACCGGAGCCCATCGTCTTTGGGATAAAGCACCTGCATCCATCGGTACATCGATTTGAAGGGTATGCCGTACTCCGGGTCAATGTCTAACTTCCACAGTTCGCGCTCGGAGATGATACGAAACGCGCACATGCGAACGTTGAAGATGTGTTCCCGAAGGGTTGCCAGCCTGGTCTCGGCTTCCTCGTGTGCTTGCTCCCAGGACAACAGAATTGACTTCAGCGCTTCCGCTGCGGGTTCAGGAGCCATTATCCTCAAAGCCAGCCAGTCAGGCATTCTGGCAATAGGTGCGATACTTGCACTAGTCATGCGCATTTACCCGCTTTCAGGTCTTGATACCATTCTGTTTTCATGATTCGCAGAAATTCCCGAAAACTACAATCATAGACGTCCGAGAACTGCCGGTATTCTTCGAAGCGCAACTGGGAGCGAGTCTTCTTGGGCGGTGCTGGGCTCTCGCGCCGCATGGCCTCAATTCCTTCCGGCGTAACTGAGCAGTTGAAGTACGGAAGCAACTGTGTGGTTGCGTGCTGCTTCATGACGCCCATCTCAACCAAAGCGCGGCAGTCTGGTTCGTCGCTGGCCCCTGCGCAAAAGTGGTTGCGATGATACGGGAAGTGATCGGGATGCGGATAGACCTCGCGGAATGAGGTTCTACCGTACTCATCGCATCCGAGCGCGTGTTGCAAGATTTCAAGTTGCCGCTTAGTCAAAGACATACTTCTTCCTCTCATTCAGTAATCTGGCCTGAAACCGCGCCATTGGCAGGCAGTCCCAAAGCTCCTCAAATCCATAGTGGCGGATGATTCTCTGCGTTTCAATATTACGCCGTTCCCAGTAACGCATCCTGTACCACGAAAATATAGCTCTCCGCAACAGACTTTCCAAGACTTCAGTTCGCAGCCACGGATGAACCATATACCCATCTGGAGGGCGAACATCCCAGCTTCCCCGAATAAAGTTGTCCGGGTCTGGAATCTGCCCGTTTTCCTTGTTCCAGATAGCCGCCCAGCCATAGCGATGCTTTCCTCCCCGCTTCAGAGGGGCAAACGCCAGCAGCATGGAACACGCCAGCGCTATTTCCATTGCATTCTGCGAAGAATGTATCCAGACAGGTCCAAGCAGGCTTATATCGGGTGGTTTTGGAGGTGGCGAGAATGTCTTCTTCTTTGCGTACAGGTCACCCACCGTCAGGCCCTTCGCGCCCAGAACGTCCAACTCATCGCAGGCTGCAAAACACTTCACCTTCGTGCGCCCCGGCTCAGGCTCGGTGATGCTCAGTGACGCCATCCGGTCCGAGTGACACGGGCACTTAGCCTGATAGGATGGACGCCCCTTGTATGTGCCTACCCGTCTGGCGTGATAGAGGCGCACGATCTCAGTGGTCGTCATGCAGCATCCAGAGACAATTGCTCAGGTCGTTTCCGCCGCTTCTTGTGGACGATAGGCAACCAGCGCAACATCCGGGCTATGGCAATGGTAATCCTACCGCGCCCATGACAGACCTCGCACCACTTCACCCCGCGAGGGCTCGGGAACCATCCTTTGCCCTCACATGCTCGGCATAGCTGGCTGGGGTGGTTTGCCATTACTTTGCCATTCGGTACTCGAATGCCTTTGAGCCTCCCCGCTGGCGCTTCTCAATGACGTTCGCCCCATAGCGCGGCTTCCTCAAGTCCCGGAGACGGGCGGTAATCGACGAATCACTGACCTTCACTCTGGCCCGGATACCGATGAAGCGGCAAAGTTCCCAAGGCGTCCACCATCCGCCTCCCAGCAGAGCTTCGTAGACCATTCCATTCAGGCTTGCGCGCGATGGTTCAGCTACTTCATTGGTCCGAACAATCCCCATGATTCAGCCTCCTTTACTGCCTTGTTGATGCGCGTCTGTCTCCTGCGTTCCATCTTCCCTGCCGGGTCTGGATTGAAGGGCATCGGTACGGCAGGAGTTTCCAACGAAGTGTAAGGGTAAACGTCGCGCACATATTTGCGGTAGTACGAACCCGCAAACTTGGAACGCAGAAGGATTTCATAGATACGTTTCGGTACTCCGACATGGAAACCAGATGTCCCGGTGTTGAACCGGACAGACAGAATCTCGTTCCCGTAACTAACCGCCAAGAGCATGTGTTTGTTGTCACAGACTCCATGCCATCCACCCTTATTCATGGAATGATTTCCTTAACCTTCGGTCCTGTTTCCAGAAAGTCAAACCACTCATGGCATGGATTGTCCAAAGCCCCCATTGGAGGGTAATCGATGACCTTCTCTGGCAGGTCCAGAACACCTTTGCTAAAGCCTACGAGGATTCGCTTGTCTTGGACTCCCGCGCTCTCAGCATCGCATCCGCCAGCCGGTATGCATCCTTCGCTACTTGGGTTAGGTGTGAGTCGGCGTTCGGGGTCGGCCAAGGCTCGACGCTTTTTACCGCCTGCATCGCTGCTATCGCTATCTCGTCCCTCAGTGTCTTGTACGTCATTCCGTTGGCTTCCACTTTTTTCCTCCTGTTTGGGCTGGCATCGTTCGTAATGGCGGATGGCCGGAGCTTTGGTGTCGAAATTCGGCTCCATGACTATTTCCCGGCCTCCAGGCGTCCTGAATACATGGACCTCCGATCCACACTCGGAGCATCTGTCTCCCCGCAGGAAGACATATCCGGCGCGGTAAAAGTCTTCGAGCGTGGCTGGAAAGGGAATCGGCTATTCCTCGGTTATCTTTCCGACTAGTTCTCGGAGAATATAAAGCTGCGCTTTGCCATGGCTAGAATTAGGATTTCTGGTAGCCTCAATCTCTGCGATATAGCTCAGCATCTCTTCAATGGCAATTTGTTGCCCTTTGCGGAATGCCGCCTTTTCGCCTTCGCTTAGACTCTCGAAATACATGGCGTCCTCAGTAGTTAATCGTGAGGTGTGGGATGAGACCTTTGGCGATGTCTGTGACAATGGCCTCCGCCTCCACAGTTGACCGGATATACCCCTTCAGCGCCTCGACTATCTCTCTGTGTACATGTTCCCGGTGCGCCTCATCCGCTGCTCTGGCTTCCATAGCGGCGTATTCCTCCGCAGCCTTTGCCGCTGCTCGTTGCCGCTCGGCCTCGACTGCTGCTTCCCGTTGCGCTGATTCCCGCGCCTGCCGTGCAACCGCTTCCAGGCGATCTTGCTCGGCCCTTGCCGCCGCTTCCGCCCTCAGCTTGGACAGTTCAGTTTCCAGTTCAGCCGCCTTCTTGCGCCGCTCCAGTTCAGGCTTGAGTACCTTCAGGGATGCCGCAATAGCGCTCTCGGCTCCCAGTTTGTACTCCTGCATACCAGAGATGTCGAAGGATTCCAGTTCTGCAATTGCAGCCTCGATCTCCTCGGTGGAAGTGTAGAACCTTCCTCCTTTAGCGGCCAGTTCTACAACCGTATTGGACAGCCGCACCTTACGCGACTCTTCTTCTTGCTCCCATGCTGCGAGCGGGGATAGAACCTCATCCTCTATCCCTCCCACAATCTGCACGAGCCTCCGCTTCTCAGCGTCGATGGCTGCAATCTTGCGCTTCGTGGCACCGGTCAGTTCCTTGGCCCGCGCCTCAATGCCTGTGCGGAGCTTCTGCAAGGGACGCGCAAACCGCTTCAGTTCTGTTCGGGCCTTCTCCGTGCTGATGTCGTGGTACTTCTGGGCCTCAGCCAGGTACCACTGCCGTCCAGCCTCAAGCTGTGCGTCCGTGACGGCTCCTGGCGTAAAGAGCAGCTCATCGGCCATCATGTCAATGACGGCGAGGGCTGTGCTGGGAGCGTCAATCGTCGTCTCCTCTATGCTCTCCGTATTCCCATTCCCAGAACTCTTCGTCGATCTCGGAACGGGAGGTGTAGGGTTTTCGGTTTCCACCTTCACGTACGGGTACAGGTCTGGTCTGCTCTTGATGTTCTTGCCGAAGAATGAGCCGATGGACTCAGCCCGTAGGAACTCAGCGTGCATCTCCGGTGACACGTTCTTGTAGTGGTACTCGCTCGCCGGACTGCGTTTGCCGGCGGGGAATCTGATGCCAAGCGGATACTCTACTCCGCTCTCATAGCCGATCTCGCTAATCTGCGAGCTATCGACTGCTTGCCACTTCATGCCGCCTTCCGGCTCGGCAAAAAGCTCTGCTGCGATCTGGTCTGCCTGCTGTGGGGTCATTGCGCTTCTCCTTTTACTACTGGCTTGCCGTCCTGATACTCGTCGCCATCCACGAACAAAACGTCTTCAATGTTGATGAAGTGCGTCCCGTCCTTGTCCCGCTCCTTGATCTGGAAATGGCACTCCAAACCTACGGATTCATGCAGCAACGGCCAGAACTTGTCATCGAAGCAGTAGGCAAAGTTGCAGCCGTTATGCGTGCCCAGAAAGGTGACGATTACATAGGGCCTCGTCGCCTTCTTCCCATCCTGAGCGGGCTTCGCTGCCACGTCCTGAACGCCCTTGATAACCGTAATCAGGCCGTTTGGGGGAATGAATTTAAGCTGCCCTGCTTGAGGCTGGGCGGCTGCTGGGGCGGTTTGCGCGCGTTCAGTAGCCTGCTTGACCGACTGCTGAGTGCTTGTGGGCCTGGATTCGGGGTGCGATGTCGCACGCGATTCCTTGGCGTCCGTTGTGTTCTTCCCCCGGCTATTTGGAAGTGGCCCATTGTTAGCAGCATCCACATCCTCATCTGGCGCAATCCCGATAAAGGAGCAACCGTCATAACGGCGGTAATAGGTGAAGTCTCCACCAATGGTACGCGGGTCACACCTTTCGAGGACGGACTTCTTCTCGTACTCGTTCCACTTCATCTCCATCTCATCGACTTCAATCCCATCCGATTGCATCCACTCGCCGGATTCGTGGATGAGTAGGGTTGTCACGAAGAGCTTATCCGCAACGCGTTCATTGGGTTGCAGAAATGCTATCCCGTGACTGGATAAGACAGGTAGCGCCATGTTCAGAACGTCCGCCAGATCGGCGTATCTGTAGGTGTACTCGGTGTTGTTCTTTCCCCTGATTTTCGCTATCTTGTTCTTCGGGACCGGAGTGTACTCGGTCTGTGCAGCCGCTAACGCTTTCCCGATTGCCGCAATTGATTCGCTGTGCTTCATGATTTCCTCTCTCTGGTATGCTTTGCCGCCCTTCCCGTTTATCGGACTTACCGCAGTCTCGACGTGCCTCATGTACGGGCGCAACATCTGTGGGTGGTCGTTACCGAGTCGCCGGGCGGCAAACTGTTAAAACGCTCCGAGGGCCTGCTCCGCTTCGTCTCTTGCCTTCTCCTGAACGTCGCGGAGTTCCTCGATTGCCTTCTGAAGCAGGTTCCACGGCGACTGGATTTCGCCATCCGCTATCTCGCCGGTTTCCTCCAGATACGACAGCTCTCTGGTACATGCCCGAATCGTCAGTTCTAGCCACATGCGAACATTGGTCCGTGCTTCTTTGAGCCTGTTATCCATGTCGCTTTCTCCCTTCCTGAATTACTCTACGCCAGCGTTTCCAAATTTGTCAACAATTTTTGTTGACATTTTTTAGCAACACCTCTAAGATTGGTTTCCATGAGACGTTATATCGATCAGGATGTACGGACGGCGCTGGCATTTCTGGTAGGCAAGTCGAGCTATCGGAGGGTGTCGGCGGCGTTCGGTCTGGAGTTCAGCCATCTATATAGGATGGTGAACGGAGAGCGCCCAGTGACCGAACAGGCGGCTGCTGCGGTTGGATTTGTCCCTCTGGCTGAGCCGCAAAGGTGGGTCCGGCGGCTGGATGGAGTGAGCAGAAAGGCGGTGAAGTGATGACCACCCTGATTCTGGACTTGGCAATAGCGGCAATTCTGGCCGGTCTATTCCTGCATGAGCTAGGGGAGCGGAGACGGCGTGCAAAGACGCGAGAGAGAATGGCCATGAGGCTGCATGTGGCGCTCTTAGATAAGGAAGGTGAGTGATGAGGCTTTCTGAATTAAAGCCGTGTGCGGCGTGCGGAGGAAAGATCACGCCTATCTGGTATGTCCTGCGCATCTCGCAAGCTATGATTAATCCGCGTTCGGGAAATCAGGTTCTCGGGATGATGCAGATGATGGGAGGGTCGCTTGCCCTCGCTGAGGCAATGGTACCTGATGCGGATTGTGTTCTGGTGATGGGGGACGAAGAGCCGGAGCTTATGACCGAGATTAATCTTTGCCAAGAGTGCTGCATACGCGGTGACTTTCCCGAAGGAAAAGCCAACGCACTCCTAATCGTGCGCTCAGTCAACAACCATGAGCGGTTGGTGAATGCGCTGAATGGGGATGCGGCGCTGGGATTACAGATAGACGGCCTGGCGGCGGTTTGCTGGCATTTGGAGAATGGCCATGATAACGCGAAAATAAGTCGTGAAGCACTGGCCAAGGCTCTGCGCGCAATCCATGTGAAGCTCGTCGCAGCGCGTGCAGCACTAGCACTGGCAGAGAAGGATGGTGAGTAATGACTGACCATCCATATTCGCCCGAATTCAATGCATGGCTCATGCGCAACGACATGGACCAGCAGCAAATCATGCACGAGATTCTCGCTGCAACCAACGAGGCTGCTCAGGAGAAGGTAGACTGGCGGGAACTGTGCGGCCCGGTGACCATTACCGAGGTCCAGCTTGAGCGGGAAGAACTGAATCGCTGGTGGAACAAGGCTATTCCCCTGGGCAGGTTCCTGATAGCCTATGCGCTTGGCGTGGCAGCGCTGTTTGCGCTGGCGATGTGGATTGGGAGGGTAATGTGAGCGACGAAGAGTATGTACGTAGTAAGTGGAAACTGGTTGCTCATTGCGATGGCTCTTATCAGAATTATCTGCGAGGAACTGTGTTGCTTCAGGACGTTAATCGTCATTGGTTCGACTTCGATTCATGGTCCGCCGCTGTCGAGTTCACCCGTGAGCGCGAAGAGCAGATTCGGCATGTCGAGGAAGAGATTGCACTACTAGAAGGCTGGAAGCATTTGGTTGAAGTGAAAAATCCCGCTGCGCTTCGCATCTTAGGCCGCGAGCAGGCGGCACTCGCTGAACTGAAGAAAGGAATGAAATGACCCTCTACGACCACCACAAATCCGAAGTCCAGCGCGGCTACGAGCCGTCCCCGTTCGCGCATCTGCTGGAGGGTGCGCCATTCGACTGGAGACGATTCAGGCGCATTGTGTTCGCTGCCGGTGTTGTGGGGCTGTTTGCGCTGGCGATTCTGGAGGTGTGGTTATGGGGATGAAGTACCCGATACCGGAAGATTTGCAAGAAGAGTATGCCCACGCCAAGTTTAAGAAGTGGGTGCGTCGGGCAGAACTCATCGAGCGCATCGCCAAGGTCGAGGCAGACAATAAGGCGCTCCTGAGTGCGGTTGCTAGGATGCTCTGGAATTTTGAGTTGCTACTAGCCCGCAAACCAGTTCGGGAAGCTGCGGAAGCGATAGCCGAAGCCCGCGCAGCAATTAGGCAAGCAAGAGGGGAGTGAGGGGATGAAGGAACTTGTAGAACAAGAAGCGAGACTACGCAAGGAACTAGGATTCCGCGTTGATCTAGAGGGCGGTCCAGACTTAGGGTGGTGCTACTCTGACGAACCTTACGCCTGTCGGCCTGCCACAGCGCAAGAGCATTCGGCATGGAAGAAGATCATTTCGCTCGAATCCGAACTCGCGCAACTGCGGGACGAGAATGAACGACTGAGTGCGTCGGTGAGCGACGAAGAGTACGGTAAGCATTTCAAAATTGAAACAACCGATGCATACTTAGCTGATTGTGACTCTGTAGATGCCCTGATAGCCGCTCGTGCCGCAAAGAAGGAGCAACAAGGATGAAAGGCTTTTTACTCAGGCTGCTCACGGTGTTGCTATTCCCGCTGAGTCTGTGCATTGCATGGTTCTATGCGATGTTTGGACTCCTGGTTAGCTCTGTAGTGTGGCTGGCAACAGGTGACGGAAGACTTTTCTACTGGTTCTTCAAGAACGGACCGGAGCGGTTTCTTATTTGGCCACTTTATCGGGGAAGGGGGGAGCGCAATGACTGACCGCATCTCATTCACCGTGGATTTGACGCCTCCAAACTTGAATCATTATGTTCGCCACACCCGTGACGGCAGACACTACGTAACTCAAGAGGCGAAGGCTTTCAAGTCGGCAGTCGCGGTGAGCGGACGCCATAAATTCGTCAGCGGAAAGACGTTCACGGTGAGCATCAAAATTGTGCTTGGAGCTAAGCAACGCCTCGATGTGGATGGCGGCGTCAAGCTCGTTCTGGATGGACTGGCTGCATACGGAGCGTTCCAGAACATGAAGGGCGAGATCGTATCAGATGCCTACGTGCGCTGCCTGATGGTCATCCTGGATTGCGATTCAAGGCCGGAGCGCGGATACACTGAGATCGTGGTGGAGCGGCTGAAATGAGCGAGTTGGACAATCTCTGGGCAGAAGCCGTCCTGACCGCCTGCCCACATCTCAACGTTGCACACAAGGGACCGTCCTGCACCTGCGGTCAGCCATTCGAGTACGAGGGTATCAGGTACACTCCGGTATGCAACGCCGGATGCCCGATCCACGGGTGCAAGTCGAGCTACATCCCGCAACCGGGGTCAAGCATGAAGGAACGCAGCCCGGATATGCATCGTCACAGTGCGCATTCGGTCAAGGAGGATTCGTGATGGGTTTTGAGATACAAAAGGAAAAGATGCCGAAGTTGACAGCATACATGTTCCCAACTAAAGGCAAGCTCAGGAAGCGCTGGCCTGCCTACGCAATCGAAGGCCATTGGGCTATCACCGTGTGCGCGATGCCATGGTCATATCCAGCTAAACCCTGGATAGAGTGTCCGCGGGTAGAGGTCACTCATCAGCCAACAGGATACAAAGCTGCGGATATTCCTAAATCCGGGAACTACACGATGCGCCTGAATCGGATGAATGAAATATTTGGAAACGCTTCTACTGTTAAGGGAGTTGTGCGCAAGTACAAGCGCCTGAGCGATGAAGAAAAGAAGTGGGTGCGGGGACTGTAGGGAGTGCGATTATCGCACCTGACACGAAACCAAACAGCACTTAGAAAGGAGAGAGGATGGCACATGAATGTCCTGAATGCTGGTCTCTTTGCCACTGTGGAGGAGATATAGACGACATCGACTTTTGGGAGATTTCCGACTGCTCCCATTGGCGGAGACTAGAATGCTCCGGCCACCGGGAATACTGCGACAATCCAAAGTGCGAATGCCATACTTGGCAAGACCATGATGATGACGAACTTCCCGTCTGACACGAAACCAGCCCGAAGGCTGGCCCGTGCGCAAGCTAACGCAATAACCGGCGACGGAGTTGTCGCGGAGGGATTATGGATCATCAGCGCATAGTCGCCAGCGGAAGCAATAATTTAGTGACCGTGCTCGATACGCAGGTATTTGATGCCTCATGGAAGCCTATAACAGAGTTTCCCCCTCTGCATGAAGTCGGTCCGATGCCTCATGGGCACGAGATGCGGTCCGATGTTGTCTGGCTCTATCAGGCAGCTCATGAAAACACAGATCACAGCAGCGAGAAAACGACAGTTTGGCCGGGACATATCTATCTTGGGATGTGCATCAGTCCCCTCATCAAGACGGCCGATGGATACGATTACGGAGATCCATATTTCATCGACATTGCGAACCGCTCTGTTTGCGCTGTGACGATGTGGAGGAATTTAGATATCCCCGCGTTCCCCTTCGATCAACTAGAATATAAAGGACGCCACTGCGGAACCCGCTTCAACCCTGAATTTCATAAAGGCAATATCGTCGGAGACGAAGGACTTCCATCCAACTTCGCGTAACTCTAATGCGCAAAACAGAAGGCCCGCTTTCGCGGGCTTTTCTGCGCTCTGGATTCCGCGACCTCCCTTGTCAAGAATTTGACCCCGTAAACATGTTCGCTTCACCCTGGCGGCGCGCTGCGAGAGCGGGTGAGACTATCCCGTTGACGTGAGTCCAGCGAAGCATTTGCTGCGGAACCTGATCCCAGCCGTGAGCAATCATCGTCTTGAATGCTTCCGGTCCCAGGTTGAAGCAGAAATCCACGCAGGCGTCGAACTGGTTCTGAGTGCATTCCGGTGGCACAAGAGCATTGACGGGAGGCTCATAGCGGGTAGCCAAGTCTTTGCGGAGCAGCAAGTCAGCCTCATCCAGAGAAATTCCATCTGGGAATGATTCGCTTGGCTGAAGGTCATGGCCGTAACCCACACATGGCTTGCCGTTATCGTTGTACACCCTTGGGGCGAATCCTTCGTTTTTCTTGATGAACGCAATTCCCGATTCTGAGGTTTGCATCTAGTCCTCCTACCATGGCAAAGCATAACTGGCTATCTTGGCTCCGGTCGTTAAAAACGGAAAGGCTTTCCGGTACCAGGGTGTCGGCCTGAAGTATTTCCGGGTAGCGTCGTCGGCCACGCGCTTGGCGTCCACCATGATTTCCGCCCCGCTCGCCGTCATGGATGCGCTATTCCGCATGGCCGTGGCAAGGTCTTTCGAGGTCAGCAGGACATCGAAGTGCTGGATGGACAGCGTAGAGGCGTCCGTAGCGCGCGTCAGGCTGGACAGAAGCGGCTGGGCGGCTGCGATGGTACGTTTCCCCTCACCCAAGGTCTCTGTGGCCGTATTGAGCGTCTCTGTTCCAGCCTGAGCCATTGTATGCACGTCCTGGGTGGCGGAAGTGACGGCAACCGAGGCGCTATTGACCAGAGTGGCCGACTGCTTGACCTGGAGAGCAGCCAGTCCGGCCACGATGCCGATGTTCTTCTCCGTCTGCGAGAGTTGCGCGAGGGGCCCACAGGTCTCCGAGCCGTGGAAGCCTACGCATGGCGCGTTGATGGCGTCCAGGGTGTCGCTCAGGCGTGCAGTCACTTCCGGCAGGTCATCCGCACTGGCCTTCAGACTTACGGCAGCATCGGCAATCGCCTTTTCCGACTGGACAGTCTGCCAGACCAGAAACCAGATCGCCAATCCCGTGGATACGAGAAAGGCGACAAGGGCGATTTGGACTATGCGGGCCAAGGTAAAGGAAGGTGTATGCGCGGGCCGATCCTCCAATTGCGGAAGATCGCGGCTTCCCCGGTCCGCTGCCCGCGCAACTTGGGTTAGGCTGCTGGGGTAGGGGACGGGAGCGCCTTCAGCCCTACGGCAGCAGCGGCGGAGGCTTCCTGCGCAATCCTGTTCAGCTTGTTGATGCTGGCCTGATTCTTGATATGGCCGAGGGCGACAATGGACGCAACATCCCCAGCGAGGGCCTGAAACTTGGCGATGATTCCGGGCGAGTTTTGCCAGTCGTAAATCAGCGACTTGAGGGCATTCGCGCTGGTAAGAATGTTCTTTAGACCAGCATCCACCAGCACTCCCGCCGGACCCCCGTACTCAGCCGCAACCACATCTGTAACCAGAGGTTCGATGTAGGCCATGCTATGCGCCAGGCCGTCAGCGATGACGGGCTCGTACTTCCCGATGATGCCCAGGGTCTTGCCGATGTATCCGAGGAACGTGTGGGCCACGGCGTCCACTCCCGCGAAAAAGCTGCTGAAACTGAAGCTCATTGTGTCTCCTGTTACTTGGGGGGTTGCGCCGGGATGACCGGCTGGGAAGGGTTTGGCGGCTCGATATGGTTCCTCCGAGCCGCGGGGATGGCGGTCTGGAGCGATTCCCTTACCCATCGCCAGTATTCCACCAGCGATGAGGGAGGATCGATGGGCATACAACTGACGAAGGCCACAAACAGGATTCCACCGGCGGTAAGGATGGTGGCAAGATTCGCCGTGATATGAGCCGCGATGGCTTGACCAATAGAGTTCATCATTCCTCCGGCTCGTCACGCAACAGAAGCAGGATCACAACCAGAATAACGATCACGCTTGCAATGAAAATGTCTGCCAGCATCAGTTTACGCCCCCTCTCGTCAGGGTCAAGCGGTAATTGAGATCAACTTGCCTCGGTGAAATCCAAGTAGACGTACTTTCCAGCCAGTTTCTCGAAGAACTCGCTGGCTGCGGGGTTGGTGATGTATAGTTCTGCGCTCCCAGAAGGAGTCGAATTCGAGAAGCTCTCGTTTTCAGGACTGGATTCATCGCCCTTGTAAACGGCGTAGAGCTTCACGACCACGTTGCCATATTGATCCTTCAACAATTGGCTCACAGTGAACTTTGCGCGTACTCGATTCATTGAAAATCTCCCTTTAGATTCGTTATCGTCCTTGTCCGGCACGCTGGTCGGCGTCTCCGGTACGGGTACGGGTTCAGTTGCGACATCCGCAGCAGGAACTTTCGGCTGCGGCGGTTCAAACGGGTATCCAGTATTGCTCATGTGTCACCTCGGTTGTACGTAGTCCGATGGTAAACCAGCGTCGTGCTTGCCAAGTTGAGAATGCATCGCCGGAACGGGTGGAAGCAGCAGCGAATGGATGATAGCGTCCTTGTGGTCGTAGAGGGCAATCAGCGCCATGAAGATGGCCAGACCCAGGCTCCAGAGGGCAATGAACCGCTTGAACTTGCGGTCCGACTCCCTCACCTGAGCAGCCAGCAGCGCGGCATCTTGAAGGCGGTCTTGTTCGCGCTGTTTTTCTCTGGAGTTGTGGTCTGTGATAAATGCGTCCACCGCGTCTAGACGGTTGTCGAAATTGTTTAGCCTATCGACGATCCTGTCTATCTTTCCGAACAGCCGCTTCGATTCTTCCTTGTCCTCCGCGCGCGCCATTTCAAGGTATCCCGGAGGTCCGCCACTTCCGTTGGCGTAGAGAGAGCGCAAGATTCCACCCTGCTTGTCTACTTTCTCGACAAGAGGCTTTAGATAATTCTGGATTTCAGCCACTACCATGCTCCTGATCTCCCCAGCGTCCCGAGTTGCCACCTGTTCCCCCTAGCCCCCAAAATCTACAACCCCGGCCTTCCTATCTACTGGAGCCTTGCCGAGCGTGCCTACCTGTGCAACGTAACCCCTATCCCGATTCCATGCCATGCAATTCCAGATACAGGAGCAACCCACCATCTTGCGCGTACTTACTTGCGCATCCTAGCGCGACCACGCACTGAGGCTGCTGCGCGGCCAGCGGGAGTGCGAGGATCATTGCCAAGTGGCGGACCATTGGTGTCCATCCTGATAGAGATAAGTGTTAACCAGCGACATGAATTGCTGGTCAGTCGCCGCGTTCTGGAGCCACGACATATTGTTGTTCGGCGTGGCTGTCCATGTATTTGTGCCCGTGGATGAGTTGACAGCATTGTTCCCGTTTGATGAATTGACCGTAAAGTAAGTATTTGATGGATCGAGCAGCGCCCTGATTTCAGGCATAACATCCCAACTCTCCCTGCCATTCCCGCAATACCCGGCAAGCGTGGCACCACATCCGTTACCGTTCCTGAGCAGATACAACGGATTCCCAAGAGACGAAGCACCGTACACTGCATTGGAAGAGATGATCGTATTCCCTCCAGATTCCGGGGTCTGCGTGATGTTGGAGATGAATTCAATGGGTACTGTATTGGGCCAGTTGGCTAAAACATAATTTGCAACAAGCGGATATTCCGTGCCTTCCGGCCCGCTCCCGCCTCCGCTAAAATTGAACTCCGTCCCCGTTGCATAGCCTCCCGCTGCCCAAATGACTTTACTCACCTTGTTCGCAATGAGTGTAGCGCCGCTCGGTGAAAAACCGTCATTCATCAAATCGTAAAGCCCTTGTGCCGGCCCTGCCACAACAATCGTGACGCTGTTATTTGCCGCAGCCGCCAGAACAGAGCGATAAACCTGAGCATCAGTGCTGTAGGATGCGGTCGTTTTTCCGGGCAGATAAGTGGTCGCGTAAGAACTGCAATTCACCTCGTCGCTGTTCTGGGCAAGGTTTCCCTGATACGCTCCGATGGTCAGATTGAAGCCGTAATACCGGGCCATCGCGTCCACACACACAGCACTGTATGGGGTGCTGTCGGTGACGATTGCGGCAAGTGGCTTTGCATATCCCAACTTTGCCCACTGCAAGAAGTCGGCCAAAGCCCAAAAGTTCTCTATATCGACCGCCGCATCGTTGTCCCAAATCACGGAGGGCACAGACGCGGTGTTTTCGGCAATCGGGGCAAGATTGGCGGCTACGGCATGAGCGGCAATGACTTGCGCAGAAAGACTGGTATTGTAAACCGCAACTTGGCCTATGGTTCCGGAAGCGGCGCAGCAACCTCCGTTTCGATTCCCGATGACAAAGTTTGAGGTATTAACTGTTGAGTTGGAGCCTAGCGTGTCTGTGATTATATCTTGCGTTACCGGGCCTCCGTTGATATAAAACTGCACGCCTGATGCTTTCCCCGACCCATCGTAGGTTAGGTCTATTAAATAGGAAATCCCCGAGTTCAGTGCGAGGAAGGAATAAGCCGCGAGAGAAACGTCAACTTGTATGTAGTCGTTGGTAACATTGGAAAAGAAATAGAACTGCAACTTCCCGTTATACAAATGCAGATCATATCCCGTGATTGGAGATGCTGCCTGCATATTAGCAACAAGCGTGTAGTTCCCCGTTGCCACACCCGCACCCGGACGAAACGCCAGCTCCAAAGTAAAGGGATGTGTGTACTCGAAATCATAAGGCGTGTAGTTTGAGACGCTGGCTCCATTGGACGAGGCAAACGTGATGGCCGTGTCGGTGGTATCGAGAACAACCGGGGCGGCGCTATAGGTCATGCCCGCCGACGCGGTGGCGGTGCTGCCATTTCCTGAACTGTCGGCAAGATTCCCATTCGATTCGTTCATGCGCCAGTAACCGACCAGGCTGGGAACGCTCTTAATCATCGCAGGATAAGACTGCGCTGCTGTGAGAGTGGAACAGAGAAGCAGCAATAAAGCAGAAAGTCTCCTCATCAGGAGGTCCTCCTCACTTTGAAGGTCAGAGTAATCAGATTTTCGTTCCCTGTCGTAGTTGTCGAGGGATCAAGAGTCAAAATCCAGAAAAACTCGCTTCCCGCGACACATCCGGTTGTCGTCAGCGTCGCCTGTGCCAGGGTATTCATCTGAAGCGTGGTTCCCTGAGCGGCAACCGTGATAACCTGCGCCGCGTTAAACGTGGGATCAAGCACGGACCCGGCGGCAACGCACCCCGTCTGAATATCCCAAAGCACGTTTCCCGTTATACCCACAGAACTAAACACGCCACTAAGATCAATCGCCCCTGTCCAAGTGGATGGTAAAGTGAAGTGATCCTGAACGCTTTGCGAGGTTGCCGTGAAGGTGGCTGATCCGAAAATCGCACCATTCACGGCGGCATAACAATACGGAGTGGGAGACGATCCAAGGGGAGAACTAAATGCAAGCCCCGCCGCACCCGATTGACATTTTGCGGCAACATAGCGAATTAAATCGGAAGGAGTTCCGCCAGCCGCCAACGCCGCATAATGCCCCGTCCCGTCGCACCCGTAGTACGTCCCTGAGT
>VFSW01000819.1_pt1 | contig 46089 bp, 41 predicted proteins | sample 5358111 | NCBI WGS metagenome assembly VFSW01 (sample SAMN11554181, study PRJNA540505) | mine drainage metagenome | isolation source: sediment from site ElyBrook_90M | place: USA: Ely Copper Mine, Vershire, VT | collected 2017
GGAAGTGGGAGGGCGCATCGCCTATTCGGATCCTACCTGGGCCAATCATCGGCAAATTTTTACGCGTGCAGGGTTGGAAGTGGAGAGTTATCCCTATGGGGATTTCGAGCGATGCAAAAAATTTCTAAAGGGCTTGCCGCCGGGGACGGCCGTATTGCTGCAGGCGTCTTGCCACAATCCAACGGGGATCGATTTCTCCCTAGAGGAGTGGAGGGAGCTGTCGAAGCTATGTAAATCGGGAGGGCTTCTTCCCTTTTTTGATATTGCCTATCAGGGGTTGGGACGAGGGGTGGAAGAGGATGCAGGAGCGATTCGGTTATTCATGGAAGAGGGCCACGAGATGGTGGTGGCTTGCACGCAGTCGAAAAATTTTGGGATTTACAATGAACGCACGGGCGCTGTTTTTTTTGTGACAGAATCGGAAGGAGCGGCAAAAAAGGTGGGATCGAAAGTTAAACCGATCATCCGCGGCCTTTATTCGAATCCTCCCGCACACGGAGGGAAGATTGTGGCGATGATTTTGGGAGAGGCGGTGCTGAAAAAGATGTGGGAAGAAGAGTTACAGGGGATGCGATCTAGATTGAAGAAAGCACGGGAGCAGTTAGCGACCAAACTGTCTATGCCGCATATTGCGGAAGGACAAGGGATGTTTGCGATATTGAAGCTTAAGACGGACGACATCCTGCGACTGAAAAAAGAAGCGGGAATTTATATAACGCTGGATGGCAGGGTCAACCTTGCAGGTCTAAATGCGGATGGGATAGACTACTTGGCTAAGAGTGTGATGTGAAGAGACTGTCTTACAAGCCTTATGGATTTTTAGCGTTTTGCCTTTTTTCGCTACTCAGCTTTTCTCCACGCACGTCGGATCTGTTTCGGTCCGCTGCTATAGGGACAATGGCTCCTGTATGGCGTATGATGGCTGCTGTTCCCTCTTTTTTTTCTTCTGATACAGCTAAGCAGCTCGATGTGCTCCGGCAGGAAAATCAGAGTTTGAGAGCCGAGCTGGAGATGCTCAAGCAATATGTGATTTCTGAGTCACTGCTGCAAGATGAACACGAAAAGGCCAAGCTTTTTTCCGAGCGACGCAAATCAGAATTCCTAGAACGTTTGGAGCTGCAAGGCAGCGGCATCTTGGCTAAAGTGATTTTCCGAGAACCTGCTTCTTGGAGTTCATGCCTTTGGATCAATGTCGGTGAAAGAAGTAATGAGAGGCTGGGCAAGAGTGTGATCGTCAAGAACAGTCCTGTTGTTGTGGGGGATCAAATCGTCGGCGTTGTGGAATATGTCGGTCATCGTAGGTCCAAGGTGCGGTTGATTTCTGATTCGGGGTTGCCGGTTGCGGTAAGAGCCATACGGGATAAGATGTATCTGGCGAAAGGAGAAGTGTTCGGAACAAGCCAACCTCTCTGGCGATCGCGCGGGCTTTGTCTGAAGGGTGTGGGATTTAACTATGATTTTGCCGATGAGGAGAGCCAGGCGCGAGCTTTACGCACAGGGGAAGTGCTGAGTCAGATGGGGCAGGGAGAAAAGACGCCGCTGATCCAAAAAGGAGATCTTCTGATCACTTCGGGAATGGATGGGGTCTTCCCCCCCGGTTTTCGGGTGGCCTATGTCCAGAATATCGCCCCTCTTAAGGAGGGGGCTTGTTCGTATGAGATTGAGGCTAAGGCATCTATATCTTCCTTGGATCACCTCACCTATGTCACGGTTCTACCTCCGATTGACTAATTTCGAAAAAAACGGTAATCTTGCCCTGTTCTTTATGCAAAATTAAAACCGGAGAATTTATGCACGCAATTACTTGGATGCTGATCATGGCCTTCACTGTTTCTATTAACGCAGTAGGGCTCCTCGCTAACGAAGAGACGACAAAAGAAATCGTCTTCGAAGACACTCAAAAAGGCGACGTTAAAAAAGAAGAGAAAAAAGTCGTAGTCGAAACAACGAAAAAAGTTGAAGAGAAAAAAGAAACAGTAGTTCCTGCTGCTGCTAAGTAATGACTTTGGGCCCTGCGGAAAGTAGGGCCCTTTCCATCTCCTCTCGAATCACATTCACATCTCGCTCTTCTCCAAAAGCATAGTCATAAATTTTACGACGTTCTAGCTGCTTGTCCCAATTTCCTTCGATAAATTGAGCGATCGCGTGGGAAGGAAGGATTAGCCCCGCCTCACTTAAAAATCCTCGATTTTCGCCAAGAAAGAAGAGGGGCTTATCAAAGATCAGAAAATCATAGCCGATCGAAGAAAAGTCGCCGACATAGGCATCACAGAAATCCAAAATCGGATAGATAGGCGGAAAATTGAGCAGGAAGACGACATTTTTAAATTTGCTGATCATCTGTTCGATCTCGATAGGGTGATCATCGATCAAGAAGGGATGGAGTTTGACGATGACATTGTAGCGAGAACCGACATCTCTTAAGAGTTTTTCGCAATCGGTGAAAAATGTGGTGGGATTTTCCGGATCGTTCCAGGTGGGCGCATAGAGGAGGGTTTTGCGAGAAGGGTCGAGCCTTCCGTTTAATTCTAGATCGAGGAGTTGGTCGTAGAATGTTTTTCTCTGCAGGTAATAGGGGTAGCGGTAGTTGCCTGTGACAATATAGCCCGAAAGGTCATCCAAATGCTCCAGCATCTGAGGGCCGTAGACGAAGGAGAGGTCTTTTAGCAGAGGTTTTGTCCGTGACCACCCTTTGTCAGAATTGCCATGAGGGCAGTAAATGACCCGCATCTCTTTTTGGCAAAAAAGTTTTAGGAGAGGAATGAGTTCGACGGCCCAATAATGCCCCGAGGAAAGAATGACATCAAAATTATGGGCCAGGAAAGGAAGAGAGAGTTCGCTGGGATTCATGTAGGTGACGCGGAGCTGGGGATAAAACGCTTTAGCATCTTGAAAGACGTTCGGGTCTGTAACGATGAGAGGGAGGTCGAGAAGGATAGCTAGGACGCCTAAGTGGTCAAGATAAGACGAGACGCCGGTGTGGATAGCGACGATTCGATTGTCAAAGGGCTTTACATGCGAAGGTGTAGTCATAGGCCTCTTGTTGGGTTGCGAGGAAGGGTTTGTTGTCTGCTCCGGAGAGGATATCGTAGATACGAGAATAGTCATCGGGGTCGATGATGGTTCCGCAGCGATGTAAGTAAAGATCGGTACGACGGTTTTGGTTGAGGAAGAACATAGGACGGCGGAAGGTCAGAAAGTCATAACCGATGGAAGACGCATCGCCGAGGTAGATGTCGCATAGGTCAAGCCACGGATAAACGGGCGGAAAATGAGTGATTAGATGGACATTAGGAGGGAGTGGATTTTCAGGCAGGGGAAGGTTGGGGTGAGGACGGAGAATCACAGAGAAATCGGGGTTATACCTTAGGTGCGGGAGAAGATCAAAATAGGAGGAAGATTTTTCGGCATCATTCCATGTGGGCGCATAGAGAATGATTTTTCCGGGAAGCTTAGGCATGAAGGAGGCATAGAAGGGTCGGTTTTTTTCCCAATAACGGCGTCGGTAGTTGCCGATGATTTCTGTAGGAATGTGGACGTTTTTTTCTTTAAGAAAATCGACCATCTTAGGGCCGTAGACGAGTGCATGGACTTCATCTTTGAGCGCTTCCATGAGCGGAGCCGCATGGCCTTTGTCAGAATTCCCATGAGGAACCCAAAGAGTTTTAACGGTTTTACCTAAGAGTTTTTGAGGAATGAAAAAAGTTTCTTCGAAGAGAAGGCGCGGGGTGCAGGTATAGAGCGTATCGAACGAAGAAATGATTTGATCGGGAAGAAGCAAAGCGACTTCGAGATCAGGATAAAATAATCTTGCCAGGCCTTCTATTCTCTCATCGGTGACGAGAAGGAGGATTTCAAGAAGAGAGCATAGGGGAGCGATGTGATCGAGGTGGTGCTCCATCGGGCCTGGAAGAAGGCCTGCAAGTTTCATGGCTTCGCATTATCTTCATCCTCGGGCATGGTGGCAAGAAAGATTTTCCCTTTTTTCTCTGGCTGCTCTTGAGGATGGACGGGGTATTTTTCGCGATATTTGGCCAATTCCAATAGCATTTCATTACGGCTGCTTTGCAGGTTCATGCGGTCGATAAGAGCCAAAATTTGATCACGAAGGGATAGTGTCTCTGAACGGTTTTCATCGTCCCGTGGAAGGATTTCTTCGAGGGGGTGGAGTTCTCTACCGCTCTGAGGAAGGATCATTTGCTGGAGCGAGCTGGCTAGTTTTTGTTCTTGTTTTTGAACTTCAGTAAGACGGCTAAGGAGCTGGTTTCTTTCTTCGATCGTATAATGCCAAGCGGCTTTGTCTTTATGGACTAAAAAGTGTTCCTCTTCTTTCATCTTTCCTAAAATTTCTCGCATCGTTTCAATTTCTTTCTTCATAGCATCTTGGAGTTGAAGATGGGTTTCATTCCATGCGGTCATAGTATCTCCTAAAGTTGGTAATAGAAGAGAGAAGCAAAAAACGTGCCAATTAGAGGAATTTCTGCTAAAATCGCCCCATGATCGCCGGATTAAAGAAATGGTTTTTACAGAAAAAGAGGGGCTTTCCTTGGAGGAACAATCCTACCCCCTATCAGGTATGGATTTCTGAGGTAATGCTCCAACAAACTCAAGCAAGCGTCGTGGTGGGCTATTTCAACCGGTGGATGCAAAAATTTCCTACCTTGAAAGCTCTGGCCGATGCGCCTCTAGAAGAGGTGATGAAGGCATGGGAGGGACTAGGATACTATTCGAGGGCCCGTAATCTCCATGCGGCCGCCCGGATGATGCAAGGCTCTGTTCCTTCGGATCGCAATGCTCTAGAGAGTTTGCCAGGCTTTGGGCCCTACACAGTCGGGGCTGTCTTAAGTTTTGCTCACCATCAAAAGGCAGCAGCCGTCGATGCGAATGTAAAAAGAGTTATCAGCCGCCTTTTTGCCTCGGAGCAAAACATCCCGGAAAAAACAACGTCTTTGCTCCCGGATAAAGAACCCTGGATCGTCATGGAAGCTCTCATCGAGCTGGGCGCGCTGGTCTGCCAAAAAAAGGCGCGTTGCCACATCTGCCCTCTGCAAGGAGGCTGCCAAGCTTTTCAAAAGGGTGTCGTCGATTTATTTCCTACGCCGAAAAAAAAGGCTCCCATCACAAAATTGGAGCGTAGAGTTGCAGTGATCTGGTCGGAAGGAGCTTTTCTGGTGCGGCAGGAAGAGTTGGGAAAGGTCATGGGGGGATTATTTCTATTCCCTTATGTGGAAAAAAAGGACGACTGGGATTTTCCGCTCGAGATGAAGTTTGTAACGCATATGCCTCCTATTGAGCATGGCTTTACAAGGTACCGAGCTATTCTCTTTCCGGAAATTTGGCAGGCGAAAAAACAACAGCCAATAGAGGGACATCATTGGGCCTCTGAAAAAGAGATTAACAATTTTGCCTTCGCTTCGGGTCACAGACAAATTTTACAAAAGGTCATGCATGCGTATCCTGCACACAGAAAGTTCTAATGGTTGGGGCGGGCAAGAGATCCGCATCCTGCGCGAAGCGATCGGCATGCGCGAGCGGGGTCATGAAATATATTTTGCAGTCGTTAACGGCGGCAAGCTGGCAACCAAGGCTCGGGAAGCGGGGTTTGTCGTTTATGAACTCGATTTTCGCAGGTGGAGCGCACTCATAACGATTGCTAGGTTACATTCGATCATCCGGCGTCACCAGATCCACCTTGTCAACACCCACTCTTCTCTCGATGCGTGGTTCGGTGGCATCGCGGCGCGTCTAGCTGGTCGCCATGTCCTGCGGACGCGGCACCTATCGACGCCAATCCGTCCTGGACTCAACAGCAGGCTCCTCTATAAAACGCTGGCCGACGGTGTGGCCACGACTTCTTCAGCGATCATTCCGATGATCGTGAACCAAGCCGGCATTCCTCAGCAGCGATGCCGCTGTATTCCGACGGGCGTCGAGCCGATCACCGTAGCGGAAGGAGAGGCAGAGGCCTTTAGAGAGAAAATAGGCGTCAGGCCTGATCAGATTCTGATTGGGACAGCGTGCGTTGTCCGCTCCTGGAAAGGGATCCGCGATCTCATGCGCGCTGCAGAAATATTAAAGGCAGATGAGCGTTTGAAGTGGGTGGTTGTGGGAGGAGGCTATCTCGATCAATATCAGGGATCGGACCAGTTGATCTTCACAGGACACCTCGACAATCCCTTCCCCGCCATCGCAGCGATGGACATTTTTACGTTGCTCAGCACCGGTCATGAGGGGATATCTCAAGCGACACTGCAAGCATCGTGGCTCAAAAAGCCTTTAATCACCACGACCATCGGAGGACTTCCTGAAGTTTGTATCGAGGGCGTGACCGGTCTTTTAGTCCCTCCGGCATCTCCCGAAAAAGTGGCGGAGGCTGTCCTAAAACTTGCCAATGACGCGCAGCTACGTAAATCCATGGGAGAAAATGCCCGGAAGCGGGTAGAGGAGAACTATCTTTTTGATCACACGCTCAATGCAATGGAGCTGATGTGGAGCGAGCTTTCAACATAAATCTTTCCCATGCCAATTATTTATGCTTTAACAAGTAATACTTCTTTCCCTTGGTCATCGATGGCGACCCGTCTGCAAGGACGTGACATAGTGGATGCTGGGCTATGTATGCTAGGAGCAATTATAGCCATCAAACTGATCTGGGATCATTTTAAAAAGCAGTCTGCAAATCAGCAACTTGATCTTGTTAAATTTTTCTTTCCTGGGGCCCAGAGTCTTCCGAGCCCCCTCAAGGATTTAGAAGTCGCAGGTATTTTGATTCCTACCGACATATGGCGAAGGATTTGTGAATTCCTCCCTACGGAGGCTATTTTGAATTTGAGCCGGACTTGCAAGGCGCTTGTAGGAGTTAGAACAGATGTACAAGTCTTACCGATTTTATGGAAAAACCATCGCAATGATCTTGAAAACGTCGTCTTTGGTAAGCTCGCCTGGAACACCCATTTTGGAGATGTAGGGGAAGTTGATCCTATTCCCGAAGCGCTGATAAAAGCCCTCGAAGAACCCTGTCCCTTTACCAAGGGCAAGAAAGTCAAAGAAACGCACATTGCCTGTTGGATCCCTGAAAAAGTTAATGGCATCGATCTCGACATAAATTTCCTAGGCGAACTCGTCAAACAGCCGCTCAAGGGCCTCGCAAGCCAATATTCTTACATATGGTCTCAAATCGTAAAAGATCATGGCGCAACGCCTGTTAAGAAAGGCCACTGGGTGCTTCTGACAAAAACTGTCATCGAAGGAAGCCGAAATAAAACCTATGACGAACAAAAAAAGATCGTTGAAAGATATCCCGGATACGAAGTACCGACCTTGCTTCCCACCGCCATAGCCCTCTTTATGCATCACGCTAAAACCGGAGAGCGTCTTTATAATGACAATCCTTGGACCTATACCCGGTGTCAAGAGCAGAGCGGAGGATGGCGCTTGCTTCTTGGGGGCTTCGCGGCCGGCGGCCTCCGCGTCAGCCGCAACCACGACTGCGACGACGTTGGCGTTGGGGGTCTGTGGAAGTTCTAGGAACTTGGGGCTTGGGCCATTGGCCCTTGGAAAAGGGCATTGGTCTCTTTTGGGTTTTTGGAAAGGCCGGGGACAGCCGGCCTTCTAATTTTCTCTCTTTTTTTTTAACGTGTTTTTAAGTAATGTTGATCACATGCAAATAGAAGAAATTCCCATTGGTAAATTTGGTTTTATTCGGCAGCAGACGATCGATTGGCTGAAGGGCCATGTTTCTCTAGTCATTTCTGGCTGTGCCATTCTGGTCGCAGTTCTCATCGGAGCGGGGCGTTTTTTGGGCTGGTTCCAGGGAGGCGGCGAAGTCGATTTTGTTTCCGCTGATGTCGCGTATCGCAAATGGGATGGCGGCAAGGAGACTCTTGCTAAGTTGGAGAAAATTTTAAAAAGACATCCTGAGCTCCACGTCAAATATGATGGTGCCATCGCACAAAAGCTGCTGCGCTCCAGCGAGAGCGGTCTGGCGCAAGGATATGCCAATGCCGCGATCAAGCGCATGGGAAGCTTTTCCCCTCACTACACCGATTTCTCTAAGGCATCTCTTCTCATTGCTCAAGGTAAATTGGAAGAGGCCCTTGCATCAGCCAAACAACTCAAAATTCAAATGGAAAACGATAATGGATTTTGGGAAAAAAGAAGCCATATTGTGAGCCACGGATCGATTCTTTATGCCTACAATTTGGTCCGGATCGCCGCTCTTGAAAAGGCCGCTGGTTCCCCTATGGGAGAGTTAACGGCATGGCGGGAACTTAAGAAAAATGCCGGATGGGATTTATCGGTTGAGTCGACAAAAACATCCGACGCGGAAGCCTATCTCCTTGTCCAGCAAAATTTCCAGCTCAAGGATGTCACTCTCCGCGACTATATCCGGCACCGAGAAGCGATTCTTATCGCTTCTGAGACATTTCCCCTGCCAGCAGATTCATCGAACGTCCTCCAAACAGCCCTACCATCAGAAAAATAATGGGCGGGAGGAAAATCGCGATGATCAGGGCAAAGAGCCCAAAAACGATTTGAATCGTTTTGTCGCGCTCAAAAACAAATGAAAAAGCTTTCTTAAGCAACATTTCCACTTTCGCGGAAAGCAGTACGGCGACGATTCCGCCAGCGGCTGCGAAAAGGACAGACCATCTAGGCCACATCTTGAACATTGTTGCAATTCCTGACACAACGAGCAGTAAACAAAAAAAGACTTCGTAGCGATGCTTTTTTGCGTATTCTTCAATTTCTTTCACAGACATCCCTTCCTTAGATTTATTTCCATCCATAGAGAACCTCACTATTTCCGCACTGTAAGAATTATTTTCATTTTTGGCAAGTCCGGAAAGATAAATGCTTTTTTCCTGCGTTTGCAATTTATATCTTCCAGCGATACACTCAGCGTACTATGGAGCTTATTGACCCCCAGGGCCCTAAGATCGAAAAGGGCTTCTTTTGGCTGCAGATGATGATGCTTGTTGGGGCTGGGGTGGGCGCTGTTTTTCTTTTGCTCCAAATAGCATTGGGAAATTTCGTAGAAGTAAAACCATCTGCGGCGTCTATATCTTTCAATTATAATCGTATCGGCGAAGGGCCGCTCGCGCTGGGTGGACACAAAACTCCTTGTCCTGTAAAAGGACTCCCTGAAGAGGTGGCTATTTTGGGTATCAATCTTCGTCCCGATGCTCCGAGGGAAAAAGTACCTTTGATGATCGGCTTAAAAAGTTCCGAGCAAAAAAAAATTATCGAAATAGGCCAAGCTCTTTTGCTTAAAGAGACTTCGCCTGGGGTTTTCGCCTTTAGCGATGACGGCGACATCAAATTGATTCCCTCCCTCCTCGATAGAGGGGTCGTGCGTTTGGATGTGGGAAGCGGATCTTTCTTGGGGAAATTGGCGAAATCCTCGCCTCAAGCCGAGATCGATTATGAGGGAGCTTTTCAAAGGGCGGAAGTGCATTCCCAAGATTTATTGCTTCGCAAGTACGGCGGGCAGGATTACGCGTCGCTTTCGGAGAAGGTACAAATTGATTTTGGCGGGTATGTTTGTTTTGTGCAGGAAGGAGACCTCCTCGTATGGGCAGACCAAATGTGGCAAGAAGGGTCATCCCCCGAGCTTCCTTTGGCAAAAGTAACATCTATTACGAGCAGTGGTGTGGAAATCGAAGTCTGGGATACGTCGGGATTTCGTGAAATTCAAGTTGCCGTGCCGATGAAAGCCACGCACCCTATGCCGCTGAAAATCGAAGAAGTTCTTACTTCACTTAGACCCAAAGCGACAAAAGAGATCACCTGTTTGTTAGGAAAGCGCCGTGTTGTATTAAAAGCCGGCGATTGGTGGCTAAAAACAGGAACGGGCTTTAAAAATATTCGGCGGATGCAAGATATCGAAGATGTTCTTTCCCATCGCCTGCAAGGGGAGCTTTTTATTTTTGATGAAGTGTCGAGCGAAAAAGGAAAAATGACGATCCAAGGAACTTATTTCGATCCCACGCATACTCATACGCAACCGATTTCTATGACAGCGAATGTGGAGAAAAAAACAAATCTTGCAGCACAGAGACGCGGTGGATGGAAAAAGGCGAAACGTGAAGAAGAGATGCTCATCCAGCAACGGAAAGAATTGTCCGAAGGCGAGTCACCATGATCTATCTCTTGCTTCTTCCTTCTCTCATTTTTGCCAGTTCCATTGCGGATAAAAAAGCAGCAGCGTCGCAGAAAGAAAGCGCCAAAGAATCCGAAGTGCAGGGAGTTAACGACAAACTCTTTTCTATGCGCAAGCAGCTAGAAGGGTGTCTGGTAAAAGCTCAAGAATTGCATAGGAAGGGCGCAACCGATGAGGAATTTGCCGAGCTTTTGCAGCAAACCAAAGCCTTAAAGGCGACCATTGCCGCTTTGCAAGACCAGTGGCGCGAAGGGGCTGTGATGCAGGCGCGCAAGGATGAAGATGGGTATGCTCTATGGGATCAAGAGGAGACAACGCTCGGCCAACTCGTCATGGAATATGGCTCTCCCGATTTTCTTTATGTAGTTCCGCCCGAACTCTCAGCGATGAAACTCTCTTTGCATTCGGCGATTCCTATTCCGCGTGAGGCGTGGAACAACGTTTTGGAAATTGTTCTCATGCAGAGCGGAATCGGTGTAAAAAAAGTAGGTCCTTACGCGCGCCAACTCTATGTGTTAAAACAAGATTATTCAGCGATCCAAACGATCGCAGCGCGCAGTGAAGATCTGGCTTGGGTGGCTCCGGGCAGCCGATTGTTTTTCTTGCTTTCTCCTCCGATTGAACAAGTAAAATCGGTGTTTCAATTTTTTGAAAAGTTCAGCGATAGCAAACAAACGTTTATCCATCAAATCGGCGGGAAAATCGCCCTCGTGGGTTCCAAAGAAGAGATCGAGAAGCTCCTCGCGCTTTATGGCACGGTATGGCAAGGCCAAGAAGGAAAGATGGCCAAAGTCGTATCGGTCACGAAGATGCAAGTCCGCGAGATGGAAAAGATTTTAACGACATTTTTTGGCGAAGCGCTTGACAAGGGGAAGCCTCCTTTTGCAAGAGCTGACCAAGAAGGACTTTCTGTTTTCCCTTTAGGTCAAAGCAATACGCTGGTCTTGATCGGTTCCAAAGAAACCGTCGATCGAGCGGAAGCGATCGTCAAAGAGACGGAAGAGCAGCTGCAGGATCCAGCAGAGATGACCGTTTTTCTTTATCAATGTAAAAATAGCGATCCCGTTGACCTGGCGCAAGTGCTCGAGAAAGTCTATGTGTCACTCATCCATGCCAACGCTGAAGGGCCAACGAAAGAGACGGATTACAATTTTTCTGCACAAAACTCAGGAGGCGGCCGTGTCCCTGAAGGATATCCTCCTACGCCTCCGCTGGTTGTCTCACCGCCTCCTATGAAGCCCGGCGTCATGGCACAATTAGAGGTGGAACGCGGATATACAGAACATTTTATTCCCGACCCCAAGACCGGGTCGCTCCTCATGACAGTCAGACGCGATGTTCTCGACCGCGTTAAAGAGCTTCTTAAAAAACTGGATGTGCCTAAAAAGATGGTCGAGATCGAGGTGCTTCTCTTTGAGCGCCGCCTCAATACGCGCAATAACTTTGGGCTGAACCTCCTGCGTCTTGGCAAAGCAAGTAATGGCGCGCAATACACGCCCCGCGTAGGGCCTCACATCGATATCTCCAAAGGGCTCAACTCGGCCGTGCATGGCGTGCTCCAGTTTTTCTTCCATGGACCCGCGCATAAGTACGTTCCTAAGTTCGATATCGCTTATAACTTTCTCATGACTCTCGAAGATGTCCAACTCAATAATTCTCCCTCTGTCACGGCTGTTAACCAGACGCCTGCCATGATCACGATTGTCGAAGAACGATCGATCAACAATGGTGCGGCCCCGGTCGATACGAACAAGGGAACGACATTTGAAAAATCGTTTTCTCGTGTGCAGTACGGAACCATTATCAAAATGACCCCGACCATCCACCTTCCCGAACCAGGAGAAGAAAAGGGGCGCGTCACACTCAAGACCGATGTCACTTTCGATACACCTAAAACAGAAGATTTACGCGATGATCAACCTTTCGTCGATCGGCGCCATGTCGAAAACGAAGTATGCGTCGTCGATGGAGAAACGATCATTTTAGGGGGTCTCCGGCGCAAAACCAAACAAGACGTTCAAGAAAAAGTTCCGTTCTTAGGGGAAATTCCTGGCATTGGAAAGCTATTTGGATCGACTCACCTGGAGGATAGGGAGACAGAGATGTTTTTCTTTATCACTCCGCGCATCCTCTACGATTCTGCGGAGCAACTGCGTCAGCTGCGGACTGAAGAGCTCAAAAAAAGACCCGGCGATCTGCCTGAATTTGTGCAACGAGTTGCCGATGCCCGCGATAGAGACCGTCGCAAAATTTTCCGTCAAAGCTTGAGAGTTTTTACTAACCCATGAGCGAAGAAACAGCTGCCCAGTTTGGTCTTCCCTACATCCCCTCTCTTCTCAAATATCCTTTCGTTGAAGGCAAGGTGCAAAAAATTCCCTATGCCATGGCCAAACATCGACGTCTGCTCCCCATCGGCGAAGAAGAAGGTTATCTCATCGTCGCTGTTGCCGATCCTCTCGACCTCGAAGCCATCGAAGAGGTTCGGTATTTCACAGGACAAAAGACAAAAGAAGTCTGCGCTCCCCTTAACGCCCTCGAAGAGGCCATCGAAAGATGCTTTCATCAGCAAGAGCAAGCGACCACCCAGCTGATCGCAGAGCTCTCCAGCGACAATGAAAACTCAGCAGATGAAGGCGCCGAATACGATCTACTCGAGCAGACTTCCGATGCCACGTCCGTTCGACTCCTCAATTCGATTTTGACGGAAGCCATTCAACAAGGGGCTTCCGATATCCATTTTGAGCCTCAAGAAGCGGGCCTCGTCGTCCGCTATCGCATCGACGGTGTTCTTCAGACGCGGCATGCACCGCCGAAAGATCTCCAAACCCAGCTCATCGCCCGCATTAAAGTCATGGCGGCTCTCGATATCGCTGAGCAGCGGCTGCCTCAAGATGGGCGCATCAAACTCAAGCTGGGTATGCGCCACATCGATTTTCGCGTGAGTACGATCCCCGTTGTTTTTGGCGAACGCGTCGTCATGCGGATTCTGGACAAAAGCAACATTCTTCTGGGCCTTCCCAAATTGGGCATGCCGGCTTCCGTCCTCGAAGGCGTCGAAAAACTTTTGAAGATGAGCGAAGGAATCATTCTCGTCACAGGACCCACGGGCAGCGGTAAAACGACCACTCTCTACAGTGCGCTCATGGAACTGGGCAGCGACGAGATCAACATCATGACCATCGAAGATCCTGTCGAATACAAACTTCCTAAAATGGCGCAGATGGGCGTGCAATCGAAAATCGGACTCGACTTTGCCACAGGACTTCGTCACATTCTTCGGCAAGATCCCGATGTCATCATGATCGGAGAAATCCGCGATCGCGAGACAGCGGAAATTGCCATTCAGGCGTCTCTAACAGGCCACCTCGTTCTCAGCACGCTCCACACCAACGACGCGCCGTCTGCCATTACCCGCCTGATCGACATGGGCATCGAACCCTACCTCCTTTCCTCTTCTGTGATCGGAGTCCTCGCCCAGCGCTTGGTGCGGACGATCTGCTCCGCTTGTAAAAAAGAATATATTCCCAGCGAGATCGAACGCGCTGAACTACCGTATCTAGGTGATGGTCCTTTTGCTCATGGAGTTGGATGTGACGCTTGCCTCGGTTCGGGCTATAAAGGCCGGTGCGGGATTTACGAGCTGATGCCCATGACGACGGCTATCAGGCGGCAGATTATTCAAAGTCCCGATGCTGGAGCGATACGCATGGCTTGCCAAGGCACGGGCATGATGTCGCTCCGCACCGCCGGTGCGCATCTCGTCTATGCCGGCAAGACCACGACAGCTGAAGTCGTGCGCGTCACAAGTGCCATCGAGGAGATTTAGGCGTGCCACTCTATCGCTATAAAGCCTTAGCCGAAGGGGGGAAACAGGTCAAAGGCGTCATCGAGGCCGACTCGTTCGCCGTGGCCAAAGAGCGTCTTCGCAAGGAACAGATCGTCGTCATCTCTTTAGACGCTGAAAAAGAAAAACCGCGGCATCTCACCTCGGCTCAGCTTCTCTCATTCACGCGCGAACTCACGCAGCTGCTCAAAGCTGGTCTTCCTCTCTATGAAAGTCTTGTGACCATCGAAGAAAAATATCGCACGCACCGCTGTCATGGCCTCTTTCTTGACTTATGCGATCATCTCAAGTCAGGAAAAGCCCTATCCGTCGCTCTTAAAAAGTATCCTACGACATTCGATGCGATCTACATTTCTCTTGTCAAAACCGCTGAAAAAACCGGCAACCTCGCTGCCATCTTCGAGCGCTTGACCACGCTCATCACCCACCGGCAAAAAGTCCGTAAGCAGCTGGTCAGCGCCCTGTCCTACCCTGCTTTTCTTTTGCTGTTTTGCTGTTTTGTTCTTGGAACTCTCTTCTTTTTTGTCGTCCCCTCCATGGAAGAACTTTTTTCAGGAAGAGAACTGCACCCTATCACCGCATCAGTGCTCGCCATCAGTCGATTCTTGCGCGCCCACAGCCTCCTCTTCTTTTCCACTCTTGTTTCCCTTGCCACTATCACTTTTTTTGCCCTACGCTCTCCTCGCGGCCGTCTTCTCCTTCAAAAAGTTGCATTCCGACTTCCCCTCATTAAAAGCATACTCCAACGATCGGCCCTCGCCCGGTTTTGCCAAGCCTTTTCCGCCCTTCTCACCGGCGGCGTCCCCATCGTCGAGTCCCTCTCCCTCTCTCGCGATGCCATGAATAATGCCCTTCTCTCTTCCGTCATCGAAAGAGCCGAAAAGGATGTCGCTCAAGGAAAACATTTAAGTGCCTGTTTTAAAGATGAAACCCTCATCCCTCCCCTCGTTAGCCGCATGGCCGCTATTGCCGAGCAAACCGGCGAGATGCCCTCCATGATGGGAAGTGTCGCGGCTATCTATGAAGAAGAGCTCGAGCGCGACCTCCAGCAAATAGTTTCTTTGCTCCAACCCCTGCTGCTCTTAGTTCTCGGACTGATAGTCGGCCTTGTGTTATTATCGATTTTGATTCCTTTAACGGACGTGAGTTCGTTTATCAATCCTTAAGGTGCAGTATGAAAAAAAGACAGTCTATTACCCTTCTCGAGATCATGATCGTGATCTTCCTCATCGGGCTCATCGGCGGTGTCGTCGGCTATAACATGAAAGGCAGCCTCGACCGCGGTCGAGCTTTCAAAACAGAGCAGATGCAAGAAAAGATCGCCGAGATATTAGAACTAGAGATGAATGTCCAAAGGTTAGATCCTTTGCAAGTGAAAGAAGAAGCCAAAAATATTCTTGCGAAGTCCGGCTTTTTTAAGGATGATAAAGATCTTCTTCTCAACGATGGATGGGGACAAGAGATGGCTGTTGAGTGGAACGCTAAGGACTCGAAATTCGTTGTCATTTCTAAAGAACTTGAGAAACACAAGAAAAAGCATCAGACCATTGCCAAATAGTAAGCGTCGCTCCTTCACCCTTCTCGAGATCATGCTCGCCCTTCTGATCCTTGCGACAGCGGCAGGGTTCATGGGGTGGAAAGTAAAAGATCTCCTTAATCGCCATTATTTTGAGGATGATGTTGTAGGGTTTTATCATGAGTTGGAAGTGGCTCAACTCTGTGCCCTCGCACTTCACTCTGAAATCAAAATCGACTTTTCTCAAAAAGACGAGCGATGTGAAGCTAAATTTGTAACGGATGAAATGATTTTGGAAACATGGTCCAAGCCCGTTAGAAAGTTGAAATATGTCCAAGAGATAAGGGTTAACAATCTGCCGCTCAAGCAGCTGACCATCGATGCCAATGGGGTGGTCCAACCTCCTAAAACGCGCCTTTTTTTTTCCAGCCAGGATCGTTCATATGGCATCGATTGTTCCAAACCGCTTAAAATATATCTCGAACCAAATCCAAGAGGTGAAGATGGAGATCAAGAGCCCCCAGTTTAAAGAAGGTGGAAATATTCCTATTCTCTACACATGCGAGGGAGATAACACCAATCCCCCGCTGACGATATCTAACGTGCCCAAAGAAGCCAAATCCCTCGTCCTTATCATGGACGATCCTGATGTTCCCACCTTTATCCGCTCGGATCGCATGTGGGTCCATTGGGTCGTTTTTGATATGCCGCCGACCACGAAAGAATTAAAAGAAAATTCCAAACCCCCAGGCATCGTCGGTAATAACACCTCCGGCACGGCGGTCTACCAAGGCCCTTGTCCTCCCGATCGGGAGCATCGCTACTTTTTCAAGCTCTACGCTCTCGATACGACTTTAAGACTGAAGATGGGAGTTACCAAAGTAGAGGTCGAAAAAGCGATGCAGGGACACGTCATTGCCAAGGCAGAGCTGATGGGCCGCTACGTCAAGACAGAGTAATTTGGGTTTCTTCTTCTTTTTCTTTTTGCAGGGGCACTTCTCATCGATGCCCACAAAGCTAAAGAAACAGAGCGCTGCTAGTATTATTTTCATAAACACCTCCAAATTCCTTCATACCTCATAGAGTCTGAACATGCAAGGTTGACAAATAAATTCTTTAATTCGTATGGTGCGAATTATGTAGTGATATTCTACTTAGTTGTTCCTGATTTTAAGGCTTTACGTCGGTAAATGACTAAATCAGGGGCAACTATTAAACCTTAAGGAGGAAAGGATGCAAAACGCAATGTGGCTAGCAAGTATCTTCGGCCCATTTTTAACGATCATGGGTCTTTGGATGCTTCTCTATTCAGAGAACATGACGAAAGTATGGAATGCCCTCAAAAATTCGCCCGCTTCATTTTATTTTGGAGCTACGGCCAATCTTTTGATCGGTCTTACCATTTTAAGCCAATACGACATATGGTCTTCGGACGCATACGTTCTCGTGACGCTGCTCGGATGGGTCTTTCTCATTCGCGGTATCATGGGACTTTTCGTACCACAAATGTTGATCCAGCTCACCATGGGGCATAAAGGATTCTTCAAAGGAATGGGAATTATCCCACTCGTTTGGGGTCTTGCTCTAAGCTGGATTGCCTTTTTCATGTAATTTTTTTCTAATAAAGCGCTTGGGTCGCCTGAGCGCTTTTTCTATTGGCATTTACACGAATTCTTCGATAAGCTAAAACCACTTTAAAAGGTGGGTTTTACCATGCATATTTTCAAAACTTTATTTGTCTTTCTGGCCGTCTCTTTCTGTTTGACTGCAGAGCCGATAGTGCCTGTCGCAACAGCTCTCAAAGCCCGTGAGCCGCAATGGCGATACAAAGCAATGGAGCATTATCCTTCAGGCCAAGCTGCTCAAGTCCTTTTCTATGATGTCGACGATAAAGGAGCCGAGCTTCCGATTAAACTCATCGCATTTTATCCCAATGGCCAAGTCAAGGTAGAAGCTGACGTGATCGAAGTGAGCGAAGAAGAGGCGACAAGTCGCGAATGGAAGAGTCGCTATGTTCCTCATGGGATTTTCGTCGCCCTTTATGAAGATGGAAAATTGGAGCGCATGGCTCAATATAGCCGCGGTCTTGCTCATGGAGAAGTCAAACTTTTTTATCCCTCGAATCAACTCAAAGCGCAGTTTTATTGCAACCAGGGCAAAAAAACGGGCGCTTCTGTGTTCTACTTTGCCGATGGTGTTAAAGCCGAAGAAGGGGCTTTTGAAGACGACAAGCCGGTGGGAGATCACATCCGTTATTTCCCGAAAAGCACGCGTTCGTCGCTTATTCATTATGTAGCAGGAGTTCCCGAGGGCGATGCGTTTGAGTGGTATGAAAATGGGTCGTTAAAAATCTCTCGTCATTTTGAGAAAGGACTGCTCCATTCTCAAGGAAAACATCCCGCCGTTGTTGTTTACAATGAAGACCATGGCATTCAAGAAGTTCAAGATTTTCAGCAGGGTGAGCAGATCGGAACCCATCTCGTTTATCACAAAAATGGTAAAGAGGCTTTCAAGGTTGCCTATAAAAAGGGCAAAAAAGACGGGAAAGAGCAATTTTTCTCTGAAACGGGTCAGCTTCTGGGGGAAGGAGAATATCAAGCAGGTACCCCGATTGGCAAACACTGGCGTCATCATGATAATGGGAAACTTGCCTACCTAGCGCTTTATAATGATAAAGGGGTATTGCAAAATCCGATCGAGGAGTTCAATGCCACCGGTCAAAAAATTGCTCACTATTTAGTTGTTGAAGGCAAGCTTCAAGGCTCTTTCCAACAGTGGTATGACGATGGAAAACCCAAAGTCGATTTCCACTACGACAAGGGAGAGTTTGATGGAGAGCAAAAAGAATTTTACGCCTCAGGCCAGCTCCATAAACATGCTTTTTTCAAGGACCACATAAAAGATGGAACTTATGAAGAGTGGTATGAAGATGGAAAACCAGCGATCCGTGCCGTCCTCGTTAAAGGCCTCCGCGAGGGTCCTACAGAAGAATGGTATGAAAATGGAAAACCCAAAATCAGCGAGCACTACGTTGCCGATAAATATGATGCGGAGCGCAAGGGATGGTTTGAAAATGGTAAGCAGAAATTCCAAGAGAATTATGCCCAAGCTAAGAAAATTGGCGTCCATAAAGAATGGAATGAAAAAGGCGACCTGATCGCTGAAGTGCCTTATGAAGATGATGTTATCCATGGTAAAGCTCGCTTTTGGTTTGAAAAAGACAGACTTCGCCAAGAATCTAACTTTATCAAAGGTAAAAAAGAGGGCAAAGAGGAAGCTTATTATGCTAACGGCACTCTTAAATCCCGCGCCGCTTACAAAAATGACAAGATGGATGGAACTATCCAGAGCTTCTATGAAGATGGAACGATCGCTCTAGAGCAAACATTCCGCGAGGGAGCACCTATCGGTGAGCATAAAGAATATTATCGCTTGCAAGAGGGTGAAAAAGAACAAAAAATCTGTCGCCATCTCCGTTTCAACGATGAAGGGAAGTTCGATGGGGAAGTGAAAACACTTTATCCTGATGGAACGACACAAATGATCGTCTCCTACCAAAATGGGAAGCTCCATGGCATGCGAGGTGCTTGGGATCCTCAAGGAAACCTAACCGAAGAAGCCTGGTATGAAAATGATAAGCTCCATGGCCGGTTCTTCCAAAAACTTCCTGATGGACGTGAGCTTGTGTTCCACTACGAGAATAACCACAAGCAAGGTGCCCACGAAATCTACTATCCGCTCCATGAGGTCTTCGGCAAGGTCAAGGCTCTCGAGGTGAATTATGTCAAAGACCAACCCGAAGGCATCGCTACCGAATATGATGAAGCAGGAAATAAACTCTCCACTACGCCGTACTTAAACGGGGAAAAAGATGGCGAAGCCACTCTTTTCAATCCTAAGGGACAGATCGTGATGAAAGTGTTGTTCAAACAGGGCAAAAAAGAGGGCCCTGCCTTTGAGTACTTCCCCGATGGCAAATTGCTTTTAGAAACCTACCACGTTGCCGATGAAAGGCATGGGGAAGAAAAAATATACCATCAGAATGGCCAGCTCGCAAGCAAGGCGATCTATGTTAGCGGTAAGCTCCATGGTCTTAGCCAAAACTGGAATGACAAGGGTGTACTCGTCTTTGAAGGCGAATACAAAGAGGGACTCCGTCACGGCAAATTGAATAAATTTTACGATGATGGCAAGCCCCAAGTGCTTCAGACATTTGCCGATGACCAACTCCAAGGTGTGAAAAAATCCTATGACGAAAAAGGGATTTGCACAGAGACGAAGTGGGAGAAAGGTAAAAAAGTCTAGACCGCTTGCATAACCTGCTCTGCCTGGAAAAATCGAAGATTTTTCCAGGCATTTTGAAGCGCGCCGACTAGACATACACAAAGTGTGTAGGCGAGAAGGTGGGATTTAAAATGGCGGGAAAAGATTAATTTTAACAGGCGGATGAGGTTAGGTAAGAGGTCTAATGTTTGCTGTTATATACCGGGTCTATATCAAGCCCGGTCGCGAAGCTGATTATCAGGCCGCCTGGAAACAGGTGGCCTGCTATTTTATGCAGCATCGGGGTGCGATCGGCTCTTGCCTCCACCGTAGCGATGAAGGATATTGGGTGGCGTATTCACGCTGGCCTGATAAAGCAACGAGGGATAATTCTTGGCCAGGCGACAATGCCCCATCAGAACAGCTTCCTGCAGATATCCGAGCGGCGATCGTAACGTTGCAGGATTGCGGAGATCGCAAATTACCGGAAATTTGTATGGATGTGGTCGCCGACTTTTTATGTAATCTAACAGTTTACGAGCTGACAAAGTCAGATCCAGAAAAGCTAAAAACGGGGCATGATATTTTCATGAACTATTTTTTGGATCTGTATAAAGACCTCCACATCGAGCCGGATACCAAATCTTATCTGACCAAAATCATGGATGCCACACAGCGAGCTCTTGAAACACAAGACGATCTGCATGCCATTTTGGTCTATTTACGAGATAAGCCAGTGGGGTTTTCTACGTTTGGTCCCCTGGAAAACCCCGATAGCATTTTGATAAGGACTCTGCCAATAAATCCTGAATATAGGAATATCGAGCTGGATATCAGAAACACGATTGCCAGCCACGTCCGACAAAGATTTCCGAAGAGCAAGGAAATGGTCATCATGGTTAGAAAAGCCAACACGCATCACCAAGAGCTTTGTCTGAGAGCCGGGTTTTTGCAAGACGATGGTGTTTTCGGCAAGTCAAATTATATTAGAACGACTTATGATCCAGCTTCTTATTTTGGTTATTTTAAAGGGCTGACTATTTCTTCTGAGCTGATTCCCAAGCAGTTCTGATTGTTTTGTAGATGTCATGTAAGAGCCCGGGTTTTAATACTTGCGGAACAACGATCAGTTCGCCCTTTTCATTGTAACGTTTTTTGTGGGAGCCGTTTCCTGATTTTTCTAGCTTAAATCCATACCGGTCCAAAATATCGAAAATTTTGCGAGGAGTCGTTGCTTTCATCACCTCTGCTTTATCAGGGACGGGAATGGTTTTTTCCTGAGGAGTAGCCCTCTTCGCTTTGACTTTTTTAGAAGGAGCTAGTTTTTCTTCCATTTTGCCTCCGTTAATAGGGGCAGGAGTTTCTTTAAAGATTTCGTCAAATCCTTTTAGCTCTAAGAGGTCAACCAAGGCGGGTGGCAGGATATGTTTTTGCTCTTCTAAGGGAGCATCGGTGAACAAAATTTTGGTATCTTGCAAGATTAAAACTAATGAGGATAAGATGCGAAGATCTTCAACAAGGAATTCCTCAACCCTTTCCCTATCTGATTTAGCAATTAAATTTCTCTCTTTGCCATGTTCGATGACTTTCAGAAGGTTTTTGTGGATTTCTTGGATGCGCTTAATTACTGTGTCGGTTGCAGAAACCGCTCTCCGAAGGGGCAAAAAGGCGTGGATGCTCGCTGGCCCCGCGCGATAATTTTTTTGTAAAAGTGAGCAAACAGTCCATATTTTTGATAAGCCTTCTTTTGGGAATAGACTTAATATTTCTGCACAGAGGGCGCGGATTTCTTGGTTGATAGGGAGATAAAGATTTTCTAAAGGATCAAGGACGTTAGGAGGGGGATTTTGCGCGGTGGACTCTGGCTTTGTCAAAATGTCCTGCATTAAGAGTAGATTGTTAATTAAGCGATTTAGAAATAGCAGAGAAGACTTATATTCGTCTGTCTGCTTTGCAAGCGCTTCTTGAACATCAAAAAAAATATCCATCAACGCATTCCCTGCAACGCACAGAGATAAGGCATGCGCGGACAAATAGTTAAGAAATTCCTTGCGATCTAGCGTTGCCTGCGGCTGCATATTTCTTTCTTGGCAGTAAGAAGCATGTGTAAACTCGAGATCCGATAGCGCTCTTTCAAAGTAATCATCTTCTTCTTGCTCAAGGTGAGCTATTGTTAATAATTCTTTTAGGAGAAGCTTGTCAAAGACCTGAGGGTCGACTTTTTTGTGCTGGGTTATTTTAAGGAGATTTTCTTCACATTTTTTGAAAACGGATGATTTAATAAGGAATAAACTACAACGTTGAGCCGTAGAGAGCAAGTCGTCGAAAAAATGGCAGTAGGATTGGAGGGGTATGAGCTCGCCATCAAGAGAAAGTATAGACATTTCTTTATAGTTGAGCAAAGAAGTTTTTATTAATATTTCCTTGGAGTTAGATGTATTTAGAAATTTTTGAAACAGACGTATTAATTGCCTTAGAGAGGTGATTTTTTCTTGTATTTCTTTTTTTACTTTAACGGCTATTTTTTTCCTCAACTCTGCGAGTTTGGAGGTTGTATTTTGGTAGTTTATTTCCGGCAGGCCTTCGGAGAGCGTCAAAAGCGTTTGAGTCTCTAAAAGCTCAGCAAATTCGCGGGGGGATTTAAAAAAATTGGAGGAATCTGTCACATAATTGGATGGCTCCATCTTCATGAGAAAGGTGTAACATTTAAAATAACTAGCTTTAAAACTATCTCTTAACTCTTCAAAAGTATTTTTTGTTGTTGTATTACCCCATTTTAATAGGGAATTCCAGGCTTCGAGGGTTAAAAGATTGTCCCATGCATAGGAGCAAGCCATACCCAAATAATCCATAAGTATAAGCTGCTCAAGAGGCCATTTTCGCAAAATCGATTCAAATAACGTCCTTTCTTCCGCTGAAAGTGAAGGAAACCCTTCGCAATCGGTATAAATCGAAAGGGAAGATTCTGGGAAGACAACCTTAACTGGTTGGAGCGAAAAAATATCTCGACCAATGGGTTGTTCTCCTGGCTCTATTTTGTCGGTATAAATTCTTTGAACCACTTTATCCTGAACGGACAAATTGTTATTTTGAAGTGGAGATGGCGAAGATGCTTTTTGATTATTTGTTATTTCCATAATCCGCTTTTTTTGCCATTTATCATAATTGAAATTAGATTTTATTTACAGCACCTAAGTTGCTAGTTATCTCTCGGAGATCTTGTCTATTTCTTTCGGAGCTGTGAAACGTTTTTGATGCGCCGTAAATTGCGTGCATCGAACGATAAAAAATGCCGCTATCGACATCTTTACCTTTGACGAGAAAACATGAGTGTGGCGAATCGTCCGCTATAATACTAGCGCAGGGATAGAGAATTTTCTCGGAAAACTTGAGCTTTAAAAGCGCTGAGTTGAGCTCCCTCTTTCCAAGCGTTTGGTGCAAGGCCTGCTTTTAAGCAGAGCTTTTCTAAAAGCGTTTCTAAATTCAAGCCATATTCCAAAGCAACTTGAGGAAGCAGAAGGCCCCTATTTTCTTCCTGAGTGATAATAAGGCCATGAATACCGAGTTGAATTTGATGCAACTCGATAGGTTGTGGGAGGGTCAAAAACGAAAGCTCAATTTCGATATGCGGAAGATGTTCTTTGCCCAGTGGCGGGAAGCGAGGATCTAAAGCCGACTCGATAGCAGCTTCTTGCAAAGATTCCTCTAAGGATTTATCGGGATCAGAGTAAGGAAATCCAAAGCAGCCCCTTACTTTTTTCTCGATCCTAAGGGCTGTAAATACTCCGCGATTTTTCCTCAGAGCCTTTGCTTTGTCAGGAGAAGTTTTTTGCAAAGTTGCCTCAATAGCCTTGCGCGCTACTTTGAGCAGTTCGATTCCATCCTCACTAGAAAGAGGCTCCATAGTTTTTCTCTATAATAGTTTGTGCGCGGCATCGAGCGATGTTTTTGCGGGACCATAGGTTGCGATCAAAGCATCGGCTTCTTTAAAGAAAGGGGCATCTTCCGGATCGCGCGTACAGAATACAATGACGGTCTTGCCCATTTCCTTGAGAGCTGTAAAAAGTTTTTGTTGCGCCGCAAACTTCCAGGCATTGAACGATAAAAGAATGACGGTGTCGACATCTTTAGCTTGGGCAAGAAAATCAGTGATCTCTTTTTCAGATGGATTAAATTCTTTAAAGAAAGATTTTTCTCCCTGCCAATCGATTTCAGGCTGGAGAGCTTGCAAGGCAATCGTCAGTGTTTTGCGACCTGCCAAAGAGAATTTTGGAGGAAGATGGTTGTGGAGCGTTCGCACAGAAAGCTCGGCGATTTTTTGAGCGAGAGCTTCATGCGCAGGCGTTTTGATATGCTGTGCAATGTTATCTGCCGTTAGAGGTATGGTCTTAAATAGGCCGTATTTCTCTTTTAGCTGCAAAATGCGGCGTGTGGAGGCATCTAGTCTGTCTTTGCTAATGCGTCCCGTTTTTACGGCAGTTACGAGGGTTTTATGGACTTGAACGATTTGCTCAGGTGTCAGTTCTTTTTTTTCAGACCCGATGAGCTGACGGCCGCCGAGAAGTAAGATATCGCATCCAGCTTCGAAAGCGCGCACGGTGGCTTCTTCAACGGAGGGGCATTCTTGGAGTACGCCTTGCATCACGAGGGAATCAGAGACGATGACGCCTTTAAAGCCGATTTTGTCTCGTAGGAGGCCTTGGAGTGTTTTTTTGGATAGTGTAGAGACATGATCGGGATCGATGCTATCGGCGCGGATGTGGGCTGTCATGAGAGTGGGCATGTCGCCAGCGAGAGCATAGTAAGGTTGGAGGTCGACTTTTTCAAATTCTTCGAGAGAGGCGGTGATAACCGGAATATTTGCGTGCGAATCGACGGTAGTATTGCCATGGCCCGGGAAGTGTTTAGGACAGGAGATGACTTGTTCGTCATCATAGCCTTGCATGGTTGCGACGCTAAACTTTGTGACGACAGCAGCATCGGATCCGAAAGCACGGACGCCGATGACCGGATTTTTGGGGTTGGAATTGACATCGACGACGGGGGCCAGGTTCATGTTGACGCCGACGGCCTTCATTTCTTCGGCGGTGGCTCTCGCCACTTCTCGGGCCAGTTTTACATCACCGGCCATCGCAACGGAGCGGTTTCCTGGAAACAGAGTAAAGCCAGAGCGTAAGCGGGCGATGATGCCGGTTTCTTGATCGGCGGCGATCAGGAGAGGGATTTTTGCGCCTTGTTGCAGTCCGATGCTGAGCTGCTGCACTTGGGAAGGGCTTGTCAGGCCATTAGAGAAATTATAATAAATGATTCCACCCACATGAGCTTGCTCAAGAAGAATTTTGGAAGCTTCGTTGGCAGTTTCTCCCGTAAAGTGACACATCAAGAGTTGGCCAACTTTTTCTTCGACCGTCATCTGCTCGAGGAGCTGATCGGTAATAAGACTAAGGGCTAAAAGATGTGGTAGCATGCATCAAGTTATAGTTGGGGAACGAAATAGGTGCAAGTGGGCATTGCCAAAGCTGCGTGTGCGAATGAACGTGAGATGCGAAAGGGAGGCATATGGAGTCTCCTCGCCTTCTTCGAGAAAAAGAAAACCCCCCGGCCGCAATAGGGGATGCGTATCGAGGAAGTTGAGAAGGGAGGTATGGAAAGAGGATTGGTCGTAGGGAGGATCAGAGTAGATGATGTCGAATGTATTTTTTAGTTTTTTGAGCGCGGCATGGGCATCGAAAGCGAGAATGGTGGAAGAGTCTTCTAGGCCAAGGGTGTGGAGGTTGTGGCGGAGGGCTTTAAGAGCAAGAGGATGCTTTTCGACGAAGGTGGCATGGGCAGCGCCATTGCTCAGGGCTTCGATGCCGATAGCGCCGCTACCGGCGAAAAGATCGAGGATATGGGCGTCTTCTAAATAGGGACGGAGTGTGTCGAACACGGATTTGCGGACAAGGGCCGTGGTGGGCCGCGTTTGTTCTCCTTTGGGAGACTGGAGAGATCTGCCGCGCAGCTTACCGCTGAGAACTTGGAATTGTGCCATTTTTGAGGAACTCATCGAAGGAAAGATTTTTTTCTTGGAGCGCCCACTCTTTGGGAAGTTTGTGATTATCAGGTGTAGCGCCATCGAAGGAGATGGGTGCCTGGATAGAGAGGAGTTGGTCGCGGTTTCTACCTTCAATGAGGAGTGTGAAGTCGGAGAGTTTTTCAGCTCTGCCCCAAACGGTGAAGGGGTGATCGCAGAAGAGGTTGGGAAGGCGGAAGGAGGGAGGAACGATTTCAATATGGCTGTCGGGATTAGCTTGCAAAATCGAGGCAGACATTTCTTTAGCCAATGGGAAACGGAGATCGAGAACGAGCTTTCCGACTTTGCGTGGGAGCGCGGAGTGGGTATCAGAGTTGACGAGGAATCCGCGGCTGAGGGTAGCAAGAAGATCGAGGAGCTGAGTGTTATTTTCGCGGCCGATCGTGGCAGCATAGAGAGCAATTTCGCCTTTATTTTGCTCGACCCATGCGCGGATGTTACGGCTTTGTCTCTCGCTTTTTCCTTCTTCACCCCCGTCTGAAAGGAGAATGATCGAAGGGACTTCTGAATCATCGTAGGTCATGAGCGCAGCTTTGGGAAGTTTACCAAAAATATTGCCGCCCGAAGAAACGGTAACCTCATTCTCCAGAAACTCTTCGGCTCTAGCGACGGTTTTTTTGTTGAACGCTAGCGATAGTTCGCTCATTTTTTGCACGGTATCGCCAACGATGGCGATATTGAAGCGATCGCCCTCGCGTAAGAAGGGAAGAGCGCGGAGTATGGCGCGTTTGAAGGTTTGGAAGCGGTGTTTGCCTTCTGTATTAGTGCGATCGACGAGGAAAAGAATGTTTTGAGGCATCCGCTTAGCGCTCATATCGTATTTGGGAAGTACGGTTAAGGAGAAGAGATAGCCCCCTTCTTCGCGTTTATAAGTGCGTACGTCGATGAGAAAATCGGAACTCCAATCAGCCGTGGCATACGAGTCAGGAAGGCCGTAGGAAGATAAAGCAGGAAGAGGAGCGCTTGTCGCGGTGAGTTTAGAAGGAGAAGATGGTGGGTTGGAGGGGATGGATGCGGACTCAGGTGTGGGAGCATCGCTAAAGTGCAACGTTTTGGGATCAGCAAATACGATGAGTTCGCCCGTTGGCGCAGAGGAAGAGGGCAAAAGCGAAGAGGTGGATGGACCTTTTGGAGCGGCACCGTCGCCTTCGATGGAAGGAATATGACCTTGAGCGAGAGTAGAACTTTCTTGCTGTCGAGGAATGTCGCCAGCGATCTGTGACGTATCAAAGAGGAGTTCCTCAAAAAGAAGAGAGTGGTGGGGTTTGTCGAGATCAAGAGGAGGAAGAGGGGCCGAGGCAATCATTTCTTGTCGTGCGGTGACATCAAGCATCCAGTCAGGCGTTTTGAGTTCAGGCTGAGGAAGGAAAAAACCGCCAGATATGGAGGTGGAGGGTAATGATTTAGCAAGAGGAGTTGTAGCGACAGGTGCTTTTTCCTCCAAGCAAGATTGATGCTTGGATCTGGCTGAAATCACATGTTGGTAATCATAGGGCACTTGTCTGCGTGGCGGCATCGCGATGATCTGATTAAAAACTTCTTCCATCGACACGTTTTTTTCTGACAGAGCGATATCTTCTTCTTCTAAAGGAATGGACGTGGTTTTTCCAAAGATAGAAGAAAAATACGGCTGTAAAAAAAGAGGGTGTGAGAAAAAGATCCAGATCAATACGACGTGGAAGACGACGGAGGCAAAAAGACATTTAGAAAGCAGAGATCGCATCATCGTCGAATGGCACTCATGTTAAGTTCGGCCCGCTCTAGGAGATAAGGAGTTACATTCTTAGAGGAGAGCACTTCGGTTAAAAGGGCTTGCGCCGATTGTTCTAGAGTTTTTGCTGTATCGAGCTCTTTTGCCTTACGACACTGGAGGGCTTCGAGTCTGCCGATTTCGGCAGCGAGGCATTTTAAATAGTTATGATAGAGAGCGCTTTTTTCCGGAAAAGCTGTATTTGCAGCACTATATTCTTGGAGGGCAGGATCTTCGGCATTGGTAAAGTCTTCTTTGAGGCGATTGAGGAAAAAGAGGGCTGTTTCAATGCGTTTTTCTGCAGGAGCGAGTGAGGTGCGGATGTCGGCATATTCCAACGCCGCTTCTAAATGGAGCGGTTCGGAATAGATTTTTTTCTGGATTTGAAGGTCCTTGAGAGAGCTGAGGACTTCAACGATTTCAGGATTCTCTTCGCTCCGTTTTTCTTCGGGACACAGAGTAAAAAATAGGCGAGATTTTTCGAGTTGTGCCGCTGACGAGAAATACGAAGGGGATGAGGGCTGGATCAGGTTGCTAAAAATATCGAGCGCTTTTTGAGACTCATGCAAGGAGGCGTAGGTCTTTCCCAGCTCGAAAAGTGTCTGTTGTTGTAGCTTCCATTCGATCTGGGGATTCTTTTCTTGCAGATCGGTCAGTGAAGAGAGGAGGAGTGCCTTCTTAGGTTGGGGTAGAAGGGAAGAAAATTTAAGTACTTCAGCTTCTAACATAGGATGAAGGACAGCGGCTGTCGGAGTCATTTGCTCGCCAACTAGGGATAAGAGTTTGGGATAGATAGCGAGGGCTTTTTCTTTGGCTGCACTATCTCCGTCTTTGGCTTTTTCAAAGTAAAAACTAGCGAGCCATATCTTGTTATCTTCTTGGATAGACTCGTTTCCAACGACATAAGCTTGATAGAGATGCTCGGCAGCTCTTTCCCAGTTCCCTTGATTTCTATAGGCATTGAAAAGGTCGCGGTGCAGGGCTTGCATCGGAGTTGCGAGAGGTGCGGCAGCCAGTGCTTTTTCTGCGTGCTCGGCAAAAGCGCTATCATAAATCCCTTGCTCGCGCTGACAAAGTGCCGCTAGCAGATGTGCATCTTGAACCGATGGATGCTGAGGGTAAGCTGTGAGCAGAGATTGAAGCGTTTCGCTCGCCTGCGTATATTGTTCGAGCTCGAACTGAGCTTTTCCTAAAAGATAGAGATAGACGGCTTTTTGATCTTCGGGGAAGGAGGGCAAGGCGTTTTGAAGGTCGCTGACTAGCTGCTTTTTAATCTCTGTGTCATCAGGAGATGCTTTGAGTTGCTCAATAGAACAGGTGAGTAAGAATTGGTGGATTTGAGTTTTATGCGTCGTCTCAGGGAACTGCTCCAGCAGCTTGAGGTAAGACTGGCGGCTAGCGTCCCAGTTTTGCACTTGAGAAAGGAGCAGGGCGTGATCGTAGAGAAGGACTTCTTTATTATCGATATTGGGAAACTCTGCGAGAACTCTTCCGAGATCGGAAGCGGCTTTTGAGAGATCCTGTTTTTCTACGGCATGCTGAGCGTGAATAAGCAGCGCCTGAGCCACTTCGGGATCTTGAGGATAGGCTTTAACAAGATCATCCATGACGCGATCAAAGAGGGCTGTATCGCGTGTTTTTTGCGCACAAATCAGGAGCATGATAAGGGCTCCCTTGTCTTGCTGCTTTTCTAAATATTTTTCAAAGCTCTGAGCCGCAGCGGTGTAGTTTTCGAGAAAGAAATAACTTCTTCCGAGACAGAGTTGGAAAAGAGATTGATGCTCAGGGGCTAAGTGCGCAGAAATGGCCAGCTGGGCGGAAGCGAGTTCAGCGTAATTTTGTGCCTGGAAAAGAAGGGCAAATTGATTGTAAGCAGCTTCAGCGGCTTTGGATCCGCCCAGAGCAGCTATTTTTCCGTAAGTTGCAGCTGCTGCCGTTTTGTCAAAACCGAGTTGTAAAGAGGCGGCTTGCAATAAGAACTCTTCTTTCTTATCCGTTTCCTTGTCGGCGAGGAGGATATAAAAAGTGCATGCTTCAGAGTATTCTCCGAGATGGCGATGAATGTCTGCAAGGAAATGCAGTGCGCGAGGCTGCGTCGTAGCAAGAGATTGGAGGATAGGTTTAGCGATGGTCGAGAGTTCTTTTTTCTTCGCAGGATTTTCCTCTGAAGAAATGATGCGATAGAAGCTGTCGCCTAGAATGGAATGGATCTCCTCTCCTTTATCGACGCGGGTTAACGTCCCTTTTTGATAATAGGGCTGCGCTAGCGCAACAACACCTGCATAGTCGTTGGTGATGTAGAGGCTGGAAGCATGGCTGTAGAGAGTTTTTTCCTGGAATTCTTCCACATTTAGATGTCGATAGGCTTGGATAGCTTCACTATAATTTTTCTCTTGGAAGTAGAGATCTCCTAAAATGGCATAGAGATGATCCGTCAGAGGAGAAAGAGGATTGGTGCTGATGAAATCGATGACTTGCTTTTTGACGAGAGCATAGTCCTTATCTTTCCAAAATTCAGTTATGCGCCGCAGGAAGACGTTTTCCTGTGGAGATAGATGTTCTTTCGGGACAAGAGTTCCCTGGAGCAGCACAGCGGAAAGACAAATCGTGGATAAAAATTTCGTCATAAGTCCTCACAATTATAATGATCTCCATTCAACCGGCAAACTCTTTTTTTGTCCTCAAAAAAATGATGGGTTGTGTAAGATATGCGGACATGCTTGGAATACAATTTATTTTGATTGCTGGAGTTTTTATCGCTGCATCAAACTTATGTATGCGGCGTAGTATCGACGCGGGTGGATCGTCGAAGGGCTTTTTGATGGTCCAACTTTTTTGGGTTTTTTTGATTGCCATTCTTTTAAATCCTGTTCGCAGCGGTGACTATCATTGGAGCGGCTGCATGGCGGCCTTTGGCTTTGCAGGCGGATTAATACTGGCGCTCATGATGGCCTCTCTCGGCCGTTCGTTAGAGCGTGGCCCCCCGGGACTTACAATCGCTGTGCTCAATGCCTCGACTGTTATGCCATCGATATTGATGTTCTTAGTCTTCGGATCTAAGCTTTGTCCTTATACTCCTTGGAATGCTGTCGGATCTATTCTTGTCGTCTTCGGTCTTTTTTGGGCAGGGTGGCAGACGGCGCGGAGCGAGCAAAAGTTCAGTTGGGTTGCCTTCGTCACAGCCACATTTTTTCTGCATACGCTCTTTTTGATCTTCTTAAATTGGAGAGCCCTCTTTATTAATTATCCCGGAGAAACAGGTCTTTTTCTCTCCTTTGATATGGACGATGCGAAGAGCCAATGGTTCATGCCCACCGTCTTTTTTGTCGCTTTTCTCTTTCAAGCTATTGTCTATTATGGAAGTACGAAGAAATTTCCCAAAGTCAGCGAAGTTATCTACGGAGTTTTGGGCGGTATCGCCAACGGTATCGGCACTTTCTTTATGATCCGGTCGACGGAAGTCGCGACTCCTTCTGAAGGAGCCCTGATATTCCCCATCTTCGCGGTGTCTGTCATCATCCTCTGCAATATATGGGGGCGGGGTCTTTATAAGGAGAAGGTCAACTGGTGGGCGAGCGCCCTCTGTGTTGCCGGCATCCTCCTCGGCACCATCAGCTGGAACGTGCTGATTAAATAAAGAACACGAAATTAGAAATTCAAGTTGGTGTCTACTAAGAAATTGCTATTGTTGGCCATCGGAAAATAAGGGCTAAAGTTGGATTGCCTATTTTTCGATGGTTTGATGCTACCAAAAGAGTAGGTGAGGGCGATGCAAACATCCGACACATAATCGCGCGAACGAAACTCTTCGGGGGAAGAACGAGGTCCCATATAGACCGCATGTCCGTCTAGACTCCATCGTTGCGCTAGAGGCACCCTGAAATCGGCTCCTATAATAAATGTGCCTGCTGGCCCTGACTCAAACATGAGTCCTTTTCGATAAGGCACACCACCCCAAACAGTAGTGTTAGACCCATTTGAAAAATGGTATCGCCAAAATAGATTAACTTGACTGATTGCGCGGAATTCAACGGGAATCCCACTCGTCATTTTGTGAGAGGTGGTTACCCCATAGGTTCCCCAAAGACCGAGCTCATTGGATTGCCCAAATAGATAGGCAAGAGCTGCTCGGAGCTGACCCATGTTGGGATTCAGAAAAAACACCCCTAAATTCTCGTTAAACATCCAATCGAGAACAAGGCTCAAATTAAAACCGCTTGAAGCAGGGACATTTCTAAAAAGACCCGCAGTGATAAATGCCTCTTGTTCAATTTCACTGGCGTGGGAAAAAAGAGAAGTTCTGCCTTGCCATTCGTAAAGACCATAACTTCCCGCAATTTGTAAACCCCAGCCCTGCTTAGAAAGAGAGGGTCGTGAGATCCCAAAGTTTAAACTGGCATATGCTCCTGTGTTGCCTTGCCAACTGCCGTCGGGTAAACCTCGAAAGTTTTCAAAAGCCAAAGAAATATCGGCCGAAAAAGGATAAGGTTGAGTTTCGACCACGGGCGTCGGTTTTGCAGATGCATTTAATCGTTTGGTTTTAGCATTTTCCCATGTTCCAGCGGAAAGAACCGATGTCCCTAAAGTTATCACAACCAAAGCTATGGATGTTTTCAGCATTTTGCCTGGTTAAGTTTATAAAAATTGAGATATGATAAAAGAATTATTTTTGCAAGTTGACAAAATAGTTTTCTAAAAAAATAATAACATCATGTTGCAAAAAACATTGCTTATTTTCTCTGCTTTTTTCCTTCCATTGGCAGATTTAATCGCTGCTAATCAGACAGATACGGTTAGCCCCGTTCTTCCTAGTAATCTGCCCTTTCGGATCAAGATTGAGATCGCTGATTTTTCACTTCCCATTGGAGTGCAATCTTTTGCTTCAGCTACGTGTGACGGGAAATTTTTGATATTAGCGGGTCGTGTTGGAGGGTCTCATATTTTTAATCTCCCTTTCCCCCCCGACGGCCAAAATGTTTTTGTCTTTGTTGTCGATCCCGATCACAAAACTGTATCTTACCGATCACTGGCGGATCCTTCTTCGGGGCTGACTCAAGCGCAGATCGATATATTATCGGCAATGGTTCCTCAATTTTTTCAATCAGGGAATACGCTCTATGTTTGTGGAGGCTATGGAATCGATACTGCTACAGGCCAATTGAATACAAAAAATGCGCTATCAGCTATCGATGTTCCCGGACTTATGCATTGGGTAACTCACCCGAATAAAAAAGGAAAAGCATCTAAGTACATCCGACAAACTTTTCATCCCCTTCTCCAAATAACCGGGGGATATATGTCCCAGATTAACCCCCACTTGCCTGTCCTCTTAATTTTTGGGCATAATTACACAGGAACTGACTTTAGTGGGGTCAACGGGATCTATTCGAATCAAGTTCGCCGTTTCCAAATTATCGATAACGGGCACAGTTTGTATGTAAAACCTGAAGAATCCCCTTCCCCGGATTCTAATTTTCACCGGCGGGATTTAAATGTCGTTCCTGTCATGCGAAAAACATCGACGTCTTATGAAGCAGCTTTGATCGCGCTTTCCGGTGTTTTTACGACATCGCCTATTGAGCCTAATATTTGGACTGTTCCTGTGGAGATTTCAAAGACAGGCCATCCTTTCATGTCCGATCCCGGCAATCCTGCGACCTTTAAACAGGCGATGAATAATTATGAAAGCGCCAATTTGGGCCTATATTCCAAAAAAAACAATCTGATGTACCTTGTTCTCCTGGGAGGGCTCAGCTATGGCTATTTTGATAATATGGGAGTGTTTCAGCTCGATAATTTTATAGGATATATTAATCAGGTTACAACTATTCAGATAGACAAACACGACAATTATCAGCAATTTATTATGCCTGACCAGTACCCCTTCATTCCTTCAATGGGAGGAGATTTTTTTCGATTTGGTACGAGTGCAAAATTTTTCCCTGCAAAAAAAGTTCCTTTATTCGACAACAAAGTCATCCAATTAGACGAACTTCCTTCCAAGCCCATGCTTTTAGGCTATATTATAGGTGGAATCCAAGCCCCTGAACAAAATACTATTTCAGGAACCATCGCTTCCACTTACATCTTTCGTGTGATTTACGAGCCTCAATAAGGAGAATGCGAACATGAAATGTTCGCATCTCCTCGCAGACCAATCTTGAACTTGCTGCTTACAAAATAAACACCTATCATCATAACCGCTTAAACCTACAACTGGAGGATACACCGATGAGCGTGCATGCATTTGAATCTAAATTGGCGATGCTAAAATGATTTCGTTAAAGAGCATAGCTTTCCAAGTGATATGTGTGTTAATGGATCACAGGTTTGGGCGTATGTCAAAACCATATTGAGTGATCCTCAATTCAGAGCTAACCCAAAAGCTTTTGTTACCAACTGGTCTATATTGGAAGAACAGCTAGGATGCGAGCGTTTTCCACAAGGCCCTGCGCTGGAGTTTTTCATAAAACACTCTAGTTATCTTCCTTAAGTTGCATCTGCGAAAGGACGCGAGAAGGGACCCGCGGAGTGGGAAGTGAGCGTTTGAGTAGAGTCAATCTGACTTTTCTGGATGTTAATCCTCTAGCTACGTATGATTGGTGAGTCAAATTTTAGAAATATGGAGGACATAACAATGTCAATGGTCGAAAACAATAGAATGGTTTTACCTAGAGAAAAATTAACCCAAATTCTTGAAGAAGAAGGAACTAATTGTAGAGTAGCTCAACTATTTCAAATCATACAAAAGGCACATGGGATTTCTGAGGAAAATTATCTTCCGTGGGAGCAATCCTTCCATGCTGGAGGAACAGGTTATATCGATGGGATTACAACAGAAGATTTAAAAATGTCTGTAATGTGGGGAATCGATCCGCACAATCGACCTTTCGCCGTTTGTGGCTATTCGTACCGAGAGAAAGATAAAGAAGAGACCTTAGGCCAAGAATCGATCACCTTATTTCAGCGTAATGTTGGCCTGGGGAGTTCAATTGCCGGGAATGGAGTTGGTAAAAAATTGTACCTAGATCCGAGTGATTCTGATTTTCTCTCTAAATTTCAGCAGCTCGTGGAAGGGAAGACAATAGAGAATGAGGTCGTGGAAGGGAAAACAAGAGAGAAAAAGATCTATGAGATCTCTCTTGTAAATCACAAACAATTGCATGCTCTGCAGAGTGCCGACAAATTTGTTAAGATGGTATTGCCGCCTCCTGCGAGACAGTAAATGATTTTAACCCAAAAGTTAAGTCTATGGGGACTGCGTGCGCGTCACTGGCGTGGCCCTACTCGTCAATGGAAATTAACAACTAGCCATCGGGCTCCTCAGAGCTCGCTACAGTTTTTTCTTATATCAGGTGTTCGCGTTTATCTATGAATGTAGTGGGCGAGGAGGTCATCGGCTTTGGGGTCGCGACTTTTTTTGAGCTGCTCATAGATCTTGAGCCCTTGAGCCATTTTCCCTTGGTTAAAATAGAGAAAGCCAAGGCGGAAAAGCACTTCGCGGTCGTGAGGAGCTAGGCGAGCCAGGGTCTCACAATGCTCGATTTCTTTATCTCTTTTGCCCAAATCTCCATAGACAGACACAAACTGAGCTTGGACCCATAGTTCATCGGGCGCAAAGGTGTTTATGATTTTTAATTCTTCTAGAGCGCGCAGGGCCGCGGTGTGGAATTTGTCAGCTAAGGCTTTCGATTGCTCTTTAGAAGCAAAGAGTTGGGGCGCTTGGTAGAGGCGATAAAGATCGATATAGGTTTTAGCGAGAGTGGTGTGGATGTCGATGGAGGTGGGCTCTATCTTCACGTTTTCCATTTGGAGGGCCAGAGAAGCGCGGAAAAGGAGCTCTTTGGTGTCGATAACATCTTGCCAGTGGCACCAGAGACTGAATTTTTGCATGAGGGGTTGAAGTGAGGTAAGCCAGGAAGGGAGTGGGTAGAACTGATATTCTTGCCCTTGTAGCTCCGTAATAAATAGATGGAGCGCTTGGATCGTGGCGCGCCGGGTTTCCATGGTGGTCAGATCTTTAGGTAAAAATTGGTGGCAGCTAGCCTCAAACTCTTGCTTGAGTTGATCTAATTGCTGAGGTTTACGTCCTTGAAGATAAAAGCGGAGAACGAAATAAGAAAAACCGGTGAGAAAAAGAGCGGCGAGGGTGAAAGCCACAATAGAAGAGCGTGTAAAAAAAGGGAAAAAGAGAAGAAGAGCAAAAAGTTGGAAGGCAAAAACGAGGAAATAGGAGATGTTAAATAGGGCGTAGGCGCGTGTAATACGGCGAAAATGGCGCGTCGCTTGCCTAGCAAGATGATGTAGGGCATCGGGGGTAAAGGATGTGGCGGCTCTTTTTTTTGATGAGCTGAGAATGTCGGAGGTTGTCATAAAGAAAATTACTGATTTCCTGTCTGAATCATATAATCGATCACGCGTTGAGAGACGCCAGCGTTTTTCAGGTCGATGATATCGGCTGTGCTGAGATAAAAGACACTGTTCGTCGCTTGGATTTGGTTAATGATGACATTATCGCTAAGGCCAGCTTTGCTCATTTTTTTGACATCATCAACAGAGAGTTGTTCTTTGTTGTCGATTTTATTGAGGGTGCGGGGGCTTTGCTTTTGAAGAGAATCGCGGTCGCTGCTTTCCAACGCCGCACCGATGATGGCTCCGCCTACGGCTCCGGCAGCACCGCCGATTAGAGCGCCTGATGCATTATGAGAGATGATAGCCCCAGTCGCGGCTCCAGCGCCGGCTCCAACAAGAGCTCCGGTGCCGGCTTTGTTCTCGCAGCCCGTACTGATAAGGCTGATAAGGCAAAGTAGGCCGATCGTGATTTTCTTCATGCTTATTCTCCTCAGGGTAGCTTCCACCTGTATACCAAACAGTTGTTATTCTTTGAAGCGATATCCGACGCCGCGCACGGTTTCGATCCAATCAAAGTTGGGCCCCAGTTTTTTTCGAAGTGAGGCAATGTGAACATCGATATTGCGATCGACGATGAAAGTGTCATCGTTATGGATATCTTCCAATAATTGATTACGTGTAAGAACTTTTCCCCGGTTGGCGAGAAGCCTCTTCAAGATGCCAAACTCGGAAAGAGTAATGGTGATCGATTTTTCACCTTTTCTTAAGAGATAACGATCGACATCGAGGACAAAGTCTCCAAAAGCTAGAATTTGGGGTGTTTTTTCTGGCTCTTTGCCTCTGCGAAGGACGGCTTTAACTCGAGAAAAAAGGATTTTTGGCGAAAAGGGTTTAGCAACATAATCATCCGCCCCTAGTTCTAATCCTAAAACGACATCGAGCTCTTCACCCTTAGCAGAGAGAATGATGACGGGTATGTTTTTGAGGTCAGGATTACTCTTGATCTTGCGGCAGACATCAAAACCATTCTGTCCGGGCAACATGATATCTAAGATCACGATATCGGGTTTTTCTCGTTCTACGGCGCGATATCCATTTAATCCATCGACTTCAGCATGAAGTTTATAACCCAACATTTCGGCTTGCAGTTTGATAAGAGCAGAAATATCAGCATCGTCTTCTATCAGAAGGATTCTCTTTTTTTGACTCATAATGTTCCTCCGAGCAATCCGTCATCTTAACCGGTTCGAAAAAAAAAGTTCAGCTAAAAAATGAAGATTCTAGTTTTTTTTGCGAAATATATTTCCCATAAAAATACGGACAGGAGTAAAATCTTTCAGATAGCAAAGAATCCAATATGAACTCAAAAGAAGTAGATTTAGAGCTATTAGAAATCGTTAGGGGGTATCTCCCCGAGCGGAGCTTTTTTGAAGATGTTGTCGATTATGATGAGTGGATTCAGGAAACATTTCCGCTTCTCCGCTGGGATACAGACATAGCTCCGCCTGACTATTTATCTGTTGTGCTGATGGCTCTTCCGAGATCCCCCGTAAGATGGGAAGATTTGCTTCTCGATGTATTACGACACAGTCTTGTTCCTGATCGTAAAGTGGCTATTCGGTCATTTCAACACACTTACGTTGCCCTGACGCCTGTTTCTTCGAGACCGATTTTCGTGGGGTCTGCCAAGGTGCTGCTACAGGATGATTACGAATGGAGAACGGCTAGGAGCTCGCTAGAGACTTGGGCCAGCGAAATTGGTGTTAATCCTGTCAGAATTTTGCTGAGCAGCAAGGCTGGATTACGCTCTGAGGAGAATACGATCCGCTCTGCGATTCATAGCTACCGTTCACGGTTCCCAAGTTTTTTCGAAAATGGAGTGGAAGAAGATCTAGCCATTTTTTTTGATCTGATTAAAAACGAGTATCTTAAGCACCGAACAACAAAACATGTAATCCAAATCGTCCTTTCTCTTTATTGGATGCGAAGGCAAATATTACGCAATATTACGCAATCCGCTGATGCTCGGCAGCTCAAGCTGCGCCTCATTCCAGGCAAATTGCATTTTCCTTTTTCACGTAAGCGCGTTTTAGGTTGTTTAATTGCTGCTTATTGGCAGGATCGATTTGAGATTCTCGATGAAGAGTATATCTTTCAAGCCCTGCAAAAGCTTCTTCCGACGGCCGATATCATTCGCGATAGCCTTTATTTTCATTCGACGAAGCATGAAAAGATTAAAATGCTTTATTTCGAAATCGAAAAAAAGGGGGAAGAGGTTTTTTCTATTCGAGATAGAGGGCTCATCTTGCACGATCTGCAAGATCGTCTCCAACAAGGATTTCCCAAATTATATCCTTCTATCTTCATGCGTCGCAATGAAGAAGAGATCTACAAAAATATCCTTACATTGAGCCAGCAGTTACAATCCCCTTTCGATCTACCTCAAGTTATTATCTCCTTTGAATCACAGGCTCAGGAAGACGTCTCATTTCTCGTGATTCTCGTTAGCGTATCCACCAAAGATCTTCTTTCCATCGAAAACTATTTTGGTAGACTTGCTGAAAGCTTTGTTTTCGAACATGAGCGAACTCAAATAGTTCGTTACCTGGAAGAGCGATATCCTGTTCAGGCCCATCTTTTCCGATTACGCATTCCCAGAGACTTTTCTCTTCTCCGATCTGATGGATCTCTCAACTTCTATTTAGCAAGGCAGAAAGTGGCCGCCTTGATTGAACAAGCGATTGGAGAGTTCAGGGACTTCAATGGTGGCCTGCTGGTGAAACAGAGCGAGCTCCTTTTTGCCTTCCGCGAGCGCTTTAAAGAATTGACGGAGAGTGAGACAGAGCTTTTAGAAGACTTTTTCTACGCTATCACTCCTCTTGAAAAACAAGCCACACTCAATCTAGATGTGTTAACGCGCCTTTTTCAACTCTTTTTAGAAGGGATAAAAAAATCTTGGGGAAAAGAGACGAGTTATTTTTTCAATGTGCAGGCGGATGAAAGACATACCTATCTTGCTGTTCGCGTAAAAGAAAAAGGGCTTTTAGACCAGATTGTTTCTCTATTTAATAAATTCCAGCTCCGCAACCTCGATATTACGACCATTCCGCTCGAGAGTCGTCATGGATATACCTTCTCTTGTTTGATTCAGCATGCCCAACAACCTGAAACAGAATCCCTTCTCCATGAGGTTCGTGGTATTCTACACCGATGGAGAAGAAAAGTTGAAGAGCAGCAAGTCCTTCGCATCGCTTTTCAACACACAATTATCTCCTTAGATCCTCGCATTGGGGGTGATATGGTAACAGCAAATTTGATACGCCTTTTATTTGAGGGTCTTATGCGTGTCAATGCGAAAGGAGAAATCGAAAAAGGAATCGCGAGATCATTTGAAATGTCTCCGGATGGAAAGCGGTATCTTTTCGAGCTCCGTTCCGTAAGATGGAATGATGGAACTCCGGTTGTTGCTTATGATTTTGAGTATGCTTGGAAAAAAGTCCTTTCACCCGACTTTAAGACTTCTTTTGCTTACCTCTTTTACGCCATTAAAAATGCTAAAAAGGCCAAAGAGGGGCTTCTTCCCATCGAAGAAGTGGGCATCCGGGCAGTGGATGAAAAAACACTTCTAGTCGAGCTGGCTCATCCAGCACCTTACTTTTTAGATCTTGTGGCTCATCCGATGTATTCTCCTGTAAATCATCGCGTCGATCAGCGCTATCCTAGTTGGCCTTATCAAGCAAAAAAACAATATCCTTGCAACGGCCCTTTTGAGCTGGAAGTCCATCACCCACAGCAAGGCTATAAATTTGTTAAAAATCCCTTTTATTGGGACGCATCTAACATTGCCTTGGATCAAATAGTTCTCATCAACAGTAAAACCGATGAGGCTATCGAAATGCTAAGAAAAAATGAGCTCGATTGGGTCGGAAGCCCATTGGGGTATTTGGCATCTTCTATCACTCCAGCTGAAGATGAGAAGATTTTTGAATGGCTTGATGGTGGAGTCTTATGGGCAGCCTTCAATAATCACCGATTCCCTTTAAATAATCCTAAAATTCGTCGCGCTCTAGCCTTAGCCATCGATCGAAATGAATTCTCTTCGGCGGTTATTGCGTCGATTAAACCCGCTGATTCTCCTTTCCCGATGCATCACAGGCTTACCTCCCATTCTATTGTATGTGATCGCGTTTTGGCGCAGAAGCTCTTTGCGGAGGGTATGAAAGAATGCAATTTGGAGTTATCTCGTTTTCCTCCTTTAACGATCACTTACTTTGAAGGCAGAATGACGAATACTAAAATTGCTCGTATTTTACAAAAGCAGTGGGAAGAAGTGTTCAAGATTCAATGCCGTTTAGATAACGTGACTTGGGAAACACTTTTCCAAAAGGCCATCCGCAGAGAATGTGACGTGGTATTAACTCTTTGGGTGTCATGGTTCGACGATCCTATTTATACACTTAATGCCTTCCGGTATGCCTCTGAAGACTCTAACTTTGCTAATTGGGAACACCCTGAATATCAAGAGCTCTTAGATAAAGCAGACAAAGAAGTCGATCCCACAACCCGTAAAGCCTATCTGGCTGAAGCGGAAAAATTCGTTATTGAACAAGCCCCTGTTGCTCCTTTATTCTATTCTTCTTACCAATCGTTGATGAAGAAAGGAATAAAGATTGCCTATCGTTTAGTCAATGGCTCCTTTCATATAGCAAGGAGCTCCAAGGAGAAATAGGGCAAAAAAAAACCTAAGGAGGTTTTATGGCATTAGCTGAATTGGTATCAAGTGAAGAATTTGTGATCGAAAGATCGATTCAAGAAAGCACGTGCTGGTACGATGATGTTACCGGCTTAGAAGTAGAAGATTTACTCCGAGGAGAGAAGGCGTATACTTATCTCTTAAGAGTAGGAGAAAAATCCCATAATTATTATGTATCTTTCGTTGAACTCAACGGGCTGATCAAGCATCAACCTATTCTCATTAGCTATTTTGGAGAAGCTTGGTTTTGCCGTAATTATAATGCTCATGGACCGCACACATTTGAAGTGATAAGCGACATCGTCCACAAGATAATGCATTGTGAACCAGAGGATGCTCAACCATTAAATAAAATGTAAAAAGAGATCTTTTGGTGGCTTATTCAAGTAGACAGGAATTTTCTGCTATAGCAGGGGAAAAAAGCGAACTTCTCAGTCTTTTTTACCCTGTTGCGCTAACCATTTTATCGGGGTCGCTTCTTGCTTTCGTAGAACGCTTGCTACTAGCACGCTATTCTATCGAAGGTATGGAAGCGGCTCTCACCGTTATGTACTTTTCCCGTTTATTTTATTTTCCCTGCATGGCCGTGCCTCTGATGGCTCAGGCTGCTATTGGATTTCATATCGGGGCTCAAGAAAAACGAGCTGTTGGGCCTTGTACGTGGCAGATGGTATGGTTTTGCATCTTTTCTGCTTTCATCACAATCCCCTTAGGCTGGAGTGTTGGGCAGTCTTATTTTTCTGGAATGTCTATTGCGCCTTTGGCCCTCCCCTATTACCATCTCTCGATACCCTTGAATTTTCTCTATCCCCTCATTACAGCATTTGCTGCCTTCTATATTGGTATTGGACGTGCTCGATTTTTCCTCGCGGCGACAATTGCAACACACTTGCTTCATTTAGGGCTATGCTACTTACTTATTTTTGGATTGCCGGGTTGGATTCATCCGATGGGAATCATGGGAGCCGGCATTGCTACTCTTATCACGCAAGTAGGGTTAGCTCTCTTTTTAGCGCTCTCCTTCCTGCATCCTTCTTATCGAGAAGCGTTTGGCACAGACAGATGGCAGTTTAATCGCTTGCTTTTGTGGAAATATAGCTCGCCAGGCCTATTTCGCTTTGGTGCCCGAATTTTATGTACTTCGAGCTGGGCTGCTCTTACCTGGTTCGTATCGCGTAAAGGAGATGATTTTTTATTAGTATTTTCTGTAGGAGGCTCTATTGCCATTTTCACAACTTTTGTTGGCGAAGCTTTAAGCCAAGTGATGACGACAATGGCATCTCGTTTCTTAGGAGCGAAGCAATACCATAAATTGCCTCTTCTCTATAAATCGAGCCTATCTTTATTTGTTTTTTCCGGTCTTTTGCTAGCTATTCCCACTATTCTATTTCCTGAAACAACCATGGCCATTTTATTCTCACCCGAAAAGTGTATTAGAATAGGAGAAATGCTGGTGCCCATTCTTCTAGGAAATTGGATCTTTTTTCTGGTCTTTACCTATAATTCAATTCCGATGGGATTTATTTTAGCTCATCAATACACCAAATTTTCACTGCTTATGGCAGCTCTCAATTGGGTTGAGTCTTTGACCATCTATGCTATCATTCAAGTATTCGATGGTCCTGCCGTTTATTTTTGGGCTTTTGTTGCTTTTGCCATGTTTTTTTGGGAAACCTTGTTACTCAATCGCAAGATGCGATCGTTGAACGATTCTGTACTTGTTAATTTGGAACCTTCGGTGATTCGTTAATTTAAAAAAGGAGATTTTTATGTTACTAGAAGAAGTTGTGTTGGAAGAAAGTTTCATCATTGAAAAATCCATCCAAGAAAGTGTTTGTTGGAAGGGGAAAATCACGGGATTAGAAGCGGAAGATTTGCTTCGAGGAAATTCCGCCTATACCTATCTTTTAAGAGAGGGTGAAAAGTCCCAAAATTACTATATCTCTTTTGTAGAACCCAGTGGATATATCAAGCATCAGCCCATTGAAATTAGGTATTTTGCAGAGGCATGGTTTTGTAAAAATTATTTGGTTTCCGGGCCATATAAAAATGAAAAGATCGAGGAGATCATCCATAAACCGATGCATTGCGCTCAAGAGGAATGTCAGCCGCTTTCCAATTAGGTATGGACACTTCTATGATCGGGTGACCTAGAAAAGAAGGCCCCAGCCGGCGGAATTGCTCAGGTCCATCGGAGACAAAGAATTGATCTCCGAGGGATGTGGGGCTAAACATGTCTTGCTGAGCCAAGAGCGTTTTAAGCGCTTCAGCGCAGGCCTCCCCTGGATCGAGAATCATAACATCGGATCCTAAAAAATGCTCAATACGCTCCTTTAATAAAGGATAGTGGGTGCAGCCGAGAAGCAGAGTGTCAATTTTTTTATCTTTAAAAGGTTGCAAGTACTCTTGGATGGCAAGATCTGTGATCGGATGGTCGATAAGCCCTTCTTCGACAAGCGGTACGAAAAGAGGGCAGGCAGTGGCCTCAACTGGGTTGGGGAAAAGCTGCGATTGATAAGTTCCCGAGGCGATTGTCGCTCTTGTTGCGATCACTCCAATTTTGCCTTTTGGAGACAGGCGTTGTATTTTTGCAATAGCGGGCGCAATGACACCGATCACTGGAATCGACAGGGATTTTTCAAGAGCTTTCAGGGCAAAACTGCAAGCCGTATGACAAGCGACAACAAGAGCTTTAATCCCCATGCTATGTAAAAAAGAGGCATTTTCGAGGGAATAACGGATGATGGTCTCTCCGCTTTTAGATCCATAGGGGAGCCGAGCTGTATCGCCGAAGTAAATGAAAGACTCGGAAGGCAGAATCGATTTGATAGCACGAAGGACAGTGAGGCCTCCGAACCCCGAATCAAAAACGCCGATGGGTAAATCTTTATCCATGCTCTGGGATCTGCAGATCTTGACCGATCATGATCCGATCATCGCTAAGATTATTAGCTTTTTTTAGGTTTTCCAGCGTTATTTTATGACGCTTGGCGATTTTTTCTAGAGAATCGCCGGGTTTGACTCGGTAACTTTTGAGTGAAAAAGAAGAAGGTTTGCTTTGCCCTACCTTGGCATCAATTTCTTCAATGCGCTCGCGGTACATTCCGAACGTCGAGGTTGTTTGATTGGCATGCTCGGAAAGAGCGCGAATATCCGCGGCGATTTTTTCATTATTTTTTTCCAGCGCAGCGAGTTTACGGCTCAGTGTAAGGATTTGCTCTTCAAGATGAGAAGAAGATTTATCATTGCCATTATCCATTCGATCTTCGAGAATTTTGATTTCGACATCCTTGGATTGGATTTCATGCCTTAAGTCAGCAACTTCGGTTCTCAGCTCTTCCAAAACTGATTCCGAAGGAGCCGGCGTGCTCCGCAAGGCTGTCCAGGTTGGTATGCACCCCGCTAAGAGAAGAGGGGCGCATAGTATGAGGCTTCGCATCGATTATCTTTGGTAGATTTTAAAGTGGGCTCGACGGTTTTGTTTCCAAGCTTCTGCATTGTGTCCCATGGCGAAGGGGAACTCTTTTCCATAAGATATTGTGTGGACTTGATCAGGGTGAACACCTTTTTTGATGAGGAGCGCACGCACGTTGTTAGACCGCTTAGAGCCTAGAGCGAGGTTAAAAGCTTCCGGTCCCCTTTCATCGCAGTGCCCTTCAATGATGATCGCGAGGTTGGGATGCGATTTTAGGTAGGACGCAATGCGTGCAAGGGCCTCTTGTTGATCCTTACCTTGGATGGTGTGTTCATTTGTATCAAAGAAGATAGGATGGAATATCGCTGCCATCTCTCCTGTTGGATTTTTGAAGAGATCGGCCATCGGAACTCCGCCTTCACCGAGCGATTTGGAAGGTTGCGGTGCGGCCGCATCAGCAAATTGTCCTTTGAGATCTTCTTCATTCAGAGGAATGAAATCTTCCTCTACAGGTCCACCAGCTAAGGTCTCCGAAGAAGAACCTGAGCCCCAGAGCGCTGAAGCATTTTGTTGACTATGCTTATATTTAGCTCCGGTTTGGTTGTCGTCCCAAATATTGCCCGAAGTCTTTTGGCATCCGGTCATGACCAGAAGGCTTAAGAGGGAGGATAAAATGGTAATTTTTTTCATGTGTTACATTCCTTAAGTTAACGTGTTCCCCACGAGGGATAATGTTTAATGCCTTGGCCATGCGAGATTTTAATGACGTCGCTTTGGTTCAAGTTCACGAGATAGAGTTCAGATGAGGCGCCATCGGTCGAATTAAAAACCAGATGCTGACTGTTTTGCGCCCAAGAAGGGTTTTCTTTATTTCCCCCTCCGTCTGTTAATTGCCACTCTTGTCCCGATTCGAAGTCATAAATCCAAATCTGGCGTATTCCTTTTGTTTTAGCACTATAAGCCAATTTCTTTCCATCAGGAGACCAGGCAGGGCATGAATTTTCTTGATTTTTTTTCGAAATCAGATGCGGAGTGGGCCGTTTAGTATTGAAAGAAGCAGGGATGACATAAATGCGCGGCGTTCCACCGGTATCTGAGACAAAAGCGATTTTAGAACCGTCGGGGCTGAATGTGGGCGAAGCTTGTGTTGCATGCGGCTGCGAAAAGAGCTGAACGGGTTTTCCGACTTCTCCCGTTTCAGGGTGAAATTGCTGCATAAAAAGATCGGTTCTTCCTCCGGCGTCACAGATAAAAGCGATCTTGTCGCGCTGCTTGGATATCGCGGGGAGAAGTTGGTTCCCGCGCAAATCGATGAGGCGCTTACCGATGCCATCGTTTAGAGAAGCAATAAAAATTTTGGGCTGCCCTGATTTATAACTCACATAAAGAAAACGGTCGCTCGCAAATTGGGCACTCGGTGAAATGAATACAGGCGATACACAATACGTCGCTTCTTTTGTCAACTGGCGGGCATTATGACCATCGGAATCGCATATCCAAATCTCAGAGACTTTTGTCGAAGAGGCGGCTTTGGAGGAGTAAAGAATCACCTGCGAGGCAACCCCAGGGGCGCCAAAAAGGGCTTCATGGATTTTATCAGCAATTTTATGGGCGATGCGGCGATCTTTGCCCAGCTGGCCTGTGAGCGCAATCCCTTCAAAAGATTTGAGCGATCCCGTCGCGGTAGAAAAGACAGAAACGGTGAGAAGATTTCCTTCAATTTCACCTTTAACGACATGAGCGATGCCGGCTTCCTTCCACACTTTAGGCTGGAATGCTTGCGCGCGATTTTTTTGGCGCAAAAGTTCTTCCTTGGCCGCCAAGCGGGAGGTGACTTTGGTTGAACCATTATGGTTCAAATCAAAAAGCAGGACTCCTTCGAGATCTTGCAAATACTGGCTAGAAAAACTCGTCCCGCTCGCTTGAATCTGACTTAAGTAGAGAGGTTGCAAAGGACTTTC